>Ga0209402_10000089_pt1 | contig 106336 bp, 101 predicted proteins | sample ArcticOcean_MG_C_3_FD_187437 | JGI IMG/M metagenome (GOLD analysis project Ga0209402, IMG submission 187437) | Marine microbial communities from western Arctic Ocean - ArcticOcean_MG_CB8_126 (SPAdes) (version 2) | ecosystem: Environmental > Aquatic > Marine > Oceanic | place: Arctic Ocean...
CACCGGTTTCGGCGAGCAGGGCAGCGATTGAGTCGTTGTCCGTCACATCACATCGTCGCGTCATAATCCCGGTAACGCCATCAAGATCGCTTAACTTCTCGATGTTCACGTCAGTCGCCCACACCTAGGCACCCTCAGCCGCAAAGGCTCGTGCAGTCGCTTCCCCAATACCCTGTGCTGCTGCGGTCTTACCTGCGAGGCGACCAAAACGGTCGCCTCACTTTATTTCGAATTCAATACTTTCTGAAGAACGATCCTGACTTAGTAGTCAACTACTGTCGATCTCTCAGAAAACAAGCCACTGGCTTTAGGCCTTCGCCATTATGTCGACTAGTTCTTGAACTGAGTCGGCCGATGCCTTGAGGGCTGACGATTCGCTGTCGGTTAGTTCTACTTCGATGATCTCTTCGATTCCGGATGCTCCAAGCTTGACCGGTACACCGGCGTAAAGACCGTCGATGCCGTATTCGCCTTCAAGGAACGCTGCGCAAGGCAGGATTTCTTTGCGGTCGAGCAAGATCGCTTCAACCATCTGAGCGACTGCAGCCGAAGGTGCGTAGTAAGCAGATCCGGTCTTCAGTAGACCAACAATTTCTGCACCACCATCGCGGGTTCGCTGAACAATCTCTTCAAGTCGGCCAGCTTCGATCAACTTCGCTACGGGAACGCCACCAACGGTGGTCGAGCCGATCAGTGGAACCATCGTGTCGCCGTGTCCACCAAGAACGTAGGCCGAAACGTTGGTTACGGATGCTTCGAGTTCCTGTGAAAGGAACGTGCGGAATCGGGCGGTATCGAGAATACCGGCCATGCCGATAACTCGTTCTTTCGGGAAGCCGCTGACCCTGTATGCGTGCTGAACCATTGCGTCGAGCGGGTTTGAAACGACGATCAATACGGCGTTGGGCGAGTACTTGGCGACCTCTGCGGTCACAGATCCGACGATCTTCATGTTCGTCATCAGCAGGTCGTCTCGGCTCATGCCGGGCTTGCGCGGGATTCCAGCGGTAACCACCACGACATCGGAGTCGGCGGTGTCTTCGTAGGAGTTTGCGCCCGTGATCTGAGCGTCGGTTCCAACCACGGGGCCAGACTCGAGCATGTCGAGTGCGATTCCCTGCGGCTTGCCTTCAACGATGTCGACAAGAACGACGTCGGCGTAGCCCTTTTCGAAAATTCGCTGAGCGGTTGTTGCACCAACAAAACCGGCACCAACTACTGTCACTTTGAACTTCATAACTTAATTCTTCCTCAGCTTCTCAAGCTTCTCACTAAGTGGTTTCGCAATGAACTCAGACTCAAAACAATCGAGTCGTCACTGCCACTTGTGAGGTTTTCCTTTTCTGGGTAATACCTTGCCCGTGTCCGGCCTAATTGCATGGGTCTCGTTGGTTTTGGCTGCTGACTTGTTGGTCACGCGGTCCATACCGTCGATTCCGGGTGTTCCCATGGCTTCTGCGTGGCCCATTGCCACGAATAAAATGTCGCCCGTTTCATCGGCAACGGCGTCGTCGCCTTCTTTATCCGATATCGCCGCCGCCAGCTCGTTGAACTCTTCGTCCAAAATGCTCGTTCGATTTGCGACTATCTCGGTTGCGCTCTGACCTTGAAACTGACCTGAGCCAACCTCGAAACGATTGTGAAAATCCCAGACCTCTCCGGCCATCCGAGATACGGATTCCACAAACTCCTGCCGCCCAACAACATTGGGTGCGTAGTTGCGTTCCTGATCTTGATTTTGGGAGGATTCGGTCATTAACTCTTCTCGTTAGAGGGGGATGTTTCCATGTTTTTTCGGTGGCAGGATGTCGACCTTAGATTCGAGCATTCGCAACGCCTTAACCAGCTCGGGTCGGGTCTGCGCGGGGTCGATGACATCGTCGATGTAACCACGATTGGCAGCTACATACGGATTTGCGAACTTATCTCGGTAGTCAGCGACTAGTTCGGCGCGCTTTGCTTCCGGATCATCAGCATCTGCGATTTCTCGACGTCGAATAACGTTGATGGCGCCTTCGGGTCCCATGACAGCGATTTCCGATCCCGGCCATGCGAAGTTCACGTCCGTTCGCATCTCTTTCGAGCCCATGACGATGTAGGCACCACCATAAGCCTTTCGCAGAATAACCGTGACCTTCGGCACCGTTGCTTCGACGTAGGCGTAAAGCAGTTTGGCACCATGGCGAATGAGTCCGCCGTACTCCTGCTGTGTTCCGGGCATGAATCCGGGCACATCGACAAACGTCACGATCGGAACATTGAACGCATCGCAGAATCGAACGAATCGAGCGGCCTTGTCTGATGCGTCGATATCGAGCATTCCAGCCATCTGGTTGGCCTGGTTGGCAACAACTCCGATACTCATGCCATCGAGTCGTGCAAACCCAACAACTACGTTGGGTGCGAAGTTGTGGTGAACCGGCAGGAAATCGCCGTTGTCGACCACTTTGGTAATCACGTCCATCACGTCGTAGGGCTGATTTGCGGCGTCGGGAACGACGTCTCTAAGCGCTGTGTCGGCACGATCTGGAGCGTCCGTGGGCTCGTTAGAAGGAGCCGATTCAGCGTTATTAGATGGCAGATACGAAAGGAGTGCCCGCACGTGAGTGAAACAGGCTTCTTCCGACTCGGCGGTGAAGTGTGCGACTCCGCTGCGTGAGGCGTGGGCAGCTGCTCCACCAAGCTCTTCGTGCGTAACCTCTTCGCCAGTAACCGACTTCACGACGTCGGGTCCGGTGATGTACATCTGGCCAATGCCTTCAACCATGTAGATAAAGTCGGTAAGGGCAGGGGAGTAGACCGCGCCACCGGCGGCAGGGCCGGCGATGATCGTGATCTGCGGAACAACGCCTGATGCGAGAGTGTTTCGCTTGAATATTTCGCCATAGCCTGCGAGAGAATCGATTCCCTCTTGAATTCGCGCTCCACCAGAGTCGTTGATACCAATAATCGGCGCACCCATGCGCATTGCATGGTCCATCACCTTGGAAATCTTCTGGGCCGCAACCTGCGACAACGACCCACCGAGAACAGTGAAATCCTGAGCGTAGGCAAACACCTGACGACCCTCGACGGTACCGTGTCCAGTTACAACTGCATCGCCTTCGAACCGCTGCTTGTCGAGTCCGAGATCGGTCGACCTGTGGGTGGCGAAGGTATCTAACTCAGTGAAGCTGCCATCGTCGAACAGGCTCACAAGACGTTCTCGCGCCGTGAGTTTCCCACGTTTGTGCTGCGATTCAACTCGTCGTTCGCCGCCACCGAGATGAGCGGTTTTTCGTCGGGCTTTGAGATCTTCCAGCTTTATCGTCTGAACCTGATCTTCAGTCTCGTCGGGTTTGGATTCGGTGGCTATCGCAATGCCTCGCTGGCTAGAGTTTTAGTGCGTGCTTCGTGAGATTGGAATGGCAGACTAATTTCTGCTGGATTGCCACGGCGCGAAGCGCCAGTGAATCCTAACTTACGGCATGATGTGCATCAACTCCGCATTCGAGGTTATTCCGCACCTATCCAGTGTTAAAATTGGAGAGCAAAATTCCGCTGCAATTACCTGAAGTGTTGCCAAATCGAAGTGGCGATACCTACAACTAGATCATTTGTCTTCAGTTTCCGACACAACATTTTCGACGATTCGTCTTGGCTCAAACGAGTTCGTTTGGGGTGAGCGGACGTATGTAATGGGCGTGGTGAACGCTACTCTCGACTCGTTTTCGGGTGACGGGGTGTTGCCGACTCCTGGTGATGTTCACGCGGCGATCGACCAGGCGTTACGCATGGAAGACGAAGGTGCAGACATTATCGACGTGGGCGGCGAGTCGACTCGGCCTGTCAGCGTTTATCCAGGCGCGGCGCCGATCGTCGGGAACGAAGAAATCTCCAGAGTTGTGCCTGTGATTGAGGGTTTGATCGGCAGGCTTGGTGTTCCGATTTCGATCGACACGCGCAAAGCGAGTGTGGCTGCCGCGGCGATTGACGTTGGGGCAGTGCTCGCGAACGACGTTTCGATGCTTGGCGATGCCGAGATGGCTGGCGTGGTCGCTGAGAAGGGCGTCCCGATCATCGTGAGTCACATTCGCATTGGTGGACACTCGGGCGATGTGGTTGAGGATGTAATCGCCGATCTCCAGTCTGCAATCGAGCAACTGACTGTGGTTGGGGTTGATCGCTCTCGTGTGATCACAGATCCGGGAATTGGGTTCGCTAAAAACGGTGAACAATCATTAATGCTTCTGAAAAACATAGCTCGACTTCGCACTGAGTTGAAACTCCCGCTGCTACTGGGAACTTCTCGTAAATCGTTCATTGGAGCGACTACGGGCGAGCCTGTTGATGATCGGCGGTTTGGAACCGCGGCGACTGTTGCGCTGTCGATTCAGGCAGGTGCCGATATCGTTAGGGTTCACGATGTTAAGGAGATGGTACGGGTGGCAAAGATGAGCGATGTGATTTCTAGGGGTGACGTGAACGATGCCTAGTCGACTCGTGATGGCGTATATCGGACTCGGCAGCAATCTTGGTGATCGCACGCGTAACCTTCAGGGCGCAGTCGAGCGGTTATCGAGCGTAGGAAACGTCACGGCCGTGAGTTCAATGTTCGAAACGAAGCCGTGGGGAGTCGATGGCTATCAGCCGCGTTACCTGAATCAAGCCGTCGCGTTGGAAACTACTTTTGATCCGCTGGAAATCGTGACCGAGCTACTGGCCATCGAATACTCGCTGGGTCGAGCCAGGGAAGAAAAGAACGCTTCTCGGACGCTTGATCTTGATCTGTTGCTGCATGGCGATTCGGTAGTAGAGGCAAGTGGGGTTACCGTTCCTCACCCTCGACTGCACGAGCGGGCGTTCGTGCTGGTTCCTCTGGTTCAGATAGCGCCAGAGTTGGTTCATCCTGTGCTGAAGAGAACGATTACCGAGTTGGCAGAAGAATCCGACCGCTCAGGCATTAGCGGGCTGGCTTAGCTAGAAATCGAACTCTCAAACAGCACTCGTAGCACCGCCGCCAGCAGGAATATCACGACGCCAATGAACACCATGGCGTTGTAGCCGATTAGCCAGGATAAACGTGCGCTAATCCCGCTGGGCTGCGCAGTTGGATCGAAGTTTGACTGCCGGAATCGCCACACCAAATAAAACAGCCACAACGCCAGCGCCAGCTTCACGGCAAGCACGATGAACCATGACGTCGAAGCGTCATTTCCCGTTAGTCGGTCGAACATCAATATGATGCCAGTGACTATGATGGCGATCACGGAAATATCAACGAGTTCGCGGTAAACCGAACCGAGTGGACGCATAATGGGGCGAACCAGTTCAGGATTGACGCGTTCAACAGGGCGTAGAACGAATGCGAAGAACGCACTTCCGCCTATCCACGCCACTGCGCCGATAGCGTGAGCCCACCGCACGAATAGCATGACCCAATCACCAGCATCAATTTCTCCAAACATGCACCGATTATGCCATCAGCGAGCGGCCACGACCCGTTGCAACTGATACCTTCTTCCAGCGATGTCACATCCGAAAATCATCATATTTCCTGATCAATTACTCTCGACGCCGACCCGCGCGGTAACGGAATTCGACTCAAACTTGATTTCACTTGTTAAAAACCTTGTGACAGTCATGGTCGAGGCACCGGGTGTCGGAGTGGCCGCCAATCAGATTGGTATCGACCTGGCTGTAGCTGTCATAGGCATACCCAGCACTGATCAGCCATTGGTTCTGGTGAATCCCGAAATAGTGAAATCTTCAAAGCCGGTTCAGTTCGACTACGAAGGCTGCTTGAGTTTGCCGGGATACTGGGGATCTCCGATGCGATCAGAGCGAGTCAGGGTCGACTTTCAGGACGCGCTAGGGAATTCTCACACGCTTGACGCTACTGAGTATCTTGCGCAGGTCATTCAGCACGAAACTGATCATCTGAATGGGTATGTGTTTGAACAGCGATTGCCAGACGGTGATTCTCTGCAGGCTACCGATTCAGAAAACCCAGGCTAGCTGGCTAGCTGGCGAGCAACGCATCGAGCTGTTCAGCCAGCTGCTCTTCGCCAATAATTCCGGTCCATGTGCGGGCGATATCGTGATTCTTGTTCAGAAACACAGTGGTCGGGAACGAGAACGCCTCGTATCCGAACTGCACCACCGAATTGACATCGGGCATATTCGGGTACGTGAGCCCGAGTTCTCTCACGAACGCTTGGCCGTTGGCCGCAGAATCGAGTCCAAGCTGCTGAATACCGATGAACGCAACATCATCACCGTACTTATCGTAGGCGACCTGTAGATCGGGCATTTCAGCTCGGCAGGGTGGGCAGGAAGGGAACCAGAAGTTCACCAGAATTGGCTTGCCTGCGTGCATTTCGAGATTGAAATCACCGTGCTCGAAGGTTTCTCCGACTATAGGAGGAGCGTTACCGACCGATTGGCTTGATCCGTCGGCCGCATTCTCTGCGACTGATTTCGCAGGGTCATCACTACCGCAAGCCACTGCAGCAATCGCAACAAGTCCGATCAGAGCCAGAAGCCAAGCCCGATTGAGAACTCGGCGCGATCCAGACCGGCTGGCAACTTTATTAGTAGTTCGATCCATCGATACGATCACTCCAGGCGAATAACTGAAAAACGAAATTTGGGGACATCTTTAAGTCTGACGTAACTCGTCGCTGAAACGGTGCCGCCAGCGTGAGATGCACTTAGTTATACGCACATCCCACGCCAGCGGTTCCCAGCTAGATCGGGGTTTTAGCCCTGGCAGTCGATCCGCATTGCGTTCATTTGGTCACGAATCGCAGCTTCCAGGTTCTCAATTGGCACTCGAATCTGCTCCATGGTGTCGCGGTTTCTGATGGTCACAGCGTCATCATCGAGGGTGTCGAAGTCGACTGTCACACATAGTGGTGTGCCGATTTCGTCCTGTCGACGGTACCGGCGACCAATGCTCTGAGTACCGTCGTACTGAGTGTTGAAGTTTTGACGCAGAACATCGTAGACACGTCGCGCTGTCGGGCTGAGGGTGTCTTTCTTAGAAAGTGGAAGCACGGCGACCTGGAACGGTGCGATGTCGGGGTGGAAGCGCAGAACAACACGCATTTCTTTGCCCTCGCCCTCTTCATCGTACGCATCAGCTAAAAAGGCCAGTGCTGATCGGTCGGCACCCATCGCGGGCTCAACCACGAACGGTACGTATCGTTCCTTCTTCTGATCATCGAAGTAGGAAAGATCCTTCCCACTCTTCGCCGTGTGCGCCTTTAGGTCGAAGTCGGTGCGGTTTGAGATCGTCTCAAGCTCGCCCCAACCCCACGGGAATTCGTACTCGACGTCGGCTGAAGCCTTCGAGTAGTGAGGCAGTTCGTCGGCCTCGTGAACTCGAAGCATCAACTTCTCGCCACGAATACCGAATTTTTTGAACCAGTCCATCGAGAACTTCATCCAGTACTCGTGCCACTCGTCATCGGTGCCAGGCTCGCAGAAGAACTCCATCTCCATCTGTTCGAACTCTCGGGTTCGGAAAGTGAAGTTACCTGGAGTGATCTCGTTTCGGAACGATTTACCGATTTGTGCGATACCGAACGGAATCTTCTTTCGAGAAGTAGTCTGCACGTTCTCGAAGTTTACGAACATCGCCTGGGCGGTTTCCGGTCGCAAGTAGACCGTGGCCGCGTCGTCTTCAACCGGGCCGAGAAAGGTCTTAAGCAGCAGATTGAACTGTCGGGAAGGTCCGAAGTCACCACCACAGTTGGGGCAAACTTCGCCTTCGAGTTGGTCTTCACGATATCGTCGGTGACACTCGTTACATTCGACCAAAGGGTCACTGAAGCCAGCCAGGTGACCCGAGGCGACCCATACGTCCGGGTGCATCAGAATCGATGCGTCGATACCGACAATATCGTCGCGTTCGCGCACCATCGACTTCCACCACGCGTCTTTTACGTTGCGTTTTAGTTCGACTCCAACTGGGCCGTAGTCCCAAACGCTGGAGAGTCCGCCGTATATCTCGGAACTTTGAAATACGAATCCACGTCGTTTTGCGAGTGAAACAAGGGTGTCGAGGCTGGTGCCGGTAAGTGTTCGCTTGGCCAATTGAGTAACTCCTGCAGTCCACGCCGGGCTGGCGTGTCTACACAAAAAAATACGCCCGCAGGCTGCGGACGCGTATCTAAAGTCTACATTCAGGCGTCACGAATGGCAGCCCAAAATCTCAGCAAGTATTTTCATCGTGATCTATGATTCGCCAATCACAAATTAGCGTACGCTGGGGTGAATCTTATTGAGTACCCGCAAAGTTCAGGAGAATATTTTTTATGGCTGACGTGATGGCAGGACAACTTCAGGACAAAGTCGCACTGATCACGGGTGCCGGCCGAGGCATTGGCGTTGGCATAGCGAACGTGCTCGTTAGCAGGGGAGCGGCAGTAGCTGTTTGCGATCTCGACGGGGCTACTGCGCAGGAAACCGCTGATGCGATCAACACTGCTGGCGGCAAGGCGATTGCCGGTGCTGTTGACGTCACAGATCCAGACTCACTCGATCACTTTGCCGGTCGAACGATATCTGAACTGGGCGGTATCGATATTTGTGTGCCGAATGCCGGAGTAATCGGTGGTCGTGGATTTGCCGAGCGTGTCGACTTCACAAAAGAAGATTGGGACATGACATTCGCTGTGAACGTGCAGGGAATGACCAACACCACCGACGCTGTGAAAGAACACATGAAAGACCGAGAGCAGGGCAAGATCGTGATCATCGCTTCGCACGGAGGTCGCAAGCCTCGTGGTGTCGGCGATAAAGGTCGTGGTAACGCCCAGCACCCGTATCTGGTGTCGAAGGCCGCTGCGATTCAGTACACGCACCTGCTGGCGATGGAGCTCGGTGGCTACAACATCAACGTGAACGCCGTGTGCCCCGGACGTCTGTGGACTCCGATGTGGCAGGCGATCGCCCAGAACCACAAGGATCTGAACCCCGATTACGCGGAGATGACCACGTACGAGATTTTCATCGATCAGATCAAGAAGACCATGCCGCTGGGCCGACCGCAAACCCCCGAAGACATCGGTAAGACGGTGGCGTTCCTATCGTCAGACGACTCCCTTGAAATCACAGGTCAAGCAATCAACGTAAACGGCGGCGCAGCGTTTGATTAGTGTGCCGATGGCACTTTTTCTTTTGATGATCGTCAAGCGAGACCGAGAAAGGACCGGATCATGAACATAGTCGGAACCGCGACGATCGTGATTGACCGGCCTGGTGCTGAGGTTTGGGAGTGGATTTCCGATCCTGAGAATATGCACCTTTGGGTGCACGATGTGGACGAACCGGGTAGCTGGATCGACAATGGGGAACCCAAGCCTGGTTCGAGATATCGAATCGACTACAAGTACGGTCGAAAGACCAACGAAATCATCTTCGAGGTCAGAAAGGCTGTGCTTGGCGAGACGTTCGTTGTCGACACGGTGAAGGGTCCTTACCCGATACTGGTCGAATACGGATTTGAAGAGGCTAACGGCGGGATTTCGACCGAGCTAAGCATCAGGATGAACGCCCGATCCGACAGTAAGTTCACGGCGGTTTTGTTCGTGCTTACCGGATGGTTCGCAAAGTGGTTCATGAACCGCCGCTTACGAAACGAATTACAACAAGTGAAGATTGAAATCGAGAAGCAATGAACGACCGTGAATTGATGTACCTGCCGGGACACCGACAGCACCAGATGATCGTTGATAAAGAGATATCGTCAGTTGAAATGACCGAGGCAGCGCTACGAAGAATCGCGCAACTCGAACCACAACTACATGCGTTCATAACTCTCGACGAAGAAGGCGCACTCGCAACAGCCGCCAAAGCCGATTCCGAACTGGCTGAAGGCAATCTACCCGGCCCACTGCACGGCGTTCCAATCGTCGTAAAAGATCTCGAAGTTACAAAGGGCTTGCGCACTACTCTCGGCAGCACGTTCTTCAAAGACTGGATTCCCGACTACGATTCCGTTGCGGTCGAACGCCTTCGGGCGACAGGCGCAGTGATTCTCGGCAAAACCAACACACCCGAGTTCGGCAACCGGGAAGAAACCTTCACGAACGTCGCCCCAACGTGCAACAACCCGTGGGATCCCGCCAGAATGCCCGGCGGCTCAAGCGGCGGAACGGCAGCAGCGATCGCTTCTGGCATGTGTTCGATAGGAACCGGCTCAGACGGCGGCGGATCGGTGCGACTTCCGGCTTCGTTCTGCGGCATCTTCGGCCACAAGCCCACTCACGGGCGAATCCCACGTTTCGGTGGTCAGGCAAGATCCGCTTACAACTCGGCTGGCACGAGCGGCCCGATGTCAAACGATGTTCGTGACTCAGCAATCTTGAATCAGGCTCTATCGGGCTTCGATCCACGTGATCCCGGATCAGTAAAAACACCGACCCCCGACTATCTCGGCCAGCTCGAAGATGGCATTAAGGGAATGCGCATCGGCACCACTATGACGCTCGGCATTTCTGACGTGAACGACGACGTGGCCACGGCTGTTGAGTCATCATGGGCAGCGTTCACCGAACTCGGTGCCAACGTAGAGCCTGTTGATATCACGTTCGACAAGGTACCGAGGGACGCCTGGTGGACGCTCTGGACGGCGGGTCAGGTCGCCATGTACGGCCATCTCGCTGAAGAACGACCCGAAGACCTGATGCCGTACACGCTGGAAATGATCAACCACGGCAAAACGCTTACGGGTGCGGACGTCGCCGTCGCACTGCGAGATGTCCAGAATCTCCAGCTACAAATGCACCAGCTTTTCGAGGAGTACGACCTCATACTCGCTCCGACCAACGCAGCAGTAGCGTGGCCTCATCTGAACCCGCCAAAAACGGTCGGTTCGAACACACCCACAGACGAAATGGCCGGCATCAACTATGGTGCCATACCGTTCACGATGGTCTTCAATTCATCGTTCAACCCGGTATCTTCGGTGCCGTGCGGGTTCGGCGAAGGTGGTATGCCAGTTGGCATGCAGATAGTCGGTGCCTACGATGATGATGCAACTGTCCTAAGGGCCAGCCGAGCGTTCGAGACGGCACAGCCCTGGATTGGCACCCGACCAGTCGTTTCGTGATCGAACGGTAGAGTCCTAAGCCTTTGGGTAAATTGACACTAATTTGCCTATAATTCGCCCTCATAAAAACACGCCCAGACCGTAGTAGGTCTGGGCGTGTCGTATTCCTAAAAGAAAACCAGGCCTCGCCTGTTACCAGTCGGCTACTGAGCCGTCGTTGGCGTGGTAGTTCTCGCCGCCGAGTTCCTTGTTGAAACCGTATGCATCGCCGCTGTACTCCTTGGTTGCCTCGACCTCGTCGACTTCGACACCGAGTCCCGGAGTGTCCCAAAGATCGATGTGACCGTCTTTAACTACCCAGTCCTTCTTCAGCAGCCCATTGCCTAAACCGGCATCGACCTGTTCCTGGATCAGGAAGTTTGGCACCACGGCGTCGACCAGCATGCAGGCTGCCAGAGCCAGCGGTCCGATCGCACAGTGAGGCATGATGTGCTGATAGTAAACCTCGGCGTAGTTGGCGATTCGCTTCAGTTCCGAAGGCCCACCACAGTGAGCGACGTCGGGTTGCAGCAGCGAAACGGCTTGCTTTTCGATGACTTCGCGGAACTCCCAGCGGGAGAGAAGTCGTTCGCCGGTCGCCAGCGGAAACGGCACTTGTTCCTGAACCCGTTTTAAGGCGTCCACGTTCTCCTGTGGTACCGGCTCTTCGACGAACATCGGGCGCATGCCCTTGATCTCGTGACAGATCTCAACAGCAAGTCCGGGAGTCATCTTCGCGTGGAAATCGAAACACAGTTCGACTTCGTCACCAACCCACTCACGCATCATATAGGCAGCCTTCACGAACTTATCTATAACTGCCGGGGGCTCGTGGGCGCGCCAGTTGCCCGCAGGTCCAGCCTTGTAAGCGGTGTATCCACTTTTCTGCAGCATGGTGAGTCGATCCCGGGACGCTTCCAAACCCTCGTCCGACAAATCGCGAATGCCCCAGTGAGCGTAAACCCGGATGCGATCGCGGACGTTGCCGCCCATCAGCATGTAGCTGGGGACACCGTAGTGCTTTCCGGCGATATCCCACAGTGCGGCGTCGATACCGGCGAGTGCTGACATGTTGTGCGCACCGCCCCGGAAGAACGAGGCGCGATAGATCATTTGCCAGTGGTGTTCTATGCGGAGCGGATCTTTGCCAATCAGGTAATCCGCAATTTCGTCTATCGCCGCGGGTACGCTATACGGCTTGCCCTCGAGGGTGCTTTCCGCCCAGCCCTCGATGCCAGTATCAGTGGATATTCGAATTAGTCGGGTCCGATTTCTCGGAGCAAACTGATCAATACGAGTAATTTTCATTGTTTTTGTTTTTCGGGTTTGGTCTTTGATTCCAGATTGCACGTCACGCAAGTGCGATGAAATGGTGACGTTCGAGCGAGTTTGTGACCTCAAGAGATCGCTGATTCGCCAAGATATTAGTCCTCACCAAGCTCGAATGGGAGCGAAGTTGAGCGAGTTTAGAGTTTGACCCGGAATATCCGGGTATCTAAGATGCGGTAATGGCTACACAGATCACACTTCCACAAACCGGTGTCGAGGCTCGACAACTTATTCGAGAGGGTCGTTTTTTACAGCCGACTTCTGGGGTAGCGCCGAAGCACGTACAGGCAAACGTTGCGATTCTGCCGAGAGACGTTGCGTTCGAGTTCCTGCTGTTCTGTCAGCGCAACCCGAAGCCTTGCCCGGTGGTCGAGGTGATCGAGGCCGGATTGGTGGAGGCTGCGCTTACAGCACCCGGATCTGACATTCGAACGGACGTGGCGTTGTATCGCATCTTCAAGAACGGCGAGCTTGTCGACGAGCCCGAGAATCTTGGTGATCACTGGCGCGACGATCTGGTCACTTTCTTGCTGGGCTGCAGCTTCTCGTTTGAGCACGCACTAATGGCGAACGGAATTAGCCTGCCTTACTACGGCACCGAACGAAACGTGCCGATGTTTATTACGAATATTGAAACTGCGCCGTCGGGTCCGTTCTCAGGTCCAGTAGTCGTTTCGCACCGCTGGATACCGAGCGACAAGGTCGTGCGAGCCGTGCAAGCAACTTCACGCTTCCCCGGTACGCACGGGGCTCCGATTCATATTGGTGATCCTTCTAAAATCGGAATCGCCGATATCACGAAGCCCGACTTTGGCGACGTTTGGGAGCAAGATAGTGACGACGATGTTCCAGTGTTCTGGGCGTGCGGGGTAACACCGCAGTCAGTTGCAATGTCATCGAAGCCTGAGCTGATGATCACCCACTCACCAGGCCGCATGTTCGTTACCGATCTGATGGACGAAGACCTGGCTGTTCTGTAGACGGCTGATCCGCAACACTTAGCTTCGAACAAACCGACTCTGCGCGTAGGAAACACATGCCCGATTCATCAATATTCACCAAAATCGAAGACATCATTCTGCAGGACGACATCCGCGGGATGAAGGCGTTGCGCGAGCACATGAAAGAAGGCTGGCTTGAGAAGTCGGCGCAATTGCTGCTCGATCACCCCGGCAAGATTCTGATCGCAACCGGCTTCTACATCATCAGAGCGCAGGAGCCTGAAACCGACGGACCTCCCGGTGCGGTTGCCATTGCCGAAGCTCTGAAAGCCCTTGGCAACACCGTTGCATATGTAACCGATAAGCACTGCACCGTAGCCATGCGAAAGATCGCAGGTGACGACGAAGTGATCGATTTCCCGATCACAACTCATCGTGAGTCCAGCGAATTCGCCCACAAACTGCTAGTTCAGCACGCACCATCGGCCCTCGTTTCGATCGAACGGGCAGGGCTGCTTGGCGACGGCACATATCGCAACTGGAAGGGTCTCGATTTCTCCGAGCACAACGCCAAGATCGACCACATGTTCGATGAGCACCCTTATTCGGTCGGTATTGGTGATGGCGGGAACGAGATAGGGATGGGCAACATGCGCCATGTCATCCCCGACATCGAAAATCTGCCCGACGATCCGTGCGTCACGACCACCACCGAACTAATCACCGCCAGCGTTTCAAACTGGGGCGGCTACGGATTGGTTGCTGCTCTGTCGCTGAAGACCGGCAAGAACCTGCTGCCATCAGTTGAGAAGGGCTACGAGTGGGTTAAGGAAATCGTTTCTGTAGGCGCAGTTGAGGGCATGACAGGCGAATCGAAGGACTGGGTCGACGCAAGAGCGCCGGAAGACGACGCCATGTGCCTGAGAGACCTGAACGCACTGCTGACTGCTGAGGGGCTCTAGAGGGGCTCGATGCAGAGTTGCGTGTTTCAAGTGGCGCCATCGGTATCGAGCGATCAGGGGCAGAGAAGCGCGCTCTTGTGGTGGGCATTACTCCACATCCCCTCGTCGACCGAAGATCCCTCCACAGGGGTCGGGAAAGCGTGAGAGCTACTTCGCTCGTGGTCTGGGTGGCACTACCGCCCTTGGTATGCCCGTCATGGTCTCTCGCACTACGAAGATCAGCATCAGCGCACCGAACACACCGACGCCAGCCGTTGCGAACGATGCAACACCCAGCGTGACAACCTGAGCAATTCCGCCGATTGCAATGGGCCCACTCGCGCCGCCGGTATCCGAGATAAGTCGCCAAACCCCAAGGAACTCTCCGGGATTCTCTTTTGGCGATAGATCGGTGCCCATGATCAAAACGAACCCACTGGAAAGCCCGTTACCAAACCCTGCCAGCAATCCAACAGCCAGAAGCGCCCCGAAACTGCCGGTTAGTGGAATGAGCGCAATTGCGATAGAGAGAAAAATGAACGCTGGTATTCCGGTCGACTTTCGTCCCCATTTGTCCATCGAATAGCCGACAAGTGGAAACAACATTGAATCGACAGCGAATGATGCTGTGGCGATGTAACCGATCTTGTCGAGAGGAAGTCCAAGTTCACCACCCCACACCGGAATTAGGAATTCTCGTCCCGCTCGAAGGAACTGGAGCATGACCGCAGCAACTCCGGCCGTGGCGAAGTCTCGACGGTGCCGTGATACCACGGAGCCAAGCTCACTGAAAACGTTGTGCCTTGCTTTTGAACGAACCGGCTCGATCATGTTTCGGGTTGTGGTCAGAACCACTACCAGTGTCACTATCGCCACGCCTGCCTGTGCAAAGAACGGCACTCGTATTCCCACATACGCACCCAGTAATCCACCAAGCAACGGACCCAAAATCGTGGCGATTCTCGATATCCCGCCGAATAGCGAAAGTGCCCGACCTCGAACGTCCATCGGCACTGCCGCAGCGATATAGGTGTGCCGGGAAATGCTCCACAACGCAAAGCTAACCCCGGTGAGTATTCGGGCTGCGATGAGCGAAATGATGTTTGGGGATAATCCTGCCCATACCGCTGAAACTCCAAACAGAATTACGCCCGCTATCATCGTGCGGCGAAGTCCCATTCGGGTTACAAGAACACCGGCCGGCACATCGAAAATCATCGTGCCAATATGCCGTGCCGCGATCACCACTCCAATGAGGCCGATCGTTGCTGCCATTTCCTGCTTCGCAAATCCCGGAAGCACCGGGATGAGGATGCCCTGTCCAACCGATAGCAGGAAAGAAGGTACGTAAACGGTCCATACGAGTGAGCGTATGGTCGAACGAACTGAACTGCGAACCGGGCCGGTCGGTGGCGCCGGCGGATCGTTTGAGGGCGATGACATAGGCGAACAATGCTATTCCTGAGGTGGGCAATTTGTGGACCGTTGGCGGATTGAATTGCCGCAGTTCCGCGGATATTGTCGATATAGCAGTTATCACTGCAGCAACCGCATCCTCACATCACAGAGCCCATTTCGGGAATTCCACAAGGAATAACGCTTGGAATTTGTATACGACAGAACGGTCACAGCCTCCGCAAAGACGGTTTGGGACGTTCTGACCGATCCCGAGGCGATGGAACCGCATCTTCCCGGCACTGCAAAAGTTGTGGCAACAGGTTCGAGCGCGTACAGGGTGTCGATGAAGATATCGATGGGATTCCTACGCCCTACGGTGAACGCTGATGTCGTTCTGTCGAACGATGTGGCTCTGCAGTCTATGACCATAGAGCTGTCCGGCAAGTCGATGGGGGCCGGAGTGTCGGGGACCTCTGAGGTGGTTCTGACGCCAGCACTAGACGATGATTCGAACTCGACCCGAGTCAGGATGGTCGGAGTCGTTGAAACCTCAGGCCTTCTTAAGAAAGTCGGCGACTCAAAAATTGAAGCCGCAGCGGTCGGCTTTTTGGAATCGTACTTCGAGAGTGTCGAACGGGCTGCGACGGCAATTTAGCAGTCTGATTCGCGAGTTAGAGCAGCGCACCGTCTTCGCTTGTGTAACCGTTTTCATCGGCCGTACGAGCCGTGTCTGAGTGATCGCCCCGGGTGGCGATTTCGATTCGATTGCCGTCGGGATCATAGATAAACAGGAACTGTTGGCCATCGTGGCGAGTTCCGATTCCCTCGACGATCTCAACGTCCGCTTCGATCAACGCTTCAGCAGCGGCCTCGATGTCGACGACTTCAAATGCGACGTGCTGTCGGCCATCACCGCGAGGCCCAACCGACTTAGGTGGGTCGATTACGTGAACCATCGAACCGTCCTGCAGTTCTGTCCACGCAAGCGAATTCCCGTCGATCTGATGAGGAATCACGTTGATGTTCATTAGATCGCGGTACATGCCCATACACTCCGCACGGTCGTTGATCGCAATACCAATGTGGTTAATCGTGAGGATTTTTATTTTTGCAGGGGAGTCGACGACAACGCCGGTACCCGATTCGGTCGTGTAGCCAAGCGCGTCTGTCACCCGAGAAGACGCGCGCAGTCCGCTGGCAGTAGTGAACTCAAGACGGTTGCCATCGTTGTCGTCTATGAAAATGCAACCCTGGCCATCATGCCGCACATCGGTGTTGCTGATATTCGGGTAACCAGAAGCTCGAAGGCTCTCTACAGCAGCATCGAAATCCTCAACCTCGAACGCCGAGTGCGGTGAAACAAGATTTTCTCCATCGGTTGGTTCGATCAAATGCACCATCGTTCCGTCGAGAGTCTTAGTCCACACGATGTTCGGTGAATCGACCATCGAAGGGATGACTTGAAGCCCCAATATGTCTCGATAGAACTTAAGCGCGACCCGGCGATCCCAGACTGGAATGCCTACGTGGTTGATGGTTTTGATTCGAATGTTGCTTGGCAACGTTGGTTGATCTTTCTTCTCTTAGCGGGTGGATCTGAATGAAAAAGGGCGACCAGCCGCTAATTCAACTCGACAATCATTTCGATCTCAACTGTAATTCCGCTCGGTAGGCTTCCCATTCCAACGGCAGATCGTGCGTGCTTTCCGTTTTCACCGAAAACCGAAACAAGCAGATCTGAACAGCCGTTGATGACTTTCGGCTGGTCTTTGAAATCTGAATCGGCGTTAACCATTCCTAGAAGTTTGACCACTTGCTTCACGTTGTCGAGGCTCCCGACGTGATCTTTCAATGCCGATAACAGCTGAATGCCGCAGAGCTTTGCTGCGTCGTAGGCTTCATCGACTGTGCGTTCTGACGGCACCTTGCCAGTGACCTGCGATCCATCAGCGCGGTTAGGTCCCTTCCCTGACAGATAAACCAACTTACCCACCGTTACAGCAGGCACGTAGTTGGCAACCGGGCTGGACTGCTGCGACAGATCAATTCCGAGTTCTTTTACTTTGTCTTCAGCGCCCATGCTTAGATTCTCCCAAACGAAATACAGCGGTTAAATACAACGAGACCGGCAGCAGTATGCACCGGTCTCGCATTATTTTCTATTCGATTAGCCCGCTTTCGGGAAGATTACGCTTTCGGCTCGGTCATCGAGAGTGGCTCAAGAACTTCGTCTAGCTGTGCGTCTGTGAGATCGGTCTCTCGTAAGGCAACCTGCTTGATCGTCTCGCCGCTTTCTACAGCAACGTGAGCGAGGCGTGCGGCTTCGTCGTAGCCGATGATCGGTGCGAGGGCAGTGCAGATCGCCAGCCCCTGCATCACCATTTCGGGACCCTTGTTCGTTGCGATCAGGCCGTTAATGCACTGTCGAGCGAAGTTCTTGGCCGCTGCTGCAAGTAGGTCGATTGATTCGAGTAAGTTGTGCGCTGCAACCGGCATCATGACGTTCAGTTCGAAGTTTCCGGACTGACCTGCGATGGCGATCGTGGCGTCGTTGCCAATTACTTGGGCTGAAACCATGGCAACCGACTCGGCAATTACCGGGTTGACCTTGCCTGGCATGATCGATGATCCCGGCTGTACTTCTGGCAGCAGAATTTCACCGATGCCAGCGCGAGGTCCCGATCCGAGCCATCGAATGTCGTTGGCGATTTTCAGCATGCCGACAGCAATCGACTTTAGTTGGCCAGACGCTGCGACGGCTGCATCGAGCGTGCTCTGCGCCTGGAAGTGGTTGGTTGTCTCCGAAAGATCGAGACCCGTTAGTTCACGAAGTCGTGCGATCACTCGGGTGGCGAACTCGGGGTGCATTCCGATGCCAGTGCCAACCGCAGTTCCGCCGAGTGCCAAAACTGAAAGCTCGGCGAGCGCTGTTTCTGCACGCTTACCAGCGAATTCAAGTTGCCCAGCGTATCCAAGAAATTCCTGACCGAGTCGAATCGGCGTAGCGTCCTGAAGGTGTGTTCGTCCGGTTTTCACTACGCCCCAGAACTCTTCGGATTTCGCCCGAAGCGAGTCTTCAAGCTCTTTCAGCGCAGGTAGTAGGTTGTCTTTGATCGCGACGGCCGCTGCCAGATGAATCGTTGATGGGAACACGTCGTTGGACGACTGGCCTTTGTTGACGTGGTCGTTGGGGTGGACTGGGTCTCGTGAACCAAGCACGCCACCAAGCATTTCGATAGCGACGTTTGAAATCACCTCGTTCGCGTTCATGTTCGTCGAGGTGCCTGATCCGGTCTGGAAAATATCGACAACGAACTGATCGTCGAACTCACCATCGATAACACGTTGTGCCGAATCGATAATCGCCTGTGCGATCTTTTCATCAATAGCGTCGAGATCGAGGTTCACAACCGCAGCCGACTGCTTGATCTGGCCAATCGCCTTGATGAACGACCGGCCTAATCGCAAATTGCTGATCGGGAAGTTGAGTTCGGCCCTGCGAGCGTTGCCTCCGTAATAAGCGTTTACCGGCACTTCCAACTCGCCCATCGAATCGCGTTCGAGGCGCATTTCCTGCGAGGCCATCTTCTACTCCAGTGTTAGTTGTTACTTCGATCGAATCTATAAATAAGTTTCAAGGCTGCATAGACCGCAAGCAATGATAATCCCGAGACGCCGGTTTGAACGGCTATCGCGGCAGCGGTTTCGCCAGCGCCGGCGCTCCACCTAGAAGCGTTGCTACCGCGGCGGCCCAGAACACCATCTAGATTCCGAAAACCTCAATTTATCGAAGCGAGCTAATCAGTAGCCGAGCCGTCCATCCCGAGAACACCCTTGATCGCCTCGATCATCCCGAGATGGCGGTTGAGGTGCGAAATGTGGCCGAACATCGCGTCGCCCACTTGCAATCTCACGTTGTCCCAATCGTAGAAATCAGATTCAAAAACACCGTCGTCGATCTGTGAAAAGCGCATTTCACACAGCTCGAAAGACGACCTTGCGTAGCCGACGATTCTAATCATGTTGGGCAATTCCAATTTTGCCGATTCAGACTTGCCCGTGCCTGTTCCACCACCCAGTTTTCCGGGCATGGGATTCTCGAATCCCCATTCGTCGGCGATTCCGAGGGCTGTCCACAATTCGGCGCCTTTATTGCGGAGATCGGCTTCTCCGTTGGCGATGGGGAATAGCGTTGCTTGCACGATGTCGGACCACCGGGAAACGTGCCACAAGTGCCATTTTGCAGAGGGCGCAGTTGGCGCTGCCCAGCGCGAGGACTGTTCGTCGTACATACCGGTGACGATTTCAAGCAGAAGCGCGTTGGCGCGCATCAGGCGGCGAAGTGCGATTGCGGAGGCTGAGAGATGCATGGAATAACCCCACTCTACAAGAGAGGACGACCACGAGCATCCTACGAGGGCTCGCCAGACGCTTTTTGTCATTGCGAGAAGCCTGCCCTGAGGCGACGTGGCAATCGGTGATAGGGCCGGTACACGTTAGGATTCGGCCATGCGATTCGGGGCCATTCCACACGGCGTTGTATGCATATGCCAGTAGATGGAGCGAGCCGACGTTATTGCCACGTCGTCCCTCCTCGCAATGACAGTCCACCCGTGGCGCACTCTGACAAGTACCGCTAAACAGTCACCGAGCCGTCTTTACCCAGCACACCGCTGATCGCTTCGAGCATTCCTAGATGACGATTGGCGTGGGATAAGTAACCAACCATGGCGTCGCCCACGTTGGTTTTATTGTCGTGCCAATCGGTGAACGGAGCATTAAAGGTCACGTCGTCCAGCTTGCCGACCCGTTTTTCGAGCAGTTCAAACGATTCTTTTGCATACGCCCGAACTTTCGACACGCTCGGAAGCGGCAGCGATTTGCCGTTCTCATTGCCAAGACCCGATCCCGCTCCCCACATGCCCAGGTCAACTCCGTCGAAGCCCCATTCGTCGGCAACTCCAGGGAATTCCCATAGCTCGGGTGTTTCTACATCGACTACAGGCGAAAGAAGGGCCTGAACGTAGTCGGCCCATCTCGCCATGTGCCACAGGTGCCATTTGCATGACGGTGCAGTTGTAGCGGGCCAGCGTGACGCTTCCTCTTCGGTGAGGGCATCGACGACCTGCAGTAGCTGACCATCGAGTTTTGTGAGGCGTGACGAGATTATTTCGGAAGGAGTTGGAAGTGGCATTTACGTTGTTCTGTTTGGATTATCGCTGTTGTATTAGGCGTGAAGTCGAGCCCATTCAGGATCCGGGTGCGAAGCAATGAAATCGTGATCAAGTTCGTATCCAAGACCTGGCTTGTCGGGCAGGTACAGATGACCATCACGAATGTCCAGCGGTTCAGTGATGACCGAATTGTAGTTTTTCAATGAGTGCTCCGACATTTCGAGTCGGTAGATGTTTGGCACGTTCATCAGCACATGTGCGCCGGTGATCACGTTGAAGGCACCTGAAGCGTCGTGCGGACTGATCGGCACATAGTAAGTTTCGGCAAGTATGGCGATGCGCTTCATTTCCGAAATTCCGCCAGTCCAGCAGATGTCGGGCATGATGTAGTTCACCAAACCCTCCTGCAGGTACGGTGCGAAGTCCCATCGGGTGTACTTTCGCTCGCCGATGCAGAGGTTGATATCGGTATTGCGTCGCAGCTGTCGATGGGCATCGAGGCTTTCCGGCTGAAGCGGTTCTTCGAACCAGGTCAGGTTGTGCTTCATCATGCGATTGCACATTTCTGTAGCGGTAGACACATCGAAGTTGCCGTGGGCGTCGATCATCAGTTCGATATCGGGGCCGATAGCACTTCGAAGTTCACCCATTAGATCGTCTGCATACGCAGCACCAGAAGCTGAAATTTTGCCATCGATGTATCGACGGTGGTGTTTGCCCATTTCGGGGCTGAAGGGATCGAGCTTGAGCGCCTGGTATCCGAGCGCTACTTGACGTTTGGCATCAGCAACACATGCGTCGATGTCGTCGATGTACGAGACGTGCGAATAAACGGGGACCGAGTCACGCATCTTGCCGCCGAGCAGATCCCAAACCGGACGTCCCAGCGCTTTGCCCTTGATGTCCCACAGCGCCATGTCGATTCCACTGGCGAGGGTAGTGCCGAATCCGCGGGAACCTAGCGTTCCGAAACGTCGGAATATTCGGTGCCAGATTGCATCGATATTAGCGGGATCCAAACCGATCAGACCTTCGGAAAAGTCTTGCCCTTCGAGATCGTTCTTGAGCATCTCGGTGGCATTACCAACTATCAGCGCTCCGCCACCACCGGAGTTCGTTGACTCACCAACTCCTGTGATCCCTTCGTCGGTGTCGATCTCAACAAACAGCCATGATCGAGTGCTGCCTTCAGGTCGAGTGAGGTAAACGCGCAGGTCGGTGATTTTCATATGAATCTTCGATTCGTTATTTGCTAGTGCTGAGCGAACGCACGAAAAAGTTTGCAACACCTGTACCGAAATGACTTCAGACTGTGCCCTGACAGGAACAAGGCGCCCGGATACTACACCCGCGCCGGTGGTAGTATCCGGGCGATTACCGAAGTTCGCTAGAAATACCGGCGGAACTCAGGCTGAACTAGCCGTGCCGCTCAGGAAACGACAACAACATGAGATTTTGCTACGCCCACCGTCGATTCACTCTGTATCCGCAATCGGTGGATAGCTGGAGCCTTTCGACTGACAACTACACCGACGACTTTCTCAAGAAGACCAAAAGCCTTGGATTCGACGCTTTAGAAGTAGGACTGGAAGTACTCGATGGTCTCGGAACCGAACAGAAAGCAAAGGATTTTGCATCACGACTCCAGAGTTTCGGTCTCGATGTTGGTTGCGTGAGAGCGGGCGGTACTTTGCACACTGCAAAAACCGGTCCGCAGAATCGAGAACGCCTCGACGAAGCGATCCAGTACGCAGGCTGGACCGGTGCAGAAGTGGTGAACGGTGCGATGAGCGCGCCGGCACGACGCCCCGGCTATCCGCCTGGGGCAGCACCGGGGAGCGCTTCAGGATGGGAGATTTCGCAGGATTCTTCACGCGATGCGATGTTGAATGTCTACGATGAGCTGGCAGGCGTGTTCCAGGCGGCGTGCGCCAAGGCTGCCGATGTGAACGTGAAAATCGCCGTGGAAGTTCACCAAAACTCCCCGGTCGACAACTCATGGTCGGCACTGCTGCTTCATGGCAAGGTCGATCGACCCAACTTCGGTATCAACCCGGACATCGGAAATATCCTGTGGACCTACGATGTTCCTGAAGAAAGCTTCGACGACGCTATCGACAAAATAGCGCCGGTCGCCAAGTACTGGCACTCGAAGAACCTCCACCGCGTCTACCACCCGGAAAACAACCGGTCGGTGTTCCTGCGAGTTCCGCTTCCCGATGGCGAGATCGACTACCGATACGCCATCTCAGCGATGCACAACGCCGGCTACTCGGGCTACATGACCATCGAAGGCGCGTGGGCCGGCGACCAGTGGCACAACGATGCCAAGTCGCTCAACTACGCGAAAGCAATATGGGACGAATTAGAGTCGTAGACAGCGCTCAATAATCACACCATAAAAAAGCCTCGGCCAATTCGCCGGGGCTTTTTTGTGTGCATACATGTTCGGTCTGGGAAACCTGTCATTAATCCAATGGGAAATCACATATGGGGGGAGGCACACACGACACGTTGCCGTGTAGGACTGAAGATGAAGTCAGGGCAAAACAGAGATTCAAATCAGTGGGGCAACTGAAATGAAAAATACATCAAAATCATTGAGCATCGGGACGCAGGTCCGAGCCAGCACTCGTACCAATTCGGTCGTCACGTTCTTGCCCATTGTGCTTTTCGCAGCACTTGTTACCGCACTCGCATTTATCGGCTAATTCGTCCTCTTGGCGTTGTCGACGATTCCTAAAGGTTCCTCCGACTTAACGGGTCTCGCCAGCGCCAGAGCGACGATGCCAACAACGAAAATCGCCACGACAATCAACATCGACGATCCGAACGATCCCGTCTTGTCGTGAAGCGCACCTGCGATCAGCGGCGCTCCTGTACCTGAGGCAATCATTCCGACCTGCATCAGGCCCATGATTCCCCCGAACTCTTTCATGCCAAACGCTTCTTGAACTACGAGAACGATTAGGGCACCGAGTCCACCGAATCCGAGTCCGAATATAAATATTCCGACCCACATCAGAACTCCCGCATCTGCCTGGGCGATGATGAACACACCGATACCCTGAAGCGCCACTGAAATGATGGTCGCTATGCGTGCGGTGATCTTTTCGCTAGCACGGCCAAATGCAAGCTTAGAAGCGATCCCCATTCCGGCAATTATGCTGACCGCCGAAGTGGCAACAGCCGGAGCGAAACCGCTCTCTTCGAAGTGCTGACGTAACTGTGTAAGCACGCCTTGATACGTGAAAGTTGCTGCAACAAGTCCGATCATGATTAGCCAGAAATTACGATTAGCGAGCGCTTCTCGAACTGTGAGGCCGGCTCTAGCGGCGGCTCTAGCGAATTGAGCCTGATCACCCCGACCCGTTCGTTGCATTTCAGCTTCGATTTTGTCTTCGTCTTCAACAATGATGAAAATCGCAACAACAGCGAGAACCGCCATGATCACGCCGTACGTGACATAGGCCGTCTGCCAGCTAACTACGGCGATAATTCCGGCTGCCAGTGGAGGCATTGTCACCCCGCCAAAGTTGTTGCCCGCAACGACAGCACCCATAACTCGGCCACGGGTTTTCGGGAACCACAACCCAACCATCTTGCCTGCGGGCATGATCGTAGCGCCAGGGAATCCGGCGTAGACCAGTGAACTGAACAAATACCAATGCCAAAGCTCGCTGATTAACGGGCGCAGAAGGAATCCCAAAGCGATCAGTAGAAGCGACACAAACATCACGGGGCGTATGCCAATCCGATCGCTCAGGCTGCCAACGAACGGCGCCAGCAAGCCAGATATGAACGAAAACGCCAGCGAGAGGTTCAGCTGCGTTTGCGACCAGCCGAATTCTTCTTTGAGTGGTCCTGCAAATTCCCCGAATGCGTACTGAGCCATACCGACTGAAAGACCGGTCGAAAGAAACACTACTAAGGCGATCGGATAGCCGCGATAGATTCGGCCAAATACGGGGATCGTCATTACCCGTTTGCCCGCGCTGAATTCAAAACTGAAATAGATTCTCGTAGCAACTCGTAGTGAAAATTGAACGAAACGATCTCGATGTAGTTCAAGCTGGCTGTATACTCCGCCCGCGTTCTCGCCAAATTCCGCCAAAAGGTAGCAGGGCGCTGGTTCGACTCGGCGTGAGTCACGGTAGCACCTGCCCGATCTCACGTCATGGCACAGTTCGGTACGTCTGATGTATTCAGGAGATTTATTTTGCGATCAAGCAATATTCGGGCTGCGATAAATAACGGCACTATTTCGCACAATCTAACTCTGACGTTCCCTGAGCCGACCATCGCCGAGTGGGCCGGCTATGCCGGTTTCGATGGCCTGCACCTCGACATGGAACATGGAGTTTTCGATTGGGAATCGGCCGAAATGATGTGCCGGGTCGCTGATATGCATGGCATGACCTGCACCGCACGTATTCCGAACACTGAGACCGATACGATTTTACGTACGTTCGATAGGGGACTGATGGGAATCCTGTGCCCCCACGTCGATAACGCTGACCAGGCGCACCAAATAGCCATGGCTTCACGGTTTGGCCCGATAGGCGAACGCTCGTTTGGTACTTCTCGTGGGCGTGACTACGGCATGCACGATATGACCGCAGCCGAGTACATGGCTGCCTTCAATCGGGAAGTTACTGTTGCAATTCAAATCGAAACGAAGAACGCAGTAGACACGATCGAAGAGATTCTGGATGTAGAAGGCATTGATCTGATCACTTTTGGACCACAGGATCTTGCCCAGTCGTACGGCCGCCCCGGGCATCCTGAGCATGCCGAAGTAGTTGAGGCCATGGAGTCAGTTGTATCGGCGGTTCACGCCCGAGACAGGCTCATGTCATCCGATGTTGAACGTGGCATCAATCTGGTTCAATGGCTCCCGGAGCAGCTCAAAGACTGGCTGGCGGAATCACGTTCCAGGTAAATTTCAACGGCAATCACAGTTTTATTCTCCAATCACCAATTAGGCACCACGAAACTCAATATATGACCACCGCTACTTCACAGACGAAATACGAACCCGTTGCAGGATGGGCAAAACTGCCTATGGGGGTGACCTTCCGAGGTGACGCCACTTCGATTGCAGTCGATTCAAAGGACAACGTTTACGTTTTCAACCGCGGTACCGAGCCGATTGCCGTGTTCGATATCGACGGCAATTTCCTGCGCGGTATGGGGCACGGCGAGTTCGTTCGACCGCATGGCATCGAAATCGACGCTGACGATAATCTCTATCTCGTCGACGATGATGGCCACATGATTCAGAAGCGCACCAACGATGGCGAACTGATCTTTACGTTGGGCACCAAAGGCGAGCCGTGTGAATGGCAAAGCGGCGGGATGTTCAACCGACCCACCGATATTGCAATTAACCCCGCTACCGGCGAACTGTTTGTTTCAGACGGCTATGGCAACTCCCGAATCCACAAGTTCGATCCCGACGGCAATCACATGTTGTCGTGGGGTGAATCAGGGACCGATCCCGGTCAGTTCAGCCTGCCACACAACATCAGCATGCTTGGCACCGACAAAGTGATCGTCGCCGACCGAGAGAACTTCCGACTCCAGATATTCACCACCGACGGCGAATTCGTCGAGCAAATTCACATTCATCACCCAATGTCGGTTACGCAGGGCAAGGGTGACGACAACGCGCTTTACGTGGGCGAGATGATTCCCCCTCCGGTACAGCAGGGTGTGCGGAATCTGGGAGCGATGATCGCAGTACTTTCACCAGAGGGAGAGTTCCTTCAGCACCTTGGAGGCCCACTGCCGGGTCAGGGTGTCGATCAGTTCACCGCTCCGCACGGTGTATCGACAGACTCGCAGGGTTCTGTTTACGCAGCTGAAGTAGCGTGGACAAACTATTTCTCTAGTGCTGAGAACTCCGGCAGCGATACGCCGCCGCTCGGTGAAGTAGTCAGCCTTCGCAAGTGGAGGCGGGTCTAGTACACCGCCGCCACACTCATTTACCTATCCCAGCACTGAACTAGAACAACCACCAGGAACAACCAATGGCCAACGCAGCAACATCAGCAACCGTCTACGAACCAGTCCCGTACTGGGCAAAGCTCCCGCACCCGATGTTTTTCAAGGAAGCAACGTCGGTTGCTGTCGACTCGAACGACAACGTGTATGTGTTCAACCGCGGCGATCACCCGGTCATCGTCTTCGACAAAGATGGAAATTTCCTGGAGACCTGGGGTGCAGGCGAGTTTGTTCGACCGCATGGCATCACTATCGACGCAGAAGACAACCTGTATTTGGCTGACGATGACGCTCACATGGTTGAGAAGCGAACCAAAGAAGGCAAGCTGATCTTCCGCCTTGGCGAAAAAGGCAAAGCCGCGGCGTGGCAGGAGGGCGATCCCTTCAACCGCCCAACAAACGTTGCAGTAAATCCCGAAAACGGCGATCTGTTCATTTCAGACGGCTACGGCAACTCACGAGTACATAAATACGATACCGACGGCAACTACATCAAATCGTGGGGTGAGTCAGGATCGATGCCCGGTCAGTTCTCGCTTCCACACAATATTTCGATGAACGGAACCGACCAAGTAACTGTCGCTGATCGAGAGAATTTCAGGCTTCAAACATTCACAACGGATGGCGAGTTCGTGAAACAGATTCACATGCACCGTCCGATGGCACTATGCACGGGACGTGGCGATGACACGAACCTTTACGTTGCAGAAGCCGCCGCACCGCCAGTTCAAGAAGGCGTGCGCAGGCTCGGTCTACGTGTGGTTATTCTGGATCCCGAAGGCAATCAGATCACAAACTTCGGGAACGAACTTGGCGGTGAAGGCCATGATCAGTTCATCGCACCTCACGCAATAAGCGTCGACTCCGAAGGTTCGGTCTACGTGGCCGAAGTCTCATACACAGCGTTCGGCTCTAATCAAGATCCCGTGCGAGAAGTAACCAGCCTCCGCAAGTGGAAACGGGTCAGCGGGTAGAAGCAAACAGCGATGAGTCCATCAGCAGGAAAATTATCAGCCGAAGAAATCGACGCATTTCTCGCGCAGCCGATCATTGCTCGCATCGCTACGGTTCAGCCCGACGGGGCACCTCACGTAGCTGCGATGTGGCAGCACTGGGATGGCGAGGTGATGTGGGTCATCGCTCGCAGCAAGTCGAGCTGGTTCGCAAACTTGAGCCAGGAACCGCGAGTCTGCCTTTTGTGCGCTGATGACGTAAACCCAGAGCACACGAGGGTCACTGTCGAGGGAATAGCCGAAGTGGTCGAAGGGCCTGTTGCACTGGTAGGGCGTGTGAAGGAAATCGCTGATGAAATGGCGATTCGCTACATGGGGCCAGACGGACCGACTTATGCGGCGAAAACGGCTGATCGACTACGATATCTAGTCAAGGTCGTTCCAACGAAAATTACATCGTGGCGCGGCGAGTGGCACCCCCGGTACATCGTTACCGAAAACGACTAATTTCACTCGGTTTTTGGAGATGCCAGCGAGTGTTTCGACGCCCAGATTCGGATCTGAGAACCATGTTCCTGATAGTGGAGCACCGTGCAGGATTCGATCATCTCCCGAAATGGATCGTAGGGTTCGAAGTACGCAGTTGGTGCCTTTGCTAACTGGTCTCGCAGTGAACGGTGAACCTGTTCCATTTCTTCGACGGTTTTACGGGGCGCGTTGCCCTTCTTTTGTGCTGCTGCGATTGCGTTGAAGCGCTCTACGTCGCCAACTGGCTCGATACTGCCGCGATCGAGCGATGTGACAAGTTCCCATTCCCACGTCGTGATATGGCCGACGATATCGGTAACCGATTTGTCTTCGAGCACGCCAGATATCGCCATGTCATCGCTGACAAGCTGGTCGAGCGACATTCTGAACTGTCGCCAGTTGTCGTCTATAGCAGCGAGAACTGCGCTCTTGCGGTCTTTGATAGTAGATATCTTTCGTCAGACTCAGGGCGTCACTAGCGTGACCTGGTCGCGCATCGCAACGGACCGGTCGTAGGTTCGTTGACAGCTTACGTCAGGAGGTCTAGCGTGGCGAGCCTGCGATGATTTTGCGCGATCCAGAACCAAGTATCCGTATGGTGGCGAACTTATGACTACAGTTGGCGAAGGCAAATTTAAGTACGAGGTAGACCGAGACTGGTTGCGTCACAAGCCGGCGTTCTGGGAACTGGGGCAGTGTGCTGACGTTGGAGTCGACTCTCAGGGCCGTGTGTGGCTATTCAGCCGCTCGAAGCATCCGGTTACCTGCTGGACTGCCGATGGTCACTTCATCGGCTCGTGGGGCGATCTGGGACTCGATAAGGGTGAGTTTCGGGTGCCGCACGGACTCATGATCGATAAAGATGACAATATCTGGCTCGCCGATCACCAAACTCATCAGGTGACGAAGCACAACGAAAACGGCGATGTGCTTATGGAGCTTGGCACCCACGGCTATGCTGCGATCACGGTCACCAGCACCAACGAGCAGGGTTCTCCGTTCAACAACCCCACCGGCCTAGCGGTCGCAACTGATGGTCGGTTATTTGTTTCTGATGGCTATGGAAACCGTCGGGTTCACCGGTTCAGTGCTGATGGCCAGCTTGAGCATTCGTGGGGCGAGGGTGGAACAGCCCCCGGACAGTTCTCGATTCTTCACAAGGTTGGAGTCGATAAGAACAACAAGATTTACATCTGCGACCGCGAGAACAATCGAATCCAAATATTCGATGTCGATGGCAACTATCTGACCGAGTGGACTGACGTTGTTGGCCCCGGTGACATCTTCTTCGACGGTGACATTGCTTACGTTGTCGAGCAGGGCGGCGGCAACGGCGTTTCGATCTGGACGTTAGATGGCGAACTGATCACTCGCTGGCGCGGTAACCCCGATGCCACTATCGCCGCACACGGCGGAGCGTTCGACTCGCAGGGCAACCTGTACATCGCTGAAATCGGAGAACCGGGTGGCGGCCAAAGGGTCACAAAGTTCAGCCTGATTTAGTTCGGATGGGTCGATGCCGATAGCGTGATCGACTATGCCCCCGGACAGTCGTGCTCGATTCCCGATAGCACCAGATGCGTGGCGTTCACATGAAAACCGTGACGCTCGTGCACCTTCGATATGAACTGCTGCACAAGTTCGTCGTCGAGCGGCAAAGTGCGCCCGCATTCCGTGCACTGAAGGTGGTGGTGATTCGACTGGCTGATCCACTCGAATACCGTATCGCCGGGGCTTAGTCGCGATTCTGCGACAAGGCCTACTCCGCCGAGATCACTGAGTACTCGATAAACCGTAGACTGATCGAACTTCGCCCCGCCTCCTGCCAGTGCCGTGATCACCTCAGAAACGGTCATGTGATTATGGGTCTCACGCAGTACGTCGATGACGGCCCTTCGAGCCGGCGTGGCTCGCAGGCCAGATCCGCGCAGTACGTCTGTGGAAGATTCAGTAGATTCGGGCATTGTTTTCGATTGGATCAGTGATTACTTTGGGGGCAGGCAAGCCGCAAGTTTCTCACGTTTGCCGGGATTCCAGTTCCATTTTTATAAACAAACTCTTCAAATTCGATCTGACTTCGAGCATTTATGTAGATGCTCCGGCCGAACGCGTGTGGAAGTTGATCAATGAGGCCAGCCGCTGGCCAGAGTGGTCGACAATATGCGTGGCCGTGTTCGACGCCCCAGGTGAAGGGGAATGGATGAGCGGACACCAGTTTGGATTCACGCTCCGGATTGGCGGTAGAAAAGTCCCGTTTTTTGTGACCCTTACTCGAGTAATAGCCGGGAAGTCGACCAAGTTCACTATCACTGCGGTACGGTCTATCTCAGTTGAGTCTGAATCTAAAGGGTGCCGGGTGTCCGACAACAAACACTTCTCCAACTACTTGCTGCCAATCAGACTCGTCTACCCCCGTGGAATTATTAAAAACATGACTAGCTCATGGTTGTCGGAAATCAAACACGAAGCAGAGTCGAGTGAATGAGTATTTCCGGTTTCATGGCTCAGAAAATCCTGATGGTCTTTGCACATGCGGATGACGAGACTCTGCTTGCAGGAGCGTTGATCGCAAAGCTAGTTGCAGATGGCCACGAGGTGAGTGTGTTGTGCCTTGCACCAGGCGATGATGATCGAACCGATCGACTGCGCAACGCTTGCGACGATCTGGGCGTGGTGTCGGTAGAAACGCTTAGATATAGCGAAGGTGCGATGTGGCCCGACGATGCAGAAGGCCGCCTTGAATTCAAAACCGGCGTTCGACTCGATACCGCACTGTCACTAGTCCCCATAGTTGACCTTGCTGCTCGTGTCGTCGGTCGCCTAACTGAACTGAACCCCGATATCGTCGTCACTCACTCTGCGTACGGCGACTACGGTCACGCCGATCATGCCGCCACATACCGAGCAACGGCCGCTGCGGTTGCTGGTTCAGTGAATGCAGGCACCCGTTTGTATGCACTCGACTGGTCCAGATGGCTGGTCAGATTGAACGCTCGTGTGCTCAAACTGGGTGGCGGAAATACTCGAAGGATGGGCCTTGACGGTAGTTTCAATTTCGCTCTGGCCATTAACAACGCAGCTGAATCGAAACTATCGAAGGTTTCTCGTTATTTGAAGACAAGACGCCTTGCCTCCCGCTGGTACGCACAGGAAATATCGAACGGCCCACTGCCAATGCGCATTCTCGAACGGCTTCCGCTCCGGATTCAATCGACGATTCTCGGTAAGGCAAGATTAACGCTCGTAAGCGCACCAGCCGACTTCAATCTGGGCGGCGAGCTTTAGATCACACTCCGAATCAGCCAGATGTCCAAGAGATTAAAAGTAAAAGCCCCAACCCGATTTCCCGGATTGGGGCTTTTATATTTACGCTTTAGTCAGCGACTAGGCTAGAAGCTCACGAAGTTCTGCAACGTGTTCATCACCACGGAGTCGGCCAAGTGCCTTGCGTTCGATCTGTCGAATGCGCTCACGAGTGAGGTTCAACTCACCACCGATCTCTTCTAGAGTTCGGGGGCGACCATCGAACAGTCCGAAACGGAGTTCAAGAACACGTCGTTCCCGATCCTGCAGATGACTGAGAACACGGTCGACCTGCTCACGCATGGATGACTGTGCTGCGACATCGGCTGGTGCCGGTGCGCTACTGTCCTGAATCAAGTCACCAAGCTCGTTCTCTCCGTCTTCACCAATTGGTGTTTCGAGAGATACAGGTTCTTGGGACATCTGAAGAATTTCAGATACACGTTCGACTGAAAGCTCTACTCGCTCAGCGAGTTCTTCAACCTTTGGCTCTCGGTTCAGCTGCTGTCCAAGCTCACGACGTGCTCGCATGATCTTGTTCAACGTCTCTACAACGTGAACAGGAATACGAATCGTTCGTGCCTGGTCGGCGATCGCTCGGGTGATTCCCTGTCGGATCCACCACGTTGCGTACGTGCTGAACTTGAAACCCTTGCGGAAGTCGAACTTCTCGATGGCACGCATCAGACCGATGTTGCCTTCCTGAATCAGGTCGAGCATCGAAAGACCACGGTTGAGGTGCTTCTTGGCAACGCTCACCACAAGTCGAAGGTTTGCTTCGCCCAAGTGACGTCGTGCCTTTTCGCCCTCTTCCCGAACACGCATAAGGTGCGCGCTCAAAACGGGAGTCAGTGGCTGTAAGGCAGCGATGAACTTTGGATTTACGATGTCGTCAGGCAGATCGTTCAAGACCGGGTCGAGACCCAGTATTCCGACCATGTCTGCCGAAAGCAGTCGGCTGAGAACTGAAAGTTCAACAACCAGCTTGTGCGCTTCATCCGGCTCAACGCCGAGTGCGTCTGAGAGATAGTTGATCAACTCGTCTTCGCGCTTGCCATCGACAAGTGCACGAAGATCGGGGTCGGCAAGAGCCCTGCCAAGAGTGACCGGGGTCTCAAGACCCAGGTATTTGGCTACGGCAGATGCTGTGTCGCCAACCGGACCAAGCTTGGTCAGGATGTCTGTGATGATAGTGGACGGGTCGGGTGTGCCGACTTCGATATCGCCTTGAATTTCCTTCTCAATTGCTTCGAGTCGCTGAGCAAGCTCAACTGCTCGTGCAAGCACAACTTCATCAGCTGCAGTTAGAAGGGCAACGCGACCGATTTCTCGCAGATACATTCGTACAGTGTCTTCGGTGAGTTCCGATTCCTGTACTTCGTTCTGGAGTGCGTTCGTGATGCTTGTTGCCGAGTCAGACGCTCGTGCCGCTTCCCACATATCCAGTTCAGAACGGGTTACAGCTGTTGCACTGCTCTCCGTGACCTGGTTTGCTTCATCTTCGTTACCTTCCATGCGAGTGAAGGCGGATTGATACTCGTCTTCACCCTCAAGGGCGGAGTTGACGTCATTGACGCGGGATGTTCGTCGCTTTTGGACCAACGCTTGTTCCTTTCGGGTATTTGCTACCCGTACCTAGACTTATCGGATATCCGGACAGATATTCCAATCTCAGGTCATTCGTACTAGTGCCGCTCGCGCTACCTGCCCCGCTTAAACTGCGGGGGTTTACGCAAGTTGAGAATGGTGGCAGACACTCAAGTTTTAGATGCGATCTGAAACAAAAGCGATGCCTAGTGCACCGACTTCAGGTTTCCCAGAACTAGTGCGAACACATTTATCACTTCAACCGACCTTCTATTGTACGACATTGAGCACCCAATCTAAAAGGGGGGTAGCAAAAATCGATTACGAAATCCGCAAAAATGCAGGCTGGATATCGTTGGGAAAGGTGTGGGTATGTGGCTGGGTACTGGTGGTTTTTCAGTTCAAAACTAGAATTATTAGTCTAATCCCAATTGATTACGAACTTGCCCGCAACACCCGATGAAAACTTCTCGTATGCCTCTGGTGCCTGCTCGATATTTGACCTCGATGTTATGACCGATCCAAGCGGAACGTTGCGTTCAGCAGTGAATCTGGCTGCTCCGGCGAGTCCAAAGGTCGAAAATGTCCACGATCCCATAAGTGTTAGATGGCGGTGAATGATGTGAGGTGTCGGCTGGTAAGTAACCTCGCCTCCTTCCCCAACAAGGCAAGTGCGACCGAAGATCTTTGTCGACTCCACAGCAGCCACTCGCGTCGTTGCCAATCCGGCTGCTTCCAGACTGGCGTCGGCGCCGTTTCCGTGGGTTAGTTCCCGAATCTGCTCGGGTGCATCGTCGTTCGAAGCGTCCACAGTCGCCCATGCGCCAGAATTCGCAGCCATCTTGAGCCGGTCGGGCGCGATATCCACAGCGATGACTCGAGCGCCCATTACGGTAGCGAACATCGTTGCAGCAAGTCCCACAGGTCCCTGTCCGAAAACTGCCAGTACATCCAAACCCGAAACTTCCAGTTTCTTCACTGCCTGAAATGCCGTACTCGCTCCACAGGCGAGATACGCCCCGACTTCGTATGCGACTTCGTCGGGTAGGGCAACGCAGGTCGACTGATGAGCAACCATGTAGTCGCCGTGACCACCGTGCATCGATCCTCCGTAGTACTCCTTCTTATCGGTTACCTGGCATAGCTGCTGCCAACCGGTGAGGCAGTACTCGCACTCACGACACCCTTCGTAATGGTGCTGAATAACGCGATCGCCAACTTTGAGTCCACTGACGTTAGGTCCAAGCTCAACAATTTCACCACACGGCTCGTGACCGGGGCGCCGAAGCTCACCGTTGTACTCGTTAGGAACATCGCCCCGATAGCGACCGAAATCCGATCCACACAGCCCAGATGATCGGAGTTTGATCAGCACCTGCTCGGGCCCGGGATCAATGTCCGGGTAGTCGATAACCTCTGCCAGGCTGTTTCCATGGAAAGCGACTCCGCGCATGTGGGGTTCTCCTATCTGCGCAAAACGCAGTTCAAATCTCTGATTTCGCCAAATTGCGACGCACTGGCGCAATGTATAACAGCTAAATCGACCAATCGGGTCACTAGGGCTTTGCGGTTGGGCGAAAGCGGCAGTAAGCTTCACCCGCCTGACTTATAGACATGACAGCGGCCGAGCCGCGATTGGGACCTGCAAACATGGTGGAAATCTTTAGTTACGACACTCTTTACTCAGAGAAATCGGTAGATACGGCGCTGAATCCGGGAGTTCACGCGAAATACGATTTTGCAACAGCATACCCAGCACCAGAAACACTTCCACTGGACGGTCTGATCCAGTCTCTTCAAACTGCTGTCGATACCAACTCCACCAAAGTTCTCGCCGAACTTGCTTACTACCCACATCAGCTAGGCGCACTTGAGCTACGTGAGTACACAGCGCAAAAACTTGAGACTGACCGTGGATTCAGCGTAACTGCCGATGAGATTGCACTAACAAACGGTTCCGGTGAAGCACTGGGCCTTGTAATTCAGGCGTTGACGAATCCTGGTGACGTAGTTCTCGCCGAAGAGTTTGTTTACATGGGAACAACCTCACAACTCCGAAGATTCGAAGCGGATGTCCGTGGTGTAGCGATGGACGAGGGCGGGATCATTCCCGAGAAGTTAGAAGAACAGATCATCGCTCTAACTGCAGCCGGTGAGAAGCCGAAGTACCTGTACACAATTCCCGAACACCAGAACCCAATGGGTTCGACTTTGTCTGGCGAACGACGCAAAGCTATTCTCGAAATTGCTCACCGCCACAACATGCCGATACTTGAAGACGACTGCTACGTCGACCTTCGTTATAAGGGCGATGTGCAGCCAGCGTTCCGAGCGCTTGATGACTCTGGAATCGTCGTATACGTAGCTTCATTTTCGAAACTGCTGGCTCCCGGACTTCGTCTCGGCTATTTCACAGCATCTCCTGAACTGATGCGCAGGGCTCTAAGCTTCAAGCTTGGCAGTGGTCCTAACCAGTTCGCTGCGATTGCAATCGAGGGCTACCTGAGAAACAACCTCGAATCTCATCGCGATAACTTCAACCCGATGCTTCAGGCCAAGTGCGATTCAATGACCGCAGCACTCGAAGAGCATTTCGGCGGTATAGGCGCCACATGGTCGGCTCCGGAGGGCGGCTGCTACGTGTGGCTGACAATGCCTGAGGGATCTGACATTTCAAGCATTCGCGACAAAGTGTTCGAACAGGGTGTTGGCTACGTTGCTGGGGTGGCGTTTGAAGCCGATGGATCTGGCCGAATAGGTCAAAATTGCGCTCGACTCTGCTTCGCCTTTGAATCCGTACAGAAGAACGCCGAAGGCATTGCGCTACTTGCTCAGCTGTTCAAACAGCACGGAGCGATGTAGCAGTTCATCGAATCTGATGCAGAAAGACCGGCGATCTTTCGTCGGTCTTTCTAGTTAACGGCGAATTCACGCCTTCCGGCGACTCATATAACGTTCATTTAACCGATTACCGTTGCCGAACGGCCAATGCAGAGCTAAATTCAATTAGAACTCTTTTTTATTTGGACTATAAGGAACGCCGTACATGGCCTCTGCTGAACTGAACTCAATCGCACTGAAGATGGTTGCCCGCAAGAAGGGTATTCTGGCTGCCGACGAAAGCACCGGAACGATGACCAAGCGTCTCGACAGCATTAATGTCGAGTCGACATCTGATTCCCGCCGACTCTGGCGACAGCTGTTGTTCCAGACTCCCGATATCAGTGACTATATCTCTGGCGTAATCATGTACGACGAGACGATCCGCCAGTCAGACGATTCGGGAAAGAGCTTCGTAGAAGTGCTTGCCAACAAGGATATTCTCTCCGGTATTAAGGTCGACAACTCGACCCACGACCTCGCTGGCGCACCCGGCGAGTTCATCACCGAGGGACTCGATGGTCTTCGTGGCCGACTCACCGAGTACTACAAGCTCGGCGCACGGTTCACCAAGTGGCGCGCACTGATCGTTGTCGGTGAAGGCAAGCCTTCCGACTACGCGATCCGCACAAACATGCACTCGCTCGCTCGCTACTCGGCACTCTGCCAAGAGCAGGGTCTGGTTCCGATCGTAGAGCCGGAAGTGTTCATGGACGGATCGCACAGCATCGACGATTGCCGATCAGCAACCACTCGGTCACTTATTTCAGTATTCGAAGAACTCGACGCACAGAACGTCGATCTCGAAGGCATCGTTCTCAAGCCGAACATGGTTATCTCTGGTGCCGACGCACCGAACCGTGCTTCAGCTGCCGAAGTTGCTCGCCAGACCATTGATTGCTTCCTGGAGACCGTTCCTACGAACGTTCCTGGAATCGCATTCCTTTCGGGTGGACAGGGCGACGAAGAGTCGGTTGTGAACCTGAACGAGATCAGCAAGATCGCTAATACAGAAGATCTTCCTTGGGAACTTACTTACTCGTACGGTCGTGGTCTTCAGGCCGCTCCGCTGGCTGCATGGCTCGGCAAGGCCGAGAACGTTGCGGCGGGTCAGGCTGCGTTCCAGAAGCGTGGGCTCGACTCCAGCGCAGCTCGTGAAGGCGTGTTCGCTTCGTAGTCTGTTCGGCGAAGTTCGATGTAATTCAAGCCCTCTCCTTAGAAAAGGAGAGGGCTTTTTTATTGTCATTGCGAGGAGTCCGATGACGTGGCAATCAGCCATGAACCGCGACAGCGCTCAATTCATGACGTATCGCAGGAACTGTCACACCTCGTAACCATGATCATCGGAATCAAACGTCGTATCCGTTCACTCGTTATTGCCACGTCGTCGGACTCCTCGCAATGACAAAATGCAGCATTCCCCGCTATCAACCGGTAAAGTGGCTGCGCCTATCTCGTGAACTTACCGGGCAGGCCGCAACCAAGCCGGAGTTTGATGTAAACGATGCCCTCTGACGCTATTTCCGATCTCGTGGCCGCTCGAAGTGCCGAGATAATCGAGACTCGACGCTTCTTCCACGGCATTCCTGAACTGGGTTTCGAGGAAAACGAAACTGCAAAGGCAATCGCCGAACGTCTGACCGCGGCAGGTCTTGAAGTCGAAACCGGCATCGGAAAGACCGGACTGGTAGGCGTGCTGAAGGGCGCAAAAGAGGGACCAACCCTCATGATTCGCGCCGACATCGACGGACTACCCGTCGACGAGTTAACCGGTCTAGATTTCGCTTCGACAAACGGTCGAATGCACGCCTGTGGACACGATGGTCACATCACGATGGCTGTAACCGCCGCCGAAATCCTGGCTGATATGAGAGATCAGTTGGCTGGTACGTTGATATTTGTCTTCCAGCCCGCCGAAGAGATTGTCACAGGCGCACTCGCCATGATCGACGACGGCCTATTCGAGAAATACCCGGCCGATCGAGTAATCGGCACGCACCTCTGGAATCCGATCCCAACTGGGACTATCGGCGTGAACAGGGCAACGGTATTCGCCAGTGCTGATCAGTTCAGGCTTACTGTTCACGGTAAGGGTGGCCACGGCGCAATGCCGCACACGACCATCGATCCTGTTGCCGCCATTGCCGAGATTATTTCTACTGCTCAAACTGTTGTGAGCCGAGAAGTTCCACCGAACGACATGGGGGTGCTTACGTTTGGCCAGATTCATGGGGGAACAGCCCCGAACGTGATTGCCGATAGCGTGACGGTCGAAGGAACCGTTCGCGCTTACACCCCCGAGACTCGCACCCAGATCATGGAATCACTCGAGCGGATCGCCAGCAACGTTGCAGCCGCAATGCGTGCAACGACGTCGTTTGAGCGGATTCACGGTGCTCCTCCGGTTATCAATGATCCTGAAGTTGCAGCATGGGTTACCAAGCAGGCGAGTTTGGTGGTTGGCGAAGGAAATGCGCGTGAACTGGAGCCAGTAAGCGTTGGCGACGACATGGCCGAGTTCAACAACCGAGTACCGGGCGTCTACTTCCTGCTCGGCGCGGCGCATCCCGATGCCCGGGTCGCTGAACGGGGAATCGAAGGTCACCACAACGCAAAGTTCGACTGGAACGAAGACTGTTTGCCTCTGGGTGTAGAAGTCTTCGTACGTTCAGCAGTCGACTATCTTTCATAGTTCGACTCGAATTAAGGCTGGTTCTTCACTGAGTGATGGAACAAATCGCCCCCCCCCCGCTCGTCAACATACCAACATGAAAACACTAATCCTCAAATTAGCGGCACTTGCTGGTGTGGTAGCACTTGTCGCAGCTCTATGGCCGATATTCACCTAGGCCGAAACATCACTGGCGACCATCTTCGTTGTGCTGTCGTTCGTCGGAATCGGCATCGCAGCACTCGCACCGTTCAGTAAAAAGCGATGGCTTTTGTGGGCAGCACTCGGTGGCTGTCCGGGAGCGCTGGCAGGCGGTTTGATCTTCGCTGGAATCGCATTCGCAACCGTCAAAAACGGTACAACCGGTTGGGAAGGTGCCATCGTCGCCGTAGTAATAATTCTTGGCGTCTTCATCGGCGCAATCGCCGGAGCCATCAACGGAGGCGTGCTCGGCGCGCGCAAAACACGCCGAGCAAACTCAGTTACTTAGTTCTGAACTCCGAAAAAACGAAGCTCGCTTCTCGGCTATACGACCGGGGCAGTTCCGCCGTCTACGTTGATGGCTGTTCCTGTTACGTAGCTGGCTCGGCCAGATGCGAGGAAGCAGATCACATCGCCGGCTTCTTGAGCTTCACCGATTCGGCCTAGCGGTACATTGCCGCCGACTGTCTTCCAGTGGTCTTCCAAAGAATAGTTCGGGTCTTTAGCGTTCAGACCTTCCCAACGTGTTCGGTGCTGACCCGATTTCAGCACGCCAACACAGATCGTGTTTACACGAATGTTGTGCTCGGCTAGCTCGCCGGCCCACGACTTCGTCAACGAAATACCCGCAGCCCTTGATAGTGAGGTTGGCTGCGCACCCGGACCCGATGCCTTGCCACCCGGAGTGGTCGTGTTGACGATCGCACCGGTGCCAGATGCTTTGAGATAGGGCAGAACGGCTCGTGCGCAGTAGACCGCACCGTAAATCTTGATGCCGAAGTCGACACTTAGATCATCATCGGTCATCTTCTCAAGCGTCGTTGCAGATGAAGTACCGGCGTTGTTCACAAGAATGTCGACACCGCCGAATTCATCGACGACCTTCGCTACCATCACCTGAACTTCTGATTCAACCGATACATCGGTAGTAATACCAATCACGTCGCTTGCACCAGAAGCCTTAATGTCAGCGATCGCAGCATCGAGCTTCGCCTGCGTGCGCCCGACAATGGCAACCTTCGCACCCTCGCTCGCTAGCGAGATCGCAGCTGCTTTGCCGATACCGTCGCTACCACCAGTAATAATCGCAACCTTGCCGTTCAATCCGAGATCCATTTTGTGAGTTCCGTTCTTCAGCGCTGTGTCGATCTTCGTGCCGTCTGATTCTGAGCGATTTTGGCTCAAGTAGACATGACGACGGATTATAGAGATGAAAATGGGTAAAAATCTCGAATGCATCTTTTGGTCTTGTGGGTTGTACTCTTAACTCTTGTGTGATTTTTCCAATTGCGTATCTGGCTGTTCAGGCCGATATTCATTTGGTGCGTTGGTCAAACTCTGGATTCGATAAGACAACAGGTTGGTAAAAGAAGTGAACAACGGGCAGCGATACGAACCACTTACAGTGCCGCGAAGAGTGATTCTGGGTCCCGGGCCAAGTTCCGCAAACCCACGAGTTCTTCGTGCTATGTCGCTACCAATCATCGGATATCTCGACCCCGCCTTCTTTGAACTGCTCGATGAGCTGAGCGGAATGCTTGGCGAAATTTTCAAAACCAAGCAGCGCGCATTCGCCGTTGCCGGTGCGGGATCAGCCGGAATGGAAGCTGGGCTCGTGAGTCTGGCTACGCCGGGCGATACCGTGATTATTTGTTCATACGGGTATTTCTGCGAACGCCAGATCATCATGGCCGAACGCATCGGATTCAACGTTGTCGCACTCCGTACCGAGTGGGGCAAGGCGATGGACCCACAGGTTCTTGCCGACGCCTTAAAAGAGCATCCCGAAACTCAGCTGGTCGTAGGTATTCACGCCGAAACTTCAGCCGGAACCATTCAGCCGATCGCTGAATTTGCTCGACTTGCTCACGAATCAGGTGCGTTGTTCATGACCGATGTTGTGACATCGCTTGCAGGCTGCGAGCTTGAATTCGACGAATGGGGTCTCGATTTCGCTTACTCCGGTTCTCAAAAATGCCTCGCTGCACCTCCAGGGATATCTCCCGTTGCGTTGTCAGAACGTGCTCTCGATTACATCCGAAATCGGCCCAAGCCGCCTACTTCGTGGTATCTCGATCTTTCGCTGATCGCCGACTACTGGGGTCCCGATCACATTGCGCATCACACAGCTCCGGTCAGCATGATTTACGGGCTGCGAGAAGCTGTTGGAATGGTGTTGAACGAGACGCTCGATTTGCGTTTCAGGCGACACGAGGCGAACGCTGCTGCTCTACGAGCAGGTCTTAAGGCGTTGAACCTCGAACTGCCGATTTCTGAGAGCGAACGACTTGATCAACTAACCATCGTGAATCTGCCCAAGGGCATCGACGATGTGAAGCTTCGAACGCAACTGCTCGAAGAGTATTCGATCGAGGTTGGTCGTGGTCTTGGTAAGTTTGCTGGTGAAGTTATTCGAATCGGCCTGATGGGCGAATCGTGTGTTCCTGCCAACGTATTTGCGTTGCTGAATGCGCTTGAGAAGATTCTTCCCGAGCACGGATTCGAAGTAGGCAAGGGTGTTGCAGCAGCCGCTGCGAGTGCGCAATTGGCCGACAATCCTTCACCGCTGTATACCGCGTAGGTTCGCAAGCACAGGGCGTTTGAAAGCACCAATTGTCATCCTGAACTTGCTCCGAGTCCCGAAGTAATCGGGGATTCAGGATTTGTGGTGCACAGGTATTCAATGTTCGCACCAGCCGAAATCACACGCGTCCCCACACCAGATCCCTCGGCTGCGATGACTTCGCTCGGGAAAGGAGAGCGGCGGACTGAGCCGGCTAGTCCAGTGCGTACGCCTCATCCAGCAGATCGACTACGTAGCGAACTTTCGTGGTGCGCTTGGTGGAATCTTCGTCTGCTAACTGCGTGAGAGCAAAATCGAGCTGCATTGCGCAACCGGGATTTCCCGTCGCAACGATATCGGCTCCTGTAGCAACCACGTTCCGTGCCTTGCGTTTGCCGAGCTGTGCCGACATCTCACGCTGGGTCATCGAGTACGTTCCAGCCGATCCACAGCAAACTGCAGGTTCACCCAGATCGACCAGCTTCAAGCCGGGTATCGAGTTGAGGATGGCACGAGGCGCTTCGGTGATTCGCTGAACGTTCAGCAAGTGGCAGGCATCTTGATAGGTAACAGTTACATCGAGCGACTTCGTTGGCGCTTCGAAATCGTATTCGACCAGCAATTCGTGAATATCCCTGGTCAACTCAGCCACTTGCTTTGCTTTTTCCAAATACCCGGCCTCGCCGGCGAAAAGCTCACCGTAGTCTTTCATCGCAGCACCGCAACCCGCCGAAGCAGAAACTATAGCGTCGGGCTGAATCGACAGGAACGAGTCGATGTTCTTCTTTGCCATCTCGATCGCAGAGTCAGGCTCGCCAGAGTGGGTGTTCAGCGCACCGCAGCAGCCCTGACCACCTGTTAGGTGCACCTCGATGCCATTCCGGGTCAGCACACGCACTGTGGCTTCAAGAGTTTCGGCGTGGGTAAGCGCCATCACGCAACCGGCGAGCATAGCTACTTTCGCTTTGCGAGTGCCCTGTGCGGGGTGAACCTGGCCCTTTGCGACGAAGAAATTCTTCGAAAGCTCTGGCAGATACTCGTCGGCCATATCGGCATCACCCGGCAACAGCTTCAGCAGGCCTGAACCACGTGCAATCGTGCGCATGCCAGACTTCTTGTAGAACTTCATGGCGTTGCCGACCATGCGAAGTTTCACTGGGGAGGGCAGGATCGTCTTGTAGCCAACCGACCGTGCAATCCGTTCGTTGAACGATCGTGTCGTGTGCTGCTCAACCTGCGATCTGGTTGCTTCCATCAGCTTGCCGTATTCGACACCTGAGGGGCACGCCAGTTCGCACGCTCGGCATTGCAAGCACAGGTCCCAATGCCCGATAACCGAGATAGTCATGTCGAGCCGACCCTCGTTGACGGCCTTCATCAAAGCTATTCGGCCACGAGGCGATTCGGCTTCAAGCCCGGTTTCGAGATACGTTGGGCACGCCTGCAGGCAGAATCCGCAGTGGACGCACTTGTAGAGATCCGCTTCTTGCGGCGCGTGCGGTCCCGAGAAGCCGGGGAATGTTCCGGCTGGTCCAACTGAATCGCTTTGCATATCTTGCGACATCGAAGCTGCTATATCTTTCCGGCGAATCGCCCGGGATTGAGAGTGTTTGCGGGGTCGTACTGGTTCTTGATCCGACGCATCAGTTCGATTGAATTTCCAACGTCGCTAAACACGTCCATGTTTTGTTTTACGACCAGCGGGCATTTTTCGATCACGTACGAACTTTGATACTTAGTTATTGTGCCAGTAACCGAGCCGATAAACGAAAGGTTTTCGTCATCTGGTACTGAATCGGCAAGAACTGTCATCGCACCGAATCCAACATCGCAGATGGTCGATATGTTCGCCTGAGAATCAACGCTTCCGGATTGAATTTCCTGTGAAGCACCGAGCGTGTCGCTGGTACGGGCGTTCATTCTCACTGAGATGCTTGCGCTAGATTCAGCATTATCCAGAGCCAACCACCCAGCCTTGGCGGCGTCGTCGCTGAGCACGGCATAACCCGCAGCTCCGCTCGAACCCGCCGTACCCACAACCTCGTTCACCTGACGCTCTATCGAGCGGACTCCGCCGCCAAGTCTCACGAGAAGAGCAAAAGTCTCATCGCCACCAGAAGAAGTCAGCGATTCACCAGCCGCCTGAACTGTACCCGCTGCCAAATCACCCGAAATCAGCGAAATTGCTTCCGGCGCAAACAAGCCATTCACGAATCCGATGCCGACATCTCTGGCAGATTGGAAATCGTCGAACCAGATAACGATTGATTGCTGCTCAGGCATGACGGGCAATAGCTTGAATGCGACCTGTGACACGATGCCGAGCGTTCCGAAAGCCCCTGTGTGCAAACGGTGAAGCTCGTACCCCTGAACGTTTTTTACAACCCGGCCACCGCTTTTAGTGATGGTGCCATCGGCAAGTACGATTTGCATTCCGATCACCCAGTCACGAATACCGCCGGTCGATGATTGCCGATGCCCCGGTGCGTTGGACGCTATTGAACCGCCCACGGTAGCCCGATCAGGATTTCGCACCTCAAATGGCAGGCGTTGTCCCTCTTTTTCGAGCAGGGTGTTTAGTGTGGCGATCGTCACTCCGGCGTTCGCAGCGATGGTCATGTCGCCAACAGCGTGTTCAATCTCACCGGTGAACTCAGAAAGATCGAGCGCAACATCGTAGCTGGAAGGAATATTTCCTACTCTAATACGAGTTCCACCGCCCCATGGAACGGCCGTTCGGCCTGAGCCATTGGTATCGGCAAGCGACTTCGAGAGTTCCTCGAGTGATTCGGGGCTCTCAACTGATGAGGGCGTTAGATCGTCTATCGAATGGTTCAACGTCGTTTTCTGACCCTATGCCTTTGCCGGTACCGCGGTTGGAGTACGTGGAGCTGAATGCATCTGAGGTTTCCATGGTGCGGTGTCCCAGAGTTGGTCGCCAATGGCAGTCGCATCGTTGATCGCTTCGTTCGGGACGTCTTCTTCCCATGCGACAAGATTCTGCTGCAATTGTTCGAGCGTTCGTGCGCCAACAATGCAGGCTGAAACCGCAGGATTTGATCGAACCCAACCTAGCGCAAGTGACATCGGCGAAATGCCGTACTTCTCGGTAACTCCGATGAACTGTTCCATCGCTTCGAACGTGGCTTCGTTCCAGTAAGTTGTTTTGTAGAAATTAGCGGCCTTGAAGTCGTCTGAGTAACGACCGCCCTTGGGCATTTCGGCTTTGAACTGGCGGTGCTTTCCAAGTAGGAATCCGCCCGCCTGGGGAGAGTAGACCATTGCGCCGACACCCTGGTCGAGACACGCCGGAAACAGTTCACGTTCAGGCTCTCGATACAGCAGGTTGTATCGGGGTTGAACCGATACGAATTTGCTGAAACCGTTCTTGTCCTGCGCCCATAGCGCTTCTATAAGCTGCGGCCCAGAGAAGTTCGAAACGCCGATGTAGCGCGCTTTTCCCGCTCGAACCACGTCGTTGTAGGCCTCTACTGTTTCTTCAATGGGAGTAGTGAGGTCTGGCGCGTGGATCTGATAGAGATCGACGTAGTCGGTGCCCAGACGCTTGAGCGAGTCGTCTATCGCCTGCATCACGTACTTCTTGTTGACCCCGACATCGTTCGGATTGGGGCCGACCTGGCTCTTGCCTTTAGTTGCCAGAACTACTTCTGAACGCCGTGTTTTGATGAACTTACCGACGTTCTCTTCTGAAAGACCATCGCAATACGAGTTGGCGGTGTCGATGAAGTTGACTCCACCGTCGAAAGCGGTCGACATAATGCGCATTGAGTCTTCAGCGTTTGTCTGACCGCCAAAGTTGTCGGCACCGATGCAGTATTCAGAGATTTTTAGCCCGGTGTTACCGAGTCGTACATATTCCAATTGATCGCTCCCTTATTTCGCCGACGAACTGGTGGGTAGAGTGCCGAACGCCTGTCCCGAATTTGGCGGATATGCCATGGGAGCTTGCGATTCGAATTCGTCTGCCACAGCTCGAACTTCAGCCATGACATCGTCAGGAGCCGATTCCGACCACGCTTCGAGTACGCCTCGAATGTGCTCAACCTTCCGTGCCCCAAAGATTGGAGCAGTAACGCCAGGGAACTCAGAAACCCATTGCAGGGCGAGTCGTATGGCAGGTTGGCCGTGCTTTTCGGCGATAGCTGTGAACTTTTCGACGGCTGTGAACGTTGCGTCGTTGAAGTATCGAGATTTCAAGCCGGCACCTTTGGAATCGTCTCGCATATCAAACTTGGATCCAGCGACTGCCTTCCCAGAAGATCCGTGCTGGCCCGTGAGCATTCCACTTGCTAGAGGAGAGTAAGGGATCACTGCAACATCATGATCTGCGGCGAAAGGAACCATCTCTCGACCGAGTCCGGGTTGAAGAATGTTGAACACACTCTGAATAGCTTCGAATCGGTAGAGATTTCGAACGTCGGATGTCCAGAGACCTTTAGCCAGAATCCATGCCGGGAAGTTCGATGCACCGGCGTAAACGACTTTGCCCTGATGAATTAGATCGTCAACGGCACGAAGAGTTTCTTCGATCGGCGTTTCTTCGTCCCACGAATGGCAGTACAGCAGGTCGATTCGGTCTGTGCGGAGTCGGCGAAGTGAATCTTCAACCGCACGAACGATGTGATATCGAGAGGCGCCTTTGTCGTTCACACCCGTGCCAACCGCTGAACGGTACTTGGTGGCGAGTACGACATTGTCGCGGCGCCCAGAGTCGGCAAGGTAGTTGCCGATCATCGATTCCGAGCGACCTTCGTTGTACGAATCGGACGTATCAACAAAGTTGATTCCGCCGTCTATTGCAGTGCCCAAAATTTCGTGCGCTGTCGGCTCGTCACAACCCCACTGGTTGCCGTAGTTATCGGTTCCCATGCAGATATTCGAGACCTTCGTCCCGGTGCGACCTAGCTTTACATATTCGATAGGAATGGTGAGGCTCCGTGAACTAACTAGTTAGTGTTTTGTTTAGCCGTGATCAAGATCGATCCAGCGTGATTCTTTGACTGATTGGTAGGCGGCATCAACGATTTCAGCTGCCTTCATACCGTCGTAAAAGCTGGTTTCGACCATCGATTGGTCGCCCGCGACGATCGCATCAGCGAACAGTTGATAGGGCTGTGGGTACGATGGGCCGGGATCTAACTGACCGACAGGGCCGTTGGGTCCGGTAACGCCTTGCATAGCGAACCGCCCGTCAGTCGTGATTCGACCCTTTTCTCCTGAAATCTCTACACGTGGCGAGGTCTTCCCATCAGGGTCAGTTCCACGAGAAGCGAATGAGGTGTGAACAACTGCCATCCCACCGTTCTCCCACTCACAAAGTAGACCTGATACGTCCGGGACGTCCACGTCAATGCCTTCGGGATTGTCGGCAGTAGGGCGATGTCGATTGGTCGTGTCGAACGATGCGACGACACGCTTTACCTCACCATTGATGAATCGCAGCATATCGAAGGCGTGGATAAGTTCGTAAACCGATCCGCCACCGTTCTCGGAACGGAATCGCCACGAAAGCGTTTCTGGTCGAGCGTCAAACTGATGCGACATGCCCCACCAGAGATTGGCGTGGTAAATGCGACCTACGAAATCGTCGTCGAGATACCGCTTGATGCGACCGATCATCGTGTTGCCACGTTGATTGAAGTTGGTCGAGTGGATTACACCGGTTTTCTCAGCAGCTTCGAACATGATTTTGGCGTCGGCTGCTGTGAGAGCGAGTGGCTTGTCGCAGAGAACGTGCTTTCCGGCGGCAATAGCGTCGAGAGCGAGTTCCATGTGAGAGCCGGTTGGAGTGATGATGTCGACCGCATCGAGATCTGCCATTTTCAGCATCTCGTTGTGGTCAGTGAAGCCGTTCGGGATGTCCCACTTCTGCTGGAACTCGGCAAGCGCTTCGGGATTTCTTCTCATAGCCGCAACAACTTCTACGTTGTCGAGCTTCGAGAATTGCTCCATGTGGGTGTTGGCGAATCCGCCGACCCCGATTATTCCGATGCGTACTTTGCCTGATGCTGAGGGCACTTTTGTTCCTGTCTGCCGCGACGAGTGCGGGTAGCGCGTCGAAGGCTTCTGAAGACCGGTAATCCGGTCGAGGCACACAGTTTAGCGAAAGCGCGGGTAACAGGCTGCAAATTGTCGACGAATCTGGAGTTCAAATCGTCATGAGGAACGACGGTAACGAGCAGAAATCAGATCTATTTTCTGATTCGTAGAACTGCCAGTCCTGATCCTACAGAAGCAAATTGCGCCATCAGAGCCAACGCTACAACCTTGAAGTAGGGCGTGACTAATTCTGGACGACCCGAGTCAGGGCCATATTCGAACAGGAAGTTACCTGTTTGGACGAACGAAGTGGTGATAGAAATCGCCATAACGATCCATCCGGTAATCACAGTCCATATCAGCCACTCTCTCAGATTTCCCTTCCAGCGAGACTCGATCACAACTACTGCACCTCTGGTTTGAGTCGCTGGCAGTGATTCGGCGATCTGTTGAGACCGGGCTATAGAGGGCAGTCTGAAACAAAAGTCGAGTAACTTTGGGAACGGTACAAGACGGTCGGCAATGTGGATTTCGGAACGTGCTAATTCGTTGATCACATCGGACGAATTCGGGTAGCACCATTTCCAGAGGTGCATCCAGAGCAGGGCGAAGGTCGCCATCGAGAATTTGATCAGAAAATTCAATAAATTCATCGTTACGCCTCCTGGACTCGACGCGGGCGAATCAGTTGACGCGACTCTAGTTCGATCGCCTCCCGAAGCGCATCGGCACCGGCCGTACTGATTGAAACCATGCGCCTAGGATGAGATTCCGAATGATCCCATTCTGCGGAAATATTGCCCTGTGCCTGTAGTGCCGAGATAGCTGCGTAGATCGACGAAGTGGCTACCCAATCGAGATCGGCAGCGATATCAATTCCGGCTACGGGAGTTGTGCATTCCGCCAAATAGCGAAGAACAAGAAGTTGATTTCTGCTGACAGCCACTAAAAGCACCTTTATTAGAACGTTCCAATTATCGGAATGATTCAAATCATATGTGGTTGAATCAACTATTACAAGTGAACGTGCTCGGCTACTGCCAGTCCGAAGTGCCGGTTGGGCGGAACGATTCGGCTGAAATGCCGTACGCCTCGCCGTGAATTGCTCCGCCGGGGAACACTTTTCCGGGGTTGAATCGTTCGCTCAGCGAGGGAACTCCGATTGGAGCGCCGTCGGGTTGCTCGCCGATGAATGCGGTTCGGAGTCGTGACATCGACTCAAGGTCGTCTTCGGTGAATACCAGGGGCATGTAGGCCTGTTTCTCAATCCCAATACCGTGCTCGCCCGAAAGAGCGCCGCCGGCAGCCACACACGCTTCGAGAATTCGTGCGCCAGCGAGAATCGCTTGCTTCACTTCGCTGGGATTTCGCTCGTTGAACAAAATCGCAGGGTGAATGTTGCCATCGCCTGCATGAAACACATTGGCGACAACCACGTTGAGTTCAGCGGCGATCTGATCGACCTGCTGTAGGACTTCCCTGAGCTTGGTTCTTGGAACCACGCCATCAACGAGATAGTAGGTAGGAGCGATCGTTCCGTAAGCGCCAATCGCCCCTTTGCGGGTCTCCCAGAGCTTGGCTCGAGTCTCAGCATCATCAGCTTCACGGATTTCCATCGCCCCGTTTTTGCGACATATTTCGAGAACGGCCTCGGTCTGTTCTTCAACCGATTCGATGAGGCCATCTACTTCGACTATCAAAACCGCTTGGGCAGCTGCCGGATATCCGGGGTGATAAAACGGTTCTACGGCGTCGATGGTCTTGCGGTCCATCATTTCGAGTGCCGAAGGAACCATGCCGGCGGCGATGATTTCGGCAACAGTATCCGAAGCGGCGTCCATCGTTGTGAAAGCGGCAAGCATGCTGTGGATAGTTTCGGGCTTGGGGAGAAGACGAACGGCCACTTTGGTGATTATCCCGAACGTGCCTTCCGATCCCACGAACGCTCCCCGCAGGTCGTAGCCAGTTGATTCACGTTGCGCTCCACCTAGCCACACAAGCGAACCGTCTGCAAGAACTACTTCGAGGCCGAGCACGTGATTCGTCGTTACACCAAGCGCCAAACAGTGAGGTCCGCCAGCATTTTCGCCGACGTTCCCGCCGATGGTGCAGGTTTTTTGGCTGGCAGGATCGGGGGCGTAAAAAAGTCCAAGATGACTGACCCGTTGCGACAACGCTAGATTTATCATCCCCGGTTCGACGATAGCGACACGATTTTCGGCATCGACCTCGATGAGTTCGGTGAGTCGGGTAAGCGCGATCACAACCGAGTTTCTTAGCGGCACTGCGCCACCGGAAAGGCTGGTTCCCGCGCCACGGGCGACGATATAAGCGCCGTGCCGGTTGGCGATTCGAACGATTTCGGCCACGTCCTCAGCGGTTTGCGGCAGCACCACGGCTTGCGGAGTCGCCTTGTCGATCGACCCGTCGTATTCGTAGACCAATAGGTCTTCGGGCTTCCAGATCACATACTGTGTGCCAACGACACTCGAAAGATCAGAATTCAGGCTGGTGCTGGGGGTTATCATGAAGTTATTGTGACACGCATTCAGGGTCGTTACAAAGCCCTAAAAAATCGTTCCAACACCCGTCACGTTCCGAACGATTTCGCGATCCTCCTGATCACGAACTATCTTGGCAGTTAGAGCGTCGGGGTCGCCCCACTGGTCGAGCAGTATTTTTAGCAATCGTTCTTGCACGGCCGAGTGTTCTTGAGCACCAGCGAGATTTGTGAATTCGCCGGGATCTGCGTCAAGATCGTACAGTTCAATCTCAACTGGATCACCGTGGCCGTAGCAGAGCTTCCAATTGCCCGATCTCACCATGCCAAGCGGACGATCTGTGCCGTGCGCAAAGTGCTCGGAGATTGCAATATCGTTGAGTCCCGAAGTGTCGCCATTCAGAGCCGGCACAAGGGATTGACCATCGAGATCCCATTTGGTGAGATCGATTCCCGCAAGATCGAGAATAGTGGCGACAGCATCCACATTCGAAACCGCTTCCGCAACACGTTGCCCGCCTTCGAATTTCCCGGGCCACGATATCTGCAAGGGCACGTTCGCTGACTGTTCGTAGAAGCACATCTTTCGCCAAAGACCGTGTTCACCCAACATGTCGCCATGATCCGACGTATGAATTATCACAGTGTTCTCGGCAAGTCCTTGCTCTTCAAGAGTGTCCATTAAGTGGCCAATCTTGTCGTCGAGATACTCACAAAGTCCAAAGTAGGCAGCCCGAGCACGTGCAATTTCATCATCAGTCCAATCGCCATCGAGTCCGAACATTTTCCGTAACCGTTGTGCCGAGGGCGGAAGTTCGTCGAGATGTCCCTCTGGGATGTTCGGCATGTCGACATTGTCGGGGTAGTACTTCGAGAAGTACGGTTCCGGAACGACGAACGGGAAGTGTGGCGCGATGAAGCCGACACACATTGCGAACGGCATTTCGTGGCGAGCAGGATCGGACAGATATTCGACCGCAGCTTTCTCCATAGCGTCGTCGGCTTCGATCATCGGGCTCACACCCGGATTTGCTTCTCGAACGCCAAACCAGTCTTCTGGCGCGGTTGGAATGCCATCTGACCAGCGGAAGTGGGGAAGCGGCGCTTCGATGTGCGGGTCTCTCGAAAGCTGCTCATCGAACCCGTGGAGCGGATCGGGCCCAACAAGGTGCATCTTGCCGTTAAGAGCAGTGTCGTAGCCCTCGTTTCGCAGTAAGTACGGCCAGGTCAGCTGGTCGACCGGCATCGGTTTCGTGTTGTCCCAAACTTCGCACGTCGAAACGTACTGTCCGGTCATAAACGACGCCCGAGACGGAATACATAAAGGCGAATTGCAGTAGTTGGCGTCGAACGTGACTCCCTGCTCGGCAAGCCGATCCATATTTGGTGTTTCGATGATCGGGTGACCATACGCCGACGAGAACTGCGCACCGTGCTCGTCAGACATGATGACTAAGAAGTTGGGCTGTGATTTCGAAGCTATTGGACTGTTCTTCCTGAATTGATGAGTGCGATTGAACGGATAACCGTGAACAACTACGGCGTGATGACAGCCCGGGTCACTTCGCTACCGCTCTGGGTCCCAAGCCACTCGGCCGTTTCGAACGCTTTGCCGATCTGATCAAGCGGGAACTCGTGTGAAACCACGCTGGTGAGCGGGTATTTGTCGGCGGTTCGTTCAAGAAAATCTATAGCGTTCGGGATGATCCAGGGATCGTAGTGCTGAATGCCGTAGAAACGTACCTGATTAGAAACCATCGTTGAGATATCGATCGATGCGAACGAATTCGGAGAAATGTGCCCAACCTCGAGGTAAATCCCTCGCATGCGCACCATTTTGAGTCCTTCTTCAACCACAGCCGGGAAGCCAACGACCTCGATCACCTTGTCGGCGCCAATTCCGTTCGTTAGCTCCATCACCCGTTCGATACGTGACTCCGGAGTGTCGTAGTCGTTCATATCGATCGTGTGGGTTGCGCCGCACTGCATCGCCAGATCAAGTCGTTGCTTCTGGCCATCGATTACGATTACCTTGGAAGCACCAAGTTCTCGCGCAACGGCGGTAGCGTTTACGCCAAGTCCGCCAGCTCCTTGCACAACGATGGTGTCGCCCAAGCGCACGCCACCCAGATGCATCGCTTCGTAAACCTGAGCCAGCGCACAGTTGATCGGTGCGGCAGCAGCGTCGCTTATAGAATCGGGAAGTTTGAACACATAGTTAGGGCTTCGCAGGTAATAGTACTGGGCGAATCCGCCGTTACATACCGGCCACTCCTCGAGCGGCTTGCGACCCATCCTGAACTTGCAGGCACCAAATTCGCCACGCAGGCAGTTATAGCAGCGCGCACACGGAAAGAAATACGAGTAGGCGACACGGTCGCCCTCTTTTAGCGGCCGTCGCATAGAGTCAGTGGTGACCTTGTTACCCATAGCGGCAATTTCACCCATCATCTCGTGCCCAAACACGAAGGGGTCCCTCGGCGGGGCGCCTTCCGGAATGCCGTCGCCGCGCCAGATGTGAAGATCTGAACCGCACACGCTGGTAGCTTTTACTCGAATCTGAATCGCGTCGGCTTCGAGTTCCGGCAGTGGCAGATCTCGCATCTCCCAGCTTTTGTCGGCATCGTGCCAGACTGCTGATGTTCCCATTTCTGCCATTGGTATCTCCTCGGTTGATCGAGCGTAACTCGATCAGGCGTGTTCGTTCATGTGCGATGCGATCAACGTGACCGCAGATAACTTATTCCCACAAGCGCAAAGTAACAATATGTACGAGAACGAATTTTTCGGGCGACCCTTTGTGATTCTCTAAGAATAGAATTCTGGAGGCCGGGTTGCAGTAGACGAAGTTTAAGCACTGCAACATGTGGCATAAATACAGCGATTGCTGTGAGAGGCGAGCAGGAACGAATGACCATATCGAACTGGCGAGCGCGGGCAGGCACAACATTCCAGCTGGAGAAACGGCCGGCAACGGGTTCGAGAGGCATGGTCGCAACTAATCACCCTCTAGGATCGGCAGCTGGGTCTGAGATGCTGCTGGCTGGCGGTAACGCAATCGACGCCACTGTGGCGTCGCTGTTCGCACTTTCAGTGGTTGAACCGATGATGGTTGGCATATTCGGCGCCGGCCACTTCAACGTTCGACTCGCAAACGGCGAGCACCACGTTATCGACGGCTACTCCACGTCTCCCGCCGCTTCGACAGAGGATATGTATACGCCGATCGCCGATTCAGGTCCTGATTATTTGAAAAGCGTTGGCGACGCGAGCTCGATTGGATATTTATCGATTGGCGTCCCGGGCAATCTGAAAGCGTGGACCGAGGCTCTTGAAACGTGGGGCACAATGTCGCTCTCCGAAGTTATGGAGCCCGCCATTCGATTTGCCGCACGGGGATTTAAAGCCAGCGAGTATCTCCGCGATACGATCGTGCAGATGGAAGATGTGATTCGCAAATTTCCCGAGACAGCGGCCACCTTCATGCCGAACGGCGTAGTGCTACAGACGGGTGATCACGTTGATCGATCTGACTACGCTCGAACGCTGCGGGCCATAGCCGAAAACGGGCCAGATCACCTGTACAACGGACCTCTTGGCGAGATCGTTTGCGATTATCTCGAACGTAACGGCGGGATTATCACTAAAGAGGACCTTGCTGAGTACAAGACCATTCGCCGAAAACCGATAAAAGGGGAGTATCGAGGGTACGAGATATTCGGGCCGCCACCCCCTTCTGCAGCGGGCGTTCACATCACAGAGATGCTGAATATTCTCGAAGAGTTCGATGTGGCAGCTCTGGGATTCGGGACCGCCGATTCGATTCACTTATTGGCCGAATCAATGAAAAAGGCGTTCGCAGATCGAAATCGCTACACGGGTGATCCCGACTTCGTTGAAGTACCGGTGGAACGACTGATCGCCAAGCATCACGTCGAGGAGTTCATCGACCGTCTTGACATGGACAAGGCTTCACCCGAGATCGCACCGGGCTCGAACGAACCCGATCACACCACCCACATCACGATTGCGGATCTCGATGGAAACGTAGTTTCCGCAACACAAACCATCAACGAACTGTTCGGGTCGAAAGTCACCGTCCCTGGAACCGGGATGCTGCTCAACAACACCCAACAGATGTTCGATCCACACCCAGGAAAGCCACTCTCAGTTCAACCCGGCAAACGGGTCACTAGCAGCATGTCGCCGATGATCGTGATGAAAGAACGTCAGCTTGAGTTCGCAGTTGGGCTTCCGGGCGGGGTGCGAATATTCACTTCGGTGTTGCAGGCGATCGTGAATATCATCGATCACAAGATGTCTGCGCAAGAAGCGGTCGAAGCGCCACGGATGTGGACTCAAGGGCAGGATGTTGAGATTGAAATTGGGATTCCAGAGTCTATTCGGGCGGAGGTTGCTGCCAAAGGCCACCGAGTTACGCCTGTGACCGCTATTGGTGGCGGCATGAATATAGTGCGGTTTGAACCCGGTGGAACGCTGTCAGGGGCAGCATGTTGGCGATCTGATGGCCATGTTGTTGGCATTGGCGGCGGATTTGCACGCCCAGGTGTGCGGTTTCGACCCTCAGTAGGTGATGAAGAAACGGTTCACGATTCTGGCGCAGAAGCGGAGAACGTTGAACAAGATACGACGATGGAGATATAGATTGAACGTCCCGAATCACAGCTTGCGCTGCCTTGACTGCGCGACAACGCAGGGACCATCGGTGAGCGACCTTTACTGCGCCGAGTGCGGTGGCCTATTCGCCGTTGAATATCTAAATGCTCCCGATGGAACGCTACCTCGACTCCCAATGGACGATCCGATGGGGGTGAACTCGCTTGGTGAAGGCGACACTCCACTCGTGCTGCTCGAAAAGACGGGTGAGGCGCTGGGCCTAAATACGCTGTGGGCCAAACTGGAGTTCATGGCACCGACCGGTTCGTTCAAGGATCGTGGCTCAGCGGTTCTTACGACCATGGGTCGAGAACTCGGTGTCACTGAATTCATCGAAGATTCTTCGGGAAATGCAGGCGCTTCGCTCTCAGCCTACGCAGCAGCAGCCGGACTCAAAGCCCACGTTTTCGCTCCGGCCAGCGCAGCCAGCGGAAAACTCGACCAGATACAGATATTCGGCGCAAGTCTCCACAAAATCGAGGGGCCACGGCAGGCGGCCACAGAGGCTGCTGAGGAGTTCGTGAAAGAAAGTGGTCTCATCTACATGTCGCACAACCTGAGTCCGTACTTTTCAGAAGGTATGAAGGCGGCGAGCTATGAAATCGTTGAAGTACTTGAGAATGGCATTGAGCATGTCGTACTTCCGGTTGGAAACGGATCGCTGCTGATCGGCATGGTCCGTGGCTATCAGGAGCTAAAGGAAGCCGGAATCATCAGTAATATCCCGAAATTCCACGGTGTGCAGGCGCACGCAGTTCGACCTGTGGTCGCAGCCCTGAACGGTGAAGATTGGTCGCATGACGACGTGCAGCCAACCAACGCTTCGGGAATCGCAGTTTCGAAACCACCTCGCCTTGCCGAGATGGTCGAAGCGATTAGGTCGACGAATGGCAGCGGAGTCACGGTGTCCGAGGAATCGCTAATCGAATGGCAGAAACGGTTGTCTTCATCAGAAGGCGTGTTCGCTGAGATGACTTCTGCGGGTGCGTTCGCTGGACTCGAGAAACTAATCGAATCAGGCGAGATTGAGCGCAACTTAAACGTCCTCGTGCCGATCACTGGATCAGGTCTGAAAGAGCCGCTCAAGTAGCGACATTCGCGAACCCGTCGGTAGCATTTTGCTAGCTGTTTGCCTGGGCGAATACTTCTCGGAATCCGTCGATCGCTCCCTCGATCACCCAATCATCGACGCAGTACGAAGCGCGGAAGAATCCGGGCGTGCCAAATCCGACTCCCGGCACGACAAGCACCAGTTCTTTTTGCAATTCCGCTACGAACTCGATGTCATCAGGAATCGGCGATTTGGGGAAGACGTAGAACGCACCGTCGGGCTTCACGCACTCGTAGCCGATGTCAGTTAGTAAACCGTAGAGCAGATCACGCTTCTTGCGGTAGATATCGATGTCGACGGTTGCTCGCTGGAGATTGCCGACAACTCGTTGCATTAGAGCCGGAGCGTTTACGAAGCCAAGTGTTCGCAGCGAGAAGTTCAGTGCGTCGATCAGATCTCCTTTGCCCGGATCGCCCGGGTTCACCGCTATATGGCCAATCCGTTCGCCAGCGAGCCCGAGATCCTTCGAGTGCGAAGTTGCCACCAACGATCGCGAGTGGTGGTTGAAGATGAACGGGTAGGGGACATCGGAATAGATCAGCTTGCGGTACGGCTCGTCAGAGATCAGGTAGATCTCAGTTCCGTGCTCTTTTTCAGCTCGCTGAATAGCCGCCGAAATAGCCGCAATCGACGATTCAGGGTAGATCACGCCGGTCGGGTTGTTTGGCGAATTTATGATTACAGCGCGGGTGCGTGGTCCGAGCGTCGCTTCAAAAGATTCGATATCGGGCAGCCAGTTTTCGTCACACCCGGCTACTTTTGATATTCCGGTCTGGTGCGAAACGTAAAACGTGTACTCGGCGAAGTATGGTGCGATGAGTACGACCTCATCATCTTTATCGAGAATCGACCGCAGAATCGTGTTGATCCCTCCGGCCGCGCCAACCGTCATTAGGATTTCATCACCGGTGAACGGCACACTTGATTCTTCAGCCAGAACCTCTGCGACACTAGCTCTTACCTCGGGAAATCCGGCGTTTGGCATGTAGCGGTGGGTGTTAGGCGTTTCATCAGCGGCCAGGCGGGCTAGTTCGGCCCTGAACTCTGGCGGCGGCTCAAGCAGCGGATTTCCCAGCGACAGATCAAACACGTTCCCATCGCCGTGAATCTTTTTCAGCTCGATGCCTTCTTCGAACATCTTACGGATCCACGAACTGTTGTTCATCTGTTCTCGAACTTTTCGAGAAATTGCCATTGTGCTTCCTTGAATTTACGGGGTATTTGCTGGCGAACTATTTGGAGTCGGATTCTGCTGATTCTTCGTTATTTGTCTCTGAAGTTTCGGCCTCATCAGCATCGTCTTTTTTCTTCTTGCCGGTCTTGAAGAAGTCTTTCATGAACTGTGGACCGCCAGAATACGGATTCTCAACCACGTACGTACCGGCGATCTTGTCATGCCAACCCTGTCGTTTGGGATCGAACACTAACCAAAGTATTCCAACACCCGCAGCTAGATACGAAACGAGTTTCCCGATCATCTCTCGTGGGATTGCCGCGGGTCCGGGTGTTCGCCCCTCGGAATCGACAACTATGATTCCAGCGACCCATTTCCCCGGAGTTCGCCCCCAGAGAGTCGTTGGGATGATGAAATACCCGAGCAAGAACACCAGATTGGGAGCCACCGATTCGTTACTGAATATCGCTCCGCCAGCCTTTGGTGCGACCATGTAAATGATCATCATCAATAGTCCGAGATCGATCGTGAAAGCGTAGAGCCTGCTAAGCCGTCGAGCGTAGATCATCTCGTAGACGATCGGCCCCTTCGGTTTTTCTGGCGTCTTCTCTTCTTCCGATTTTTTATCGGATTTCGACTGGAGGTCGGCCTGATAGCGCGTGGTTGATGTTCGTTGGCGAGGGTTGCGCCGTTTTTTAGTTCCTGAAGGCATATAACCCAATATTACGGCTCAGTTGATGCCACGGCACTAGGAAGTCGAATTAGAATCGGCGCCAGAATCACTATTTTTGTTTGATCGGAATATGGAGACCTCATATGGCAGGCAGGCTTGAAGGCAAAGTTGCACACATCACAGGCGGTGGTTCGGGACTTGGCGACGCCATGGCGCATCTGTTCGCAAGAGAAGGTGCGAGGGTTGCGGTTTCCGATCTGAAACTGGATGTTGCCCAGAGCGTCGCTGATTCGGTGGTGGCTGAAGGGGGAGACGCTATCGCACTTGCAGGCGACGTTTCGTCTCGTGAGCAGTGTGAATCGTTGATCGCCGACACCGTTTCGAAATTGGGCAGAATCGATATCTTGGTCAATAGTGCCGGAGTCACGCCGAGATATGCACCCGCCGAATGGGATTTCGAGAAAACCTGGGACTGGGTCGTTAGTATCAACCTCAAGGGCACGATGATGATGTCGCGCTACGCCGTGGCCGAGATGAAGAAACAAAACTCGGGATCGATCGTGAATCTCGCGTCGATCATAGGTTTGGTCGGTTACGCACAGGGCATCAGCGATGGCTTCAATCCGTACCCCCACACCAAGGGTGGTGTGGTGCAGATGACCCGTGACATGGGCATTGCGCTGGCAAAAGAAGGCATTCGAGTGAACTCGCTTTGCCCCGGTTTCACCTACACGCCGCTCGTGACGACATTGGTTGATGATTCCGACATGCACGAGCGACTGAAATCGCTCCACCCAATGGGACGACTCGGCCAGCCGGAAGAGATCGCCAACGCAGCACTGTTCCTGGCTTCAGACGAGGCGTCATTCATCACCGGAGTGAACTTACCCGTGGACGGCGGCTACACGGCCCAATAAGTCGCCAGGAGACTCTGAGGGTTCCTATTTCCCGACTCCTGCGGAGGGATCTTCGGTGGATGGGTGCTAGGGGGATGTAACGTCCATTTCAGCCAGTATTCGTGCGCGCCCCCCACACCAGATCCTTCGGCTCCGAGGACGAAGATTATCCCGATGGTAATCGAGGCTCAGGAAAGGCGAGCCCCGAGTCCCTAAAAGATCGCCGAAGGATCCACAACCGAAAGCAACTTTCGGTCCTCAGCCGCACGCTGTAAATTCGACAAAGCGAACACAACCGCACGTTCGTTACCTTCGCCGGTTCCGCCGGCCCAATGCGGCGTGACGATTGCCGTCGGTATGCTCAACAACGGATTATTCGGGTCGGTCGGCTCAACTTCGAGTACATCAAGCCCAGCTCCAGCGATTTCACCGTCCTGAAGCGCCGTGATCAGCTCAGCTTCGTTGTGAACAGGACCTCGGCAGGTGTTTATGAATATCGCTGTCTTTTTCATGAGCCCAAACTCTCGCGAGCCCATCATTCCACGGGTAGAGCTGTTGAGAGGGACGTGCACGGTGACAATGTCGCTAACCCGCAGTAGATGATCAAGATCGACCGCCTGAGCGCCAAGTTCCTGATCTCGACCCGGCATCAACTCGACAGTGTCGTGGTACAAAATTTCGCAATCGAATCCAGATAGTCGTCGAGCAACCTGCCTGCCAATATTGCCAAAGCCAATGATTCCGATGGTCTTGCCGTTGATTTCTGTGCGAACTGGAAGCTGATCCACACCGATACGCCAGGTGCCGTTAAGCACGCTGGTCCACGACTCCATCATCCGGCGGTAAACGCTGAGCATCAGAGTCATGGCGTGTTCGGAAACCGAGATAGCGTTTGAACCACCGTTGTTCGCCACCGCTACACCGAGCTTGCTCAGTCCAATTACGTCGACCGAGTCGTATCCGGCTGTCAGAAGCTGAACAAGTTTCAATTTGGGTAGATTTTCGGCAACTTCGAGTGGAACCGAAGCGAGCCACGGAATCGCAGCATCAGCATCCTTCATCGCCTCGATCATTTCGCCGGGAGAAAGGGCCGGGTCGATAACAATCACATTCACATCATCGCCAGCGTGCTCGTTCAGTAGGTCCCAGCGCCGTTTGTGTTCGGCTGTTGAGAGGTTGGCGAGAAATGCAATTGTTGGCATGTAATACTTCGGGTCCAGCTGTCTAGCAAGGGTTAATTGAGTTCGAGTGCGTGGTTTGACCGTCGGGCAGTCTACCGCCGATGCTCGTTCGATGGGGGTGCGTAAACGACTAAACGGGCCGTTCCACACGGAGTCCCGATTTGTAGACGTCCTTGATATCCCAGAGTGCGTTGAGATCAGCTGTGGGGTCGCCGCCCACCACCAGAACATCACCGGGTCGTCCAACTGCGAGTGTTCCCGCCGTATCACCAACCGCAATCGATTCGGCCGCGTGGCTGAGTCCGGTTACCAGCGCTTCCGTATTCGAAAGCCCGGCTTTTGTCAGGGCGATCATCTCTTTCACGAACTCGCCCGGTGGGTAGGCACCCCATGGAGAGTCGCTTCCAGCGATCATCCGCACGCCCATCTTGATGAGTTTGTTCACCGATTCGTTCCGGGTTTCAAGATTCTTCATGCTCGCATCGATGCTGGCCTGTTCTTCTTTTGTTAGCCAGCCGCGGTCGTATCCAATTCGTTCAGTGAGATCGATTCCTGCCTGAACCACATGAAGAGTCGGATTCACCCACGCCTTCGCGGCTGCCATCTGCTCGGCGAGCGGCTCGTTGAATTCGTACATTCCGGTTTCATCTTCGAATACGCAGTGAATGATCATGTCGACACCAGCATCGAGTGCATTCTTGATTCCCTGCGTCGAAGCGCAGTGCGCCGCTGTGAGCCTACCGAAGCGGTGCGCCTCATCGACTATGACAGCGATCTCCTCGACGGTGTACGACGGCTGCAGCGGGTTGGAAGACCATGTTGAACCTCCAGTGGCCATGATCTTGATGAAGTCGGCGCCTTCTTTGATCAGCTTCCTAACTTCAGCACGAACGCCTTCAACGCCGTCCGCCTCGGATCCGCAGTACCAGAAGTGACCGCCGGTGATAGTGATAGGCCGACCCGAAATGACCATCTCTGGCCCTTCAGACAAACCCCGCTGAATACCTTCTTTTAGCGAGAACCCAACTTTGTTCTTTGCGCCATTTTCGCGAGCTGTCGTCACTCCGGCATATAGGAACGTTCGAGCGTTCTGGAGAGCTCGCATCAACAGAACGTCGTCCTGCTCGTTGCCGGTGATATCGCCGTGGGTTCCGTCGCCGGGAGCCATCATGTGAGTGTGCCCATCGACCAATCCGGGCAGGATCGTTGAGTCGCCGTAGTCCTTGACCGTTACATTCGATCCGTCCGGAGCAGATATCTCGCCTACGGGACCAATGGCAGCGATCTGATTACCGTCGAGAAGCACGGCCCGACCGCTCATCGGTGCTGATCCGGTTCCATCAAAGATTCGAGCAGCTTTGATGATTGTGTAGTTGTTCTTTGTAGATTCCGTGGTCAACTGCATTTCTCCGAGGTCGGCTTTGCGCTAGGTTGCTGATCAGCCCAGTAAGGAACGTTGTCTCACACCTCGGAGTTTGGCGCAATCAGGCAGGGCGGTAGTGCGGAACTAAATGATGCCCAGTTCGGAGAGTGTTTCTTCGAGAGCCGGTTGCGATTTGAACTGGTGACCGACCATCCCAGCCTGTTTGGCTGCTTCGATGTTCACCGCAAGATCGTCTACGAAGAGGATGTTCTGCGGTGCCACTTTGGACTGAGTGAGTAGCGCATCGTAGAAAGCCGGCTCTGGTTTCATGGAATCTATTTCATAGGAGACGATTACCGGATCAAGTTTCGAGCTGAAGGGAAGAAATCGTTCGGCTGATTTCCAGTGCGGCTCACTTGTGTTTGATACCAGGGCAATACGGTGAGTCTCGGCGATTCGGCTGACGAGTGGAAACATATTTTCGGACGGTATCAGCACGCTATCGTAGAAGGCCGTGAATTCGTCCAACGGCATGTCGATTTTGAGATTGGCAAGAGCTCGTACCGCGTGCTCGCCAAAGCTCAATTCGGCGGTTTCGAATTGGAGTTTTTGAATCTGCCCAAAGACGATTCCGTGAACTTCCTCCCAGTCTCGGTCGGATATTTCGGCCAGATGTTTCGCTACCGGTATTTCTTCGACCGCACAGAGCACGTTGCCAAGATCAAAAGCCACTAGTTCGATAGTTGGGTTCAAAGTTATTTACTCGTCACGTTCTGATCTTCGACATGGACAAGCATGTCCTGGAGCTGCTTCGTAGTGGCGTCCACTGGCGGATCTGCGCCCATCTTCTCGAGTACAGCACGTAGATATTCCGGATCATTGGAGTCTTTGCCACCAGTTTTGACCTGGTCAAGGGCGTCCGGATTCAATATCTCCTCGGCTTTTTCGGGAAAGATCTCGGCGAGTTCTTCATCAGGAAGTGCTTTTAGAACTTCAACGGGAAGGTTTTTGGGATCGAGTACATCGGATTTGGAACTGACAGCCGAGGCAGTTGTCGAACTCGGACCGCTCCCGTCTTGAATCACAGCGGACCCAATTCCGATCGCCAGTCCAACAATTACGGCAATGGCAACGATAATCTTCACGATGAATTTCTCATGTCCATGATTATTCGTGTCTCAGTGCTTCGATTGGGTTCAGCGACGCAGCTCGTACCGCTGGGTATATCCCGAAGAACAAGCCAACTGCCACCGATACAGCAAGTGCGATACCCGCAATGTGCGTTTCGATCACTGTTTCTATGACATCACCATCAACGGTAGCTCCGTTTCCGAAGTAAGCGATCGCCCATCCGACCAGTACTCCCAAGATTCCGCCACCGAACGTCATAAGTACTGCTTCGGTGACGAACTGGAACATGATATCTCTCCTCTTAGCGCCTACAGCGCGACGAATTCCAATTTCCCGAGTTCGCTCGGTAACCGACACGAGCATTATGTTCATCACGCCGATTCCTCCTACAAGGAGTGAAATTCCGGCGATAGACCCGAGCAGTATTACGAATGTTCCCTGGGTGCCTTCGAGGGTTTCGATAGTGTCCTGTTGCGTTGTGATCAGGAAATCATCGTCATCATCGGCTGTGAGTTCGTGCCTGAGTCGCAGAACAGTTGCAATTGACGCTCGTGCAGATTCGACTGTCTTTCCTGATGTTGCGAGTACGTTGATCGACGAAACCGCAATCGAATCGATTAGGCCTTTTCCGTTATTCATTCGGTAGTGAGCCGTCGTTATTGGGACTAACACCGAGTTGTCAGGATTGAATATCGTGCCTTGTTGGCTTTCCAGTACACCTACAACCCTGAACTGGCGACCTGAGATTTTTACGGTCACACCGACAGGGTCGCGGTTGCCGAACAACGTTTCGCTAATCTGTGATCCCAATACCGCAACCAAAGTTATGTTTTGAACATCGGAATTTGAGATATTTCGTCCTGAAGCGATGGTCAGGTTTCGTGCCTCGATGTATTCAGCAGTTATGCCGACGCCAGTTACGAACGTGTTTTCACCACCAACAACCGCTGAACCCGAGAAAGAGTTTTCCGGAGCCACGAGTCGAACGTCAGGCGTAAATACGTCGTCTTTGAGCGCTAGAGCATCTTCGAACGAGAGAACATCCGAGTTGCCACCGCCTCCGAAGAATGCGAATCGAAGAGCCTCGTTGCCTGGGCGCACTGTAATCAGGTCGGTTCCAAGATCGGAGATTCTGGAAGTGACAGACACTTGAGCACCTCTTCCGACGGCCATCATTGCGATTACCGAAGATACGCCGATCACGATTCCGAGCAGCGTAAGACTGGCTCGAAGCTTGTTTGAGCCGACCGATCCCAACGCCGTGGCAAAAAGTAGACCGATATTCATTCTGGAAGCTCAGATTCGGACTCTGGTTGGATTTCAACTTCATCATCAGTATTTTGATCGGGCGGCTTAACGACTGCCCGGTCTTCAACTATCTGGCCATCTCTGAATGCAATGATCCGGTTCGTTGCTTCAGCTACCTCAGGGTCGTGTGTCACGACCACGATTGTTTTGCCATCAATTTTGTTCAGAGAACGGAGCATCTCGATCACTTCGGCACTCGACTTTGTATCGAGGTTACCGGTTGGTTCGTCGGCCAAAATAAGTTCGGGATTTTTCACCAACGCACGTGCTATTCCGACTCGCTGCTGCTCACCGCCCGACATTTGCACCGGCTTGTGGTTGTAGCGATGCGAAAGACCAACGCGGTCAAGCGCCGTGCGTGCGGCGTTCTTGCGTTCTTTCCCGCCGAACCCGCCGGAATATTTGAGTGGAAGCTCAACGTTGCTGAGCGCGGTTTCACGAGGCAGAAGATTGTAGCTCTGGAACACGAATCCCAACTGTCGAGAGCGTGTTTCGGCGAGTTGGTTGTCGGATAGCCCGGAGACATCCTGTCCATTGAGAAAAAACGATCCCGATGTTGGAGTGTCGAGGCACCCGAGCGTGTTCATTAGCGTTGATTTACCCGAACCCGACGGCCCGATTATGGCGACCATTTCGCCCTGCTGAATCGTCAGACTCACGCCATCGAGGGCTTTTACAAGTTGCGAACCGACCTGAAACTCTCGGGTGACGTTAGAAAGTTCTATTACCGGCACGGTCGTGTTTGAGGTCATCGACCACCACCACGTTGGTTAGCGCCACCACCACCGGCGGCGCCCGCAGGGAAGTTGCCGCCGGGAATACGAATTGCGCCACCACCGCCACCAAAGAACTGGGCAAATGGATCGGCATTCTCTTCGGCAACGGTCATCAGCACCTGCTGGCCCTCAACGAGACCGGATTCAACCACAACCCAGAAGTCATCGCTGGCTCCGAGGGTAATCAAGGTGGTTGTGAAGCCGTCGTTATTCAGAACATCGACTGAAGGTGCAGTAAAGCTTCCGCCAACTGCCTGCAAAGGAATCAGCAGGGCGTTATCGATTTGATTCAACACGATCGTGGCAGTTGCACTCAGCCCTTCGATCAGATCAATTCCGTCCGGAGGAGTGAGCGCAATCGTCAGAGGAAATTCAATTACTCCCTGCTGGTTTACGCCATCTCCGATCTCTTCGATGACTCCTTCAAGTGTTTGGTCGGGTAGAGCATCGAGAACTACCGCAACCGTATCTCCAACCCTCAACGACAAAATGTCGATTTCATCGACACTGCCTTCGATAGTCACTATGTTCGGATCGAGAATGTCGACCGTTGCGGTAGTCCTGTTTACCGGATCACCAACGTCGACGGAGATCGAACTGATCACGCCATCGAATGGCGCAAGAAGATTTGACGCTGCGAGTTCGAACTTGGCGTTATCGAGTTGAGCGTTGGCTGAATTGACCGCGGCCGTTGCAAGTTTGATTTCGAGGGTATCCAGATCATCTAATGCGGCAAGAGTGTCTTCGAGGTCGTTTTCTATCTCGATTTTTTCAGCCAATGTCGCCGCAAGAGCGCTGATATCGGTGTCATTTACTGTTTCGACGATATCCTCGGCGGCCGATTCGACAACCTCTTGCGCAGCGTCGATCAGCACCTGTTGCGCCTTGGCAACGGCAGCCGCATCGTCGATCACTTCGTCTAACGCTTCCTGTGCTGCAACTTCAGTGTCCCAAGCGTTGTCTATCTCCGCACTTGGACACCTGAATGTGAAAGCATCTGAAGTGGCATCACAGTTCGTCAGAATTGGGTAGGGCGTGAGGTGCGTCCAGACCCAGACAACCGTTTCGTTCCAGGGCGTGGCTAGATCGTCGACCTGGCTTTCAGTCTGGGCAGTTGCATCTTCGATTATTTGGTCAACCGTCGTTGCCCAGCTGGAGAATAGGTCGGCTGGCGACATATCGAGATTGTTACCCGTGACTACATTTCCAAACCAACCGGTCAGCTGAGTTTGGTACTCAGTCTCCGCATCATCGAATATCTCCCGAGAGTCCGCTACGAGTTCAGCCTGTGCCTGTGCGCTATCTTCTGCGGCGGCGATCACATCGGCCAAAGCATCGTTTGCGTCGGTGAGAGCCTCTTTGGCCGAAACGGTCGCTGGACTGTCGGTACTGCCGTCAGATGATGTGAATTCGGTGAGTTCCGAAGCGGCGTTCATTGAAGCGACTCGCGCATCAGCCAGATTTGAAACAGCAATCGCACGCTCAAGACCTGTAGCACCGCCTAGCAATTCGGCGAGATCTCCGCCTGCGTCGTTTAACGCACTCTCGGCGGTTGCTACTGCAGATTCAAGTGCGGCTATTGTCACATCATCCAGCAGTATCAGCGGTTGTCCCTCGACTACCTCATCGCCTTCATCGACAAGTAGTTCAGCTACTGTTCCGCTGATATCGAATCGAAGGCTTTCGAGTTCTGGGAATGAAACCGATCCTGAAGCGGTGACATCGTCCAGAAGTGTTCCGCGCTGAACTGCGACCGGACTACGTTCTTCGTCAATCGCATCGTCGTTTAGAAGAAACGCTTGTGCTCCAAAGTAAGCCCCAACTGCTATCACCGTAGTGATTGTGATGAATACGCCAAGCTTGACGGCTGCTAAGCCGCGAGATTTACTCGGGTTGAAGAATATTTGATCGTTCATGTGCGTCATTGCTTGGTCAGATGGAGTTCCGTCCACCGTGATCTCCTTGGGAGGATTGATTGCCGATTAGGGCAGTAGGTGTTGTTTTGTTGGAAATATCGATACGAAATTAGATTCGACTTGATGGAAGGAAAACCGTGAACGTCGTCCCTTGACCGGGATCACTGGTGACAGAAATATCGCCGCCATGCGCTTCGACGAGACGCTTGACAATCGTGAGCCCAAGCCCGGCACCACCGGTGGCTCTGGCCCTGCTCTGATCGGCTCGGTAGAACTGATCGAATATTCGCGGGAGATCATCGCTGGAAATGCCTGCTCCAGAATCGGTGACCGAAGTATTCAGTCCTTCAGCGTTTCCCTGCATCTCAATGGATATTTGCCCGTTATTTGGCGTGTGTGTTAGCGCGTTTTCAATAAGATTTGAAACGATTTGTCGAATTCGAGTCTCATCGAAGTCCACTACAACATCGCTTTCGTCGACAGTGATTACAAGTTCAATATCGCGCTCTCTGGCTCGTTGACCGAAGTGGGCAACGGAATCCTCAATTACTGGTACCGGCGAACCATGCGATTTGTTCAAAGCAAGCGCACCAGCATCGGCAACCGCGAGAATTCTTAGATCCTCAATCAGGTTCGCCAGGTGGATGGTCTGAGTGTGCAGAGTGTCGATAGTTTCCTCGTCAGCATCAACAACGCCGTCTTTGATCGCCTCGATGTAGCCCTGGATGTTCGTTAGTGGCGTTCGAAGTTCATGGGCGACGTCGGCTGTGAGTTGTCGACGTTGCTTTACGGCGAGTTCGAGATCGCTTGCCATGGTGTTGAACGTATTGGCTAGCTTCCCGATATCGTCGCTTCCGCTGGCGGGCACCCGTTGGCTTAAGTCACCGGCACCAAGATTGCTTGCTGCAGCCGTGAGATTTCGCACGGGTGCCAGTGCCTGCCGAGTCATGAGCATGACGATCAGTAACCCAGCAAAGCCAGCAGCGATTCCAGCTACGATCAACGACTGCTGGAATGACGATTGAAGATTGCTCAGAGGCGGTTCGACGTATTCAAGTACATCCGCAACGAGGTCGCCGGTTGCTTGTGAAGGAATCTGCGTTGGCGGTGGTGGTGGCAATCGTTGGCCACCAAGCGATGTCTGGTTTCTTGATAGCTGGGAAAATTGCGATTCGAAGAACTCTCGCGCCGAGAGTGGCCGTTCGGTGCGGGTAGGGCGTTCGTCGATACGCAATAGACCGATTAGTTCGCCATTTAAAAAGACCGGTCGTTCGGTGAATCGAGCTGGCCTTGCGAATCTTTCGGCAAATGATTCAAATAATCCCTGGGCATCTCGCGCTATCTGGTGCGAGTCGGCTACGACCATTCCAGATTCGTTCTCCAGAACGACTCGCCAGCCGTACAAATTTCCTACCTGTTGAATAGCGTATTGAACCTCGTTCCAGTCCTGGTTCGCCTCGAACGTATCTCTAACGAGTTGTTCTGCGCGTTCTGCACGAGCGGTTTCTATTTCTGCAGCGAATCGTTCTGTTTCAACTCGAGTTGCGTAGGCCGAATAGACACTGACCGATGTGATGGTCAATGCCAGCACGAGGGCGAATCCGAGTGTCAGTCTTCCCTGAAGACCAAAAAACCAGCTAAGCATCGAACCTGTACCCAACTCCGTACATCGTTTTCAGGTGCTGTTTATCGGGATTCGCCACTTCCAGCTTCTTCCTGAGATTGGAAACATGAGTATCCACTGTGCGGTCGTAGCCCGAAAAATCGTAGCCGAACACGTTCTCGATGATCTGATCTCGGGAAACTGTGCGTCCTTGACCCTCTATGAAATATGCGAGCAATCGGAATTCGGTGGGCGTGAGCTCGATTTCATCGCCAAGAACCGTGGCCGAACGGCGATCCAGATCGATGACAACATCACCCGCTGCCACTTGAGCACCAGATTCTTCACGCTGCTCAGTAGCTTTAGCGCTTCGCCTTAGCACCGCGTTCACGCGTGCGACCAGTTCTCTTGGGCTGAACGGCTTTGATACGTAGTCATCGGCACCGAGATCTAGCCCCGTAAGGCGGTAATCTTCCTCGACTCTCGCGGTCACCATGATGATCGGAACTTCAGATTCCTGCCGAACGTTCTTGCAAACTTCGATTCCGTCCATCCCAGGCAGGTTGAGGTCGAGCAAAATAATGTCGGGCGAGTCTTGAAGTGCCATCTGCAGGCCCACAAGTCCGTCTTCAGCAGTCAGCACTTTGTAGCCGGCCTGAGCCAGATATAGCCGAATCAGCTGTGATACCGCCTTGTCGTCTTCTACTACGAGAGCGGTCTTGTCTGTTTGTAGTTCGTTGGTAACCATGTTCAAGAATGATAGGTGCTATTGGGAAACGATTTAGGCCGAAGTTGTGGTTGTGTCGGGAACTTCTGTTGGTTCAATGAAATCCGGGTGGTCGAAGAACCTGTGCCCATCGAATCCTTCAAAACCTTCGAATCGTTCGAAAAGCTCGTCGATGCCCTCGATGCCCTCTAGTTCGTGAAGACCTTCAAATCGTTCGAATAGTCCTTCGAATTCTTCGCCATCGAAGGGGAATTCGTGTTCTCCGGGTCCGAAGCGGAACGGTCCTTCAGGGCTGCGGAACTCAAACCTGAAATCGTGATCTCTATCTCCAAAGTCATCCCGCTCAAACGGCAGCTTCCTTAGCCAGTTACGATCACCGAATCTCTCTCCAAAAAACCCGAGTTCCGGCAGAAGCTGGGAAGCGACATCGAAATCTAGCAGCCACTGTGGAGCGTCATTGATCCAGCTGTGAAGCTCGACCGCTTCTTCCTCGCTTACATCACCGTTCTCCAGAAAATCGTCGATCAGCGCGTGCAATATATCCAGCCGCTCAATCTTTTCGACCTCAGTCTCGCCGCTGTTAAGAGCATCACGTAGTTCTGTAGCGTCAAGCCCTAAAATTTCAGCGATGCGGTCGGTGACTCCATCTTTGTCGATCCGGATAGATCTGTGGATCCGTACACCGATCTTTGGGAAGCCGCCGGTAAAAAGCAATGTTGATGTGAGGTTTGTGAATAGCTCGTCGTTCGCCGCATCCGGTCGATCTGCAAGCCACACCGTAAAGCTGTCGGCCTCGGCCTGGGTGATCACCCAGTTGACGACCAGTTCCTCAACCATCGTCGATATTTGTGCCTCTTGATCTTCACGTTTAGCTTGATCATGGGCGTCCTGTAGATCGCTGAAAGGAATTCCAAGAATCTCCGCTGCTCGTTCAAATACGTCTGACCGGTGCGAGTCGTCCTTCCCGCCCCCACCGAACGCGAAAACTGCGCCACCAGCTAGAGCGAGCGCCATTGCCGCTGCGATAAAACTTAGGGGAATCCAACGTTTGAACATCTATTGCTGTCTTTCTCGTGCACTGAGATAGGGGTGTATCCGACTAGGTTTTTAAGCCGTCAACAATTCGCTAACTAAGTTGTACTGCACGGATGTCAAGACTTTGTGAAGACGAGCCAAATTAACTGAAATGAACCAAAAGGTTTGATTTCGGTGGGTGATCTCTGCCAGTGCCCTTGAGTAATTCCCGTACCGAGAATTGTGGAATCTCGTGTTGTGGGTGTGATGGAGGTTGGGCTAGCGTGGAGTTAGCGCAAATTTATTGCACATCTAGCTGCCCCCGAAAGGACAGTGAGCGCATGGCCGGTGAGAGAATTCTTGTTGTGGACGATGCACCAGACATTCTGGAGGCATTGACTATCGCACTTGAAGATTCAGGTTTCCAGACATCGGGTGCTTCCGATGGACGGACCGCACTCAGAACTTTTTACGAATTTCAGCCACAATTGGTTGTTCTCGATCTCATCATGCCAATGATGAGTGGGGTTGAAGTTTGTTGTCAGGTGCGTTCGATGTCGGACGTTCCGATTGTGTTCTTGAGCGGTGTGGAAGACGTAGATCAGAAGGTCGAAGCACTGCGAGCTGGTGGAGACGATTTCATCGTGAAAGGCGGGAATTTCACAGAACTTCTAGCCAGAATCGAATCTAATCTTCGCCGTGCGGTTAGCGCAGCTCCAACTCCGATCAACGATCGTTTCCAGGACGGCTTTCTGGACATCAACTTCGTAACAAGCGAAGTTACGGTCAATGGTCTTGCCATCGATCTCACGCCGATCGAATACCGGTTGATATCTGAACTTGTGAATCACATTGGAACCCCCGTACCGCCAACCGACCTGCTGGAACGTGTTTGGGGACCTGATTACCAGACAGAAAACCTTGTGAAGTGGCACATGTCGCGATTACGCAAGAAAATCGGTGACACCGATCCTAAGAATAAATTGATAGTCACACGTCGTGGATTTGGATATGTGTACAACAGTCCGATGTCCATCCAGGGCTTGAATGCCGCGTAGTATCTGTAGTTGTGGGATGAACAAATGATCGATCCGAGATTTAAAGAAGTTCTTGAATTTATTGATGAGTTAGATGCCGAAGGTGTTCCTACCATTCGTGCAAAGATCGCGATCAAGATTCAGGCGTACGCGCAGGATGTCGATGATCTCAGGAAAGAGTTGGCGATACTGGAATCAGATATTGGCGAACTCAAGGCTACGGTTGATGCTCAGGATATAGCTCTCCACGAACAGGCTAGTCGAAAGACTGACCTTGTAACCGAAGCCCAAGACGCCGCAGTTCGAGCTGCGATGTCGGGAACCGGTGGTGGATCGGCGAGACTACGTAGGCAAGCGCAGGACACACGCGACCGCATAGCCGAGTTCACAAAAGATTACGAAGATGACTCGACCCGACTCGCTCAGTCGAAAATTTCCCTGAATTCTAAGAATCAAGGATCAGCGCGACACGATTGTTCGACGATTGAACACCATGAGTTCCCTCGCCGATCGTGCCGGAGTTGAATTTGGTACCGAAATGATGGAGCCACCGCCCCAGGCAAGGCAGGCGCAACGTGCCCCCGCAGCTCGACCAGGAGCGCGCGTTATGCATCGCCGGCCACGCCGCGTTAGGGTTGTTCGTCGAAGAGCTTCTTAGTCTCTAGCCAAACAGAATGCAAAATGCCCTCGAATTCGAGGGCATTTTTTATTGGCGCTTCTCATACGTGTGCAAACACGTGCTGAGTGAATTTTGGTACCCCCGGAGGGACTCGAACCCACAACCTACAGGGTAGAAACCTGTTGCTCTATCCAATTGAGCTACGGGGGCACTGAAACCATTCTAAGGGCAGTTGCACCCCTGATAGCCATCGACTTCCTTACAAAATTTAGCCAACTGCGCCTTGATTGCGCAGTCGAGCGATCTCTTCGGGATCAAGCGCTAGCAGGTTTTCTAGGAGTTGGTCGGTGTGTTCTCCCAGCCTAGGACTAGGTGAAACATCTTGATTCGAGCCTTCCGTGACGATCGGTGAGGCTACCTGTTTGATCGGGCCGTAAATTGGATGATCAACATCCACGATTAGACCACGAGCCAGCACCTGTTCGTCTTCTAAAGCCTGCTCGATTGAGTTCACAGGTCCTGATGGAACGTGACCTCTGAACAAAGTTAGCCAGTCGCTGCTCGATTTCTTGCTGAGTCGTCCAGAGAGAATCGAGATCAATTGTTCACGGTTGTCGTAGCGGGCAGCGAAAGTTGCGAAGCGTTCGTCTGAAATGAGTTCAGGCATTTCGATCAGCTCGGCAAGCCGCTGCCAGAAATGCTCTTTGCCGCAAAAAATACTGATCCATCCATCGCTGGTCTGGAAGTTTTGAGCTGGAACTATTGTTTGGTGCGACGAGTTTGGCAGTCGAGTCGGTTGCCAATCGCTATTCAGTTGCCATGAAGCGAAATAGGTCAGCATTGATACGGCTGTATCTAGCAAGCTGACATCGACGTCACGGCCAACCCCCGTCGTTTTCGCTTCAAGCAACGCCGAAACAAGACCGAACGCCGCTGCATACCCGCCTGCGAAGTCGATTATCGATACCCCGGTCTTTCCCGGAGGCCCGTCTGGCTCGCCTGTAATCGACATGTAGCCCGCCATCCCCTGCATTATTGGGTCATAGCCAGGTTCTGATGCACGAGGGCCTGTACGGCCAAATCCGGATAGCGAGCAGGTAACGATCTTTGGGTTGTGATTCTTCAGGTGCTCGTAGGTGAGACCCAGCTTGTCGGGCAGATCGCCCCGCAGGTTGTTGAATACCGCGTCGGAATTCTCTACGAGTCGATGAAACACCTCAATGCCTTCTGGCTTGCGTAGATTTATGGCTATCGATTTTTTCCCACGATTGAACGCTTGAAAATAAAGCGAATCGGCGTTGTTCGCTGCAGGAGGAACGTAGCGCGCCACATCGCCACCAGTTGTTGGATCCTCGATCTTGATCACTTCAGCACCAAGATCGGCGAGGTTCAATGTGGCGAACGGGCCAGCTCCGAACTGCGATATAGCGAGAACACGAATTCCGTGTAGTGGACCTTTGCGCGCACTGTTCGAGTCGGTAGCTTCTGGTGGCAACTTAGGAATCCGTTTGGTGTGGAAGTTTGCCTTCACCGAGAGTGGCATGGTTACGTTTGGGGATGAGTACGTGGCGGCGAATTTTCATGATCAACTCTTCCCGCTGATTGAAAACTTCGGTTTCGAGATACACGACTCCACGATCGCCTTTCGACGTTTCTCTAGTTTCTAGAATCGTTGATTTCGAGTAGATCGTGTCGCCTGCAAACGTTGGGCCTTCGTGAGTCACCGATTCATAGTCGAGGTTAGCGATACAGCGCCCCGAAATCTCGGCCACCGACTGGCCAGCTGCGATCGCCATCACCAGTATTCCGTTCACGAGAGGCTTCCCATGCTGAGTACTTTCTGCGTAATTGGCGTCAATGTGCAACGGGTGCTGGTTTTGGGTTAGTAGCGAGAACCAGGTGTTGTCAGTTTCCGAAATTGTTCGACCGGGCCAGTGCTTTATCACTTCGCCGACTTCGAATTCTTCGAAGAAGCGTCCGTAGCTCATTTGGGTGATTCCTAAACTGCTTTTTTATTTACTCGGAAAGATTTGCGTCACGAAGTACGTTTTGTGCTCGCAAGATTACGGGCATATCGATCATTTCGCCGTCGAGCGAGATAGATCCACGTCCTTCGGCTTCACCCTCGGCGGCGATCGCTAGAACTTTTTTAGCCCTTTCGATCTCAGATTCGGTCGGCATGAACACGTTTTCGATTACTTCGAGCTGTGCCGGATGAATCGCAAGTTTGCCTTTGTAGCCGATTTGACGCGCCAGTGTTGCTTCAACTTGCAGGCCTTCTGGATCACGAAATTTTGTGTGGGGCGTGTCGAGTGCGTGAACGCCCGCGGCTCTTGCGGCTATTGCGACAGCTGATCGTGCGTAGGCCAGACCCGGCTCTGTGGCGGTTGTTGAATCGGCGTCTGCGCCATCGACGGTTCGGCTAATTCCCATGCTTGCTGAAAAATCTTCGGCACCGAAGGCGGCCCAACGGATTCGTTCTGAGGATTTGCAGATTTGATAGGCGTTGATAACGGCTTCAGCAGTTTCAATCAATGGCAGAATCAAGGTGCGCCCAACGGTCACGCCAGCTCGCTCTTCGGCATGTGCGAGTATTTTTTCAAGTTCCGCTACTTCATCTGCGTTTCCAATTTTCCCGATTGAGATGCCCACGATATCGTTCGAGACAACTGCAGCAATGTCGCCTGCAGCCAATCCTGATGACATTGAATTCACTCGTGGAGCAAGGAGTTTTCCTGCTTTTGCAAGAACCGGAATGTGTTCAGCCACGATGCCACGAGCGGCTTCTTTTTCGGCTGCTGGTACCGAATCCTCTAAATCCGGGATCAGCCACTGGCTGGCGAACCCGGCAGCTTTGGTCAGCATCTTCGGCTGATTCCCGGGCACGAACAATAGCGTACGGGGATTGGACAGTGTGTTTGCCACTCTTGAATTCGATTCTCTACGGGCAAGTTTTGGTGATTGGAATTGCGATTGTGAATTATATGCGTTGATTCGCCAACCGGGTGACCGTTTTCGGCCGATAGCTTCTTATACGATTGAATTCTTCCATTTACGTTTCCGAATCTCAAAAATGCCCAAAACATATTTACTGTCCGCTGATTCCGATCCCGTTGGCAAAGCTGTAGCCGCGCTTCTTGCTGGCACCGCAGGGTTCGAAGTTGTATCACCAGCTGAATTGTCGAACGCTGAACTCGGCTCAGGTGATGTGTTGTTGGCTGACGATTCCGCATTCGATTCCGATATTGATTTCACGGCCATCGCGCATGGGATGGTTCAGTTCCTGCACTGCAGTCCATCGCCTGAACTTGTTGCTCGACTGATCGAGGTTGGCGCGACCGTCGCGGGTATATCACCGGTGATCGCGCCACGAGTAGCGAATAGGGCGGTTGGTTTCGGCGGTCCATTACGGGTCAAACCCGACGCACAGTGGGGCGTTATTGGTCTTGGCGAGGTCGGCAGCGAGGTAGTTCGTAAACTTGCGCCTTCAGAAGCAACGGCAGTTATTGCTGAAGTTCGAACGCCACGATCAGGCTTGCTTGCTGAGTTCAGTGTGCGTCGATTGTCACTCGATCTTCTTGTCGCAGGCTCGGATGCGGCGTCACTTCATGTACATCGTGGCCCAACGGCATCACCACTGATCTCCGAACGTGAGTTGAACCTGATGATCGATGGCGCTGCACTGATCAACACATCTCACGCGTCGATCGTCGATGAAGAGGCAGTTCTTGCTTCTCTGGCAGATGGTCCGCTCGGCGGATATGCCACAGATTGTCCGGGTGAGACATTGGCGAACTTAGATGAGGTGCTGCGTGAATCGCTGGTTTCATCGGGGAAATTGTTCGTTACGACGAATCCGCTTACAAACCAGGTCGGGGCTGCTCAGCAGATAGCGAAGTTCGTAGCGACGAATATCGAGGCGTTTGCAGATGGCTCAGGCGTGAAGGGAATCATCGATCCGATAGATTTCCCAAAGATTGGCGATCCCAGCTTTTGGGCATCACGAATGAGTCCCCGACAGGGCTGAGCCTAATCGCCAGCAGCGATATCAGCAGTCGCAGTAGATTCTGCGACGATCTTGTCGATCCGTATTGCGCAGGCCTTGAATTCAGGCGTTTCCGTAATGAAATCGTATGCGTCTGAAGTGAGGCGGTTGGTCTGCGTGAGTTCCGGGAACGCAAAGCTCATGAACACCGTGCCATGCGGTGATTTGTCTGTGATCATCACCGGGGCTTCCACCGATCCGCGGCGTGAGCTGATGGTGACCATTTCGCCGTCGCTGAGTTCCATCTGATCCGCATCATCGGGGTGAATTTCTACCAGTTCCGAGGGCACCAGTAGGTCGAATCCGCTTGCGTGACCTGTTTGCGTCCCTGTGTGATAAGTCGAGCGCCGTCGGCCGGTGGTGAGAACCAGCGGGTACTCAGAATCAGTCGGTTCAGCTGGGGGAATGTGATCGACAGGGGCGAAATAGCCCGGCATCTCAGATTCCATCTGATCCTTGTGCAAATACGGCGTTCCGGGGTGATCCTCGGTTGGACATGGCCACTGAAGCCCACCTTCGGCATCGAGTCGCTTGTAGCTCATTCCACCGAATAGCGGAGAAAGACTTCGCATTTCGTCCCAAACATCGCTCGGAGTTTCCATATTTTGGACGATTCCAAAGCGGTTCATCAGGTCCAATAATATGTCGACGTCGGTGCGCGATTCACCAACCGGTTTAATTGCTGCCCTAACCCGTTGAACACGACGTTCACTGTTAGCAAAAGTGCCATCAGATTCAGCGAATGAACCAGCGGGCAAAACCACGTCTGCAAGCTTCGCTGTATCGGTCATGAAGATGTCTTGAACGACGATGAACTCGGCTGCTTCGAGGGCCTTCTGGGCATGGTTCGTATTGGGGTCGGAAATGATAGTGTTTTCGCCCATAATGTAGACACCACGAATGCGTCCTCGGATCATCTGATCCATGGCCGTTATTTTGGTGATTCCACGTCGCTTTGGAAGCTCGCTTCCCCAGGCTTTTTCGAACTTTTCCCTGACCCCTGGACGTTCGATTTTCTGGTAGCCAGGAAGGTCGGTTGGAAGGGCGCCAGAATCGGATGCTCCCTGGACGTTATTTTGGCCTCTGAGAGGGTTCACGCCGGCGTTTGGTTTCCCGAAGTTTCCACCCAGCATTCCTAAATTGGCGATCGACTGCACATTGTGCGATCCGCAAGAGTGCTCAGTAATGCCCAGCGTGTAGCAAATAGCTGCTTTTCCTGAGGCCGCAGCGTATTCACGTGCAGCTGCAATAATCTCTTCGGCAGGAACACCACAAACTTCGGCAGCGTATTCAGGAGTGTAGAACTCAACGTGTTTGGCTAGTTCTTCAAAGCCCTCTGTTCGGTTCTCAACGTATTCCCGATCGTACAAGCCTTCCTTGATCATCACGTGTGCGAAGGCGTTGAACAGCGGAATATCGGTTCCTATGTTGATCTGCAAAAACCGTGTAGCCCACTTAGTTAGCTCGATCTTGCGGGGATCGACAACGATCAGCTTCGCACCGTTTTTCACAGCACGTTTCATGCGAAGTGAGATGACCGGGTGAGCTTCGGTCGTGTTCGAACCGACTACGAGTAGAAGATCGGTTTCTGCTAACTCCTCAATAGAGTTAGTCATGGCACCCTTGCCAACCATGACCGCCATACCGGCGACCGTTGGAGCGTGTCAGGTGCGGGAACAGTTATCGATATTGTTCGTACCGATACCTATTCGAGCGAACTTCTGCATTAGATAGTTCGCTTCTGTAACCGTTCTTGCTGATGACCAGCAAACAAGCGAATCGGGACCCGTTTCATCTCGAATTGCGGTGAATTTGCTGGTTACAAGATCGAGCGCTTCATCCCACGACGCTCTCCTGAACGAGCCGTTTTCCTTGATTAGCGGATACTTGAGGCGCTCTTCGCTTTTTACGAACTCCCACGATGCAAACTGACCTTTAACGCAGAGCGATCCTCTGCTTGGCGCATCGAAATCTGGCTCAGTGCCTTTGAGTTCACCGTCTTCACTAAGAAGGTGAATTCCACAACCGACTCCGCAGTACGGGCAGATCGTTTTTGTTCGTTCGAGATTCTCGGCTTTTACCGTTCCGACTATCTTTTTGTCGGTAAGTGCACCAGTAGGACAGGTGTTGATGCACTGTCCGCAGAAAGTGCATGGCGACTCGAGCAGCATGTTGTTGAAATACGTTGCGATCGAGTTGTCTTGGCCACGGCCTTTGACCGTGATCGCCCCGGCCTGTTCCCAGTCGTTGCAGATGATCGTGCAGCGGAAGCACGAGATACAGTAATCGTAGTCACGCTGGATGAACGGATTATCGTCGACAGCCTTTTCACGAGGAACCAACGATGGAAATGCGTCCCACTTCGCTCCGTACTCTTCGACAGCTACGTGGAGTTCGCATTTTTTGAACGATACGCACTTAGGGCAGTTGACCGGCGATGCGGTTTCCGAGAGCAGCATCTCGAGAATCGTTTTGCGATACTCGGTGATGTCGTCGGAGTGGGTCTCAACTTTCATGCCCTCAGAAGTGAACGCTGTGCAGGCGGCCACCTGTTGCATCTGGCCATCGACTTCTACATCGACTAGACACATTCGACACGTTCCCTGAGGGCCGTTTCGTTCGTCGTAGCACAGCGTTGGCACGTCGAATCCGGCTTCTCGCACAGCATCAAGCACCCGTGAATTCGTACCGCAACCGATCACGATGCCGTTTACTTCGACATTGAGTTTTCGTGTGACCTTAGTTGTGAGTGGCTGAGTTGCGACCAAAGTGGTTCTCTAAGTTCGGATACCGTTCGTTGCGTGCTATTCAAATATACCTTAGACAGCATGCGTTGATGAACTGAATGTGCTCCGAGACTTAATCGGTTGACGACTTTGAAGCGGCCGATTCAGCTCTAACTTCTTTGATTCGGTGCCATACGATCCATATGCCAATCACGAGAATTGTTCCGATGATCGGGATATCGAACGGCTTAGATACCTCTCGAATCGAATCGTAGTTTTCGCCGAGCAGGTAGCCGCCCCATGCCAGACCAAGTGTCCATGGGAACGCGCCAAGAAATGTAAATATGGAGAATCGAACTACGTTCATTCGGGCGATTCCGGCCGGGATCGAAATAAATCCCCTAACACCAGGGATCATTCTGGCGATGAACACCGTAAGTTCACCTCTTGTTTGGAACCACCTATCGGCTCGATCCAGATCCTTATGAGTGATCAGTACATATTTACCGTACTTCTCGATGAAGGGACGCCCGCCCGCACGTGAAACGTAATACTCGGCGAGAGATCCGATGAGGCTTCCAACTGCGCCCCAGAACCCGGCGAGGAACACATAGGGAATACCGTGTCCCTCATCTGCGACGAGACGCCAACCCGCCAGCGGCATGATGATCTCGCTGGGCAGGGGAATGGCTGTGCTTTCGATCGACATCAGCACTATCACGCCAAACCAGCCCATGAAGTCATAGACATCACCAGAGAAGGTAAGCACGAAGGTTTCGAGGGCGTGTATGAGATCGGTTACGGGCTCGATCGAAATTACTCCGGTGGTTTACGTGTCCCTCAAAAATGAGTGCAGAGGAACATCGTTAGGGCAGGGCGGCGCCGACTGAGTTCAGTGGGCGTCAATACCGGCATGAATTCTAGCAGTGGGTCAGTTGGAATTAGTTCCTGAATCCAATGATTTGGCTTCAAGGCGTCCAATGCTGTTTGAACTGCGCGATCGACAGAGACGAATCCGGGAATAAATATCAAGTAATTCCCCAGTATTCGATATCACCTGCCCGTTCTGGCAGCAGGGCAATGACCTGCCGGACACCATGAACACAGGGCCCGACACGTGATCGTGTAGGTGGTTAATAGGCATGCGCCATATCTGCACCTGGCCTGCACTAGGTACGCACGTCAGCAAGCGGCCGCAGGTGCAGTGCGTGTTGTTTGAACGTTTGCGGTCCGCCATCAACGCGCATCTGCTGAGCCTATTGCATTCAAGAACAAATCAAGAATAAATATTATTATATAAATAGATGTTATTCCTAATTAGTTTCGAACAAGTATAAATTAAAGACGGAACATGTTCTTGACTTGTTCGACGGTTGTTCGGTAGTCTTTCGGGAGGTTGGTTAGGGTTGGTTGGGGCGAGTAATTGATTGGTGAGTGCGGTCTAAAGTGGTCGTAATCGGTTCTCGATTCGCAGGGTGATTCGAAACCCTGACAACTACATTCACTACTGGGATACAGACTAGGAATAGGGGAGACGAATGCAAGGCGCAAAAACAAAGAAGATGGTTCTTGCTGAACGAAAGTTGCGAAGACCGCTTGAGAAGGCACTTCCCGAGATGGTCAACGAGGTCGGGCTCACCGGGGCGGCCAAGCGATTGGGCGTTAGCAAGGCGACTTTGAGCTACTGGCTACTGAAACTGGGAATCGAAATTCGTCGTGTAGCACTCGCCCCAGGCGAAGAAATTGAGATCAGACGCATCTCAGGGTGACATCGGCGCGGGTGAACGCTCGCCCGTAATTCCCATGCAAATTATTAACGCAAGTTGATTGACCGTGTTTCGGGCTGTTGCTAACGTGGATTGAGAACGATATTTCTGACGGGTCGATCGAACGTGAATTACGGGCGAATCGACCAGTTCATCTATGAAGGACGAAATTGTGTCGGGTAAACGTGTATATATATTGATTGTGGCTTCGATCTCAACACTGTTTGTATTGGCCGCATGCTCTGAAGAAGTGATTCCTACTCAGGAACCAGTTGAGTTCAGCCCAACGGCTGCTTCTGAAGTGGAAAAGCCTGAAAGCACCGAACCTGAAAAGGAAGTTGATCCAGCAGAACCAGTTGAAGAAGCCCCTGCAGTGAGTGCTGGTGATGCCAAAGCGGGTCAGAACCTGTTTATAAGCTGTGGTGGTTGCCACTCAACTGGTGACAACAAAGTCGTTGGCCCTGGCCTTGGTGGCATATATGCCCGAGCAGGTAGCCGTACATCGCTCGACGCCGAAGCATACATTGAGCAGTCTGTTCGAGAACCGGGCGCATTCCTAGTTGACGGCTTCCCGGCAGTGATGCCTTCGTTCGACTACTTCAGCGACGATGACGTGAAGAACTTGATCGCTTACCTGAAATCACTCGAGTAAACGACTCTAGAATCTAGATTCAAAAAAAGCGCCCCGGCAATTCGCTGGGGCGCTTTTTCGTTAACACGATTTCAGTTCAATCCACTCGTAACCGCAGGCTATATCAAGACCACGTAGCTCCGACTATCGAAGCAGCCTGGTAGCCGGCCCCAAAGCCGTTATCGATATTCACCACCGATACACCCGGTGCACACGAATTCAACATGGCCAACAATGCTGCAACGCCCCCTAGGCTCGCTCCGTAGCCCACAGAGGTGGGTAGGGCGATGATCGGAGCACGTACGAGCCCTCCAACCACACTCGGCAGTGCGCCTTCCATTCCAGCAACCACGATGATCACTCGTGCGCTGTTGAGTTCGTCAGCCTTGGCTGACAGCCGATGAAGACCAGCAACCCCCACATCGGTGATCATATTTACGTCGCAGCCCATCAGAGTTGCAGTCAAAACAGCTTCTCGCGCAATGGGAAGATCCGAAGTGCCCGCCGCGACAACCACAACGCCGGTAATTAGATCGGTTTTTGCACGGCGATCGGCCCATATCGCCCGTGGTCCTTCTTCCCACACGGCTTCCGGCACTGATTTTTGAAACAGTTCGAAGGCTTCTTTGGAAGATTTTGTAACAAGCACAACATCTGAGTGCTCGTAAATTCGAGCGGCGATCACGGCGGTGTCATTTGGCGTCTTACTTAGCCCGTATACAACTTCAGGAAAGCCAATTCTGTCGGCTCGGTTGTGGTCGACAGTGGCGAAATCCAGATCGCCCAGATCGGACGGAGGGGTGGTAAGGCTCAGTTCAGCAGTTGCTTGCTCGGCCGTCAGTTTGCCATCGGCAACCATCTGTATCACTTCGCTAAATCGGGAGTTATTCATTAATTACTTTGTTGGCCTTTTATCGAGAACTGTGATCGGCGATCTATTCTGGCAGTTCAGATCGACGTTTGCGGCATTTTATCGTTGAATAGACAAAACTGAAAAATCGTCACGTAATACATGCCGCGCTAAATTGACCAACCCTTGTGGTTCTACCTATACTGCGACCCCCTATATTGTGTATTAGTGCGCGCCCGAATGAATTTCAAGTTAGAGGAACAGCATGCAGGTTACTTGTCTTCGAGAAAATCTTAGCCGCGGCTTGGCGAATGTCAGCCGAGCAGTTGCAGCCCGAGCAACGCTGCCGGTAACGCAGAATGTGCTTCTTGAAGGCGATAACGGTCAGTTGAAACTGACCGCAACGAACACTGAAATTTCGATAAGCACCTGGATTGGTGCTCAAATTGAAGGTGAGGGCAGCGTAACCATTCCCGCCCGCATGCTCACTGATTTCGTGAACTCGCTTCCCGGTCAAACAGTAAATATCGATTTCCAGACCGATCCAGTCGGCGTTGTGGTTACTTGCGACAAGTTCAACGGCACGATCAATGGCATCGCTGCTGAAGAATTTCCACCGATTCCAACCGTGGAAGGTGGAGCGTCGGTCACGATACCTGCTGACACGTTCAGGGGAGCGTTGGAACGAGTTGTATTTGCGGCAGCGACCGATGACTCACGACCAGTGCTTACGGGCGTGAAAGTTGAGCTCGCAGACGATAAGTTCACTCTCGCTGCAGCTGATGGCTTCCGCCTCGCTGTTGAGAGCGGGAAGCTGGGCGCATCGGTTGAGGAAGAAGTCGGCGTGATCATACCGGCAAAAACGTTGGCAGAAGTCGAACGTCTTCTTGGGGATGGATCATCGAGCGTCGAACTGTCAATCGATGCCAATGGCCGATCAGCAAAATTCCGCCTCGATACTTCTGAAGTTGTTACTGCACTGGTTCAGGGCACCTTCCCTGACTACGAAAAGCTCATGCCGACCAGCTACGGAACGAAGGCAACAATCAATCTTTCAAGCATGGTTCAAGCGACACGGGCGGCATCAATTTTCGCTCGAGATGGAAGCGGAATCATTCGTATTGTCGTGAGCCCCGGCGATGGCGATGCAACTGGAGCAGTGAAAGTAATTTCACGAGCAGAAGAGGTTGGATCTAACGAGAACGAACTCGATGCATCGGTTGAAGGCGAAGAAACCAAAGTGGCGTTCAACAGCAAGTTCCTGATGGACGTGCTGAACGTGATGAATGGCGACGATATTGATCTTGAGACAACCACGCCGTCGAGCCCAGGGGTATTCCGGTCGGCCAAACACGAAGGCTACACACACGTCGTAATGCCAATGTTCGTTCAGTGGTAACCAGCTGAATAGCGATCATTTACGAAAAAGAGGCGGACTTGTCCGTCTCTTTTTCTTTAACTAGATAACCGCCACACGCTGCTTTTCGAACTGCTTCCAGTCCCATTCGGCGCCCCAACCGGAGGCATCGGGGTAGGTGACCCAGCCATCGACCGGCCTGATCGGGTTCAGTAGGCCGATCTCTTCGCCCATATCGGCGCCGTTTGCTGGCGGGGCGTTCTCGAACCACGCAATGTTTTCAATTCCGCAGTCGATGTGGGCATGAACCAACCCGAACAGGGGCCCGTACGAGTTGGGTTCTACGTTTGCACCAAGCGATGCCGCATATTGAGCCGACTGCTGCAGCGGAGTAGTTCCGTGTCTTCCGCAGACTCTGAGAATGTCGACGGCTTTTGTTTTGAGCCACAGTTGGCCAAGTTGTGGATCGTGCATCAGCGTTTCCGCACCGGCAATAGGAATATTGAGGGCTTCGCACAACCTGACGTTGTTCTCATGCTCTCGATCATCGATCGGCTCTTCGAACCAGATGAAATCGAGATCCGCTAGAGCCTCACCAACGGTTATTGCTTCATCAAAGCTGTAATTCACGAGAGCTGCGTCATGCATCAGACCAACTTGATCGCCAAACGTGGTCCTGAACTTTTCGAATACTCTGATGTTTTCTTCGAAAGGAAATGCCAGATGATCCTTGAGCACTGAATATCCAGATTCAAGACCGATCTCGCCATCTCGCAGTAGCTCATCGGCTGTTCTTCCTGCCGTGTTGTAGTAGGCCTGCACTCGCTCTCGGGCACCGCCAAGCAACTTCGCCACTGGAAGGCCCGCGACCTTCCCGGCGATGTCCCACAGGCAATTATCGAACCCACCGAACCATCCGGGTTCAAAAAATCTGCTTGCTGTGTTCAGCTTCGAGAGAAGACGGTCTCGATCAAGTGGATCTTCGCCGATGGCCAATTCTCGAAGCTGGCCTATCTGCCGCCACGTCATTTCCGTATAGCGCCAGTCGCCGACCGTGCAGATGCCGTCGATACCCTCATCGGTCGAGACCCGAATTACCTGAATAGGCACTGGACCTCCGGATCCAAACGCTTGCCTCCAACGGAGATTCGGCGAAGATCGAGTCTCGATCACCTGCGTGATTGCGGGGTACATCGGCAGTTCGAATACCGATATTTCTATTGCGGTGATCTTCATTTACACAGCGTTTCCTAAAAAGCTGGGAGGGTGGTGAGATGATGTTCGGCTATCCGATTCGAATGCGTTCTGCTGCATAGCGAATCGAGTCCTGTCGTTCACGGCCTGCCATGAAGAGGGCGATGATTAGTGGCCCAAAACGACCGGTGAACATAGTGATCGATAAGACTATTTGCGCACCATCGTTCAGATGCGGCGTAGCCCCCGCAGACCAACCGACGGTACCGAACGCCGAAATGATTTCGAAAACACCCGTGCGGAAATCCAGGCCCGGCTGAACGATGAATAGAGCTACGACCAACACAAGCACTACTGCAACCGCAGTAGCGCCAACAGCGAAAGCTCGCTGAACGTTTACTCTCGGAATCTCTCTCCCGAACACGGTTGTCCGTTGTTTACCACTGAAAATCGCAAACGACGCAAGAACAATCACCATGAAAGTACTTACCTTGATCCCGCCCGCCGTCGAGGCCGACACGCCACCGACAAACATTAAGCCTTCAGTCACGCTCAGGTTGGCAGTATGCATTTCGCCATAGTTGAATGTGGAAAACCCGGCAGTTCGGTTGATGGTGTGGAAAGCCCCCTGTGTCAACTTGCTTCTGACTGATTCATCACCAATCGTCGCCGAATTTGTCCATTCAAGAGACATGAACGAAACGAAGCCGATCAACAGCATCACGCCAATGCCCACAAGCACAAGTTTGGTATCGAGAGTCAGCATGCGCCACTTGCGGATTCTGATCACGTAGGCAAAGGTGGCGTAGCTTGCTGAAATAGTTAGGATTATTAGTCCGAGAATTCTCAACGGCTGCAGATCACGATTTACGCCGATAAATGTGGCGAAAGCACCGAGAGTGATTATCGCGAGTACACCTGTTCCCACAAGTACTCGCTTCGACCCGAGCGCACGTTTGTGCCACCCTCTAATTTCAACCACGTTTCCGAGTGTTGCGTAGCTAGTCGAGCCGATGAGGATCATTGCACCAATGATGAGCAATGTCGGAATGTCTCGGCTTAAACCGATCAGGCTTGCACCACCTACCAGTTCATCTGGAAGAATTTCGAATCCCGAATTATTGAAGGAAGAAATTGAAGTGAAAATGCTCTGCCAAATACCATCACTGAGCGACATACCTTCCCAAATAGGAGAGACGATGTACCAGCGGACGAATATGAATATTGCCCCAATAATCTGAACGATAATCGCCATCAGGATGATGTTTCGTGCAAGTGTGGCAATTGTCCCTAGTCGACTGTCATCAAGTCCCGCTCCTACTACCAGTCGACCCTGCAAGCTCGAACGACGACCCGTTATGAGCAGCAAGAACGCAGCTCCGGTCATAAATCCCAGTCCACCGATGAATATCAACCCGGCGATCACTCCCTGTCCGAATCCAGTCCAAGCCTCCCTGGTGTCATAAACGATTAGACCGGTGCCGGTCATCGCCGATACCGAGGTGAAAAAGGTCCCGACAGGCGACAGAAATTCTGAAGCCGTGTTCGACACCGGCAATGACAAAAACAGCGCTCCAACCGCCGCTACAGCGAAGAAGCTGTATACCAGCATCATCGGCGATGTTGGGCCGCGCACCGACACTGCGCGTCTTTCTACGCGAGTACGAATCGGCGACATTTCAGACTGTCGCGGTCTTCGGACGACTTTATCGCCTGGTCTTGGTGCGAAAGGGTTCTGCAAGTTAGGGGTTCAGCTACTTTTCTCTGGGTGGCTGCGGAATGCCACAATGGGAAAACGGTTCGTAATGATCTATTACAGGCTTTCCCGAGAGATACGTCGTCGAAGATACCACCTGCATGAGTTGAAATTCGCGTTATCAACAAGCTATTGGCCAGATGAAATCAGAATGTCGTGTCAGATTAAGAGTAGGAAAACTGCCGGCTTGTTAGCAGTAAGCACAGAATTGCCAGAAAATTCGAACGGTAATCGGAGCGACTTCGTAATCAGCGTATGAACTGGGTATTGCTAGAATTCAACGATGATAAAAACTCGAATCTTGATACCTGTATTGCTCGTCGTTGCGGTTGCACTATTGATTGCATTTGGGATTTTGACTGTTGTGGGTGGCTCTGAAAGCGTTGAGGGTCAGGTAATTAACGTTGAGCAGGCTTCATTGACAACAATTGCCAGCCTCACAATCGAAGACGCTTCAGGTAAAGAGTGGACGTTTCAAGGAACAGGCACGTTTTCAGGATTTACGCCAACACATCTGAACGAACATGGCGCGCTCCGCGAGAAGGTCACCGTCGAGTATGAAAAAACGGATTCCGGAGATCTGTTGATCCTTGAAATTAGTGACTAAGCGCCGTCCAGCACCACTATTAACGTTTCTTCAATCTCGTCGAATGTGACAAACGCCTCGAACCTTGCGGCGACGATGCCTGAGCCCTCGACTACGAACGTCCATGGATCGGTGTGGAACTCCCACTCGTGGATGACAGGGGATTCGATTCCGAGTGAGGGATCACCCTCAGCGAGCATTTCTTCTGGATTGTCGAATATCTCAACGTGAATGAAGTTTGCTCGACCTTTGTACTTATCGTCGAGCTGGCCCAGTACCTCGGTCTGCGGTCCGCACGTCCCAGTCGCACAGTAGGCGGGTGTTGAGAACGATATGACAGTCGGTTTGCCTGTTGCGACTGCATCATCGAAGCTGATCGCGTAAAGATCAGGATCCGGATCGAATGCGCTGGTGATCGACTTCAGGCTTCCGTCTTCAGGACTCGTTTTAGTCTTCGAGAGAGGCGCCGGATCACCGATATTGGGAGCTTCAGTCACCGCTCTGACCAATATTCCACTGCCTGCCGGCATCAAGTTCTCATTCGACTTCGAGCGCACTTCGAGCTTCCACATTCCGACCTGATCGAAATTCATGGTGGCTGTGTAAACCCCGCTGCGTACGGGCCACACACGCCAGGTGAGGTCGGTAACCGTGCGTGCTTCATCAGAGTCGGGTGCCGTGTAAGTGACTTCTAGATCGCTGGCAGCATCGTCGATTCTTGATCCATCTAGCAATTGAATGTTGAGCGGTATTCTCGCCGTACCGAGTCCTATGTCCGACGTTGCGGCCAGCACTATTAATCCGTTCGGTACCGCAGTAGCAACGGGTTCGCTATCTGCGCCGCAACTGACGGCTGCAAGCGCCAAAAGCGCGATCAGCAGAACGGGTAGAGCAGTGATTTTGTTCAAAATAATGAGGTTCCTGAGTTGGTCTTGATTGGACTTGTGCCACGAAAAAATGCAGGCGCCCTGTTCAACTTCAACCAATAACGATAAACGCACATTGGATTACTTTGGGATTCTTTTTGCTCGATCAATGATGAAGATTTCGTGATCGTTACGACATTCAACTCAAAAGTAGAGGTAGTATTTTTGTTTCCGATCTCACTACCTGTGATGCGCTAAACGTTAAATCGATCAGGATCTCAGATGGCTGTACCTACCACCGACCCGATAATTGTTGCCCCGACAAACATGCCTTTCAAGGCTGATGAGTCGCTGGACTTGGATGCATTGGCGCGTAACGTCGATAAATTTTCCGGAACAGCACTGTCAGGGTTTGTAGTTGGAACCTACGGTGGTGAAGAGTTCCACATAGGCGAGCCTGAGAAGATTTTAGCCCTCAAAACGGTCGTAGAAGCCCACGCAGATCGAAAATTCGTGATCGCTGGGATCGACGCACTATCACCAACCGAAGCTGTGAGACTGGCAAATCTATACGCAGAGGCGGGGGCCGACATGGTCCGCGTGCGAATTCCACCGAAGGGTGGCAAGGCCAACACCGCCCCGATTCAGGAGTACTTCGAGCAGGTAACGGCGGGAAGCCCGATTCCAATCGTGGTGATTCATCAGCCCAAAACCGTGATGGGAATCGATATTACTGGTGACGAACTGAGCGATATCACGGCGATGGACAACGTGTTTGCCTACATCATGTCGCTCAACTACCGCTACGAGTGCCGAATGTCATCCTTCGTCAATGAAAAGGTGAAGTTTTGGACTTGCAATGGCACGCTACTCATGCCCGGTGGAATGATTGGTGCAGTTGGCGGATGTTTGTTGTTTGCAAACTGGGGACCACACATTGCCCGAGATATTATTCAAGCGTGCATCGATGGCCGTTACGCGGAAGCCCGTGAAATGCAAGAGCGTATTAACCACATGGACTTCGTGGGCATGTCATGGGGTGTGGGAGTCCAGAAAGCAGGATTAAACTTGATGGGCTACGAGGGAACCGTCCCACGAAAACCGAATCTTCCGTTGAGTGAAGCCCAACTGGCAGAGATGAAACAGGCTTTGATACAGGCGCAGATCCTGAACCCCGACGGTACTCCTGCTCCACAGGTCTAGGTGTAGACTTTTTCGTTGATTATTCGCCCTCGCATTTCGCCTGATTTTTCCTAAGGAAACTATGAAAGTAACTAACCCAGAGATGATTCGCGCCGTCACCAAAGAATGGGATGGCGAACGTGATTCGAACGGAAGACCACTTGTTCCGGATGACATTCTCGAAAGAATGAAACTCGTGACTACCGAGGAAGCGTGGGGCACTTGCAAGAGCAACGGCTACGCTTTCCAATTCGCTGGCGATTGGATGAACCTTCATCCAGACCGCGTGCTTGTGGGCAGGGCAGTTACTTGCCGTTGGGTGCCGCGTCGACCCGACGTGCATGATTCAATCGATAAGCAGGGCGAACAAGACCAGCGGGTTGGATTTCAGAATTCGTGGGTTATTGATGAGCTTGAGCAGGGCGATCTGATAGTCGTCGACCTGTTCGGCAAGATCTTCAACGGAACATTCGCTGGAGACAACCTTGCGACTGCAATCAAGTCACGTTCTGGCACCGGAATGGTGATCGACGGCGGGATACGCGACACGCAGAGAATTCTTGAGATGGACGAGTTCAATGCATTCATAAGAGGTGTTGACCCAAGTGCAATTCTCGACGTGAGCATGCCTGATATAAACGGAATAACTCGCATTGGTGAGGCGACTTGCGTGCCTGGTGACGTTGTTCTTGGCACGAGCACAGGTGTGATATTTATCCCACCGCATCTGGCACTTGAAGTTGTCGAACGATCGGAAGCCATTCGGCTGAAAGACGCGTTTGGACAGCAACGAATCAGGGAAGGCGTCTACACTCCAGGTGAGGTTGACCGAAAATTCTCTGAAGATATGGACAAAGATTTCGAAGAGTGGAAAGCAAATCGGCCTAAGTAGGCATTTCACTATTTGATCGGCAAGTTAGAAACAAGGAACACACAGTAAATTGGCAGAACAGAACACAAGCGCAGTTGACCAGATAAGCACTTCTTCGAGTCCTTCCGACCTTCGAATTACCGACATGCGTATCGCTGTTGTAGGTGGTGGTGGATGGCGATGGCCAATCATCAAGCTTGAAACGAACCAGGGTCTGGTTGGATTAGGTGAGGTTCGTGACGGCGCTTCGGCACGTTACGCACTGATGCTAAAGAGCCGCATTCTCGGTGAAAACCCGTGCGACATCGACCGCTTATTCCAGAAGATCAAGCCCTTCGGTGGTGACGGTCGTCTCGGCGGTGGTGTTTGCGGTATCGAAATGGCTCTCTGCGACCTCGCAGGTAAAGCCTTCGGCGTGCCGGCATACATGTTTGCAGGTGGCAAGTACCGCGATAACAAGATCAAGGTCTACGCCGACACTCCTTCGAAGAAAGATCCCGAAGAAATGGGCAAGTTGCTCAAGGATCGAATGGATCGAGGGTTCGAGTTCCTGAAAATGGACATCGGAACCTGGATTGCAGAAGAATTTGAAGGCGGTGTTATCAACAAGAAGATTTCGCAAGAATCAAACACCTTGATGCACCCGTTCACCGGAATTCAGGTGACTGACTACGGAATTTCCAAGATGCAGGAATACGTTGGCGCAGTTCGAGACATCATCGGTTATGAAATTCCTCTGGCATCCGACCACTTCGGTCACATGGGTGTCGAGAATGCTATCCGCATCGGTAAAGCGCTCGACCAGTTCACTCTTGCCTGGTACGAAGACATGATTCCGTGGCAGTTTGTGGATCAGTGGAAGGCTCTCAAGGCCGGTGTCGACACTCCTGTTTGCACAGGTGAAGACATCTACACGCTCGATGGCTTCAAACCTCTGGTAGACGGACGTGCGATATCAGTTGCACACCCCGATCTGGCAACATCGGGTGGAATTATCGAGACCAAGCGTATTGCCGATTACTGCCGTGACGCGGGAATTGGTGTTGCACTTCATCAGGCTGGATCGCCGATCGTTGCGATGGCGAACGCACACTCGGCGATGGCGATGGAAAACTTCATCGCACTCGAGATGCACTCCGTTGATAACCCATGGTGGAACGACCTTGTTGACCTCGTTGGTCAAGAAGGCGATTTAATCAAGGACGGATTCGTAACCGTTACTGATGCACCGGGTCTCGGCCTCGAACTGAATGAAGAGGCTATTGAGGAGAATCTGGCCAAGTCGAGTGAACGGCGTGCATCTGTCTACCCGGCAGGGGCATTCGAAGATACGTCCGAATGGGACGATCTCGATGCTCACGACCGCGTATGGAGCTAACGTTCTAACTTAGAACTGAATAAAAAAAGGCCGTTGATGCACTGCACCAACGGCCTTTTTATTTACTGAGCATTTTTCGGTTCACTTCAAACCTGTATTTATCGAACTAGGCGTGTTGAGGGGGAGAACAGCGAAACCTACCGGATAAGAGGTATTCAATGTTTTCTGTAATCAACTATTTAAATTTATCGACGTCCAAATCATCCCGAATTATTCGACTCGCTGTGCTTTCTGCACTGCTGTCCTTGAGCATTGTTGCGTTCGCAGCATGTGATGGCGCAGCCGGTGTCGACGGCCCCCAGGGTCCGACAGGTACATCTGGAGGGCAGGGTGAAATCGGGTCTCAAGGACCGGCAGGCGAAAAGGGTGACACCGGAGAAAAAGGTGCAATTGGGTCCGTCGGTACTCAGGGAGAAGCCGGAGCAGTAGGCGCAACTGGTCCAACTGGTAGTTCCGCGGGTGTCGAAGCTGGCACTGGCATCACACTGATCGACGATGTGATTGCGGCCGACCTAGCGGGTACCGGAAGTGCAACTTCAGTTTCACGATCGGATCACGATCACGACACCGAGTACTACGGTTCGACTGTAATCGACGCAGCGATAGCCGCGTCGAGTGATTGGACTGCGCTCACAAGTGTTCCAGTCGATATTGCGGATGGAGATGCCGACACCCTTGCTGGTCTTTCTTGCACGAACGGTCAAACAGCGACGTTCGCAGATGGATCTTGGGCTTGCGGTTCTTCCTCTGGCGGAGCTGCAGGTGACGGGCTCAATGCGATTACAAACCTCACGACTTTGATTGACTCGTCGGTAGCGACAGGCCAGGACATGGCTATGGCGATCGGCGTCGACGGATTCCCGTTTATTGTTTTCTATAACCGAAACTCCCGCCTAATAAACGCCGTTCACTGCACGGCTACCGACTGTTCTACTTTCGACAAGGTTCAGCAGTCGTCGGCTGGCAAAGCTGGTGAATTTCTCGACATGGCGATCGGACTCGACGGCTGTCCGGTCATTAGCCTTTATGACAACACGACGCACGCCGATCAAACGGTTGAGTTCAATCTCAAGGTAATGCGATGTGCCGATATTGCCTGCAGCACAGCATCGACGGTGTTCGTCGACAATGACGGCGACGTCGGTCAGTACAACTCGATCACAATTCGTCCAAATGGGATGCCTGTGATCAGCTACAGAGATACCACGAACGGCCAACTCAAGTTCGCATTCTGCACCGATGCAGCCTGCAGTACGAGTGAGTTTGCAATAGCCGATTCGGGAAACGATGTAACACACACAGAGATAATTATTGGCTTTGATGAATTGCCGCTAATTGCGTACCGAACGAAGGTTGCACAGTCGCTCAATGTCGTTCACTGCGATACTGAAAAATGCACATCGAAAACGCAAACTACAGTTGATTCAACTGCCAATACAGGCGAGTACATCTCACTTGCTGTTGGTGTCGATGGCCTTGTAGTTATGGCTTACTTCGACCGAACATCGGATTCCCTGAAAGTGCTGCACTGTATTAATCTCCAATGCGGTGCCGAAACGACCACGGTGGTCGACAACTCGGGCTCGTCTGGCCAGTGGCCTGCGATCGTAATTGGTCAAGATGGATACCCTGTTGTTTTCTATGAAGACAAATTCAAGACTGCTCTCAAAATGGCCAAGTGCACTGACGTTGAATGTAGTTCATCGCTCAGCAAAATTCTTGTGCTGGACGGTGTCGCCGGTCGAAAGAACGCTGCAGCTATGCGGTCAGATGGCTCACCGGTGATCCTCTACGAAAACCTTGACGCTGAAAAAGTAAACCTGTTCAGCTGTGCCAACGTTATCTGCCAACCGTATGGCGGTTAGCCCGGCGCTGCGCTACTGAAGCAGGCAACTGAACCTTTTCTAAAACCCTGGTCGTTATTCGGCCAGGGTTTTTAGTACCGCTATAGCTGCGCCCATCGATGCTGGCGACATCAGGTATATTCCGGCCCAGGCTTCTGATCGGTACCGATGAGCCTGTTCAACTGCGAGATCGAGTCCGACCTTGGCCTGATCGGAAGGATTGTCGAACCGTTTCAACTGCTCGATCACGCTTGCCGGGACATTCACACCCGGAACTTGAGCGATACGTTCGGCGTGCGCTGCATTCCGTAGAACCATCACTCCAGGAAGTACCGAGATTGAATTCCTGAACGGCTCGATAGTCGAGAGTGCCGAGCCACCGAATATCGGCTGGGTCATCACATAATCCGCACCGGCATCGATCTTCGCTTGCAATCGATCTAACTCGAGTGCCATGTTTATGGCTTCGGGCTCAAACCCGGTGCCAACGGTAAACTGGGTACCTGATTCAAGATTGCCACCAAGTGGGTTGCCTCCAAAATCACAGCCTTGGTTGAGTTGTCCGGCAGTTGCACGGATCATCTGCACCGAGTTCATGTCAAAAACTGCGGATGATCGCGGGTAGGTAGGCGACATCTTTGGCGGATCGCCAGTGATGAACAGAACGTTCATGATTCCACGAAGGTGATATCCCATTAGCCGTGATTGAACGGCCAGCGTATTCAGATCACGCCCTGCGAAGTGAGCGATGAATTCGATTTCATCGTCTTCCTGCCAACCGAGACGACGTCTGATTAGCTCTACCAGATCGCCGGGGGGCACAAGTGGAAGACCGCGAGAGCCATCAGTGATATCAACAGCATCTGCCAGACCTTCGTCAACAAACTCCCTGACTATGTTGGCTCGAAGATCAAGTGCTTTTGGGTCGGCACCAGTTGGGGCGACCATTTCAACGCTGATAGCAAATTCGCCATCAACAAGCTTTCGGGTGAATTCGCCGTTGGTTTTGCGACGTTCGTTCTCGTGATCGTCGCGCACGGTTGCCGGAATGGCGGACTCAGATGCCCCCGCATTCACAGAAGAGCTGCGAGATTTCAGATAGGCCGACATCTCCCGAACGTGTTCGGGGTGTACTTCACAGCAACCTCCAATGAGCGACGCACCTGATTCGCCGAGTTGGCGCGCAAGTGTGCCCATGTATTCGGGGTTTGCTCTGGCAAGGAATCGGTGCCCAATTCGCTCGAAGCCACCGGCGTTCGGCATCGCAGAGAGAAGCAGTTCTCCAGATTTCACGGCTGGAGCCTGTTTTGCGCTTTCGACGAAGTCTGCGGCTACCCAGGGCGCTACACAGTTGATTCCAGCGACCGCTGCGCCTGCGGCCGCGGCTCGAGTGGCAAATTCCGAGGGTTCCATCGGCCATCTCTGGTTTTCACCTACACCGGGATCGAGGGCGCCATGCACGATTACTAGCGGAGCATCGGTTCTGTTCGATATCGACTCCGTGATTTGCATTGCGAGATCGATATTTGTAAACGTTTCTAAAAGTAGGGCGTCAACGTTGCTATCGATCAATGCGTTGATTTGTGACTCGTAAGTTTCGATATCATCGCCTCCCGGTCCTATCGAGCCGATTACGAAGAAACTACTGCCTTGTTCCGAGAATTCGATCTGGTATTCGGAAATTGCTTCTCGGGCGATCTGAACTGCGGCTTTGTTGATCTCAGTTGTCTGATTGCCCACACCTGCCAACGCCAGCTCGGCTGAATTGGCGGCGAACGTGTTCGTGGTGAGCACCGTTGCACCGGCTGCGAGGCTCGATGAATGGATTCCCTTGATGAGCGCCGGGTTCCGCAGATTGAGGGCTTCATATACAAATTCGGCGGAGGCAAGTCGGCCGGTCAGTTGGAATATGAGCGATCCGATCCCGCCGTCAACGAGAACGGTTCCGTTGCGCAACAGGTTCAAAAAGGCAGATTCGACGGGCGGCATTATCTTCCGATCATGTGCGTTTACGAGTAATTAGGAGCGAATTATCGCCTGTCCCCGGCTTGCGGTCAGCACCCGGCGGGTGAGCTGAGGATCGATCAAGAAATATCCGGTCAAGCTTCAATGTTCAATTCGCCGACCATGACTTCGACTACGTTTCCTGCGATTTTCACTCGATCGCCAGCAAGTTCACAGTACATCGTTCCGCCTCGTGCTGATATTTGCCGCCCAACCAATTTGGTGCTGCCTAGCCTCGTTGACCAGTAGGGCATCAGAATCGTATGTGTGGAGCCGGTAGCTGGATCTTCGTTTATTCCGGCTGTCGGAACGAAGAATCGACTCACGAAATCGTATTCGCTCGCATCTGCTGGTGCTGTGACAACAAGCCACGGCTGCGGCAGTTGCATGATGGCTGCGAAATCTGGCTTGAGATTGGCGACGTTGGACTCACTTTCGAATACGGCGACTGTGGTGTTCGCCAGAAGAACTTCGGTTGGAGTTGCTCCCAAAGCAGCGGCGACAGCAGATATCTCATCGGTGTCAGAGATAGAAACAGGCGGATTCGACGGGAAGTCGAGTTCCAACATATCGTTTTTACGTTCGACTCCTAATGGACCGCTCCTAGTGTGGAACGTGACGCTGTCCAACTCCGTATTGAATCGATTCAATACGACGTGACCCGATGCGAGCGTAGCGTGCCCGCATAGATCGACCTCGACAGCTGGGGTGAACCATCTCAGATCGAACTCGTTTGCACTGTCTGGCCTTGGAACGAAGAACGCGGTTTCCGATAGGTTCATCTCGTTGGCGATTGCCTGCATCACGTCATCCGTCAGCCATTCGTCCAGAGGGCAAACCGCGGCGGGATTGCCCGAGAACGGCTTATCGGTGAAGGCATCGAGTTGATAGACGGTGATGTTCATTCGAAGATCGGTTGTTCGCTGGTAACGGTCACAGGCTACTTACAAGTTGTTTCCGCCGGTCCATGGGTGTTTTTCTAGTTCCGACTCGATCAAGTCTGAACCCAAACCCGGGCGATTATGTACTAACAAATTGCCATTCTTGATCTCAAACGGATGCGTCATGATGTCGTCTCGCCATGGAGCGTCGTCGTTGATGAACTCGAGAGTCATGAAATTCGGAATAACAGCGCAAATATTCGCCGAAACCAACGTATTCATCGGGGAATGGCAGTTGTGTGGCGCAACCGCAACGTCATAAAGATGAGCCAAATCGCATATCTTTTTGCCCATCGTCACACCATTCCAGGCGAAATCGGGCATGATCACATCTTGAGCATGTGTTTCGAAGAACGGTCTGTATTCTTCTTGGCCCATCAGGCTTTCGCCGTGGCAGATCGTCGTAGTTGTCGATTCTCGAACTGTACGAAGTGATCCCGGGTCCCACGTTTCCGTTTCCAGCCACATCATGTCGAACGGTTCGAGTGCCCTCGCCAGTTTTATAGCGCCGCCTAATCGGAAACTGAGAGCAGTATCGATAGCGATGCCGATTTCAGGGCCTAGCGCCTCACGGAACGTCCCGATCACGCTGACTGCGTTTTGAATCTGTTGATATGAAATCTGACCACTATTCCCGACACCGTTCTTTTTGCGAGGCAAAGAGGGGAGGTCGTCGAGAGCGAGGATGTTGGTCTTGATGCCAGTGAATCCCTGATCAAGCACCTCTTGGCTGAGTTCGCGAACATCATCAAGTGTCGAAAGCTTGGGCACGCCGAGTTGCTCTGAGTAACGCCCCCGATCAGATCCGCAGTGGGACCAGTACAGTTGTAACTCATCTCGCATCTTGCCGCCGAGCAACTGCCACACTGGTGCGTCGAGCGCTTTTCCGCGGATATCCCACAGTGCCGAATCGATGCCAGACATCGCCTTGTATGCGATGCCACCGCGCTGGCGCACCATGAAAGATGCGTTATCCCACCATGCGGCCTCAGACGCCATCGGGTCCTTGCCGATCATATTTTCGCCGAGCTGGTTCACGGTTGCGGCTACCGAATAAGCAGCCTGCCATTCGGTGCAATCACCCCAGCCAACTATCCCAGAGTCAGTTTCGATCTTTACAAAGGTCCACGGCCTGAATACGCCGTCGACAATGAACGTCTTTACTCCGGTGATCTTCACTTTAAACTCCTCAGATCGGCTTCATGCTGCTCATTTGGCTCGAACTGTATCGGTGCGTAATCGTAATCGTCATCTACAGCAGCGCCCGATGGAACTTCGATGTAGCGGTACTGCCGAACGCCCTTCACGAACCACCAGATCAGGAACACAACTGCTATGGAGACTATTCCACCGATGTACATGGTTCGATCGACGCCAACTAAGTCCGACATGAACCCGACTTCTGCTTGTCCAAGTCCGTTCGCACTCATCGCGGCCAGTGAGTGTGCTGCAGATGCACGACCGCGCATGTTATCCGGGGTCGTAAGTTGGACGATCGCCTGTCGACTAGTCATTCCAACGGCATCGGTCGCTCCGAGAAAGATCACTACGATCATCCCCGTCCAGAGCACTGTAGTGGCGCCGAAGAAAATTAATAAAATTCCGTAGAAAAGCGTCGCCCAGAGAACGAGCATCCCTTTGGCCTTGTAGTCGCGGGTGAACATCACGATTAGACTGCCCACGAGTCCGCCGATTGAATTCGCAAATGTCAGAAGTGAAATCGTACCCCGACCGCCGTCGTATAACTGACGGGCAAATATCGGGAAAAGTTGCCTGTAGAAGCTAACGATGGTCACACCAACGTCGAGCAGGTAGAGACCTGGCAAGATTGGGTGAGATTTTACGTATTTGAGACCGTCCACGATATTTCTGAGACGTGACTTGCCCGTGCTCGCACTCTCAGCCCGGCCATCAATGCTGATAAGTAGCGGAAGTACCACGCTGAACCCAGCGAATACAGCGATAACGCCGAACGATAGCGTCAAATCAGTGGTCAGGCTGGTTAGGAAGAAGATCAACGGGGTAACCATCGATCCAATCTGCATGGTCGCCGTGTTCGTCGCAACTGCATGCATCAGGTGAGAACGCGGTACAACTCTTGCTGTCATTGCAGATCTGGCGGGACCTCCTAGGACACTGGTAGATGCCAACACTGCGGTGATCAAATAGACATGCCAAATCTGTAGGGCACCAAACCCTTCAAGCACCGCCATCAGTCCGATGAGTACAAAACTCGCCGCTTGAGTGACGGCCATGAGTTTCTTACGGTCGATTTCATCAGCAAGTGCACCGCCATAGAGATTTGCTGGTATTCGCATTACCAGTTCAAGTATCCCGAGCCATGCCAGCACCCAGCCGGTTCCTGTTTGTTCGTAAAGCCAAACCGCCGTTACCGTGACACGGAGTGACATCGTCATCATTGCAGCGACACTGCTGGACCACAGTATTCGATAGTCCCTGAATTTCAGTGCTGACCAGGGACGAATTGTTTGGCGTCGAGGCGTTTGAGTATCGGTTTCAGACGAGGAGTCGGGTTCGTTCGATTTCAAGTTAACTTTCTATTGGTTGGTTCGTGATCAGCGGCATACTAGCACCGCCCCAGTGACCAGATTCAAGAAAATGAACCGATTGCCTAATTTAGCTGGCGTTTGCAGCGATTAGTTCACGGACCTTTTGAGATAGGCGAGAGCTAGAAATCCCACCAATCACGATATCGTGCACTCGTCCGTCAGGATTCAACAGAAATGTCGATGGCATGTTCGATACCTGCCAGTCGGTTACCACGCTGCGGCTCAGGGTGTTGCCGGTTACGTAGGTGATTCCGAATTCGTCAACCAGATTCCGGCCGCCGTTATAAGTTCCGAGCCCCACGTACGGTCCGATATCGACACCTACGAACAGCACCTCGTCGCCGTACTCACGCCAAGCGGCTTCCAGAGCAGGCATTTCGGCGCGGCAGGGCGGGCAGTTACTCGCCCAGAAGTTCAGAAGAATTGGTCGCTCTTCATTGGCAACCAAGTCGTCGAACCCGATTGTTTTGGCTCCAATTTCGCTTTCGCCCGTGTAGAGATTGATGACGAAACCGTCATCTTCATCAGAATTTCCTGCTGGATTCGTGCTACATGCCGAAAACACGACAGCGATTGACAGCAGAATGAGAACGAAAAGAATGGGCTTGGAGCGGGTTAGAGACATGAAGATCCTGATTGTTTCGATTGGCCGTGCGCTGATTGGGGCTGCTGAATCTATTATTCGATGCGCCAGATCAACAGTCGATGCCAGTACAACGCATATTTCTGGTGATAAGTTTGCCCGATACTCGCGACCACGTCTTGGTTTCGCATTTCAATCAGCTTTTGGAGATATCAAATGGGTGAATTCGACGGAAAATCGGTGATTGTCACTGGTGGTGCACTTGGCATCGGCGGCGGCGCATCGGAGGCGTTCGCACGAGAAGGTGCCAATGTGACGATAATCGATTGGAACGCCGAAGCGGGCGATGAGATCGTTTCCAGAATCACCACAGCGGGAGGCACAGCACAGTTCGTTCACGCCGATGCAGGCACTTCCGAAGGATGCCGTTCGACCGTCGATGCGGCTGCCGAGGCCTACGGCGGTGTCGACATCCTGTTCAACAACGTTGGAATCCAACCTCCAGACTCGTACGTTGATGCTGTCGAACTTCCCGAGGAAACATGGGACAAGATCATCAATGTGAACTTGAAAAGCCGGTTTCTGATGGCCAAATATTCGATTCCGCACATGCGGAAGGCGGGTGGGGGAGTGATTATTTCTTCGGCCAGCGTGCAGGGGTTGCAATCGATGGGCGGAGTGTCGGCGTATGCGGCGTCGAAAGGTGGCGATCTTTCGTTGATGCGCCAGATGTCGCTCGATTTCGCGCCTGACAACATTCGAGTGGTCTGCGTGAACCCCGGCGCTATCGACACTCCGATGGTTCGAAACGCTATCGCCGGAACTGGTGGCGATCTTGAAGACGAGTTGATTTCGACTGGTCAGGCGCATCCGTTGGGTCGCATTGGACAGATCGAAGATATCGCCAATATGGTGTTGTTTTTAGCCAGCGATAAAGCGTCTTTTGTGACTGGATCGTACTTCAACGTCGATGGCGGGCTGATGGCGATGGGCGCCTGGGCCGGCACCGTTGGGTCCGATGGTTCGAACTAAACGACTCTAGCTTTTCGTTTTACGGGACTTCTTCTGCTTTGGCGGGAGGGTTCCTACAAATTCGCTCGCCTGATCAAGCCAATTTAGTAAATCATCGTCTTCCGCGATCTGTTCGCTATTCAGACGTACGTACTCGTGTATTGGTTTGCCGCCCACCGGGTCAAATGGCTCTGCGTCACCCGATTCGATTAGACTTGTAGTTCGCTCTTCGCCGATGCGGACCATGATTCCTTCGCCCCAGGCTCCCATAAATATCGTGTCGTTCGATTCGAGGAACCAAGCTGAAGTGCCAAACATGTTCTTACGACGAACAGGTGCGGCGGCTAGTAGGCCGTCGCACCTGTTCGATTAGTGCTTCGTCTTTTTTAGGCCAGTTAGCCACTTTCAGGATCCTTTCCGAGAGTTCGTTTTATTCTTCGGTGGTAGAGATTCGCCGTAATTGATCGCAATTTGTAACCAATCGAGCAGGTATTCATCGTTTGAGTGCTGGCGTTCGAGAATCATCACGTATTCACGCTTTGGCCGATGTCCCGACGGGTCAAACGGGGTCATCTGTCCCGATTCGATCAATTTTCCGCCAGTCTCCACACCGAGCCTGAGCGCGACGTCACTGCCCCATGCAGCGATGATCATTTGATCATTTGATTCGTGGAACCACGCCATGTTTCCAAAGAAGTTTTTACGAACTACAGGCGCCGACTCGAGAAGCCGATCTATCCGAACCAACCGTAAACCCGGGCTGAGAATGGCACATTTCTCGATGTGCGGCGGCCTAGATGTACGCGATCGAGTTGTCAGGATTAACCCTGTCTCCCCGGTGCCAAGAACCTGCGTACGGTTTATTGCTGAATTCTTCCTCGACGATGTCTATTCCAAGTCCTGGACCTTCAGGAATCGAGTAGTAGCCGTCAACGGGCTGATTCACGTTCGTCACCGATGCTATTTCGAATGGTTTGAGAGTGCGTGACTCCTGAATCAAGAAGTTCGAAGTAGCTGCATCGAAGTGCAAGTTGGCCATCGATGCGAGCGGGCCCATCGGGTTGTGAGGTGCAACAACGAGATCATGTGCCTCTGCCATGAACGCTATTTTGCGCATTTCGGTCAGGCCACCAACGATGCAGATCTCGGGTTGAACGATGTCGACGCCCTTTTCACGAATGAGATCCCACAGTTCGAACTTGGTGTAAAGACATTCGCCAGTTGCCAGCGCGCACTGCATTTTCTCCCGCAGCTTGCCCATTTCATGGCGATTTTCCATACGAATCGGTTCTTCCATGAACCACGGGTTGTACTCCATCAGCACATCGGTGAGTTCAAGAACCCTTATCGGCTCGAAAATTGCGGCGTGGGCGTCGAAGCCGACGTCGATGTCATCGCCAACTGCTTCACGAACCGCCTTGAAACGAGCTTTTGCGTCGGCGAGTGCGTCGTTCCAGCGCATATCTCGCCAGTTGGGAGACAGTGGACTCGCTTTGAGAGCTGTGTAGCCCAAATCGACGTTCTTACGAGCATCTTCAGCGAGTTCAGCAGGAGTATCGCCGTGTATGTCCCAGTAGGCTCGGATTTTGTCGCGAACACGGCCGCCCAGCAGTTCGTACACAGGCTTATCGAGAGCTTTTCCGGTGATGTCCCAGAGTGAGACATCGATCGCAGAGAGCGCTGCAAGTCCGGATGACCCTATTGGGAAGCGGGCGCCCTGATAGCAAAGTGCCCAGTTGCGTTCGATCTCAGTGGGATCTCGCCCCACCAGCTGTTCGGCGAAGTACTCGACCCAAACTGGCGAAGCCGCATCGGGTCCAACGTGGTAAACCTCGCCAACGCCATGTATTCCCGCATCGGTGTGGGTTCGTACATAAACGAGATTGCCGGCGCCTGGGGCCGAGCCGATAAGTGTTTCGATTTTGGTGATTTTCATTTTGAAATTACTTTTGTGATGAATCAGTTGAGATGGAATTAGGTGATTTTTTAGAGAAATCCTGGTGATCCGTCGGCGTACGTTGCGAATCCTCGATCCCATTGCGCTGGCGGGTTGGCGGCAATGGCTTCGTGGTTGAGCGTCATCCCGAGACCCGGCTCAGTTGGCAGTTCGAAGTAGCCGTTCACCGGAACCCATGATTCGTTGATGAACTCTGACTTTTTCTTCTTGTGATCGCCGTGCCACTCGAGGATTGCGAAATTGTTGATCGACGCCGAGTGGTGAACACCTGCAGCAGTCGAGAGCAATCCCAACGGGTTGTGAGGTGCCACGGTCACATAGTGGGCTTCGGCAACTGCAGCGATCTTTTTAGCTTCGAGAAGCCCACCACAGCACAGCATGTCGGGCTGGATAATGTCGACGGCATCTGCGTTCAGCAGTTCGGTGTAGCGGTGCAGACCGTAAAGATTCTCGCCGGTTGCCAGCGCAACTCTGAACTCACGTTTGAGTTCAGCAGCAGATTCGATGAACTCTGCCCTGGACGGTTCTTCGATAAACATAAGCCGATATGGCGTGATCACTCTTGCAAGTTCGAGCGAAAGTGTCGTTTCACGAATCGCCACGTGAACGTCGACTGCGAGGTCTGGGCTATCGCCAATTGCATCACGAATCGCCGCCATTCGTTCGTCGGCCTCTCGTAACACTTGGCGCCAGGGTATTTCGCGCCAGTTCGAAGGCAGTGGGCTCGTTTTGAAAGCTGAATAGCCTTCGTCCATCAGTTGCACCGCATGTTCACCGACCTTAGCCGGAGAATCACCGTAAATCCCGTGATAAACCCGAACTCGATCTCGAGTCTTGCCGCCGAGAAGGCTGTAAACGGGCACCCTGGCTGCCTTGCCCGCGATGTCCCAGAGAGCGAGGTCTATTCCCGAGATAGCTGACCATGCAACTTGCCCGAGCGGGAACCGCATGGTGTTTTTCGCCCGCCGGATCAGCCATTCGATACGACCGGGATCCTGTCCGATGAACCAGATTTTCATCTCGTCTATCATCGAAATTACGCTTGAATCCGGCCCAATCGAATACGCCTCGCCGACGCCCGTGATTCCTTCATCCGTCTCGATTTCGAGAAAAATGTTGTTTCGCTGGCCATCGTTCGCATGGAATGTTTTGATATCGGTGATTTTCATCTGGGATCCATATCCTGGCCTGTATTGGCGCTTCTCAATTGAACTGTCGACGAGCTCAGGCGATTAGCTGAGAGTAATCGCCCCGGTATTTTGGCAGGTTTGCCACTGTGGTCAACTTTTCTTCACGGTCTTTCGATAAGATGCCCCCACGGAGTTGAACTGTGTCTAATCTGCCGAACAACAACGTCTCGAGGTCTATTCGAGTACTGATAGCAGTGCTGATGATTCTGGCTGGACTTTGGGGAATATCGACATCTTACGATCGTCCGGCTATGGCTCAGACCTCCGAAGTTTCTGGATCAAATGTGATTTTGATTCGCCTTGACGGCGCGATTGACGCAGTATCTGCGAAATTCATCGAGCGAGGTCTGGATATCGCAATCGAGCAAGAAGCAGAACTTGTCGTTCTGATGCTCGACACTCCCGGCGGGCTGCTGGATGCGACCAGAGACATCGTTGAGACGATTCTGCTATCCGATGTACCGTTTGCCGTCTACGTCGCTCCTGAGGGGGCTCAGGCGGCCAGCGCAGGAACTTTTGTCGGGGCGGCGGCCGACATATTGATCATGGCGCCCGCGACAAACATTGGCGCGGCGGCGGTTGTGAGCGGTGACGGTAGCGATTTGCCCGAGACGCTGGGCGAAAAGGCATCTCAAGACGCTGCAGCTTTCATACGAAGCATTGCGGAGCGGCGCGATCGAAATATTTCTGCTCTCGAAGACACTGTCCTGCTCGCATCGGCCTATTCAGCTTCCGAGGCCGTTGAACTGGGTATCGCCGATCTCATGGCTGTCGACTATGGATCACTGTTGCATCAACTCGACGGCTACGTGATCGATTCCGGTGAAGACGCAACGACTCTGGATCTGGCCGACGTCACTACGACCACCGTTGATTTCAGTTTGCTGGAGCAGTTATTAGCGTTCATTTCAAACCCGAACATAGCGTTCCTTCTCGTTTCGCTCGGTGGGCTCGGGGTAATAGTTGAACTGTGGCATCCGGGTTTGTGGGTTCCGGGAACTCTCGGGATATTGTTTCTGGTTCTCGGTTGGGCAGGCGTTGGGCAATTGCCGTTTTCGTGGGCAGGTGTTGCCCTAATCGGGCTTTCGTTGCTGCTGTTCTATTTGGAATCAACGGCGGTGGGGATCGGGTACTTTGGTGTTGCAGGCACTATCAGCCTGATTCTGGGTGGGGTATTTCTGGTCGGATTTTTCGGAAACCCCGCGATACCCGGCGACGCTCCGACGGTTAGCCGTTGGCTGCTCGTCATCCTCGCTGTCTCAACTGGCGCTTTTGTGTTGTGGTTTGCTAACGAGGTTCGTAAATCCAGATATATTTCGCTCTATCAAGGCCCGATGACTTCCATCAATTTGGTGGGGGCAACCGGAGTCGTGTTCACCGATCTGACACCTTCGGGGCAGGTGGTGGTTAATGGTGAGTATTGGACCGGAGAACTAGCGAGCGGAACTGCGGAATCGGCCGCGGTAGGAACTGATGTTGAAGTGGTATCGGTTGACGGGAATCATATGAAAGTGAAGCCTGTTGAGTCCGATTCAAGTGTGAGTGACGTATCGAGTAGTGAATAAGAATTAATGGGGCCGGCACGCCGAGTCCCAAGTAGGAGGCTTTAATGGCTTTTATCAACTTCGTTCGAGACTACGAACGGATTGCGCGTTTCAGATTAGGTAAGTTCGAAGGAATGATGGGTCCGGGAATCGTCCTTTCGGTTCCGATCCTTCACCAGACCCGGAGTATCGACACCCGTTTGACCGTTCTTGATATTCCTCGTCAGACAAATATCACCAAGGACAATGCCCCACTCGATATCGACTTCCTCGTTTACATGAGAGTGAACATGGAAGAGGCTGAAATGGCCATTCTTGAAGTTGAGGATTACACCTCAGCTGTGGTTGGACTGGCGACTACGACTCTTCGAGCAGTGATCGGTGATATTGATCTTGACGATGTTCTATCGCAACGAGATCGAATCAACCAACTCATCCGCGATCGGCTGGATTCAGAAACTGAACGATGGGGCGTCAAGGTTACGAACGTAGAAATTCGTGAAATCGATCCGCCACGAGACATTCAGGAAGCCATGAACAGGCAGATGTCGGCAGAACGTGTTCGTCGTGCTGTTGTTCTTGAGGCAGACGGTACTAAAGAAGCCGCTATTACGATTGCTGAGGGTGAGAAACAGTCAGCCGTTCTAAAAGCTGAAGGTGCCAGGACCGCTGAAATTCTTCAAGCCGAGGGTGACCAGCAGGCAGCAGTGCTGCGAGCAAACGGTTATGCCGAGGCTCTACAGAAGATTCAGGACACTGCCCAGGGTGTCGGTACTAACGCCATGACCCTGCAGTACATCGAAGCTTTGAAAGAAATCGGGGACGGCGAATCGACGAAGTTCGTGCTGCCGCTTGAGCTCACCAAAATGCTTGGAAGCATTGGTGGGATGGTCGGCAACGACGACTAGTTTTCGGGCCTGAGAATACGGTCGAAATATCGCTTGATATTCAGCGATATATGCACCGTTAAATCGACCAACAAATAGCCCGGTGTGGAGCAATCCGCACCGGGCATTTTTGTGCCTTAAATCTTGCTGAAATATCGTTTAATTTAGAAAATTTTAAATATGTATAAATAATTTTGGTTCGAGTTCAAATCGACAAATCTTACACCCAGATTACATGCAATACACAACATCAAACACTCTGAAAATTTGCGCCGTATTTGGCCGGTGCTTGCTGGCCAAATAAAGTGTTTGAGAAGGGCCTAGATGCTCTGGAACTGACGCGTTGTTAGCAGCGTGTATTCAGGTACCTCAAAATATGCGCCGCAACGGTGTAGTAGCGATCGTTTTGGTCGAGTCCAGGCGGGGCGCCAGTGTAGGGTGCCGGCGAAGCCATAACTCTGTCTCGTTTCTCATTTCATCTATTAGTAAACGGCAGATCTGTTGTGCCTTTTAGAAGATTTGTGGCGAATCCTGTTCAAAAGGATTACCGAATTGATTTCATGCGCAGCCGCACTCAAACGCGATTTAAGCTGCCCAGATACGAAAATCATCCTCAATCGCCTCTCTGTCTAATCCATGGACCTTTAATTCCGCCGAAGTATGAATTCGAGAAGCGCTGGAGAATGGCCCGATCACTTTCAGATCCTCGAGTAACACTCTCAATGGCGCAATACCGTCATAACTCCAAGAAGAGAGCTGTATTCAGCAACACGAATCCGGGTAATCGAGCTCAAAACACGCAGTTGCGCTGCAGGCACGCTTGCGCCTCAGCGTGAATGCGGCGTATATTGGAGCGTGTTGATCGTTAGTGCAGCGTAATGTATGGCAAAACGCTGTTGTGTGTTTTTACAGCACTTGAAAATGAAGCGTCGCAGGCACTCGAAATGACCTGAAGTGTTGAAATAATCGGGCTGCGGCCTCTCCGTAAGTCTTGGTGATCAATTTACTGAAAGTAAGGAGCGAGTAAATGGCAAAACTAGGTGATTACGAGTTCCCAGAAATCGGTCTCGTCGAGAGCATCGAATTGGGCCAAAAAATAGCGCGCGAATTCGCCGGTGAAGTTTCACGTCAGGGACTCGCCCGCTCGCTCGGTATGTCTGAGCGTGGCGGAGCATTTTCAGCACGCCTCGGAGCCTTGCGCATGTGGGGCGTTGCAGGAGGGCGAAGTCGAGTCAGGGTCACTCGTGACGGCCTAAGGGCTGTTACGCCGCTCTCAGCG
>Ga0209402_10000091_pt1 | contig 106117 bp, 161 predicted proteins | sample ArcticOcean_MG_C_3_FD_187437 | JGI IMG/M metagenome (GOLD analysis project Ga0209402, IMG submission 187437) | Marine microbial communities from western Arctic Ocean - ArcticOcean_MG_CB8_126 (SPAdes) (version 2) | ecosystem: Environmental > Aquatic > Marine > Oceanic | place: Arctic Ocean...
TGTCGGATGGGTAGTAGCCCCATCTGCTCCACTAAGATACATTTGTGCTACAACAGTTTTTTGCTGAAGGTCTCTGAGAAGAAATATAGCATTTTCGTAATTAAGAGCATTTGGGTATTTTTGGTTAAATGCTGCCGCTGGTGCTGGGTTAACCCCCATGGCATTAGCAAGTTCTTCCAAATCAAAGTTTCTTTTAACTCGGCTCTTTTGATTGTGCCATTGAGTGTAGTGATTGAGACCCTTAATTCCGCCAACTGGTATTTTATCCACTTGTCCCATAGAAGGATCGTAGCCGATAGTTCTATGGGATGAGGAATTTGCTTTCCAATCGGTTGATGCTGCTTCTAAAAATTCTCGGAACTTGCTCATGTAAGTATGTAGTATTTAAGGAGAGAAACATTGTTAAGCATATTCATTATGTATTCGCCAGATCGTCAGGTGGCTTTAGAAAGGACCATTTTAAGCCTTCGTAGGATGAATCTGTATGATCAGTGTCAAAAGACCCTTATCGTTGACGAGAAGGTCAATGTGGTCTATTCAGACTGGAATTCGATAGAAGTCCCACGTATTGATGGCAAGTTCTCTTGGTCGAATATGTGGCAATCTGGAGTAGGGTCTGCTCAATTTGATAAAGTGCTTTATCTTGATTCAGATCGCCTGTTCCCTCCTAGATTTCTTGAAATGGTTGTAGAAAATACAGAAGATGACACATTTGTATTCACTTCTAATCATTTTATGATGAGAGAAGAGATACCAGTAGAAGAATGCAACAAAATACTTGATTTGGAAATATCAGAATTTGTAGAGAGTTTTCTTAGACATCTGATTTATGATCCAAGATATAAAGAGCCTGTGTATGGCCCCGGAAAGAACGTGATGTCGGGCGGCACAGCTTTTACCAGAAAGACATTTTATCGTCTTGGGGGAGTTGATCCTTACTATTCAGGACACGGGGCTTTTGCGGATACCGACTTTCATCTTACAGCAAAAGTTGGTGGTTGTAGATTTGTTGACTTAGAAATACCAGAGCTTCATTTTCCTCATCCCAAGAAGAACAAAAAGGGAAAAGATATTAGCGAAGCAAGGCTTAAGAGAATGGGACTGGATAACTTTTTGTATTACTGCACCAAGTGGAATTTGCCATTGGCTTTAGCAGAGGATGTAGCTCATGATTGTCAGATACGTCGCCCAGCAAAATACATTGAGAAGAGAATTAAAGAATTAGGTATCTAAATTATTCTCCACGGTATTTGTTGAAACAGCTTTTCTTTATCGGCTATGAGATCATCATCTGGGAAGTCCATTTCTTCTCTTTCTTTTAGATGTGATCCGTGCCAGTGATGATACACCAAAGGGATGTCGTTGATACACCACTCTTCTCCGTTTAGAGTGTTGTATCTGTTTTCTTTGGCTTCAAGAAATCCTATATCATGTCCATCTGCCATCATTTTCTTGTAGGCCAGTATAGCGACATCAAAGCCGCTTGGAGTCACTCTGTGACCTTGGTAGTTGGTTGTGTCTCTGAAGTCATATAGCTCGGCGACTTCTCTTTTCATAAACATGCAGGCTGGTCTGATTGGTTTTGATATAACACCTCTTCCGCCAATAACAGGAAATTTTTTCATCATACCGATGAAGGGGATTTCCCATTTGTGGCAAAGGATGTGACAGTCAACATCTAGGAACATAATGAAGGGTTGTTTGGGGAACAGCTTGCTGTTTTGATAAATTCCATTGTTCAGACCTCGACCGTGACCAATGTTATTTACCATAGGGAACACATGGACGTTTTCCTTTTCTATGATTGGCTCTTTTATTGTGCTATTATCCACAACAATCAGTTCATAAGGAACTGTTGAGAATATCTCTAGCGATTCTATAAGGATGTTTAAGAAATCGTTAGAGTTCCAATTGACGGTGATTATGGAGATCATACTCTAATATAGTATGAATGAGAAATTGGTGATCATGGGAATGTCATGCGTAGGAAAAACAGAATACGCTTTGACGTTAAAGGACCATGACTATTTCTGTTTTGATGCCTTGTTTCCATGGAATGATATTGAGACACTGGGGCTATCTACAGAAGAGGGATTGAGGCACGTCAGGGAGTCTTGTGCCTCTCCAAAATTTGTATTGGATGGTTGGCACTTATCTGACCCAGAAGGGTTGTTGATGCCACGAGACGCCACTGTGTGTGTGGTGTATGCCCCATATGATCAAATCATCTCACAGTATCGTGTGTCGGTTGAGGATCATGACCAGCACAAGCCGATGTTCAGGAAATGGTATTATGACATAAAATACCCCTCGTTCCAGAAAATGGTTTTTATCCAAAACGAGGGGCACTCTTTTGTTGAGACTTCTTTGAACGAGTTTCAGTTATTCTTGAGTTCGGAAATGAAATGATAGTGTAGTTGAATACAGAATTTCATAACAATTTATATTTATTTTCCCAACACAAAATCAATAAACTGAATTGTTAGTTGAAACTCTGGATAACTGTTTGAGTTTGTGTTTTGCATGATTCTTTCAGCAATTTTAGGGATCTTAAAGAAGGGCTCTACCTTTTCTGTAATATCTCTTCTGTTGATCACATTTAGACCTGCGGCTGCTACGTAATCGACGTAAGTTTTTATAGGGAAGATGACTCCTGTGCTTTCTTCTTCATATTTTGAGTTTGGCACTAATTGCTTAATTTCATCTGGGGTGAACACAAGATGGATATAGGCTTTGTTCAAATCATGATAAAGATGTGTGGCGTGTCTGGAAACAAATGGATGGCATCTTAAGTAAATTTTTCCATCATTTTTCAAGACGCTTTTGCAAGCCTGTAACAAAGATGCTGCGTCCATGCCTTTAACGTGATCAACTACATCAAACAAAGTGATTACATCGAATGGCCCATGGGATTTAACTTCTTCAAAATTTGTTGTTGTATGGAAGTTGTCTTTTTGATCAAATTCTTTCCAGCTAGGATATTCTTTTATATCAAATCCTACTGATTTTTGAGTGCCATATTCTGTTGATAGATATGCACAATGTCCTTCGCCACATCCAACATCAAGAAAGCTTAGACCTTTCAAATCTTCTTCGATTAGGAGTTCTATGATTCCTCTGCCTCTTTCAACTTTGTCTTGTTTTGATTCGGGATCACAAATTAGATTTGGGTTTACTGCTTCAGGCCACTTCTCGCTCTCTAAAGCATTTTTAAGTTCTTCAAAACTGTCTAGGTTTTCTGATTTATTGGCAGGGGGGATTTCTTGAGCTTGAAATTGAACTTCTTCTTGAGGGGCATCTTGAGGTGAATCTTCTGAAAGTGATTCTTTCATGTCCATCATTAAATGGATCATTTGATCTAATGCACCTTCAAACTTCTTAATATCGGCCATTTTTTGTTCTCCAAAACTATTATGATTACATGAAGATTGCCACGGTACTAAATGCCCATGCCGAACCTAACACTATAATAGATACTTTGGAAAGTATTTTTACTTATATGACAGAAGATGTCATTGTAGTTGTAGATGGAGCTAAATGGGACGATTTCAAAGATGTTGATATCCCCGCTACTAAGATGTGCGGTTTTCGTCATGGATGCAAGAAAGCCCCTTACAGGAATGTAGCTCTGGGATTAAAATCACTTACAGATACATATCTGGACGCTGATTGGTATTGTTATATTGAATACGATGCTCTTGTCACGTCATCTCGCTTCAAAGAGAATTTGAAGATGGCTGATGAAAAGGGAATTTGGATGCTGGGAAATGACGGTCATGTGGATGACAAAGATATGCCTATCATTGAATCCTTAGCAGGAGGCAATTTTAAGAGCATTTATTATCTTATAGGATGCTGTCAGTTCTTTAATAAAAAATTCATAGATAAGCTAAGAGAAATCAATTTCTTTGATAGGTTTTTACATCTCACCAATGATTTCGAAACTGGTTACTTCCCAAAATATGAAGGGTATGATATCAGCGAGCACATGTATCCAACTTTGTGTCGTCACTTCGGAGGCAACATCGGAGTTTTTGCTACTTATGATTATGTGAAAGAAGAGTGGCACGGATCAAGTGAGTATTTCCCCATACGTTGGAAACCCGATCTTGATTCAGAGAGTGAATTCCCTAATGCAAGTATTATGCACCCGTTAAAAGATTTTGATCACCCCTTTAGAAAAGAACATAGAGAGAGAAGGAAAAAATGGAAGAAAGTACAAAAGTTGAGAACTGCGTGATATCGCAAGGGAAAATTCTTGGAGTTGTATTTGATGTGTCTCTGCGACATCAAGACGGACAGAGAGTTTTAGATGGAGTCAAAGAAGGCTTGATAAATTTTGTCAAAGAAACAATGGGGCCGGAAGATGTTTTCTATCTTTATCATCCTCAGATCATTGAACCAGTAGAAGACGCTGGCATATTTGTCTCTGCTGTCGGTAATTACGAAACTGATGGTTACTTAATTGATTTGAGACATGCCATGGAACAAACCAATTATGTAATGGCGGCAGAGGATGAAGACTGTGAAAGAGTGTTTATGTATATTACAGACAGGGCTCAAAAGAATAATGATCTCAAAAGAGTCATTGCATATGAAAGAAGAGATCAAACAGGATGTGATTTCATCTTCATAGGAATTGGCAATCAATATGACAGAGAATGTATGTCTACGCTAGAGTCGGATAATGTGACTTATATTCATTTGGATAATGCAAAAGAATTGTATTCTAATTTAATGGGGTAAATATGGCTACGAAAACTTTTACAGCAAGACCGATGAATAATGTGAGTGAATTTATTGCTCCTGTAGATATCATCATTCCTTTTCATGGACAGTATGATAAAGTCACTAAACTATTGGAAAGCATTTATCTAAACACAAGAGCAAATCCCATTCAGATATATTTGATAGACGATCATTCGCCTAATGAAGAATTCGTTCAGATTATTGCAAAGAATATTGGCAAGTCTTCCACTAAGAGAAATTTGGAGAATAACTTCCATGCCTTGAGATGCAAAGAGAGACATGGATTTGCTGGAGCGGCGAAAAGGGCATTTGAACAAGGAGATAATCCATATGTTTGTTTTTTGAATTCAGATTGTGTGGTTGAAGATCCTTTGTGGTTGCAGAACTTAGGAGAGGCTCTTCTTAATCATATGGACAAAGGAGTGAGAATGGTTTCTCCTGTTACCAACAATGCTGTTGGCGGTGATCCAGCACAAGAAGGGGGTAAGTTGGATAAGTCAAATGAGATAGTCATTCTTGAAGATGACTCTCATCTTTCCATGTATTGCTTCATGTGCCATCGACAACTGTTTGACAAATGTGGTGGGTTTCTTAAAGAGTATCCATATGGGTATTTTGAAGACGAGGAGTTTGCTGCCAGAATGAAGAAAAAAGGATTCAAGCAAGCTGTCTGCAAAAACGCATGGATTTTCCATCACGGCATGGCCACGATTAGGTCTGTATGGAAAGATGATATCCTCGTAAGAGACATCATGGAAAAAGACAACAGAGATAAGTGCATAGCAGATATCAAGAGCCTTGAATAAAAACTGCTGCTAATCCATAGATAGTTATAGAATATTCTTAAACTTCATTGGAGGAAATTATGGCTGTAGTAACACCTGTATCCGCAAATAAGTGCGAAGGCACTTACGAAGATGGCGAAGAAAACATCCAGTTGTATTGCCTTAAAGGTAACGACCAGATGGGCGATCCTATCTTCACATGTGCAACTTGGAGAAAGTTCAAGGTACAATGTCCTAAGCTGAATCAGCAGTGCAGCAACTTAAGCGAAGCTTATGTAGCGGCAATTACTGTATGTAACCAAAAACTGTTCTAAGTCAATTGGACGTTGGAACTGAGCGATTCAATCGAGAATTTCATCCCAAGCGTGGTGCTAAAGAGAAATTTGAGTTGATTCGCTCTTTTTTTATGCGCACACATCAACGACAGCATTGAGCTTGTAGACTTCATCTAACTCAATGATCTCTGAGTCAGACTCAAACAACTTATTGCTTAGAAAGGGCTTTACGCCGTCCTTGAGACAAATTGTGATGTGCTTGTGGGCGTTGATTGTGTCAATTGTTTCCCAGTAAATGGTTGGGAATTCTCTCATTTCGACTTCGGCCTTTATCACTCTGGCGGCACATGCACCGATTTCATGTGACCAAACGATTTGGTCAACATGTAATAATGCTGGTTTTTCTAATATTTTTTCATCATTGAGATTCACATCAATTGGACCAAGATTGATGGTCATGTGATGAGGAACTTCTGTGTTTTGAGGGGTTTTGAATGAAAACCCCTTGTTTTCAAGGCCGTGAGCCTTTACTATCCATCTAAGGAGACCTGCGGAGATTGGGTCGAGAATTGCTGCTGTGTACATTTTAACTCCTTTGTTGTCCGACAATGCAAATTTTACATTGTGCTACGCATATTGTATGTGAGTAAATTACTCTTGTAAAGACAGCAATATGACAAGATTGTGAGCAAAAAGCTCACGAGGAGCGGCGAAATGTTTAGAATTTTAGGAACAATGGCAATTTTAGGTTTGATGGTGACTTCGGTTGAGGCACAAAGCAGTATTGTAGGAGGTGTATCTGTAGATGGATATCATTCCTCTACTGCGGCTGAAGGCTACTTGAGAGGTCGAGGTGCGGCTGCTATTGGAGCAGGTCAATATCTTGAATCTCTTGGTCGTTATCAAAACCTCAACCAAGAGGCCCGTCGTCGAGCTTACGACAACTGGGTGAATGGAGTGAGGACACGTTGGGATATCAAAGATGAGTATAAAGCTCGTTTCAGAAGAGACCATCCCACTTATCCTGATCGTAGGATGCACCAACTGGATATGATTGAAGCTCGTGCATTGGTCACAAAGAGAGAAGAGGAAATGAGAGCAAGAGGACTTTTGCCTCCAAAGCCAGAGTCATCATTTGGATACAATGGAGTTAAGTACAAAAGTTATGCTGAATTCAAAACGACACCAGCCTACAAACAAATGATCGTTGATCGTGATGCCAAGGCTAAAAAAAGAGAGGCAGAAAAAGTTGCTGAAAAAGCACGCTATGATGATGCCACTAAGTTTTTGGCGGAACGGTCAAGAATGGACCCTATTACGAGAATGATGATGGATGAAAGAAATGCTCGACACAGGCGTCTAAAGAAGATCATGGGCGAAGAGTGGTAGAATGAGTACATGTCTAACCCCAGTGATCGATAAGATTTAGCAAAATTTGTGACCAAAAAATATCGATTTTTGGTTGTAAATCCAAAAGTTTGTGCTAGAATTGAATTTGACACAATCCACCAACGTATTTGAATTTACTTCATGAATTTGCAATTTAGGGAAGAATACAATGCCAACAATGCCGCCAAGAATAGGTGAGCGTAGGCAGAGGGTTTGTGTACTTGTAGACAACGGGTCTCTTTACACAGCCCTCTACGAATTGGGAATTCAATGCCGCATTGATTACAGGCGGTTGCGCAAATGGTTGATTGAAGGTCGTGTTCCAAAAATTGTAAGGTTTTATTGTGGAGAGATCAGAGGTGATCAATCTTCCAAGAAGCCTTTCTACAATTTTTTGAAACGTGTCGGTTTTGATATCATTTCTATTCATGAACCAAAAAGTCGAGCGGAACATGCTGCGTTGGACGAAGACTTGTGTGCCAAAATAGAAGCGTTAATGTCTATCGACATGGTTAGCTTCGTGGGCAAGTGCGACAAGATAGTTTTAGTTTCTGGAAGCTCACGACTTGTGAACGCTGTGAGGCAGGTTCAAGATCAAGGGATTGATGTTGAAGTGAATTTTTTCGAGGAGGCAGTTTCAGATGATTTGTTAAATGAAGCGAACGGATTCAGAGGTTTTCAGATAGAAGAAGTAAGAATGCAAGAACTTGAAAAGGTGTGAACGTGATTGAGATATTTTCAAAAGCATACCAGCTTCTCAATCAAGACTTATTTCATTCCAAATTGCCCACCGTTGAATTCTCCATATCTTTGAGTCGTAAAGACATATTCCAATTTTCATCCCCAAATTTGTTTGAAATTGGAACTGGTTTGATTACCGCACGTCCTGTTGAGATCATTGACGATCTTTTGCATAACATGGTTCATGTCTATAATCACACACACGACAAACAAGATGTGACTCAGAATCAATATCACAATTTGGATTTTTGTGAAAAAGCTCTTGAAGTTGGGTTGATTGTAGTTTGCCATAAAACTCGGGGCTGGGGCGTCACCCATACTGATCCTGATGTTGACATAGAGAAAATACGGCATCCAAACAAAGAATCGGCATCCAAACGATCTTTGACTTATGGAAAAATTGAACTTCCTGTGGATGGTTTGGCTGAGTTTCAAAGTGAGTTGCAAGAAAGGCTAGGAGACAAGCCGATCAAGCAGTTTCAGTTCAAATACATTTGCCAGTGTGAGCCTCCATTTATTGTTCGAGTTGGAACAAGACCTGATGGTGACAGATGCCTCTTGGCAGAATGCAAGCATTGTAACACAAATTTTGTGTTAGATGAATCTCGGCCTGCTCCTTGAATTTACAATTGGAGATTGTGAACGTATAATGGGATAAATTACTTTTTAAGGAGCGTCCCATTGCGTTACATCTATCCGCCACGACCCGAAAGCCGCATTATCCCGTCTGCTCTGGCTGAACTGGAGAAATCCAATCAGCATTTGGTACAGAGAAAATTCAACGGAGATAGGTGTGTTGCCGCAATTGATGCCGGGTCAGCTTCTCATCTTTCGAATCGCCACGGCAAATGGCATTCCAAAAAACACCATAAGGAATTACGCAAAGAACTTTTGCGCCTAAAGATTCCATCTCAAGGTGTGACTTATGTAGATGGAGAACTCCTCAAGTCTGGGGTGTTCGTCATGTTTGATCTGCTGCAACTTGCCGGTTCTTACATGATTGGAAAATCACAGGTCGAACGATTGCTGATTCTTGATCGTGTTTCCAAAAATCCCAAAAGATTTTGTGATATTTCTCAAAATGGAATACCGTTAGCATTTCAAGTGAGCGACCATATTTGGTTGGCTCAACGGTGGGAAAGTGATTTTGTGTCTCACTTCGACGAATGTATAGGGCACGATTTGATTGAAGGTCTGGTTGTCCGAAAGAAGGACTCTTCTCTCGATAACTGGGGATCAAACGCTTATTCCGTAGACTGGCAAATAAGATGTCGAAAACCTTCAAAAAAATACCGATATTGAGATTGACCAAATTTAGTTGATCAGATAGAAATAGAATATTCAAATATCCAAGCTCATTAGGTAAAGGAGGAAAGAAGAGCACAAATTCCTGATTGGAGATCAGGAAATCAAGTAGTGGGTGACTCCCACTTTGGCTGACCACCACAAGTTCTGAGAAAGGATGCTAAACGCATGGCTGTTAAGAAGAAAGTTGTTACTAAGAAAGCAACTCCAAAGAAAGCAAATTCCAACAAACCTGCCACCAAAAAGCCAGCGAATAAAAAGGGTTCGCTAGATTTGTTCAACGGGGAACAGTATCCCCAGATTGTTTTGTCTTCAATCGAAGTTGCCAAGAGAACGAGTAAGAAGGTTTTCTACAACCCTCGTTCTGAAGAAAACTTTGATCCGATAAAATTGGCCTCCTTGCTTCGATCCATTCGGCTCGATGGCTTACTTGAGCCAATTGTTGTTGCTGTCATCACCAACAGTAAAGGCAACGACATTGCGTCGGTTGGACTTATTGCTGGTGAGAGACGATTCCGCTGCCTTTCAAAAGCAGTTGAAGGAAACATGCCATGTCATGATTCCTCTATCCCTGTTCCCGATTTGTATACGACAAATTCTATTGTCGTTTATACGGATCAATTCGCTAGAGTGAAGAAGAAGCAATCCGGTGATGAAGTTGAAATCGAGTTACTTGATTTTGACGACAATCCAACCAGCAACTTCTTGACAGTCAAGGCTTCGGAACTTCTTCCGACCGCTTCGGCGAAAAAGGTGTATACCACGGTTGCGGCCAAGGTTTACATCGACCCCAGCGAAGAACGTATGATGCGGATTGCGATTACTGAGAATCAGCAATCTGAACCGTTGACTACGATGGAAGAGGTTTTGGCTTGTGAGAGATTGTCTAGTCTCAATTGCAAGCAAGAACGCATTGGCTACATGCTGGCACAAAACATCACATGGGTTAGCCAAACTTTGGCTTTCCGTGATCAGTTGCCAGAGGCGTGCTTCAAGGCATTGATGGAATGTCGAATGAAGCGAAATGTGGCTGTCAGTTTTCTCGCTTACGATTTTGACAAGCGGCAAAAGCTGTTTGAGGATACCGTTCTTTCGGAAGAAGAGGATACGGCACGTCGTATCAAGGACCACCGAGAAGAACAAGAGCGTCTCGAAGATGAAGCTGAGATGCTCAAGACCGATGCTGAAACCGCAAGGGAAAATGGCGACGAAAAAGGTGCCAATAAGCTTAACCGCAAGTCGGGATCAAAGAATCGTCAAGCCAAGTCTTCTGCCGACAAGGTGAATCGTGCTAAATCTGAAAAAGGACAGATCAAGCAAGGTCATGTTCAACAGGGTGCTGCACGAGCCGGAATTTCGACTCGCAAGGCCAAGATGTTGCCAAGGGCTGAAATTGAGAAGCTCTACGTGACAGAAATGGAAGCTCTCACAGATGGGTATACAGAAGACCCAACCTGTGGAGAGATGATTCCCGGAAACGTGGTGGAACTGGTGCAGGCCACTGCTCAAGCCATCTTGAAGGGAGAGCGTGACCCACTGACTGTCATTCGATCTTATATGATCAAGACAGCTAAGTGGGAAGTCAATAGTGAAGGTTCTTCTGACGACGGCGACGTTGATGACGATGACGCCAACACCATCGAAACTGATAGTTACGAGCCGACAGAGGATGATTTGGATGATGCCACCGACTCTTTCGGTGAACTCGATAATCGTGACGACGATTGATCCAAGCTCGATGAGCTTGGTGGTGGAAGGCGGCGGAAGCCACCCCAACCAACCCTCGGTGAGTTAATTCTTGCCGGGGGTTTTTTCGTATTGTGGTTGCATGGTCATCTTCTTGCAGATGTCTTCGTAGTCTGTGCGACTTAGAGTCATGTTCTGATCTGCGAAATGTATCTTACATTGCTCAAAGGTAGGAGGAGTTTGGGCAAGGTAGCACTGTAGCCAAGCTCTGCTGGTTCGACGTTTTTCTTGTCGCTCTAACAGAACCTCATCTGCATAACTATTTGCCATTTTTTTCCTTCTCTTCTTCTTTTTTTCGTTTCCTTTTTGCAAGAACATTGACAGCTTTTCCGGCAGCATAACCAGCAAGTCCAGAAGCAACTCCACCTACTACAGCATCAAATATTTCGTTTTTATTTTGTGGGTCTGGTTGATTGTTTCTAAAATTATTAGGTTGCTGGGTTGAGCCAAAGCCACCTTTACCACTGTATCTCACATTACCGGCGAGTTGACCTCTTTTGCCATGTGCGTGATCTTTATGATGTTTGTTACCTATTGTGGACTTTCTGCGTTGTTCTTCTTCGAGCCATATCTTGAATTTCATTTTGCCTCCTCGTTGTGATTCGAAACCATTTTGCAAAATGAAACAAAAACTTCTTGTGGTAAATTTGTCTTCATCTTGTTGATTGTTTTGTGAGTCCATTGCAGGTTTTCAAGTATGTATGGTTTTGTGGAGTCTATTCTGTCAAGAGATGCTGTTTGTGGATTGCCAAATTTTAGAATATGTCCAGTAAGAGCACATGTTTTGTTTTGTGATATGAACAATTCCCAAGCATCTTTAATTTCTATTTTGAATGGGATATTTCTTTTTTTTGCAGATGCTTTTATATTGTACCAATATTTTGCAGATATTTCTTTGTACCCTCGACGTTTTGATTTATAGCAACAGTCACGGCATTGTGTACTTTTGCCTTGTATAAGAGAATGTGTTTGGATGATAGATGTGTTTCCACATTTACATTTTACTGTGCTTGTGGCCACATCGTTGCCAGTTCCTTTAGAAGATTTTACAACAGTCCATTTGCCGAATTTTTTGTTATTTACTAAATCACATTTTGGCGATCTCTTAGGAATAGAAAAAGCATCCAGTGCTCGATATATTGTTTTTCTATTACACTCAAACATGTCTGCAATTTTTTGAATACTAAGACGTTCTACTAAATATAAATTTGATAATTCTTTTTGGTCAATTTGTAACATATGATATATAGCAGTGACAGTTGATAATTTTTTGTTACCTTGTTCTAAATATTGTGATGATAAATTATTGCCCACATTGTGGTCACAGCTTACCACAAGCAATTACACATGGTATTACAAGCTGTAGTAACTGTAATCGAGTCTTCGATAGCAGTCCATTTAATCGTCTTCTTAGTGCAGCATGGATGGTTCGCCGCAGACATTACAACTGTCCAGAGCTTCTTATACAACACGGCTTCAATTCTGAAGAGGCTGATCTAGTAATCGCAATGGTTGCAGATGGTTGTTGTGGCCATGAAGATTTTGTTAAGGTCTTAAAGGATCTTAATGTATCAGAGGAGTATCAAACGTGTATTGACGCCGCTTGATGTTTAAGATAAAGTGGCTGATCTCAAGGAGGAGATTATGAAACCACGTAGAATCAACTTTTTTAGTGGTCCGGGTTGCGGAAAGTCTACCATTGCCGCTAAAGCCTTTGCTGATTTGAAGATCAAAGGCCATGATGTAGAGCACGTATCTGAGTTTGTTAAGACAATGGCTCATGAAGGGCGATTTCCTCAGTCTTACGATCAAATACATATCTTCGGGGAACAAATTCACAGAGAAGACATTGCTTTGAGACATGTTGCGGCAATTGTCACAGATTGTCCTATTCTCATGTGTTGTGCTTACGCAAAGTTCTATAAAGCCCCATGTTGGAAGCAACTCACAGAGATTTCTAATGATTTTGAAGTTGACTTCCAATCACAAAACTTTTTGATTGAACGAACGGTTGATTATAAAACCGATGGCCGATACCAAAATTTGGATCAGGCAAAAGAGTTTGATGATTTTTTGAAAGAATTTTTGTCGGATCACATAGTTTGTGACTTCGTTACTGTGGAAGAATTTGATAACATAATGGATAAAGTGGACTCTCATTTGCTTGGTTTACATTGTGACGAAACCAACGTAGAATAGAACCATGAATGAAAGGACTCCCAAAATGAGATTTGTCTCCCCTACAGAGTGTCAGAACATTGTGGATGCCGCTGTTTCTGAGGCCCTGTTGAAGATTCAACGTGCGCCGAGACCATTCAAAATATTTGGACTGAACAGTTCAAAGGGATACACTGACAAGGTATGTGAACATCTTGGAGTCACTCGAACTCCACATGAAGAGAAGTTGTTTGATGATGGGGAGAATTATGCCAAGTCTTCTGGGGAAGAAATTGGTAACGTCCGTGGGCATGATGTTTTCGTAATCCAAAGTTTGTATTCAGACGACAAGGAAAGCGTGTCTGATAAGTTTGTCAAGCTTTGTTGGATGATCGGATCGTTGAAAGATGCCAGTGCTCATGAAGTCACAGCCATAATTCCTCACTTGGGCTGGGCTAGACAGGACCGGAAGACAGCTTCTCGTGAGCCTGTGACCACTAAATATCGTGCTCGAATGCTGGAATCAGTTGGCATGGATAGAGGTCTTTTCTTTGATGTCCACAACCTTTCTGCTGAACAAAATGCTTTCACAGTGCCAATTGACAATTTAGAGGCAAAAAATCTTTTTGCTGATTATTGTGCTGAAAAGCTCAAGAATTCAAAGAAAATAGCAGTTTTAACACCAGATTCAGGTGGATTACACAGGGCAAATTCTTTTCGAGGAGCCCTTGTAAATCGCTTGAGAAGGATTGACCCCAGCATTGTAGAGGATATCATTGAGATAGCCATTTTTGACAAGATCAGAGTAAAAGGGAAAGTCAAAGGTGGTCGTATCATCGGAGATGTTGATGGAGCAGATATAATTGCTTACGATGACATGATCAGCACTGGCGGCACCATGAAGGCGGCTTGCAAGTGTGCTGAGAAATCAGGCGGAAATCTGTTTGCAATTTGTGCCACACATGGGTTGTTTTGCGGAACAGCAAACGAAGTTTTTGATGACTTCGATACAAGAATTGTGATATCCGATACAGTAGATCCATTCCGATTGAATGAAAACAACCGCAAAAAAGTTGAAATGGTAAGCACTGCGAAGATGATGGCCGATGCCGTACTGAGAATACATTACGGCATCGGCTCGATCAGTGAGCTATTAAAGTGAATTAAGTGGTTGTTGCTGCAATTTTTGGAGTGGCATCTACAAGTTCGGATCGTAGAATTATCACTTCGTCTCCTGCATTTATCCCTAATCGAACCTTGTTGGCGTCTATTCTTACCACTGTCAGTTCGATCTCTTCATTCCCAGTTTTTAGCAAAATCTTCTCATCTTTTTTTCGACTTAGGACTAACATGTTGCCTCCCTTCTATTTGTGGTCCAAGCACAATATAAGAGTAGGTATCCAATAAAACCGAAAAATTACAATTTGGCACTTGTAATGTCATTTTTAGATGATAACATTGAGTGATGTGAAATGTGCTTGTTGAACGTCTCCTGCAACCAGACATCCACAAGCTTTTAACAAAATGGTTGCAAAAACGAGGAGAACCCCCATGAGTACCGCCACCGCAACTGCTACAGCAGCAGAAACAACTCTTCAAGAGTTGACTGATTTGCAAAGTCAGGCAACTGAAGAAGTGGCACGTCACCGAGAAGAACTCGAAAAGATCGAGTCATCTCACAACGAAACGATGAATGAATTGCTGTCGAAAATTCGAGACACAGCAAATGGAGCATGTGGTGATTTCCAAACATCATCACCTTCTGCTGCTCCAACTCCAAAGCGTCGTGGTCGTCCACCCGGAAAGAAGAATGCTTCTGGATCATCTACTGCTACACCACCGGCAAAGAAGTCGGTAAAAAAGAAAGCAGGCGCAGTTGCAGCTTCCGAAAGGAACTACGACAACAAGAAGAAACTCCCAGAAGCGATTTGGGACATTTTGGATCGGGACGATTGGCCGATTCTCAAAGACCTTCCAGAAGATGCTGTTGGTCTGACAGCAGGAGAGGTCAAGAAATTGATCCTGCACGAAAAGGATTGGCAATCTTCATCAGCCGATCCCGGAAATCAAATTTCCGCTCAGCTTGGAAAATTCCGAAATGCTGGGAAAATTGCTCGTGGAGAAGGACGACGGTATTACATCGTCGAAGGATCAACTCTCGAAGGTTGAACTTCGCAGTTCCCCATAAGGCCCGGTCTGTAATAGACCGGGCCTTTTTTTTGCGCCTTACTATTTTAACTTGATGATTAAACGATCTTATTTGAAAATTAGCTGCTTGTTGGTCACAGCCAATGACAGGTTTGAATACTTTGAGCGTAGTTTCAAATGCTACTGCGATCAAACTTATCCGAATCGTGAACTTGTGATAGTCAACGAGGGCAGCAAGGAATATCAAGAAAAAATAGCAGAGCATGTTTCTGGCAGGGATGATGTGCGTCTTGTGTTTCTTGATGAAGATTATTGTCTGGGTGCATTAAGAAACATTTCAATAGCTTTGTGTCATGGAGATATATTTGTCCAATGGGACGATGATGATTTCAATGCTCAAGAAAGGCTGATGGTTCAGTACAATTATTTGAGAAGGAAACCAAAGGCCAGAGTTTGTTACATGACAGATCAGTTACACTACTACTTCGATGCCAAGACATTATTCTGGAACAATTGGTGGAGGATTCATAGCGGCGGATGGAAAAAATTCGGATTGATACCGGGAACTATCATGGCATACAAAGAAGGATTCCCTTATCGATATCCTTCATCTGGAGAATATGCTTCCGCTGGAGAGGATTCTGTGCTTGCTTATGATCTCTGTGAGACACACGATGAACAAGTTGTTTTACTTGAAGACATAGGACACCTACATGTTTATTCTTTTCATGGAAAAAATGTGTGGGACATAAGACACCATATGAATATTTCAATGGTGCGAGGAGTTCAGGCTTCTTATCTTATTGAGAACAGAGACAAGATAACAAGAACTTTGGATTACCTTAAATTATCTGATGAGATTAAGGTGATGGGCAAAGATGGATTGGCATTCATCTATGAGGCAAAATGATAAAAGATTCAATTCCTAAAATAAGCTGCGTCACTGTCACAACAGGCAGAGTTGATCTGATTAAAAAGGCAATTCATTGTTACACCTATCAGACATATAAGAATAAAGAACTTGTTGTATTGTCTCAAGGTGAAGATGATGAGAACAATGCAATTCGACAACACATTGAGTCTCTTGGCAGAAATGATATTGTATTCTTAGATGCACCAAATAATTTGACTCTGGGTGCAATGAGGAACGCATCCATAGAAGTCGCTAGAGGGAGCATCATATGTCAATGGGATGATGATGATTTGTATCATCCTGAAAGAATTCGGACTCAATATATTGCTTTAAGAAATCATAGTAAAAATGTTGGGTGTGCATATTCTGGGTTCTTAAAGTATTTCAAAAACACCGGGGAAGTCTATTGGTGTGATTGGATGGGAGAAGGAACTTTGTCTTCTCAGTTATTGTGTGGGGCGGTTATGTTTCACAAGAAGATTTTTCACAAGTACAAGAACATGTTGTATCCTCAAACTGGAGATCAGTGCCATGTAGAGGAAGACCTGAATGTTCTGCAAAAGCTAATTGCTGCTGGGCCAGTGGTGCCAGTATCAGGGTCACATCATTACGTCTATGTTTATCACGGTAAAAACACTTACGATTTAGAACATCATAAATTGACTTTGTTGACCAACTCTGGAAAGACTATCATGGATTCAAGCGGCCTGATTAGCAATAAAGAGCTTCTGGAACAAACATTTTCTACAATGGGAGTAGAATCTCCTGCAACATTCAAATCGTTGACAGAAGACGCCTTTACTTATGATCCCAAATAACTTAGCATAGATGGTTATGTTTTGTGTCACTTGAGCTAGGAGAAGACTGATGGATCGACATGGAGACGCTGCTAAAAGTGTCATCAAAACCATTGACAAAATAGTAAGACCACTGGTGATATACAGTGTGGCAATGCTTGCTCTCGAATGTCATCTATATCCTGATACCGATAGCCATGGAAGCCCATGGTTTTTTCTTTGGTCCGAAAGAATTGTAGCAGCAATTTTCACCTTGGAATATGTGTTTAGATTCTGGAGGAATTCAGGAAAAGGGTATTACCCTCTAACAATATTTGGAGGAATTGATCTTCTTGCCATTTTGCCATTCTGGTTAGGATTTGTTCCTTTCCTAGCTCCTTACTTGCATCTTATAAGAACTTTGCGATCTCTGCGTATGCTTAAGTCTTTTAGATACAATCGTAGTTTGCAGTTGGTTGCTTTGGCATTCTATCGTGCATGGTTTAATCTTAAACCTTTGTTGTTCACAACAGCCATCATTATATTGTTTTCTATGTTTGCCTTGTATGAAGTGGAAGGTCAGGAACAAGAAGAGTTTCGCAACTTGTTTACAGTCACATGGTTCTTGGAAGTGACTGGCACTACAGTTGGATATGGAGACCTGTCTCCGCAGACTACAGCAGGCAAGGTTATTGTGATGGGATACATGATTGCTGGTCTGGCGATCTTTATGGCCTGCTTCAGTGCCATCGCTACCGCATTTGATGTGGTGTTCTCAGAAGAGGCTGACCCCAATGTCGATCCTCTTGCAGAATTCCAGAAGGTCAAAGAAGAGCGTAAAGAAATCGAACAGTTGTCGAAAGACACTGGTTCTGTTGAAGCCGAAGACGCAGAAAAAGAAAAAGAAAAAGAGAAGGAACACTCTGATATATCATGAAAGAAATCAAGGAATTAGTGTATCTCGGTCAATTAGCCGTGTTTTATGTTCCAGTACAAAAATTGGATTTGATAGAGTTTGGTGAGGACAGGCAAACTCCACGAATGCTCTTTGAAGAGTTTTTGATGGAGAACTATAATGCTTTCACTCTGACAATCACTAATATGCAAGGATTTTGGAGACAAGATAAGCATGGGCCAATCTCTCGGGAACAGAATGCTCGTTACGATGTGAGCTTTGAGGGAGATGTTGAATTGTTTGTCTTGTTCTTGTCAGAAATGTGTCATCGACTCAAAGAGCAATCAATATACCTAACCATGGGCAGCAAGAGTTGGCTTGTGTTACCAAAGGAGAGAGATGAAGTTTGAACAGAAATACCCAGATTCAAATTCTTTAGATAGGTTTGAATTTGAATACTCATTTGTGACCAAGACTCCAAAGCTTGGTTCTTGTCGTTGGTGCAATTCAATGACAAGATGGATTGATGTGCTTTTTGCTACGCCTGTATGTAGCGAAGAGTGTGGCGGTCAAATGTGGGCACAATACCGTGATGATCAAAAAACCAAATCAGCTTACGAAAATTTTGAAGATCATTTTAAGCAAGTCAGAGATGAGATGATCTATGTTGAAAGTGCTAGAGATACTTGGAAAGATATTTTGATTGTTGTTCGGGATCAATTGGAATACTTCAAGCAAGCCATTGAATCAATTCAAGAGCACACCACCAAATACAATTTGCTGATTTGGGACAACGCTTCTGGAAAAGAGACTAAAGAATACATAGACGAATTGGTAAACAAGTGGCACAAAGCTGATGATCCCAATTGGAACATAGAGGTTGTCACTTGTGCCAAGAACGCTGGATTCAATGAGCCCAACAATGCTCTTGCTGAATGTGCTACAGGCGAGTACATGATTTTGCTTAATTCTGATTGCAAAGTGTTTGAGGGATGGGACAAGGCAATGCTGGGCTTCTTGCAAAGAAACCCAGAGACAAAACAAGTAGGATATTGGGGCGGTCATCTAAATGCTGATGGCAGAGGCTTTGGTGGGGAAAATGGATATGATATTGATTATGTCCCCGGTTGGTGTTTTTGCATCAGCAAAGACACTTATCAAGAGTTCGGTCTTTTCAACAAACAACTAAAGTTTGCATACTGTGAAGATGCTGACTTAAGTTTGCGACTGAAAGAAGCGGGGCATAAAATTTATGCTTTGTATGCACCATTAGTGCATCACTTTCAGAACAAAACAATTAAGGCTGTTGAGAAAGAAGGAGAGGTTGATGTTCGTGCTACGTTTGAACACAACCATGAGTACATTAAATTAAGATGGGCGCACTATATCGAACATGACAGAGTGTTACTTCATAGGAAGCCCCTAGAAGGAATGGAATCCGATGTTATCGAAACTGTCGATCCTTAACATATCACTTGGGCGTTGGGTAGGAGTGCCTGTATCTCTTCATTGGAGTTGGGTGCTCATATTTTTGTTGATCGTATTCACCGCTCCAAAATTTGCTATTGTTTATGCTGCTGTGTTCTTCCTCGTGCTGTTGCATGAATGCGGACACTGCTTAGCGGCTCAATATTACTCTGCACCGATCAAGGATATTGTTCTATATCCTTTTGGTGGTGCCGCAAGTATGCAGATTCCTCGTGATCCAAAGCAGGAGTTTGTGATAGCAATAGCTGGTCCAGCAGTTAATGTTCTGTTCATACCATTGTTTTTGTTAATTGGCTCTCTAAATCCAATTTTGGCCACAGTAGGATATTATAACATTGTGTTGTTGGTGTTTAACTTCATTCCAGCATTGCCAATGGATGGCGGAAGAGTGTTGAGAGCGACTTTGACGTATTTTCTCAAGGATCGTGTCAAAGCCACATTGATAGCTGGTCGAGTTGGACAGGTGATTGCTGTGGCGTTTGTGATTTTGGGATTCATGAGTGGTCAATTCATGCTGGCGGTGATAGGAGCTTTTGTTTTTATGGCTGCTTCTTCAGAAATTCAAATGTCAAAAACTCCAGCACCAAATATGGCAACAGAGTATGATGTTAGAGTTTCGGCTGATAGCATTGCTAGTATTCAAGATCGTTTGAACAGGTTAGATAGGACAAATAGACAAGACGACAGCTAAACCACTTTACAATTCCCGTATTTTAACGTAGAATACAATAGGAATAATTGTGTAAATCAGTGGAAATTGGAGGAGAACAAGTATGGCAAAAGAAAAAGGTGCGACGTGCGGTTTCTGCGGAAACAATCGACGAGTGGCTGGTCCACTTGTCGAGGGGTCGGGGTATGGCCCAGATAGTCCTGTGTTCATCTGTGGAACTTGTATCGAGCAAGCAGACACGGCTCTAATAAACGAAAAGCGAAGAACTCGATCTGTGAATGTCCAAATGAAGGATGTTCCAACTCCAAAAGAGTTGTACGAATTTTTGGACCTACATGTTGTTGGGCAAGATAACGCCAAAAAGGTTTTGTCTGTTCAGGTCAGCAATCATTATCGTCGATTGATTGATTCGGACTTGGTGGAGTCGGGCGCAAAGTTCCCTGATGAAACCTTGACTGAGGTGGAAATCGAAAAGTCCAATGTTCTGTTGCTTGGTCCAACAGGATGTGGGAAAACTCTACTGGCTAAAACTCTTGCCAAAAAACTCGATGTTCCATTCTGCATTGGAGATGCAACCAGTATTACGGAAGCTGGTTATGTTGGAGAAGATGTGGAAAACCTTCTTCTGAAATTGCTGCAAGCTGCTGACTTTGATATCGAAGCTGCCCAACGTGGAATCATCTACATTGATGAGATCGACAAGGTTGGGAAGACTGGTCACAATGTCAGCATCACTCGTGATGTGTCGGGTGAAGGCGTTCAACAATCATTGTTGAAGTTGATTGAAGGAACGGTTGCTAACATTCCACCACAGGGTGGTCGTAAGCATCCAGAGCAGCAATACATCCAAATGGATACGACAAACATCTTGTTTATCGTTGGTGGAGCTTTCGTTGGAATTGATGACATCATTGGCCAGCGCATGGATAAGAAGAGAATGGGCTTTGGTGCCAAGACTGCTGCCATTAGCGATAAAGAAAAAGAAGATGAAAAGAATGAGTTGATGTCTCAAGTTACCCATCAAGACATTATGAGTTTTGGAATCATTCCTGAACTTGCTGGGCGACTTCCGGTCATCACCGCTCTTGAGGAATTGTCAGAAGAAGCCTTGGTTCAAGTCCTTACTGAGCCTAAGAATGCTCTCATTCGACAGCATCAGAAGAACATGTGCTATTCTAAGGTCAATCTGGCTTTCACTGATGAAGCCATTTTGGAGATCGCCAAGAAAGCCAAGAACCTTGGAACTGGAGCACGTGCGTTGCGACATATTGTTGAAACTGTGATGAATGACATCTACTTCAACATGCCCAAGAACTCCAAAGGAAAAGAAATCGTCATCACCGCCGAAGTGGTGAAGGGCGAAGAAGTTCCTGCTTACAAGAACGCTGAAGCTGCGTGATGCAATCCAAAAATTGGATTAAAAGAGCCGCTTGGGAATTACCCCAAGCGGCTTTTTTTTTGGGTTAGACACAAATTCCCTTTGCTGTTACAATTTTTAACAGAAAAGGAGGACAAGGATGTCTATGAAGATTTTTTGCTACGGCACCCTGAAAAAAGGGTTTAGAGCACACAGCTTCCTCGAAGAGCATAATGCTGTTTATCTTGAGGATGCCACCACACACGCTCGTTATCAACTCTATAAGCTCGGCTGGTTTCCCGGCATGGTAATTGACGAATATGCCGCTGGAGGCGTTCAGGGAGAGCTATACGAGGTCACAGAGGACTGCATGGAGCGGTTGGATGTGTATGAAGGTGCTCCAGACCTATTCAGAAGAGAAGAAATAGAGCTAGAAGATGGTTCTAAGGCTATTTCTTACCTCTACATGAGAGACTTCACATCATCTGATCGAGTTGAAGATGGTAAGTGGAAGGACTCAGAATGAAATTGTGCGTCGGATCAGTGTTCGCTGCTGATGATGCGCAAAGTCAAAAGTGGTTGGACTTGCAGTTACAGTTTCTTAAGTCAACTACTCAAAACTTTGATCACGTTGCAATTGTCTGGGGTGGCAATAAGACAGGCTACTTCACAGACAAGACGCACGCAATATATCCAGAGGGTGAAGTAGGAAGTGCCAGCGTGTGTCACAGAGAGGGGTTGAATCATATTACTTCATTTTTCAGAGAGCAAAATGATTACAGTCACTTTTTGTATCTTGATTGTGATGCCTTCCCAATTAAGACAGGTTGGCTCATTGAGTTATCAAATCAAATGGAAGAGCAACCAGTGATGGACAATGGAATGTTCTCCAGAATGGTTGGTCGGGACTATGACATTGCTGTGATTGTTAGAGCAGAGAATCTGGAAACCAGACTGCACGCTTCTGTGTTGTTTGTAAAGAAGTCGGCGTTGCCCAATATTTCCTTTGCTTATGATTCTGTTGGTTCAGATTTAAGAGGTAATGCAGAAAACGATATTCACATTCCTGAGTATCAGTGGGAGTTAAGAGATCAAGCTTTTGCTCTAATGCGATCAAACAAGAAAAACTTGCATCCATTGGCGTGTGGTGTTTGCTACAATATGTTCTATCATCATGGTTGCGGAAGTAGAGTGATGAAGGTTCGAGGGAACAGCACTTTGTTTACAGCAAAACCTTATTGGGATTCATTTGGAGAATTAAAAACAGATGATCTTACAGAGCAATTGATGGAATCTCCGTCTTCTTTCATAAGTGAACTTGCCGGATGGACTCCAAGCAGGTATGCTTGAATAATGGTCAAACGAAAAAAGATATCCAAGACTGTTCCTGAACCAGAACTTTCAGAAGAGGAACTTTCAGAAGAGGAACTGGACGATGATGAAGACGATGTTGTAATAGAACCAGAAGAAGGTGGTTTAACATTTGAGATGAGGTATACAGTAGGAATACTAAAGCCTCAAGATTCGTATGAAGGTTCAAAATGCTACAGTGTGTTTTTTGAGACCGAAAAATTGGCAGAGGCCAAATCAGAGGCACTCAAGGCATTCAAAGAAGACAAATTAGAGGTCGTAGTTTGGGATAGAGAAAAGTGGTGTGATTCGGATATCATTCGCCACTCTCCAGAAGTCACCGAAGTCAAGGAAGACGAAGATGTTGTCAAACCAAGAGATCGAGGAAGACAGAAGAGCAGCGGCTCGGATGGAGAACCAATCCCAAAGAAGAAGGCCATCAGAGGAACAAACTCTAAGTCTAAGAGCGGAGCAAAGAAGAAGATCCCACCTTCCAAACGGAAGCGAAAATGATGAGACAATTTTAGAGACAATTTTAGAGGCATTTTCTGAACTTGCTTCTATAGAAGGGGATGATCCCGCTTCTGTTGTCCTTCAATCCGCAAGAGATGCAGCCGCCATGCCAGATGCTCCAGATTTACCTCTAGCGTCCAAAGACGATTCCTTAGAACCAATCCGTCAAGGAATTCAAAGGTCTCGTAAACCTCGCATGAGGACTGTAGAGCAGTATCTCTGCGATCAATGCGACAAGGTGATAGACACGCCTCGTGCTGGATTTGTCATTCAAGGCAATATCTACGTCGCTGATCCCGCTTCAGTTGGTGGTTTGATCGGCAACAATTTCCCTGACACAGATGAACCAATATCTGTGGATAGTGTCAAGAAGACTGTGCTTTGCAAGACATGCTTCATGGAAGCAGTGGGCCTTGCATCAAGTCCATATGATAAGAAATCCGTTAAGAAAAAAAGCTGTTGTAAAGAAAAGAGTAAATTACTCTAATAGCACACCACGTTACGACGATGACGTGGCTTTTTTGATGAGGTAATTTAATGAATACGCAATTAAGACTGATAGGAGACGTGCATGGCAAGCACGATAAATATCTGGATCTTCTGGATGAAAATGAAGCTCCATACACACTTCAAGTAGGAGACTTCGGTTTCCATTACAACACATTTGTTGCGCATGACATCAAGGAGAATCATCGCTTCATCGGCGGCAACCATGACAACTATGATCTGATCGATGAGTGTCCAAACCACCTCGGAGATTTTGGGGTGTGGTCTGTGCCTGACATGGGCGATGTTTTCTACATGCGTGGTGGTTGGTCAATAGACAAGGCGTTTCGTTCTCCCGGAGTTAGTTGGTGGCCGGATGAAGAATTGTCTCAGGACAAGTGCGAGGAAGCTCTGGAACTCTACAAAGAAGTCAAACCAAAATTTGTAGTGAGTCATGAGTGCCCCTTGGATATTGTGCAGTTCGTTACAAATCCACAGTTCGCTTTGGACATGGGACACGATCATGGGATTATTCAAACTAAGACTAATCGAATTCTGTTAAGGATGCGAGAGTTTCACACACCGAAGATGCACGTTTTCGGTCACTTTCACAAGCATTTGGACATCGTAGCCAACGAGGTGCGTTACGTGTGTCTTCCAGAATTAGGAACATTGGATCTCCCAAAGAATTTCATTAGCGACTTATAAGGAGAAGCGGCATGTTGCAAACAGGAGCATGGATAGCCATTGGCGTTTTAGCACTTAGTCATTGGCTGCAAGTTTATAAAATTCATCAACACAGAGAAGTCAGAGACATCTCTATATGGACCTACGTGTTTTTACTGGTAGGTTATTTAGCGTTGTTTTCTAAGGCGATTGTGGATTGGAACGATGGCACTGGAGACTTGGTGTGGGCTGTAAGACAGTGCATGACAATCGTTCCAGTGTCTATCGTTTTGCTTCAAATTAGATGGCATAAGAAAGATCGTTGGCATGATGAGTGCAGTCCGATGTGTAACAACTGTAAGAAAGAGTTAGAACCACAGTGGGAATATTGTCCATACTGTTCTTACTTTACAAAAAAAGAAGAGTAACCAAGGATGGCGAAAAAGAAAAGTTACGCAGCTATTAAAAAGGCTTGCAAAGAGGAAGAGAACAAGTCTCGCAAAAAGGCTCCTAAAGCAAATATCACAGGTCACAAGACTAAGAAGATTGTGATTAAAGAAGTAAAAATAGATGAGAAGATCATCCCTCTTGTAAGATGGATGAATTCATTTGATTCTATTGATACTTTGTTTTGTTGTGAAGGCGGAACAAAAAAAGAACTTAAAGAAGGAACAGAGAGTAATCAGCCTTATGTTCTGTTTACTTGTTGGAGTCAGTTAGAACTATCTGTGTTTCTGCGTGAATTACAATACATGGGAACATCAACGTGTGAGGCTACATATTATGAGCCTTATGGTTTAAGATATCATCTAAAGTTCCCAGACAAAGAAGCTTTGTTGCAATTTTGTGAGAGACCAGAAGTTAAGAAGTTTGAATGAATGCTATTGATCCTCTGATATTTCACAAAACTAGAGTTGTTTGGGCACGTAAGCATGTTTATATCAACGGTGAGTATTCAGAGGATCATGGCTTCTTAAAGGTCGTCCAATCTTGTAAAATGATGGATATTCCTGTTATTACAACAGGCGAGGTTGTTGATCAAGATTACTTTAAGAGTTGCTTTGATGAAAATTGGGGAGCAACTCTTAAAAAGCAGACAGTTAGAACAAGAAACGATTTTTATAGTCTTGCGAAGATATATGTCTGCAACATTTCTCATGAGGAAGCCAGCATTTCGGAGAGGCTTTATGATTCTCCGAGAGATAACTTAAACATGGTCGAGGCCATGAAGTGTGGTTGTCTTATATTGTGCTCATCCTTAAATAAAATGGCTTACAGCTTCCCCAGAGAAGGATTCTGGGTCTATGATCATCATAGTATTCAAGATTTTGAAGAGAAGCTTTGGGATGTTTATCGCCAAGACAGAATGTTGCAAGAAAACACATCTTGGTGGGAAATTGATTGGTCTTCAAAGATTCATCTCTAATTCTTTAACACTGTAAGAATTACTTAAATCTTTTATAAAATCATCTTATACTTACTCTATATAAGGTATGGCTAAATTTAAGAAGAAGTATACGACAGAACAGGTTAAAGATATATTTGCAGAGAGTGATTGTGAGTTGCTTGACGAGTACCAAGATATGTTAACTCCAATGAATTATAAGTGTGCTTGTGGATCTCTTTCTAAAATACGTTTATTCTCTTTCTTAAAAGGATCGAGATGCAAAGAGTGTGGAAGAAAAAAGATGAGTCAATCTCGCAAGTTGTCATTTGATGTGGTTAAAGAAAAATTTGAAGAAGTTGGATATCAGGTTTTGAGCACAGAATATATTGACAATAAGACTCCTATAAATTACATCTGTGACCGAGGACATGAAGGATCTAACAGTTATGCGAATTTTAGTAAAGGAAGACGATGCAAACAATGTTGGGTAGAAGATAACTCTGGGGCTAATCATTGTAATTATAATCCCGACAGAGAACAAGTTAAGGAAAACGATAAGTTTCGTAGGCTGTGTAGGAGTTTGGTGAGGAGAGTTCTTAAAGCTATAGACAAGGATAAGCTTAAGAAAAGTAAAGAGCTACTTGGTTACAGTCACAAGGATTTGAGAGATCACCTGTATGATCATAAGAATTTAGAAAACATGGGCGATGAAAAATGGGTTGTAGATCACATATTTCCTATCAAAGCATTTTTGGATTATGGGATAGAGGATATATCTTTGATTAACTCTTTGGATAATCTACAACCTCTCGAAGAGAAAGAAAATTTAGTAAAAAATGATAAGTATTCTAAAGAAGAATTTGAATCTTATCTTGAAAACAAAGGAGTGATAGATGTGGATTGAGGCATTCTGTGAATATCCTTTTTCGAGAGTTCGCTTGACATGTGAAGGCAATGTGGCTTTCTGTTGTTTTATGCGTCCCGATCCTGATCCTGATGAGTTTAAGAAAAAACAGCCTGCCTATATTGGCAATGTGCTGGAAGACTCTTTTGATAACATATGGTTCGGAGATAAAGCAGAAGAAATACGTGAGTTTACACACAAGGGCAAATTACATCCAATGTGTCAGTGTCCCGGATGTCCAATTCTTCCATTAAAAAAACCATATCCCAATGAGCATATTGTTTTTAATGAACATCCTAACTTTCTCGAAATTGATCTGCCTAATACACATTGTAATGTAGGTGGCCTCAATCCTGATCCTGTAACCAGTCCAGCCTGCATTATGTGTGAGCGATCTGATCCTTTCTTTAAGCCAGAAGAGGATCATTTAATGGAAGTGATGGACAAGATCAAACACATAGTTCCTAACCTTCATCAAATTCACATTCAGGGCATAGCAGAGCCTTTCTATGAAACCAGAGAAAAGGGTCACTTGCTTTTTGATGTGCTGGATGTGTTGAACTTTGATGAGTATAAAGATCAGATAACATTGAGTGTCACAACCAATGCTACGATCTTCAAGAAAAGAGTTAGGGAAGAGTATTTGAAAAGAGTGCCAAATTCTATTACCAATTTCTCTGTTGATGCTGCGACTCCCAAGACTTTTAAGGCGATCAGAATATTTGATTGTTTTGAAAAGGTGCTTGCAAACATGAAGTCGTTTGATGAAGAACGAAATTATGGAAAGCAATTCATCAGAATACACAACAACATAAACATAATGAATGTTCATGAAGTAAGGGAGATGGTGAAGATAGGACACGACATTCGTGCTGAATATGTTGAGTTTAATCCAACCAATGGATTCAATCACAAGATTCTTGTGAATGAAGAAAACTGTGGATTGTTCAACAGAGCACAGCAGGACATTGAAGATGAGGCAGAAAAACTAGGACAGCCGATTAAGTTCATACGTGATCTTGATCTAGGGCTGTCAGATCAATTGGTGCAATTGACTTTATGATAACTCCACAAGCACTGGATCAGGCAAGTCTCTGATTATGCTTATTTCTATTTTACCATGAGCTAGTTCTATTGCTTGGCTTCTTAAATCATTGAACAATCCACGATCTGTCACTTGTAATTTTTCAACATTTATGTATCCGCCTGCGGAATGCACCGGGTTCATGTAAATGGAGTCTGCTCCCATTTCAATTGCATCCTTTACCATGAGTGGCATTTCATGTAGATTGTGAATGTTTATGTTATGGCATATTGATATCACATGTGACTCTGGACTGTTGTTTGCATAACGTGTGATGTTTCTTTTGATTGTGTCATAGAAATTCAATCTTCTAATCTTTAAGTATGTCTCTGGAGTGGCGGCATCAATAGAGAAATTCAAACAAGAGTCTTTTACAATTTCACAGTATTTTTCTTCTATCTTCTTAGAAAATATTGAGCCATTGGTGAATGTCCAAAAATGAATTTTTTCTCGATGCTTACCAAAATTCAAAGTTTCCAACGAATCAAACAGGGCGTCTTTCCAGAATGGTTCTGCTACTCCAAGGATTGTCAACTCATCAAGAAATGGCATTAGCATTTTTACTTTACTGAGTATTTCATCGAACTTATTTACCTTGAAGTTTGGACCATTGACATATTCCTTGCTGTTTCTAGGACACATGATGCAAGCGGGGTTGTCTTCATTGGGATCAGTTCCTCCAATGTTGCAATGATATGGCGGTAGCTCTAGTTCTAATCCTGTGGGAAAATTGAAGTTTTCATAAACATCGGATGTCTCAGTTTTTTCAAGGCTCTCCCCGATAAAGGGGCATCCTCCCCAGCCTTTACAAACTGGGTGAAGCTCTCCTTTGAGAGTTGTTTCTTGAATTTCTTTTGCTAGATCGCTTCCCCAAACTTTGTCAAATGTGTCATTCAATATGTTTCCAATTGGTTGTGATTGGAAACAGCACTGAGCAACATCCCCGATGTGGTTTATTTTCATTCTTTGGAATGGAAGTCCACAAAACGATTGAATTCTTATTTTAGGATTGAGATTGGTCTTTAACATATGTTTATAGGAGTATCATAGCATGAGATTTCTACTTGGCAAATTTGGCCAAGCTGGAGTGGCAATGCTCACTAGCTGAATGTCTTTTCCTCTCATGTCGCTTCTTGCATTCTCATATGTGTTTGCAATTGGCTTCTTTCTTTTGTTCAAAGATGTGTTGATCATACACTCTACGCCAGTGATATTTCCATACTCTGTAAGTAATTCGTGCATCCACGGGTCTTTTTCTTTGTAAACAACCTGTGGTCGTGCTGTGTTGTCATTGTGGACAATGGCTGGCAACAATTCTTGAGCTTCTTCTGTGCAATGAACCAAGAACTGCATGTACTCTCCCTTTGGTCCAATAAAGAATCTGTCAAACTGTTCTGCGGTTACGATTGGCGCAAGAGGCCGGTAATGTTCTCTTCCTTTAATGTCTTGAGATACACGCTTGAGGTTCTCTATTTTGGCAGAGGCCAGTATTGATCTGAACCCCAAGGCTCTTGGACCGGCTTCTGACTTGCCTCTTAACAGGCCAACCACTGTGTCGTCTGCGATCAACTGAGCGATCTCCTTTGGATTCTGTGGGCCTACTGCTGGAAGAGGGTCTTGTAGATCGTTGAGACTGGCGGTGTTGATCTTCGGCCACTTGCCAGTAGAGTTGTAGTAGGCAAAAGCGGCGGCACCTAGAGCAAGTCCGCTGTCATCTGTGGGAGGTGCAAATGTGACATCTTTAGTCATTTCATAAATCTTAGAGTTTAACTCTAAAGCCAATGATGTTCCACCGCCAATGATCACTCCTCTTCCCTTTGCAAATATTTCTATGTTGTCTTTAAGAGCTTTCCATATTTGGTGTGTGTACCATCTGTAAAAGTTTGCCACAAACTGCATGTTTTCTGTGTCTTGTTCGTCCCTCTTGACAGTTGGATATACAGGCTCATATAGATCGGTGATAGAGCGTTCTAACATCTTCATGGTCATTTCATCAGACCACTCTTGCTTGGGAAGATACCCTGCCAGTCCCATTGCTTTACCAGCACTGTGATAGCCCAGAAGACCGGCCAGATAAACACTTGTTGGTATCGGTGTGGCGTCTTTGTAGTACGAAAAATCATTGGCACTCATTTCTCCTACTAAATGACATTGCAATTCACTGTTGGCGTCAAATCCGGCAGCATCATATGCCATGAACATTTTTGGCTTATCATCATTTCTGAAACACCAAGCCGCAAACACGTGAGCAAGATGATGGTTGACCCATATGTCAGGGTTTTTACCAATTTCTTCCTTGAAGATGTTGTCTGGCTTAAGAGGCTTGTATGGTCTGATAAGAAAAGGGTCATATTCGCCAAGAGAGTCTTGTGATATGTTTACGGCGGCTGGCCACTTGTGGTCATTGTTTTCAATGGCTACGATTGCTACGACATCATCTTCAGATGGATGTGGTAATTCAGGAAAAGACACCCCTAAAGGCTCTAATTCAAATCCATGGTTCTTGAAACCGCTATATCTTTCACACTGTCCGTAAAAAATTACTTCACCAGACTCATCTATTGCAACGACGCAAGCGTCGTGCCCAATATGCACACCTATGTATCTCATGGAGTTATAATAGAATGGTTGAAGGAAAACCTCAATTTGATCAAAGACAGATAAAGACTTTTTGCGATTTTCCTTTTGTGAGAGCAAAAGTTTGTTGTGATGGTCAGATGAATTTCTGTTGTCATCAGCATTTTTCTAGTAATTTAGGAAGTTTGTTTGAACACAAGTTTGAGGACTTGTGGTTTGGTCAATTTGCAGAAGAAATAAGGTCTGAAACTTTAAGAGGCAATTTGCATAAAGTATGTGACACAACGGCGTGTCCTCATCAATATAAAGACAAAGGACTGTCGCCTCATAATGTAAATCAAAATGGATATCCATTACACTTGGAATTTGATTTACATGGATCACATTGCAATTTTGGAGGCACTCAACCTAGACCAGACACCGTTTGCATTATGTGTCCTCGTGCCAAGCCAGATTGGATGGATTATCTTAACGCACATCCTGATCGTACAGAAGAGTTAGCTAAATCGGTAAAGCACATTCTTCCTTATCTTACATCAATGCACATTCTGGGAGTTGCTGAACCATTTTGGAAAGACAGAATATTTGATGTGTTGGGTTGGTTGGAGTATGAAAAGCATAAAGATCACATCACTTTATGGACTACATGCAATGGTTCTGTCTTCGATGAAGATAAGCAAGGGCGTTTTGCAGAATTAGTTCCAAGTTCTTTTATCAATTTTTCAATAGATGCAGCCACTCCAGAGACATACTTAAAGATCAGAAGGCAGAAAGAGCCAGTATTTCACAAGGTGGTTGAAAACATCACAAGGTGGTGTAAAAACAGACCTTCAGGACACACTGTGCATCTTCACAATAATATCAATATTTTCAATGTTCATGAAGTTCCAGACATGGTAAGGCTTTGTAAGAAAATAGGAGTCGATAGATTGGTGTTGTTGAATACTCACGACTCTACCCATCCAGAGATAACATACATGTGCGTCAATCAACAAAATGTAAGAAGATTCAAGGCGGCGCAGGACGAGGCTATAAAAGTAGCTGAAGAAATAGGATTGAACATTTTCTTCACCAGACCTTTAACTCTTGATTATGATCCTGATCTTGTGCAAATCAAATTAGTTTAAGAGGTTGGAAGAACTTGTGGCCAATAGACGCATTGATGTCTGATAGAATTGGAGAAATTGTTGAAAGGGGAAGACATCCTCTTTTTATAGAGAAGTGCTTTAGATATGTCTCTCTTCCATTTCGAGCTATTGATTCAACTTCTGGCTTGCCGCAAAGGGAAATCACTTCTTTGAGGTTCGTGAAATTTTTACCTACAGATAGGTAATCGTGTCCTTCAGTAAAGAAGTCTTTGCAAAAGTGTAAATCAGAGATATCATCTGATATAACAACAGATCCCATTGCCATGCTTTCTAGGAATCTAAAGGTGTGCCCGAACCCTTTGGGAACTAGAGAGAATTTGTAAAGAGACATGTCATAAAGGTATTTGTCGAATGATAAAGGTTCGGAGATGAACTTTTTGAAGAACATGGGAAGTTTCTTATTCTTGAAATCAACACCTTTCATTACTGAATAGTTTGTTTTGCATGATTGATGTAGCTTTCTTAAAAATGATCTTCGAGGCTGGCCATGAAGAGAGCCAAAGAATCTGAATTCATTCATTCTTTCTTTGAAAGGATTTTCCCCTAAGTGTTCAAGACCTTCTATGTTTGGAGTAAATCCATATCCGGCTATGTGCTTGCCTTGACTTCCTGTTAAATCAATTACTGGGATAGGGTTGTTTTCATAAAAAGGAATGTCGTCTACAGATAAGATGAAAGATTTTTGTAGAAGTCTTTTTTTCTTAAGTATTGGTATTTCTTTTCTCAACTTGTGAATACACGTTGATATTGTTTGAAGAAATATTAAGTGTTGCCCATAGTGATTTAATAGCCGTACACTGTTGAGCTTTTTTACTTTGACATCAGTGAAAGATTCTATGCTATTGAAAAAATGTTGTGAGCGATAATCTACTTTGTTGTCATAACTTATCCAGTAAATTGTTCTTGGCATTATCACCCCAATTGAATAAGAGTCTCATCTTCTATATCAAGTGTCATTTTTCTTAAGAAATTCACTGTTACTCCTAGTTCCTTTGCTGTTTCCAAAATTTGCATTTCTGCTTTCTTGAAAAGGTGAACATTGCTCTTGGTGACACATATCCCCGGAGTTGCGTAAGTGGGATTGAATTCTAGGTGATTTACATTAACCTCTGATGCTGTGGCTACCATGCCGATCACTTCGTCTACGTTTATCAAGTTTATGTTGTTGTGGATATACAAATTTTGTGTTTCTGGGTTTCTCATTGAGTTGTATAACTTGAGGGCTTTGATCACAGAATAGTAAGCGTCAAGTCTTCTGATTCTCTTGTATGTCTTAGGAGTAGATGCGTCAATAGAAAATGTGATGCCGCATTTGGGTAGTTGTAAAAAGCGATGTATTCTCTCTTTGGTGAGTATCGTTCCATTGGTGGTAGTAGTGACGGTCGTGTCTGGCTTGTCCCACAAATTCATATCATCAAGCATTTCAAATATTCTGTCTTTCCAAAATGGCTCAGCGACTCCCTGTATGTGAACGGTATCAAAAGTGTACTTTCTGAGCATAAGACATATTTCTTTGATCCTATCTTTTTGCGGAACGAAGTTTACATGTCTTTCGCACATGATACATGCTGGATTCTTACTGGTTGGCTTCAAACCGCCTATGTTGCACCATTGAGTAGGAAGATCAAGTTCAATGTTTCTTGGGAATGGCATGGGAGGGTTGAGTGGAACACGAACTTTATGAATTCTTCTATTTACAAGATCGTTTTTGACATGAATGAAAGGACATATTGAGTCGCAGCAAGTTGAGTGTAGTTCGTTCCTTAAAGTAGACTCTCTGATTTCATTGGCTATTGCGCTGTTCCATACAGCTTCTAGTCCAGCGTCAAGAACATTTCCCAAGCATTTTCTTTCATGGAAACAACACATAGTGGCGTCACCTTCCGGGTCAATCTTAATTCGATTGAAGGGGAAGGCGCAAAACACCTCCTTGTTTTCATGTGTCTTTAGCATAAGCAGCCTTTCAAAAGTTGTATTCTTTATTTGTGAAGTTGATTTTCTTGATTCCCAATGTGTCCATTCCTATTGTGTCTTCTTTTTTCACCTTAGAGTATTTGGCAACCCATTCGCAAACAGAAGAGCCGCCGTTCAAGTTGATCCCACCATCTGCTGATATTTTTTCTAACAAGCTCCAAGGGAGAGGGTTCTTTACTTCGCTTTTATCAAATATAAGAGAGGTCAAGAATGAGTATCTTGCTATGGCATCAATCCAAAGTTCTTTAGTGCATCCTCCAAACTCCTGTAAGAACGGTATGCTTATGTCTAATGTTCCAGCTATTGAGTTCCATTTGATTGAGTCACATATTCTGAAGAACGCCAGCAAATGATTCATGCCATCCACATTTATAGTCTTAATCATGTTTGGGTCTTCTGCTATCATTTCAAGAGACATGATTACGCTTCCATCTAAGAAGTCTCCCTTGGTGTATTTTTTGCCTGATATGCGTTTGATTTTACCGCTATCAATTAACGCTCGTGCCTTTTCTGACACAGACTCATCAGAGTAATGATTCCATTGAAAGCTCCAATCCTTTTTGATGATGGGCTTTCTTCTATAGGCACCAAATGTGTCTCCTATGATTGGTATGCGGTTTTCATTGAAAGTGAATTGATAGTTCGGAGGACAGATCGCAGCATGATCTTTTTTCATTTCTTTTTCAACAGCAGGCAACCATCCTTCTTTTCCCCAGAACACATCTGAATGCTGTGTTATCATCCATTGATTCAAGGGCTGTCTGATTGCCCAGTCTAATAGCTCCAAGTGGTTTGATCCAGAATTGAACGGCGCATTCAACACTCTGACTTCACGATATTTCTTTACTGCAAGGTCAAGATGCTTTTGAATGTGTGGCTCTACATCTCTGGACGTTACAAAAATTATGTCAAGAGGCGTGGCTGGGTCTGTTGTTTCATAAATGTTCTCTATATTTGCATGGATAAAGAATGAAAAAGTTCCAACAGGAATAACGATGCTATGACTCATTTGCTTTCTTTCCTTTCAAAAGTTGTTTATCATATATACAATCATGAACAAGATTGAAGAACTTCCTAATCGCATTGAATTATTAAAGAAAATGCCCAAAAATGCTATATGTGCAGAAATAGGAGTTTTAGGCGGCGACTTTGCGTCTCAGATGTTTTCTGTTACAAATCCTAAGAAGTTACATCTTATAGATCCTTGGAAACACGAAACTGATGGCTCATTTTCTCTTGCTGATGAAAATTTTCCTCAAGAGGACTTTGATGCTATGCACAGAAATATTTGCAAGTCATTAGGTTTCAGGCCGCAAATTGAAATTCATAGAGGATATTCTTGTGATATTCTTAAAGAATTTGAAGATGATTATTTTGATTGGGTTTATCTTGATGCTTGTCATTGGTATGAAGAAGTGAAGAGAGACCTTATTATGCTGTTGCGAAAAGTGAAGCCTCAAGGATGGATATGTGGTCATGACTATCAAATAGAGCCGGGACATCAAGGCTCAGGTGTCATGAGGGCTGTTAATGAAATAATCAATGACGGATCTGCAAAAATGGTTTATATTGATCGTGAAAGGTGGGTAAGTTACGGACTGAAAAAATCCAATTACCCTATTATAAGATATGTTTAAGATAGAATCCAATTTTGAAAGAGACATAGATTATCAAGATTCCTTTTGTAGCCTCCCATTCAATAAGTTAATTCTTAATAGTGATGGCAATGTCTCTATGTGTTGTCACCAACAAACACAGTTGGGGAGCTTGAGAGAAAACACCATTCTTGAAATTTGGGACAATCATTTAGCTAAAGAAATTCGTGAAGAGACGAAAAAAGGCAACTTGCATTGCGTGTGCTCTGAATCAAATAGTTGTCCTTATATCTTCAGAGACAAAATTGTTGGGCCAGTGGCCATCTGTAAAAATAATGCTTACCCTTCATATCTTGAAATTTGCCTGCCAGATAAGCACTGTAATATCGGTGGAGAAATCCCAACCGCCAGCAATCCAGCTTGCATAATGTGCAAGAGGAACTTTCAGACTCCTAATCAAGAAGACTTGACAGAGATGTTATGCGAGAAGGCAAGACCCATAATGCCATTCTTGAAGTTTTTGTGTGTACTCGGAATAGCAGAACCGTTTTGGAAGGATGCTGTTTTCAAAGTCTATGAGAAGGTGGAGTTTCATAGATACAGGCACCACATTCAATTCACCACGAATACAAATGGCACATGCTTGAATGAGAGGATCGCCAAAAGGTTCTTTGATGAAACAACCTACTCTAATCTCTCTTGGTCTCTCGACTCTGCAACTCCAGAAACGCATATCAAAATCAGAAGACTCGATGCTTTTGATCTTGTGATCAAAAATTTGAAGAGATGGCTTGAGATGAGAGAGGATTATGGCGGCAAAGAATGTCATCATGTTTCAATCTACAACAACATTAACATCATTAACATTCATGAGATGACTCAAATGGTAGAGATGGCAGTTGACATAGGAGTCGATTCAATGGTGATGCTCCCCACATATGAGCAAGATGGGATCGTTCAGTTGGGAGAAATGGTTTTGTGTGACAAAAATGTTGGAATGTTTACAGAGGCTTCTGAAAATGCCATGGCACGAGCGGATGAACTGGGCATGAATTTGTTATATCAAAATCGTTTTGATAAAGTTCCGAAAAATCAGTTGATTCAAATAACTTGATTATTGACGAACGGTTTTAGGTTTGCTAAAATCGAGCCGGGCCTAGATTGTTCGTCATTTTTGAAGGAGAACACAATGGAGTTTGACGAGAAAGAACAAAAGAAAATTCATCGAGCAGTCAAATTTGTTACCAAAGCACACGATGGGCAGTTTAGAAAAGAAAGTTTTCTGCCATATATTGTTCACCCGATGGCTGTATTGTCGATGATTGCAGAGTGGGAGATTCAAGATCCCACAACAAGACTTGCCGCTCTTTCACATGACGTGATCGAAGATTGTGATGTCACACAAGAGCAACTGGCAAAAGTGATTGGAGTAAAGGCGTCGGAAGTTGTCAGAGAATTGTCATTCTTTCCTAACTCTCTCTCCGAGATTCCTGCAAATATTCAGAAGCAGGACTACATGCGATCCTTTAGAGAGAGCAGCGTGGATGCTTTGGTCGTTAAAGTGGCCGACCGATGCTGCAACACTTATGATTTTGCCGTCGCTGGAAACAAATACGCCAAAAAGTATTGGCGTAAAGCAAGTGATTTGTTTAGCGCCATGAGTTCTCGCCGAGATGAGATCGTGACACATTTTGGTGGGCCAGAGAAAATTGATGGCCGAAAGAACCCTCAACGTGAGTTGGGAGAAGTCATCTTCACCAAAATGAGATACACCAGAACTTGCATCGACGGCATGGTCCAATAAATTTTTGGACAAAAACATTGACGGCATGATCAATGTTTTTTAAGATGGAGTTGGCGTGCATCGTTTTGGATTAGGTGAGTTCGATTTGGATAAGATTCCTATATGGTCGGATTCGGAAGTCGCTGGAAACCATGATGAGTTTTGACCCGGCTGACAGATGTTGAAGAACTTTATAAGACTAAATGGAAGGAAATTTTGGGCCGGTAGCTCAGTTGGTTAGAGCAGTAAACTTAATGTGAAGAGACCTAAACAATCAAGGTTGCATGGTTTCTTCGTTTGGGTTGCCATTACTTTCAGAGATGAGGGTTTTGGTAGAATTCGTCAAAGTCGGGGAAGGCTAAGTCACAGTGATATGCTAATCCCGAGCCAAGCCTCGTAAGAGGAAGGTGTAGAGACTGTACGGCGAACACGTAAAGTGAAGAGACAGTCCAGACCACAAACTCGAAAGGGGCGGTTAAAGCCGTAGTTGGTACGCATAATTTATTGGTCGCAGGTTCGAGTCCTGCCCGGCCTACTTTAAGGAGAAACTCATGTGGCATTTGTCAGACGCAATTCAGATGATGCTTTGAAAGAAGCTGATCGGGTCAAGGAACAGAGAAAGAAGACGACAACGACTGAGGACAAAAAGAAGTAACAGGAATTAACCATGGAAGGAAATAAGCGAGATGGATCTCGAACCAAAGACACAAGCCCGTATTGTAAAACTTTTCGAACACAAAATTTGTTCTTCATGTGGAAACCAAGCAGAGAGGTATGTTGAAGGCAAGACATTTTGTCAGAGGTGTTTTTTGGTCAATAGGATTAGAGACCAAGATGTTTTTGTTCCAAAAGTGTTTCATGATCCAAAAGTGTTGTAGCTGTCCCGCCTTGTTACTAACATTCACTTAGTCCCGCCCCAATCCCCCTATCTCTCATCCTCGGCCTAACTAACGAATTCTGTCAGTAATTCGTAGGCTTTTTAGTATCCATCTTATTGACAATTTATGGATAAGTTTGTAGGATATGAAATGAGTGAGGCGTGGAATTTTGAACCAAGAATGAGTCTTTTGTCAGTATTAACAGAAAATTCTCAAGCTTATCAAAAGAAAGTGAAAAACATGAACTATCCATACAACATAAATAAAGAGAACACTGCGAACGCCATTGGACAGGCAATTCGTCATGCTAAACGTGTTGTGGTTAGGGATCACATAAAAGCGGATCGTATGGAGCGAGTGAATCAGTTTGTCGTTTCATTGAGAACCAAGTTGTTAAGTAATGTCGATAAAATTACTTATGCTTCTGACCTTGTAGGCGATATTTGTGATAAAGTATTGTGGCATGATATTGGCGAACTTGGTCCTAGTGCGTCCAGAAGTCATTATCGAGTCTTTCAGGCTACTCACAGCAAGATGTCAATTACAGAAATTCAAAGGTTGTTGGACATGGCAAAGAGAATGTCTCATCAAGCGGATGCTCAATCAGAAGAGATCCTCGGAGACTTGGAGGAGCTTGAACGAGGATTGCATGGTTTGCAGGTGTTAAACGATGACGCCGACCGCATCAATGCGGAAGGAGAAAAACTTGTGGAAGACTTGTGTATAGTATTCAGTGAATAGTTACTTCAGGGAGGATGTCTCAAATGGCAGACGCTTCGAGAAATGAGGGGCGGCTCGACAAAATGTTCGAACCGCATGAACAAAAGCTTGATGTTCTTAAAGAGGCTTTGAAAGAAGTCTCTGAGGAGAGAGCCGGAAAGCGAAAGGATGCAGCTAAAGAACTCATCCGTAAGGCTCTTGACTTGAAGGAGCAGAAGGATAAAGCCAAATCAGAGTTTCTTTCCAAAGACAGAAAATGGGAAAAGGAGCTTGGCAAGGTCATGGGTCGCTTGGAGAACATGGCTCAAGGTAAACCACTTAACGACGGCGTAGAGGACGACGACGAATCAGAAGAGTGAGTGATGTAGTGATCCGAAAATAGCCCAGCAAAGTGCTGGGCTATTTTTGTATATACTTGTATGAAAAAGAAAGCCTTGCTGATATTGTGTGTTGTTGCTGTTGCTTCATTTGTCTTGTATGGATTCTTCAAGCCTTATCCACATCCTGTTGCATATGAGATCAAGGACTTTAAGTTCTTAGAGCAGCCAGACCAAATCACATGTGGTCCTACCAGTGCCGCCATGCTTCTTTCAAGCTATGGAAAAGATGTGTCATTGGACGATGTGAAGTCTAAGACCAAAACTCAATGGTTCAAATGGGATGGAGAGTCAATTGGAATGACCTCTCCCGATATGATCGCTGTAGCTCTGAGTCATTTTGGAGTTAAGTCTAAGATGAGAAGAGGTGATCTTGATCAGATAAAGCATTATGTGAGTCTTGGCAGGCCACCTGTTGTCCTCGTGAGAAGCGGAACTGTGTATTGGCATTATGTTGTGGTCATTGGATATAATGAAACGGAGATCATTGTTGCAGACCCCGGCTCTGGCAAAAGAGAGGTAATGCCAGTTGATCATTTCCTTGGATCATGGTCATTCAAGACTGATATGAATGGTAAAGACATGACCATTATATGTGACACATGTAATGGGACTGGACGATGGATGGACTTTGATTTAGGCCCATTAAGCAGGTGTGAGGTTTGTGATGGTTCGGGCCGCAGTCCAGACATGCTAGTTTTTCTTCTGAGGGTGGGAGAAGTTTATCCAAACACTATGATCGTGCCGAGCATAAATACTTCTAATCACTTGTAACACTGGAGGTGTTTATGTTTTATATTTTAGGTTGGGTTATTTTTGGTTTGGTTGTTGGCTTAATTTCCAAATTTTTGCATCCGGGTGAAGACCCTGTAGGATTTCTTCCAACAGTTGGTATCGGAATAGCTGGATCTTTTGTTGGTGGCGCAGTACAATGGCTTATAAACTTTGGAAGTGGCGGATTTGGTAATGCTGGCTGGCTTTTTAGCATAGTTGGTGGCGTTGTATTTTGCTGGATTTATCGCAAATACCGTCTTAACAGATTCTTCAAAGCCCAAGGTAGAATGCCTACTAAGAAGTAATCTGCTATCAATCATTACATAAAGAAAGGAGTCAATAAAAACAAAGGAGGGATTCTGATGAAACTTAAAGATACGATAATTTACCCAAAGGAAGGAACAGTAATTTGTCTTCATGTGTTTGTTCCATCAATGAAACACAGGATTAGATTCCCAGAGAGTCTGCTTCCAACGGTGTGTGTAAGATATTCCAGCAGTAATTTTGATGGAATGAAGGTTTATGAAAAGGTGGAGATGTTAGGTCAGTCTTCTCTTGAGATGTTAGACGCTCCGTTGTCTGGTACAAGTGGCATGGCACAAGTTGTTATGTTGACAAGCGACCCAATAAAAGTGTGGAGTTATTTGGAAAACCCACCACATATTGACACAACTACATCGGATAGTCTAAAACATGTCTTGCAAGAAGTTCTTGCTCGGTATGATGTTAGTCAAGCTAACCAGAGCAGACGCATCATGTTTGATAGAAAAGCCGCCATCGATAGAACCAAAAACAAAACTATCGAAAGGCCACTGAAAGCGAAAAGAAAGTAATGTTATGGATCGCATCAAATACCCACGAACAATGAATCTTCCGTGGAGCGGGAGTGACTCATCTGATGATGTTTGGTGGAAAGACACAAATCTGTTCCAAGGCAAAGAAGTGGTTGTCACGGAGAAGATGGACGGCGAATGTACATCCATTTATCCTGACTCCCATATTCATGCTCGCTCTATTGACACTCGACATCATCCTTCACGTTCTCATGTGAAGGCGTTGGCCGCAGAGATTTCTTATAAGATGAATCCCAATCATCGTATCTGCGGAGAAAATGTCACAGCTTTTCACTCCATCTATTACACGGAGCTTCCATCCTATTTTCTTGCATTTGGTCTTTACGATAGTGACATGTGCCTGTCGTGGGATGAGTTTGAAGATGTTTGCGATGTTTTGGGTGTAAAAACTGTTCCTGTCATTTACCGTGGAATGTGGGACGAACAAAAGATCAAAGATATGTGGACTGGCGAGAGTGCCTTTCCTGTTTTTGATTCACCTTCTGGTCTTACTTGTAACGGAGAAGGATACGTTGTCAGAAATGTCGAGGCTTTCCCGCACGCTGAGTTTCGCAATAACTGTGCGAAATACGTCCGTCCTCACCACGTTCAAACTTCTCAGAATTGGTTGACGAAGCCAATGGTGCCAAATCTTCTCAAATCTTGAGTCCTCAACTTTACAACACAAAATTTGTAACGTAGAATGGATTGAGTAAATCATGGATGAACTCATAAGGAGATGACATGGACATGTTACGAATTGAAGCTGGTGAAATTATAGTTGAGAAATTCCCAGCAAGAGCAGGCGGCGAATTGGCTTTATATCTGATGGAAGAAACAGATTGGGTGCCGGGAACGCCAACTGAAATAAACTTGAAAGAAATCGATACAGGAATTCTGATATCTTCTTTCTTCTCCACATTTATGAAGTGGTTGCACAAAGAAGACCCGATGCTGAATCTAGCTCAGGCAGCGGCTACTGAGATAAAGTGGATCACAAAATTTCCCTTCCAACAAGAAAACATTCAGAGATGGCTTGAGTCATTTGCAGGAATTCAAATGACGGAAGAAAGAAAATCCCGGCCCAGACTCCAGTGCGGATCTTGGATTTCTGGCCATCGGTACTGCGATCAGCGTGGCGACACCATTACGATGCCAGTGGAATACACTGATGTCAGCAAGTTGAGGGAGATGTATCCCGAGAAGCCTTATGACTTGGCACGTCTCGGCTACCCTGATACTAATGGGATAGTTGAAGTGATTTCATATCCTTCGCCGCCAAGTAAAGATGACATGGAAGAGTGGGCACGTCTTTCTTCCACTCGAAATGAAATTCCCTTCCCTCAAGCGACAATTCTTGTTCGCACAACTCCGTGTGATCCAACAACTGTCAGAGAAGTTCCTTGTTTTCTTGTAGATCGTGTTCCTCATGAAGATGACAATGGACTTGTGACTTCACAGTCTGTTGATATTTTACGAGAGCAACCCTAAAGTTTCACAAAACTTTCATCGAACATAAGAGAGCTAACCGGACACCGGGAAGCATAACAAACATACTAAGGAGCTACCATGTCAGTGAAACTTACGAAGAGTACGCTTCCTAGCGGCCATAGCCGTGAGGATTTTGAAGGCACAGGGCCAGTTGTCACCAAAAACACAGAATGGGGTGACGGATGTTTGTGTGACCTCGGATGTTTCAAAGCAGATGAAGGAACGGACTCAAACAAATACTACCACCTTGCCGTGGTCAAGTCGAAGATCAATGGTAAGTGGTTTTCGTACTATGAATGGGGTCGAACTAAGCCCGATGGTCGTCCTTCAAGTCCTCAGTTCCAGTTCTTTGATTGCTCAAGCAAGGAAGATGCTCAAGCTACTTGCCAGAAGCAGTTCAAGGGCAAGAATATCAGTCGTGGAACTTGGGAAGAGGTTGCTGGCAAACAGCGATTCGTTCCTAAGACCAAGAAGGATGGAAGCACTGCCGATCTTTATGTTGTGCGTGCTTTGGCAACTCGTCTTGTTGGCTTGCCTTGTTGTGAGACAATAGCTAACTCTGATGCTCAAGGATCATCATCGACGGCGACGGCGAAACCTGCCAAGAAAGCCAAAAAGAAAACCAAGATCAATATTGATCGTCAAACTCGTAGTCTGTTTAATGATCTACTTGGCGGCGTCCAGACATACACTCAGAGCTTCCTTGGCTCAAAGGGTGGACCTATCACGTTGCCATCGCAAAGTGCGATTGATGATTCCAGAGACATTTTGAATGATGCTCTGAGTCGTGTCGGTACAATTGAATCTGGAATGAAGAAAAGTTCTACCGATCAACTCATTGCCGCTCAGGTCAAAGACGGCGACTTGATGAAGCTCACCAAACTCATGTATGGTGTGATTCCCAAGGCGACAAGGAATCCTGAACCAGAAGATTATATCCTCAATCGAGGTAACATTCTTACATGGCAGAATGACGTGGATGTGTTGGAGCAAGCTCTTCATGGTGCTGATATGAGCACAGATGAGGAAGACGACGACACAACAAATCCGCTTCAAGGAATTCCTGCGGAAATCAATTACATCCCGCCATCTGATCCACTTTACGAATGGTTGGTTGGCGGCATGAACGGAAGTCAGCATACTGGCTGGTGGCCGAATGCAAGTCGATTCCGCTCTGGAACTGGAAGCAGCAAGTTGAAGATTCATGGATTGTGGTCTGTGGATCGTGCTGGTGACAGAGCCAGATTCAGAACGGCTCAAGAAAAGGTGTTGGGCGAAATGCCTGCAAAGTGGAACAACGAGCGTCCAATTTTTGCAAAGGAGAAGAGTCGGCCTGATTTGAACGCCAATGAAAAGAAGTTGTTCCACAACACGAATACATCTTTGATGTTCCATGGAACACGATCTGTCAACGTGCCGGGTATCTGTCGGGAGAATCTTCGTTTCCCACAAGAACTTACTGGCGTTGTCATCAATGGTGCGATGTTTGGGCCGGGTTGTTACTTTGCAGATGACTGGTCCAAGTCTGCTGGCTATTGCTCCAATCCGAATCCTCGAAGCCGAAGCTACTACGGTGGCGGCGGTGAGGTTCAGAAGCGTCACGCTTTCATGTTTGGGTTTGATGTCTGCTTAGGCAACCCACATGTCGCTGATGGCTCTAAGGGTTATCGTGGATCGCCAACAGGAACACATTGTGTGTTCGGCAAGCACGGCAAAACTAAGAGTTGGGGAAGCAGCACGCTTGCTAACAACGAGTGGATCATCTACGTTAAAGGTCATTGCGAAATGCGATACCTTGCTGAAATCGAGTGGTAAAATATGTCATACGTCTTCAACTTTACGTTGCTTCAAAAAAAACGTAGAATGAGTTAAGAGTTGGAAAGCATTTGGCGATAACAGAGTAAACCTCAAACCAAGGAGAAGACCCATGTGTCAAGATCAACAAATTTTGGACGCTCTTGAAGAGACCGTCAAAACTTTCCTCGATGAAGGAACAATGTTCACCGGATATGATGTCACGCTTGCGACTCGTGAACGGCTCGGAATTAAGCTTCGACATCACTCAGTCAACAGCGATATTCACGATATCCGTGCGTTGACAGATGCCGTTGAGTTCGGCTACACCAATCCTGCCGGAAATGATCAGGACTGGGGCAGATGTCAGCAAGACATGCCCGGTGGTGGAGGAAAATGGGCGTTCGTGTATCACCCAATGAATCTCGATCCCAACAGCTTCATTCCTCGTGGTGCCACCAAGCCACAGGCTCAACAGGCTCAGGCTACTCAACAGCCTGCCTCGACGCCAACGGCTTCCATCACTCAACAGCCTTCGGACTCTGGCGGCAAAAACGACGATGATTCGTTCAGTCCTGACTACCGATTCCGATTGTTCATTCCGACTCGCTTCTTGAAAGAAGCTGGGATGAGTGCTGGCGATACTGTTTATGTTGTTCCTGATGCTGGCAGCAACACGGTGCTGTTGGCCAAGGACACAGATCAGTTGCAGACTGGTGGATTGAAAGTGACAACTCAGACCGTTGAAAGAAATGGCGATTTGCGACTTTCTTCAAAAACGCTGAAAGCCAGCGGACTTGCCGACGATCAAAAGTTTATGATTGAAAAATCGGATCAATCAGGAACTCCTGTTGTAAAGATTGCAGTTTCAAGCTAGAATGTGATGATATAAGACTTAATCACAGTTTAGCTTAAAGGAAGCCACGGATGGCAGATCAAGATAACACAAACCCTGAAGAACAAATCGAACGTGAAGTTCAAAGGCGGCTCGGCACTCAGATGCGAAGGCATCATGCCGAGACCGCTGAACTTCGTGACATCGTTAAAGATTGTCAGAACAAACTTGTTCAACAGCACAGTGTAATTAAAGGACTGACTGCCGAACCGCTTACCTTCGGTAATCTCATTAAGGTCCATAACGAGCCCGATCCCAGCCTCTTCAAATCTAATGATCAGGTGCTGGTGACAGATGATGAATCTGAGCATCATCACAAGGGCGGCAGAATCATCAGTGGATTGGATGGAAGTCCAGTTGTTGATGAAGATGGAACTGTGCTTGTCAAATTGAATGATGAGCAAGAGGTCCGTTTCGCCATTGGCGTCAATGATCGCCCCCAAGTGAGCTTGTCTAAGAAAGAAGATGGCACCTTTGCCGTTGTTCAAATAGACGGCAAAAACTGGGAAGTTAAAGGTCTTCCCGATGTAGGTCTTGTTGTCGGCGACAATGTTAAAGTCATTGACAAGACAAAGGCTGTAGTTGGCAAAGGCTATGATCTTACAGCAGGGCCAATTTGTAAGGTCGCCGCAATTACAGAAAAAGGGATTGAAGTTTGGAACAAAGGTGAGAAGTATCTTGTCTACAATCCTAAAGAATTCGAACTTGAAGAAAATGATCGAGTTGCTTGCGATCCCAACATGTTCTGTATTCGTGAGAAGCTAGAACGTGATTCACGGGAACGATATCAAGTCAAAGGTGATATCAATGTTTCATGGGATGACGTTGGTGGACTTGAAGACGCAAAGAATGAACTTAAAGATGCTCTTGAGCTTCCTTTCCAAGAGACAGAGTTGTTTGAACATTACGATGTCGATCCATTAAGAGGAATCCTATTGTATGGTCCTCCGGGATGTGGCAAAACATTACTTGCTCGTATTGCCGCATGGTCGATGGGCAATGTACATGGAAAGGATATAAGAGAAAGTGGATACATCTTCGTTAAAGGACCAGAAATCCTCAGTAAGTGGGTTGGTAACACTGAAGCCGAAATCAGAGAGCTATTTGAACGTGGCAGACGGCACTATCGTCAACACGGGTATAAGGGCATATTGGCAATTGATGAGGCAGATGCAGTATTGCCACAACGTGGAACTCGTCGCTCTAGCGATGTATCTGACACCATCGTACCAATGTTTCTGGGAGAAATGGACGGCATAGATTCTGTTCAAACAGAAGAGAATCCAATTGTCATCTTAATGACAAACAGGGCAGATATTCTTGATCCGGCTGTGACAAGAGCAGGAAGAATATCAAAACACATTAAGGTGGAGCGGCCAGACGAAATGTGTGCAATTGACATTCTTGAGATTCACACAAAAGGCGTTCCATTTCAAGATGAAGAAAACAAGATGGCAACATTGGCTATTGCCTCATCTGATCTTTTCTCAAAGGGAAGATTGTTGTATCGTGTAAACAATGAACATGATTTTACTTTAGGTGATGCTGCGAACGGAGCAATGTTGGAGGCTTTGTCAGAGTCGGCCAAGATGATTGCTCTTCATCGTGACATCTCTAATGGAACTAAGACTGGTGTTGTAGTTGAAGATTTCCGTAGTGCTATTGTGAAACTTCAAAGACAACAAAAAGGAATCAACCATGCTTTTGATTTGCAGGACTTTGCCGAGAAACATGGAATTCAAGCCAAGGACATGCAAGTAGATCGTTGCTTTGGAGCATCTTAGTACAAATTTTGTGTTCGCATGAGGTGAACTCTAACTTACAAGGAAGTATAATGTCTGAATTAAAATCAAGTTTTACCCGTGACGATCTTGAAACTCTCATTGAATCTATGGATTTCTGGGAGTCTATGGGAAATCAAGAATTCCACTTGATGAACATGATCAAAAACGCTCCTATGCCTCCAGATGATCATGAGGCGTTTGATTCTATGAATCAGATTAAGGAGCATTTCCGAAATCGTGAGAGAGATATTGAAGCCACAAGGCAGACACGGCAAGAGAAGGCCGTGTTCCTGAAGGCTAAACTGATGCTCGTTAGAAGAGACTTGAGTATCGATCAGTTGTTTGACATGGCAACAGAAGTAACTCCAGAAGTTCAATCTGCACCAGTTGAGAGGGTTGCACCAGCAGAAGCAGTTGTGGAAAGTGCAGAAGCAGTTGAAATCAGCGAACTGCCGGTGGTTTCTAAAGTGGAGTCAAATTTGGATAGCAGCTTAGAACAAGCTGAATTTTTCATCAAAGACCTTGGTGTGTGGGATCATTATCAAAAATTCCTCGCAGATAAAGCCGCAGAAAAATAAATTTTGGGTCTTTGCTTTACAACCAAAAGTTTCTCACGTATAATTGGGCATCGAAGGAAACCCAAGGGAAACTCAAATTTTTTGGAGAAAAGCAAATGGCCACGAAGACAGTAGATCGGTTGAAGCGAGCGAAAAAAGTTTCGGGCAAAAAAGAAGCCAAGGGGAAGAAAGAACTACGAGTTGTGGTTCTTGATTCTTCTCACGAAGAACAAGTTCGCAAAATTTGTACTCTCGGTTACTTGACCGATCACATCAAGTCGCCGTTGGACCAAAACAAGAAGGCCGTCCAACAGATTTTCTTCGAGATGTGGACGAAGGAAATGTTTGATGGCAAGTCCAAGCCAGACAACTTCCGAATCATGTTGCCCAAGTTGGATGGCACCGGCAAGCCTATCACTGGGCTGGACGATGTGAAATGCACATTCCAACTCAAGTTCCGTACCGCTGGTATTGCCAAGAAGGTGCCGAAGGAAGAGGACTTGCCGGAAGACATGACTTTGCAAGAAGTCTTGATGCAAACCTTGGAATCTGATGCAGTCGGTCTTTCCGACGAAGATGCCAAGAACTTTGTCGATCAAGAGATTGAAGTCGCTGACAAGTTTGTGTTGGCGGAATCTCTTGATGCTATGCTTGATGCCGCCGAAGACAGTTTGATGTACGGCATCGGCGACAAGCTTATCACCTATCTCCAAGCCCGAACCGCTGCCAAGAGCGGCAAGGTTCAGCTTCCTGCCTTCACCGAAGAAGAAGAAGCAGCGGCTTTGGTCACAGAACAAGTGGTTTCCTTGAAAGAGGGAATGCTTGATCGAATCTTCACTTACGCTTCAACTCTGGAACAGTTGCGCAAGCTGCTTCTCTACTGTGGTGTCACCCTGCAAATTGCAGACTTCGACTTCGGAATGTCGGATGAACCCGCAGCTATGGCTAAGCGTCTTGAAGATGTCATCTACCAGTACGTTCTAGGGGAAGATGACGACGAAGAGTAACCGATGCAAAAATTGCATTACGGTTTGACTGATCCTTAAACGCTAACTGAGTGAGAACCCCAATGAAGAATGAAGAAGATTTTTCGAGAGCCGCATGGATGAGAGCCGCTGTTCTCCGCAATCCGAATATTGATTTGGAAGGATTGCAGAAAGAGTATGACAAAGACAAGTCCAATCCCAAAGACAAACGACCGGATGTAGTTCAGGTCATTTATCAGGCTCGCACAGAGTTGTGCAAGCGATGGGGTGTGGCCAGCATGGAAGAGTTCCCTCGAAATAAAGAGGGAAAGATCAACACGGCTGGAATGATTCGTTTGCTTCTGGACCAAAAGGGAATCGAATCTGTCTACAAGAAGGCACTTGCTTTCTTCGAGAAAGACGGACTGACGATGACCTCTGGGGTCTACTCGAATCAGAAGTCGGTCTACACAAAGAAGCAGACGGATGCTCCTTTGGAATCGTCCTCTGACTCGCCGGATGTCAATCAGAACAACGGTCCTCGTGCTGGAAAGCCACGGCGACAGTACAAGAAGCGTGCGGTGAAGCCGACAACTGATGGAGTCGATTTCTCGGCACTGCTTGTCTTGAAGAACTGTGTGACCAAGCTGGGCGGATACGACAATGCTCGCCAAGCACTGAAAACTTTGGAGCAACTCCAAGAGCTTCAAAACTAAGACAGCCCAATTCCCTTGGGTTTGCCGTTGTGGGTCAGAAATGGCCCATAACGGCATTTTATGTAATTCACATCAAAACAGGAGGTGCCTTGTGACTGACATTAAGGTTATTGAAACAACACGTGTTGCCGGGTCAAAACATTTGACGTTGTGGCAAAAAATTGTTTCAAGAAATGGAAATAAGTTTCCGTATTTTATGGCATGTCGTGGAGAGCAACCACCTCCACCACATGCAGAGAAGAAGCCAGACGCCGTTGTGATCGTAGCGTTCTGGGATCATGGTGGAGAGCGAAGGCTTATCATCACCAGTGAATACCGAATCCCCGTTGGCACAAGAGAAATGGGATTCCCCGCTGGATTGATCGATGACAAGGATTACGAAGACGGCGACGGATATGAAGACGCTGCTCGTAAGGCCGCTATCCGTGAGCTAAAAGAAGAGACTGGATTTGACTTTACTCCGATTGAAGTCAGCCCCAACAATCTCTATTCTTCTCCCGGCATGACCAACGAGTCTGTTGTGTTCGTGTTTGGGATAGCCACCGAAAGCAAAAATGCTCCAGCCCCAGAAGAGTTGGAAGACATTGAAGTCACATCTGTTTCACATGGCGAACTACAAAATTTGTTGAGCTTGCCAGAAGATGAGCGTGACTTTGCTTTTGGAAAAACCTCATATCCTTTCATGTGGTCGTTCTGTTACGCCGGATTTCCCCAGCACATTAAGGTGTGAAATGGAATACCATCACTATCAAACAATGCTTGACGAATTTGTTAAAGAGGACAAATCTCGTCGTAAGCTGCATCCAATGAAATTGTTTGAGCAAGAGATGGAAAACTTAAAGGCGTACTCTTTTCGGGAGGAAACTACCCGAACGAAAAGGATACTGCGTCTTAGTTGTGAATATGGATGGCAAACTGAAGGTCGTCCATATTACAACATTCATCCTCAGATGGTTCGTGCCTTAATGAAAACGAATCTCGATAAAATACCAGCAAGTATGATCGAGATTCCTGATTTTCGTGGTTTGTGTTTTCGGTTTGCTGAGCCGGTGCCAACTCGTGTGGTAGATAACACTGGATTCCATGCGGTTTCCGATGAGACATTGACTGATCTTCCAATTTGCGCAAGGTCTGTGTTGTTCTCCAAATTCTCTTCTGAGGAATCAGACTCATTTATAATTTCAATTGACGAAGGATTTCGAGTTGAAGGAAAAGGATGCACTAGGATGTTGGCCAATGTGTATGTTTTAGAAGTGAAAAATGAAGAAACAATACCAGAAGCACTGAGCAGATTGATTGGTGATTCTGAAAGCACCCAGTCGTTAATGATGCGACTTCAAAGAGAACAACTTGAGAATTTGTTTCGAGTCATAATAGCAACTGGGTTCTTGGCAAACACGCCGGAAGATAATTTGGTAACACAAGATATTCTTTCAAAGGATTTGCCAAAGTACACTGAGGCAATCAAAAACAATGATGTAGATTCCATCAAGGTGATTGAGGATCGTGCCAGAAGACGAAAAGGATTAGGATGGAATGTCGGCACGTCTGAGATGATTCTTGGAGAAGTGGGGCGACTCAGTGATTCAAGAGGTGGCACTGGTGATGGCAATGAGCTATCATACTCTCACCTTAGAGGTGGTCATCCTCATGTTGTGAGGTATGGGCCGGGAAAAACGAAAGCAAAACTCAAATGGTTCAGGCCGACACGGGTTAGGCCAGACCTTCCATTCAAAGAGTCAACATGAATCAGTGAACAAGGGGGCGTAAGCTTAGCTGGCCTAAAGCTATAGACTCTAAATCTGTGATCGTGGGTTCGAATCCCACCGCCCCTGCTTAAAATGACTCTTTCTTGCTCTAATATCTAGCATCCCGCCTTTACATAAATCTGGGCTTCCCATGACTGAGTATTCCAAATTTTTTTTGTCCAAAAGTTCTGGATATTGGTTGTACAACCAATATCAAAACTGTACAATGACGTTGAAGTTACTACACAACCCTCAATAGGAGAATCCTAGAAATGGCCAAGAACACGAGGAATGTTGAAGCGGCGGAAACTGCAAACCGTAACGGATGGAAGATTGGCAAACCGCCAAAACTTCGTGTTGTTCCTGCTGCTCCAAAGGAGCGTGAGAGTGCTCCCAAGTGGTCGAAGTCAGAACGGCAATACTTCACCGATCTTCACAGGATCGTGGACGAGGTTTATTCTCTGGCCGCTGACAAGTACGGTTGGACGTGGAGTCAATTGGCCGTCAATGCTGAACTCTGTTACTCAACAGTCGGCAAGCTGGGCGACCGAGAAACACGCTGGCCTCGATTCAGCACCGTCTACAAACTTTGCAAATCTGTTGGCATCGATCTTGTTATGGCGCAACCGAAGCAAACCAAAAAACCAGCCGCACTCAAAGTCGGCTGATTGTGAGAGACAGAGAGAGGAGAGAATTTACAAGAACGGATAGTCTGTGGATGGAAATGTTTTAATTATGTATCGAATCGAAGTGGGCACGTCTGGCTTCAATGTTTATGATGAGCGAGAAGTTCTGGTTAAGACCGGGAATCTTAAGGAAGTAGAAGATTTTCTTGATCATCAAGAGAACATGGACAGACTAAGAAAAAAGAAAGAAGACAAACAGAAGAAGAAAAGGGACAGGGAAAAGGGACGTGATCCCAAAAAGCCGTTCTTGGGGTTATTTCGCCGCAAGAGTTATTTGATGTCAGCTTGAAGGAAATAGTGATGAAGGAACGCACACAAGAAGAAATCAATCAACAGACTGACAAAGCCGCTGAAACTGAGGATAATTCAAAATATCCCGGCATGTCATACGAAGCTGGTGTTCGTGCGGCACTGGATTGGGTGACAGGTCAATCTGAAGAACAGCCAATGGAAGAATAGGAAAATTCAAATGGAGTTGACTAATTGTACTGCAATTTTATTGGGGGTTTTAGGCACCCCGATAGTCATTGGTCTTTATGTTTTCGCACTCACTGGTGGTGGACGACTTAAATTGTCTGAACTCAGACAGAGGGTTGTCATGTCGTTTATAACGATTGCCTTTGTTGCCATTATTGGCACCGGAGGCTCTCAAGTGAAGTTGAAGGACTGCGGCGAAGAGGATTCCATAACTCGTGCGCTCGACAAGATGGATGTCGATCCGAAGATGCTCGCTGTAATTTCTCAATGTGATTGTTGTGGAGAATGAGTAGTTTTAGCTTATCTTCCATTTCTGTACCAAAAAAAGTTTCGTCCTGCAAAGGAAGATTCTTTAGATGTGTAATCAACAACTACCTTGGCAGTGATGGAGGATACACTGAGCAAGTAAGGATGAAGCCTCTTAAAAGAATGTCTTGCAAGGGGTGTGAGGATTGCGATCACATTGATGTTGGGGCGCAAGAGTGTATGGACAACGATTGCCCCTTGGTTATTGAGAATCCAGTTCATGGAGGCACTTACCGTTTGGATATAGGGAATATGCAAACGGATTGGGAAACTGGATATGTCGATGAGTGGGACTACATTTTTACGAAACAGGATTGACTTTTGGCACGGCGGTTGCTACTATACTCATACAGAAGACGTTTAACTGTCATTTTGACACCTTTAGGAGAAGAACGATGCCACACACGTAGAACTGCAACAAAAATTATGTCTACATCTTTGTAAGGGAAGACCTTACAACTCCCCAACAGGCAGTGCAAACAGCGCACGCCGCATGGGAATCCGCCATAACATTCAATGGTGGAGACTTGCCAGACCATCCACATCTTGTGCTTCTGGCAGCTAAGAACGAATCCAAGCTCCATCGTGTGACAAAACACCTTGTTGAGCACGGAATCAAATTCGTTCACTTCTATGAGTCCGATCTGGACGACCAGCTTACGGCCATTGCTACGCAACCCATCGCAGAGAATAGCGATCTCCGTGCGTACCTTCGTAAGTACCAATGCCTTAAAGACAGGCAGGAACCAGTCTATCAGTGTGGATAGTATTTGGTCGAGCGACCTGTTCCGCTGGTGATGGAATCAATGGCGTGGCGGTATTCTTCCTCAGATTGTTTCAATCTACGAATCAAGCTTTGAATTTCAAACCGCTTGTCGGGTGGACCGCCAAAACTCATAACGGAGTGTGTGGGATTTGCTGCTAGTTGTTTCTCGGCTTGAGCAAGTTGAGCTATGGTCCTTTGCAGTTCGGTATTCAATTGATCTACGAACTCTCCTCCTTGTGCGCCCAAGCCTCCGACTGCTCCCCCCCAACTGTTGTATCCGCTTTGGTTGGCAAAGTCGAATCCTTGCTCTCCTCGATTGGTCAGATGGTTGCGGAAGAACTCAATAGCCGCAGGAGAGTCTGTGTGCGTCATGGACAACACATGAGCAACTTGACTGAGTATTCTTTCTTCTAGTTCTCCGTCTTTCCATGTCTTCCCAGTGGGGCCGACACCAGCATACTTAACATTCATCGCTTGGGTCAAAGGTTGGGGCTGTAAGGCTTTTGCCAATCCCACCATCTTCTTGACGAGCGGATCAGGTATTGGCTGGAAAATTTCAAGCTCTTCTAACATGTTGTTGTAAAGATTCAGAATGTCATAATCGCTTCCACCATGAGGCGATACCCCTTTGTGATCAGGCTTCATCAAAGGTGATGGGTAATCGAAGTTCGCCATGAAGTTTTGGTAGACCTGCTTTCGCATGATCGCTTGTCTCTCAGGAGGCAGCTTTCCGTAAATGTCTTTTCTCTCATAGTTTGAGAAACCTCCCAAGTCTTCATCTGTGGCAAGATCTGGATGGTTCTTAACCAATGTTTTCATGTTGCCATCGCCAGAGGAAAACGAAAATCTATTGAGAGTCTTTGCCAGATCATAGAGTCGCTTTGCGGACTCCTCGTCAAGTGGATTGTCTTTGTCTACAGCAAGAAGCTTTCCAAGAGCGGCTTGACCGTGTGTCTCTGATCCACCTTGCTCCCACTCCTCGATCCATTTCCACAGATCATCCATTCCTTCTGGCGTCACCAACTCTTCATCACCAAAGGTGTCTGACTCTTGGTTGCCTTGCATTGAGTAGAAGCCGGGGTTGATCTTTCCCTGTTTGCTCTCTACCCACCTCTTGACGAAATCTACAAACCCCGGAACCTCCCAGCCATATACTGAATCTTCTACCATGGCTACCGAATTGTTGGTATTTTCTTTAGAGGTAAACCGGCGAATCAAAACACGGCTCTTTGGGTTCTTAAGATCTTTGTCGTCAGGGTCGGTAAGATATGCAATGAAGCCGCCGTCTCTCACTTCGCAATAGATTTCATTGTCTTTGTTTCCCAGTCTCATACATGATTCCCAAGAGCGATTCGTTGTCATGTATTCAAGATCTTCTGGCTTCTTGGAAATCACCACCATGTAAGTTTTCTTCTGGCCACCTCTGCTGCCGACACGAGTGGGAGACATTTCAAACCATTGTATGTCTTCTTCAAGGTATTTGCTGTGTTGGCTTTGTTTGGCTTCGTAGTTCCTCTGTGAAATTTCCCCATTGGAGAACTGTTGATCTAGTTCTGCCTGATCATGTTTAGCAATTGCTTTAAGAATTAGGCTGATTCTGAAGAGGTTTCTTTCTCCCTCCGTCATGCCAAACTTATTGGCAACACTTTTCTCAATCTTTTCTGGGGGCAGGCCCTTGGATTGCAAATGGGCTCTGAGCTTTTCTGGTGTGTCTAGTGCATCGACAGTGATACTCTTTGGCGCAGCGAGTCCTTTGACATAATCAACGACCTCGTATCCATCTTCGCTTTCTGGGAATTTTCCGCCGCCCTTGAACTCTTCCACTCTGGATATAACGCTTTGATCATTCTTTTTGATATCATTATCTCCTTCAAACTCCTCGCCCTCTGTGGCAGAGGTTTCAAAAGGAAGGTAGATGCGGTCTCCTTCAGGAAACCAGCGATCAAAAGCAAAAGTTCTCTCTCCATAAGCCCGATCCCGAGTCATTTCTTGATCTTCGTCTTCATAGTCGTCATATTCATCATCCCACTCATCCTCATCGTACTCATCGCCTTCGAGCCAGTGACGGAATCTGATTGTCGTGTGATGTGGTTGTGATTCGAAATATGGTTCACAAATCACGGCCCTTGGGGGCAAGGGCTGCGAAAAGTCCACATTTTCTAAGAAGTCCCGGAATCTCATGTGATTATTTATCACTTGGAAGTCGGAAACCAATAGTTCTTAATTTCTTGGAGAGATTCTTTATCCAAAGAAACACCGTGCATGTCGGCAATCAAACTGTCATGCGTGCAAGCTGGGCACAGCGCAGTCTCATCGTCATCGGTTTAAAAACATAATGATGAATCAAGAAAAAAACTGGTTGAAGAGTGATGATCGTCGTATGGGAGAATTGCTAGGATATAACAAAAAAGACATTGAAACATATCTTATGAACAATAGCAGAAAAGATGGCCAATAATTTTAGAAGGAGAAATGATGGAGGGTGTTGGACTGTTCTTCTTACAGGTCCAGAGAAACGTGTCTGGGGCTTCTGGGTCAATGGTAAGTTTCGTAAGAGGAACAAATACTTTTACGAACACGGCCATCACCACCCTTGCGATCCTAGTAAGGATAAGATTCGCAAATAATCTCGCTACTATAGTAGGGCTATTGTTGTGTCAAGTTTGATGAAACAGTAGTCTTCTTCTTTGATTGAAGACATACTTGACTGTACTTTAACGATTTTTCCATCTTTTAATACCACAGAACAAGGGCATCCCCACGGTGTAAACGCCTTTCTCCAATGTTCTTCTTGTTGTTTCATTAACTTACTGTTCCATATAGATCCACTTTCAGCTACACTAGCTATTGAAAGGATGCACATTTTGTGCGGAAAGGATACATAAGGAAATGACTCAATTTAAGATAATAACCACTCTTACGTGGAAGTTCGATAAGGACTCCACTCCAGAAGAGTGCCTTGCTTATGCTAAAGAACAAATAAACTCAATTCTTGATTCAGAACCGGCTGGTGAAGACTTTGATGGATTCACTGTTCAGGTTGATTTGGCTCGGATGAAAGATCGCAAGCGTCTTAATCATCTTGGCGAGTTCAGTCTGGAAGACGTTCTGCCACACCTCACAGAAGAGGAATCCAAGAAGGAATATGTTGTTGATGGCAATTCTCATTTAGTTCGTATGAACAGCGACCGTTATTTTGTGTTCAAAAATAACAATAATTGTGTTTCATGTGGACTCGAAGGGAACAAGATGATTTTGGATATCAATCCCGGAGATCAATCTCCTCATTTTAATCTATATGCCGAGGAGAATGACCGTCTGGTGTTGATGACCAAGGACCATATCTTAGCCAAAAGCAAAGGTGGCACGGATGAGTTGGTTAATTACCAAACAATGTGTTCAACATGTAATAACCTTAAAGGTGCTTATGATTTGGAGTTGAATGATGTTAAAGAACTCCGAAGATTACATGATAATAAGGATAAGGTGCCAAGAAAAGAATTGCGAAACCTTATAAATAGGATAAGAGAAGAAATGTCTAATGGAAAGGAGAAATAGAATGGACAATCAAGCATATATTCGTGATAAAGTTAAGAATCTGAAAAGAAACAGAGTTGTTGCAGCACAATCTGTTCTTCCTAAGAAGCCTGTTGAGAAGAGAGCATTCGTGACTACTTTTCTTGGATGCTGCATATTACTAATGACATTTGCCACTTTAGCAGGAATGTTTATGAAGAACGGAAACGTGTTTGCGTCTTCAAATAATCATAGAGTTGTTAAAGCCCCAGTCCATAATGATCCGGTTGTCAACCATCCGCCAGTTGTGCAATCCGAATCACACATGTCTCAATCAGATGGGAATGCCTTATCTGGAAGAGTTGAGTCTATGGAGTCTAAATTGACTTTGTGGACGCACAGACAATGGATGATGGGATTGGCACTTAATGAAAATGCCAACATCTCTCGTCGCATTGACAGGCAATACCACGGAAATGTTGACAGTGGATTCATTACATTTGATAGCAGATGGCAAATGAGCAAGATACCGGAGACGATGAAAGTCACTCCAGATGAGAAAGAACTCATTCGCAATGGGCCTAAATGAATTTAGGAGAGGCGTCAGGCTTCCAGCCAACATCATTAAATGTCAGAAAGTCTTTCATAACGGTGCTTAGGAGAGATGCAGTTGCCAATGCTCTTACTGACACTTTTCTGTGAGAGTACGGTATCTCTAACTGCATAGAGTCCGCCCACGGATCAAGTTCGTGCTTTCTGAAGTATTGATTCATGTTGTTGGTAGACCGGCCAGCGTACTTGCCGCCGCCACGTCCTTCAAAGGCATCTCCATCGCCAGAGTATTTTCTGTATAGATCAATAAAGAGATTCTTTCGCCACAGTTCGCTGCTGAAAGAGTCTTTTTTTGATCCTAGTCCGTATCCTACAATTACTCCAACCTCTTCTGTTGCCACTTTATGAATAGCATTGCCTGCTCCATGTACATATAAAATGACGCATTTTGAAGAGGTGGCATCGGGCAGATTCCATCCCCAGCCGTGATTGTTGATTGCACGAGGAGTATTGTTTGAGCTTAAACTCTTTTTGATTTGATTTTTGAATGTTATGATGGGCTTTAGAAACTCTTCATAAACAACGTCTTCTTTTGCGTGATCCACTCTGTTGCAATTAGCTTTGTCATTATTGACATCTACATCGTCTGAGCGGTCGAAGCCTCTATTTATTACAGCGTAACAGCCTAATTGTTTTGCCATTTCTTCAGCGATGATGTCAGTATTAAAATCATCGCAACCGTGTGGAGCTACCAAGATGATAGGCTTTCTGCCAATTACTAATGTTACTCGTTCTTTCATAGGAACATCCTCGTTTTTTGTGATTTATAGGTTCTGAATGGGACATGACATTCATCTCTGTTAAGACCAACAAAGTGAAGTGCATTTCCTTTAACTAAAGTTATATAGAATTTTTCTGTAAATTGCAATCCAAAATTGTAATGACATACTATATACATGTATGGACAATAAAAAAGAACAAAGCAATTCCCAATTACAGATTCGCATACCTTTTTCTCTTCTAAAAAGGTTGAAGGGAGTGTGCAATCAAAAGTATCGTAGTGTATCAAGTGTGGTTAAAGAGTTGATCCTCAAATTTGTGGAGGAAAACGAATGAGACCATCTAAGAAATATGAGTTCAAAGGACAAAGCAAGACTGTTATTGAGTGGTCTGAAGAAACGGGTATTCCCAAATACAGTTTATGGTATCGGTTACGACAAGGGTGGTCGATAGAGAAGGCGATATCATCCGAAGGCATTAACCACCGAAGTAATTGGAAAGGTGGTAAGATAATAGACAGTAACGGATACATTTTGATGTATGTAAGTGAATCCGATCCTTTGTTTTCTATGACTCATGGCAAAGGATCATATGCTTTGGAACACAGGATTAAAATAGCCCGTCACCTCGGAAGGTTGTTGTTGGAATCGGAGACTGTGCATCATATCAACGGCGATAGATCGGATAATTGTTTAAGCAATTTGCAATTAAGAATAGGTCGTCATGGTAAAGGGCAAGCGTATTGTTGTGCGGAGTGTGGTTCATCCAATCTTCGGCCCATTGAATTATAGGTAAATTTTCTGTAGTTTGCTCCTGAATAATCGATATGGTTTATGAAACTCATCTCTGTTAAGACCAACAAAGTGAAGTGCATTTCCTTTAACTAACTCAGTTTCACAGTTAATTACAGAAGTATTTGGGATTATGATGTATCGGGGGTAATTTAGAAGAGCAAAAGCCACCAATCCTTGTTCGTCAAATGTAATACTGGCGGCATGTTTCCCTTTAGCATTCTCTTCCCATTGTTGTCGAACTAAGAAGTTGATGTATTTATGCAGGTTGAACCCCGGAGGCATACCAAATATGCCACTGTTGATAAAAAAACCTGTAGGAACGTGTTTATCAAATTTGCCGTAATTACGTGATAATCCTTGCAGCAGTAGAGTGCAATCCCCTTCAAAGAACTTGTCAATTTCCTCAACTCTGTTTTCAAACACAATATCGTTGTCTATTTGTATCTCATGCTGATCTGGAGCAAGTCGGGGCGGATAGAGCTTCCAAGATACTCCTTTAGGGGCAATGTGATCATCGAGATATTGAGATTGATCGTGGAAGGACACCGGGAAGGAACTTTCGATATCAGATAGGTTTTCTGCTGGGCAATTGTGGCACAGCACAATTTTTGCATCGTAGAATGTCAAAAAGGATTCGATGGACATGCCAAGGCACTCGTACCCGAGCTTATTTGTTTGTCCGATTGTCCACCTTGCTACGTTTTCCATGATTGATTATTCACTCCACTCGCCTAGATACATAATAGCAATATCGCTGGAGGAAAATTTTGACATCAGATCATTTGAAAATAGATTTACGAGGTTCGAGCAGGGACGATTTGCTCACCTTGTCCAAAATGATCATGTCAATTTCGAAAATTATTTCGGCTCAGGGATGCAAGGTTCAAATTGTCGTAAAACCTACCGCACCAACAGTTTCCTCTAACGACTGCGTTCCCATCTCGATCTCCAAGTGATCAAAAAATGCAAAATTTGCATTTCCCTCCTTACATTTGTGTCACGCTCAACGTACAATTCGGCACTGACACAACTTTCAGACCAAAAATTTCTTGCTGTCACTCTTGACTTGGCCGACTTCAAATCATAACCTGAAAGTGTTCTTCTAATCGGACACCGGGAAGCGAACCATGACAAACACAGACCCCCAAGAAAACACAGACCCCCAAGATAAAGCTGATCTTGAAGCACTCAAAGTAATGTCAACTCGTCATGGGTTGTACGGCGTACTCAAGATGCTGTTTGAAGACTCAAAAGACAGTTGTGCAAAATTTGCAGAAGCGGGTAACATGGAAGCTGTTATTCATGGCGACTCATTGATGCTGATGCTGTGTCTACAACGAATGCAGTCTTGTGGATATTCTCCCGGTGGAGCGATAATGAGACAATTGGATTCATTTGAACCACCAGAATGCCACAAAGATAATACATCGGAGTCCTAACCGGACACCGGGAAGAGAAACATAAACCGCCAACCAACCCACCTACGAGCCGACATGAACGAACAAGAAGTCATTGCCCTGATGGAAACAAGTCAGTCCGAAGAAGAATGGAATGCCAACTGCGATAAGGTGAAAGCTGCCTGTGGTGGTGGTTATCCCGGATTTTGGTTTGCTGCTATCAATATGTCAGGACTGATGGCAAAGATTGTCGCTCGTTGGGGCGGTGACGATCAAATTAAAATATAAACATTGCCCTAACCGGACACCGGGAAGTCAAATGTCGAGCAGGTTGGACTTGCTCATTTCAAACTTTGCTTGGATGCACGATAATGACGCAGTTAATTCCTGTGTCGAACCACCCCAATTTTCCTGAAGGAGAATCGAGATGACTGACGCTACCACGACGAAGGATGACGCTGCCACTACGGAAGCCCCGGAATCCCCGGAATCATCCAAGCCAGAAGCAAAGAAGCCAGCAGCGGCCAAGAAGAAGATAGCCGCCGCCAAAAAGCCTGAACTCAAGGTGGCCAAAGAAGGTGAAATCCTTCGAGTGCCGATTGGCTCGATTGCTTATGACAATCCCCGGAAAGAACCGGCGGCGTTGTACGAAGAGGGCTTTGTCCTCATCGGCGATCCGAAAAACGTCTCATTCGAGATGGATGAAGAGTCGCAGGATTGGGTTTTGGAACGTGATGGTTCTGAACCACAAACGGTCGAAGACCCGTTCGATGAAAAGAACTTCGTTTCGTTGTCTCACATGGCGATCAACGAAGACATTGAGCAGGCTCGTCGATACGTCGATCTGATTGAGACATTCGAGTCCGTCAATCGCAAGGAATTTCCGAATGCTCCGCAGAGCATTGTCGAACTTGCTGGCGACATCCGTTTGTTTGGTCAGATGTACCCGATTCTCGTTCGGAAGAACGGCAAGACCGGATTCACTGGCATCGACGGTGGCCGACGAATGGCTGCGATCCTTTATCTGCACGCCAAGAGTCGGGTTCTGAAAGCCGACAAAGAAACTGATCCGATCTTCGGTGAAAAGACTCCGGCAATTCGTGCCGCAGATGTTCTGATCACCGAACAGGACTGCAAAGCAAGCGAAGTCAAGTTGCGATCACTGGTTGCCAACTTGTCCCGCAAGGAATTCACGGCTCTCCAAGAGGGTCGGGTTTACCACGACATGTTGCAGGAAATCAATCCTGATACTGACAAGAAGTTCACAAGCAAAGATGCCGCTGCTTATCTCAAAGTCAATCCCGGTACTTTCCGAAATCGTGAAGCCCTGTGGCGTGAGCCGACCTTCAATGATGATGGAAAGCAAATCAAGGGTTTGAGCGATAAGCAACGACAAAAACTTGCTGACGGCGAAATGCTACTCACTGCTGCCAGCCGTAAGGCTCTCGGTGAACAGCACTACTCCGAGACTGGCAAGCCCAGCACGAAGCGGAACAAAGGTGTTCCGTTGTCGAAGATGCAGCAACTCTTCGATGAAACTGCCGAAAGTAATGGCGAACGTCGTCAGGCAATTGCTGATTGCCAAGGAATCGAACTGAAGCAAGCCGAAAAGGAATCTGAGGCTCGTATCGAAGCTGTAGAAGCCGCTGAGCTTGCTGCTGCTTAATGGAGAACCCCTCTCCCCCGCAGAGAGCCATCATCAGCACTTGCTGATGATGGCTTTTTTTTGTAACCGGACACCGGGAAGTAAAACATGAAGATTACATCAGATACAATAGAGACACTTGTTGAAGAGTGGTCAGATCCGGGTGATTACCCAAGCAACGCTGGCGGTGGTCCGCTTCCGAGCTACAGCTACTTGGCTGGTTTGGATGGTGAGTTGGAAATTGAACTCAACTGGGCAGAGTACAAATCTATGCTCCAGTGGGATAACGTCGGTGAGTGGCTAAGAGAAGAAGTTGATTACGGCTTGCCAGATGGGATACTTTCTGCTGTTTGGGAGTATGAAATGTCTGGCGGAAAGATTCAGTGGCCTTGGTTCTGGATTCGCAGTAATGTCATCCTCAAAATATGTGCCTTTGATGCAGAGGGTGATCCAGATTATCAGATTGATGAGCCGTATTTTGACGATGATTGCATCTAACCGGACACCGGGAAGAGAATCGACCCAAACAACACAAAATTTGTAAAGGAATGTCGCCGTGGACTATGGAGCTATTCAACCGATTGATTTGAAAGACGGAGAAAAAGAAAAACTCGAATCTTTCATGGCGAAAGCGTTCGTTACTCTTTCGGCGGAAGCCAAAGAAAGGTATGGTTTCCCACACGTACTTCGTTTGCGAAATGACTACAAACTGGGTCGGTGCAATTTGCGTCGATCTCCAGATGCCAAAGGTGTGATGGAACGACTTTCTTTGATTGAAGAGAGAGTTTTGGCCGGATACATTAAGGTAGGACATGCGTTGTTCACAGCGTTTGCTACAAACGGTTCAGAGAGACGGCCCGGAGTCACTGAGTGTGATTTCATTCAAGAGGGCGCACATGCTGTTTTTGATGCCATGTACACATACAATGGCGAAAATCGCTTTTCCACATACGTTTATTACTGTGTGAAAAATCGTTTGATTAACTTCTCTCGAAAAGAAGAGAAATCAGATGGCGGTGAGGTGTCTTTCAAGGTCAAGAAGATTCGTGCCAAGGTACGAGAACTGATGCAGGACTACAAAATAGACCTGCAAACAGCGATTGAAAGAGTGCAATCGGAAGATCATTTGGATGAACTTGTGATTGCAAATCTGAAATCATCATTCTCTCGTCGCCGGTCGGAGTTCAATTCCGAGTCTTACTCCACTCGACACAACGAAGAGATGGAGTTGATGCTTGACGTGATTGAGTCAACTGAACTTGAGCCGCTTGAGAGAATCATCATTGAAGGAAAACTTCGTGATGGAAGAAGTTTCATCGAGACCTATCGGAACGGTCCAGATGGAGTTAATCCCAATACTGGTAAACCCTTTACTCGTGCTTGGTTGGGACAAGTCTATCTGAAGGCGTGTGAAAAACTGCAAGCCGTGTATAATGGTGAGAGCGTTAGCCAAACTGAAGCTGCGTAATCGGACACCGGGAAGATAAGCAGAAAGGGAGGACTTAATGTCAAATCCACAACAACTGATGAGAGCATTTTGGGACAGTACAGCCGATAGAAGGTATCCAAAATTGCCGACTTGCCCAACTGAAGGGGAGATAAGATCGGCGTTGTCTGAAAACAATCAAACATGCCCCCTCAATAAAATCATCATTGGAGATGAAAATCAAGGGAACATGCGAACTTTGAGAAGGTTCGCTTTCACGGCATGTAAGAGAATTAACCATTCTGCTCGTGGTTGTAACTTTGGTATATTTGCTCAATCGGGACAAGGCAAAACATTTGTTGTAAAGCAGTTTGCTGAAACGATTGGCATTCCATTCGTCTTGATACAATCTGCCTCTTTGTCAGATACATGGCAGTTGTTCAAAGAGATTTGTGATGCTTGCGAAAAAGCGGGAACGCCTATCGTAGATTGCAAAACAGACAAGAGCGATTACTCATTGCCTCCAGTGATTGTATTCTTCGATGAGTCCCATCAAATTCCTCGTAAGATGATGAAGGGTGGATTGTTGAATGCGATGGAAGCCGATGATGGATATATGCTGGCCAAGCCTCCGGGCATGAACACGGACAGTATTGTCATCGACTGCAAAGAGGTTTGCTGGATCGCCGCAACAACAGAAAAAGGAATGTTGTTTGATGCTTTTGCAAACAGGCTTGGCACTCTTATTGAGTGGCAGAACGCTGGCATTGATCAAGTTACGGAAATTGTGAAACAAAAAATGGATTGGCGGGAAGAACACAATTATCTTCCCTTCTCCATGCCAGTTGAATCGTGTAAAATAGTTGCTCGTTACTGTCGTGTTCCTCGTGAGGCTGTTAGCTTTGCGGAGAAGGTCATTCAGCAGAGAGATATGATGCCGTCAGATGAATGGACGGAAGCTGCTGAAAAGGTGGCCAAGGACATTGGACTTGATGAGTGGGGATTCACAAAGAAGCAGATTGCGATACTTAAAGCAGTTGGTCAAAGACCAATCGCTCTGAAAGGTTTGCCGACCGTGGCACGTTGCCGCATTGAGCAAATTGAAAAGTATGAACTGCCGAAATTGATTGGATACCACGATGGAGGTCCATTCTTGGTGCCTGTGTCTGGAAGAGGCATGTGTATTACTGAGGCTGGCTTGAAGCAATTGGAGAAGCGGGATATTGCCCACAAGGGTAATCGTGTAACCGCTGAATACTTTGAAAACAGGAGATAGTGAAATGGATCTTCCTCGAATTAGTCCTTCTCGTCTTCAAAGAACAGTCGCAGACTGCGAGTATCCTGATGTGCCAGAGTCTTTCGAGTCTTTGTGTGAAAGCATGTCAGAAACAAAATGGGCAAAGAATCTTAAACTTTCAGCCGATGTTGTTGGTCGTCTGATTGTTGCTCATGGAACAACTACAAAAGTTGAAATACCCGAAACAGTGGCCGAAGAGCCTGCTGCTCCAACCATTGAAAAAACAAAGTCTGCTGGAAAGGGCAAGAAGTATTGCCCCGGATGCGATGAGATCGTTGGCGCACGTTCGGCAGTGTGCAAGCATTGCGGACATGAGTTCCGTAAAGCTGCTGCCGCTGCTCCGAAGCCCGATCCAGTTGTTGACCCAGCGGAAGAGGAAGAGGCAATCGTGGATTCGGTCTGCGAAACTCTGCTATCCGGTGAAGTAAAGCATCGTGCTTCTGGCATTGGTGTTCAGAGAGTCCATACACCGGCTGGAAAATGTCCCAGCAAACTCCAAGGCACAAGTCTGGAAGAGGTTCGTGATTGGGGAGAGAGGGTCAGAGACACAGCCGGATCATCCAGAGTTTACACATATCATGCTCTCAAGTATTGGATAAGAGATTTTTATGATATGTGTGAATCGTGGAACAATCCAGATTGTGACTACAACATTGCTGTCCGTCACTTGACGGAAGTATATTCGCATGAGGTGCAATAATGAAAAGAAGTGAGATACACAAAAATGTAACAGATATGATGATCGCTTCTATTAACCAAGGAACACCACCTTGGCGAAAAACTTGGTCATTAACATCAAGGCCAGATGTGATCGTTGAGTCTCCCAATGTGGGAAGCCCTTGCAACTTTCATAGTGGCCGCTGTTACAGCGGAATCAATCCGCTACTGTTGATGCTCGCTTCTCAACATTATGGGTATGACTCAAGGCAGTGGGGAACAGACAAAGCATGGATGAATCATCTGGGTGCCAAAACAGATGGTCACGCCACAAGCATCATACTATTTGCCTTCGTTCCGAAGAGAGACAAGGCAGGTAAGGTTGAAACCAACAAAGCGGGAGAGAAGATTACGTTCCCGTTGATGCGTGAGTTCCCGTTGTTCAATGCTGCTCAAGTCAAGCCTCCCATCGTGGAAGAGCTTCTGGACGGCAGATGTGGCAAGAAGACGGTGAGCGTGGTCAAGTCTCTGCTGAAAGGCACTGAGGCAAGAAGATCAAAGTCAACCGTGGAAGAGCTTCGGAAGATTGCCGGAAAGTACGCAAGAGAGTATGACGTATCAAACTTGACACGTCTTGAAATTGCGCAGGTGATCCATCGGGCTGTTGAAGAAAGAATTCACAAGTATCTGATTGTTGAGATCATTGAGTCTGAGCCTGACTTTGCACTGGCAGAAGAATTCATTAAAACCACTGGTGCAAAAATTGTGTATGGCCCAGACCCAAAGTATAAGTATCGAGGCGACATGATTCAAATGCCGTCGAAGAGAAACTTTGATTCGCTGGCCGACTACTACGAAAGCATCTTCCATGAACTTTGTCATTGGGGAGAGGTAAGAGTCGGTCGGAAGAATAATGACTACAACTTCGGTGAGCTTGTCGCCGAGATTGGCGCATGTTTCTTAATGATGGAAATCGGAGTTCCTATGCACGCTGGCATGATGGAGCAACGGAAGGCATACGTTAAAAGCTGGCTGCGAGGAATGGAAAGCGATCATCGTTTCATATTTGATGCGAGTAAACAAGCCAGTAAGGTAGTAGACTTTCTACTGTCTATCAGTAACAACAACGTCAAAGTGGCATAAGGAAAATAGCAATGAGCAAGAAATTTCTTACATTACAACCGGAGGGAACATCAGATCGTCCACGTTTCTCTATCATGGATGATGAAGGGAATCATCTTGATGAAAGAAATGATTCGTGGGGAGATCGAGACAAGGCAACTTTGTATGCCAACGCCGCCGATGGTTGTCGGAAGATACAAAACATTCTCTTAGATAAGTTTGGCAACTTGCCGAACCGGAGATTCGTTGTTCCGCTCTTCGTTGATCTTTATTGCGAAGATGAAGTGACAGAGAAGCAGGTTGCTGACTGGTTGCATCAAGTCACAAGGATTGCAACTGATGTTGATCGACATGGTTTAGGGCCGGTTGCCGAAAGTCTCGGTCTGCTCAATATTGATTGGAATTTACTGAGGGAGATGGACAATGCAAAACATAGTAGCTAGACTGTTCTTGGTCTCTCCATTATGGGTGATGTATTTCTTTCACCAAACACACAATGGCCCAGCGCATGAAGAGATGAATTTCTCCACTCTGCTCATGTTATCTGGCGGCATGTTCGCACTTTTGGCATGGAAGGACTACGGAAGAGCGCCACGATCATCAATATCTGTCATCATAAGAAACATGGCAATGATATTTTGTGTGCTGTGCTCCTTTTTTATGTTGTTTGGATTTCCGTGGAGTATGTGGTACATGATGTCCCATGCTTTTACATGGTTCTTTGTCTCAGTGCAAAAGATACTAAGCGTTATTGCGAGCAATACGATCTATCCCATGATGCAATCAAACTACAAGGAAGTATTAAAGACAGGATGGCATCCGTATTGGGACACAACTGTCTTTAATTTTGACAGTGAACTCATTAACGATGGTGGGTTTGAAGAGCCGGTTACAAATTTTGTTCCGCCTGACGATTGGAAGTTTCAGTGTCCCAGTTGTGGTGCTAGACAACAAACCAACTTTGGGGTGTGCTGGAATTGCAACTATGGTGCAGACGGTGATGATACGGCTTATCAAGAAAGGTGGGGTCATCTTGATCCAAATCCTCCAAGGCCGTATAATGCTCCCACGGATGATCCGCCGCCACCAACTTCATCGGGAGAGTACATCCCGATAGAACCTCGAAGATAAAGGAGTAGACCATGTTAGATTGAAGTATTTTGTATTTGTTGCTTGGCATTGTGATCGGCACTCTTTTGACAGCAAAGTCTGCAAAGGAAGTGTTGTCGAATTTACCAGAGGCCGTTGTATGCAGTTGGTTTCAATAGTTTCTTACATGATGTAAGAAAATACAAAAAAGAGAAGCAATGGAATGCTCGAAGTACAAAAATACCTGATATCAGGCAAGACGCTAGATGATCTTACAGATGATCTAGCAATAAAAGCATGTCATCACCCAGACCTACCACTGGTTATCTTAAACTATAACCAGATTGAAAGTAGCCCCAAAACTCATCCTATCGTCAGAGAATGTCGTGCCTTGACTCTCGACACACGGGATTGGTCCATAGTTGCGAGAAGTATGGAGAGGTTCTTTAATTGGGGAGAAGTAGCAGATGAGATGCCAGACTTTGATTTCTCGGATTTCATTATCCAGAGTAAAGAAGATGGTTCTCTTGTCTTAGTTTATCATTTCGATGGCGAGTGGCATATCAACACTCGTGGGTCATTCGCAAAAGATACCATGCAGTTCCAAGATTTCACTTGGACTGAGGGAATTTTGCGTGCGCTCAATGTCGATAAGCTAAGCAGTCTCGAAAACCATCTTGACAAGAACGTCACATACATCTGTGAGTTCTGCTCTACATGGAATAAGATAGTTCGCACTTACTCTGATCCAATCGTCTACTTGCTTACAGCATTTGAGGGCAAGCGTGAATTGACGTGGGATGAGTTGGACGCTATCCAGAATGGAATTATGTCTGCCCCAGACATAATTTCCTTTAAGAGCATTGAAGAAATTCAAGAGTTCATTAAAGAACAAGAGGAAAATGATCCGACATTTGAAGGTGTAGTTATCAGGGATCGTGCTGGGCGACGATGGAAAGTCAAGAGTGCAACATATCTTGGACTACATCGCTTGCGTGGTGAGGGCGACAATGTTTGGAATCCAAAGCATCTTATCCCTTTCATCCTGACCGGAGAAGACGATGAGTTGCTGACTTATTTCCCAGAGGTTCGAGGCACGTTCTACGAATACAAATGTTGTGTTCTGAATGCTTACGCCGACTTGGTTGAACTGTGGGGAGACAACTGGTCAATCGAAGATCAAAAAGAATTCGCTCTAGCGATCAAGGATGAAAGTCCCTTTGCTGGAATACTGTTCAACATACGAAAGATACATGGCGAACACCAGAAATCCAAGCACTTGAAAGAGGCGTGGCGTGAGTCGCCAGATGCGATATTCAAAACACTTTTCAAAAAGAAATGAGATAAACCCGGACGAATCCTGATCAGCCCGGTTAGTAGAGGGTGTAAGAACGAAAGACACTCAACACTAACCGGAGGACAGTCCAATCAGTACCGAAAACATCATCGCTCAATCGTTTGTATTTTCAGACCTAAACTATCCAGAAGTCTTCTACTATGGTGACATTCGCCACATGCGAGGGTTGTTAATCGAAGGCGGCTTTCCCCAGCGGTGTTACGTTGGGGAATGGGTTGATGGTCTGTGGCAAGATCATTACGCCGACAAGAGGCCGGGAGACACCATCGAAGTTACGATCAAGATGGGCGAAGAGACGCATAAAGAAAATTGGGATGTTCTTAAAGCTCCCGATCATTGGGCCGATCTTTGCGAACAAGAGTCTGAGGACAATGAGTCTGATTGCTTTGACACAAGCATGGACACGTTTGACGTTTACATGCTTGAGCCGGGTGATTGTATATTTGATGCAGTCGAGATTGAGGATGAAAAATATCCCCTAATGAAATGGGGGATTGTGAAGTTGCACAGCAGAGATGCCGATCTGTTGTATATGGTGCCGTTATTGGAAAGTGATCCATACGGCAACATTACTGATCCAGATCATCCGTATCTTAAAGATAATTTATGGTATGGCGTCTTCATTGAAGACACCGAAGCCCAAGATCATCTTATGGCCTACACTGGTCACGGAGTGTGGATTCACAGAACAGACTTGCTGGGTATAGACAGAGATACTTGTCGCAGTCAAATTGTAGAGCCGTGTAGAAAGTCTTTGTCGGATATGGTCAGTGGAATCATATCGGACACCGGGAAGGGAAGCAGGAGGAAACCATGAAATTCAAAGATTTACCAAGATTCACAAGCGAAGGCAGTTATCGGGTGAACCAGTCATGGGATCACCTCGAAAACTGGATTGAGCGACATCTGGAAATGGGACTTGATATTGATCCTGATTTCCAACGTGGTCACGTTTGGACCGAAGATCAGCAAAGAGCATTTGTTGAATTCGGACTTCAAGGTGGACAGGGAAGCAATGAGCTTCGCTACAACTGCGTTGGTTGGATGGGAGATTTCCGAGGACCGTTTGTCTTGGTGGATGGAAAGCAGCGGCTCGAAGCGGTTCGCAAGTTTCTGAAAGATGAATTGACTGTCTTTGACGGTATTGTCTTCAGTGAATTTGAAGGTCGATTACCTCATTACGCCGAGTTTGTTGTTATGGTAAACAATCTCTCAACAAGAACGGAAGTTCTCAAGTGGTATCTTGAGATCAACACTGGTGGTGTTGTTCATACTAAAGAGGAATTGGACAAAGTTCGTAATCTTTTGAAAGAAGAAAACTGATATGGCAGCAGAACAACGAGTTTCAGAGCGAGTCCTTGAAATTCTTAAAGGGATGACATCAAGCACGTCAAACATGCGTGGTCGTTCTTAAAGCCGGGTGGCCGACTTGTTTCTGTATGCTCCATGTCTCATACATTCCGGGACAACAAAGCCAGCGTGGAATTCAGAGAATGGTTGGCAGAAGTTGGTGCAGTGCAGCATGATCTTGTAGAAGGAACATTCAAATCATCCGGCACAATGGTCAGCACTTGCCTGATTTCAGCGACAAAGTAACCGGACACCGGGAAATATACTGTAACTTTTGGTCAAAAAGTTTGCATTGCAACAGAAATTTCTGTTGTAAAGCACAAATCAGGGTTGCAGATCATAATCTGGTCTGTAATACTGGTTGACAACGATTTGAATGTTTTGCTGTAAAGCAAAAAGAGGGGAACACGAAGTGGCCCTCTCTCCACAACCCTTGAATGGAGTCAAAAATGTCTGATCTGAAACGTCTGGTGCTTTCTCGTAAGAAAGACCAAAGAATCCGAATCGGAAACATGTGGGTCACTCCCATTGCGGTTCGAGGCGACAAAGTTCGTCTTCTGTTTGAAGCAGACGCAGGAGTGAAAATTCTAAGAGAAGAATGCTTGTCACCCGAGGAACAATACGACTGTGTTGTTCTTGGAAAAGAGCCACAACCAGAACCGGCACCTCTAGCGTCGGCAATGGAAACTCGAAAAACTGCATGATCTGTCTTGTAATACAACTTTTGTATTCACCCTTAATCGGGCAGGGTAGATCATTCGTTAATTCTGCCCTGCCTCTCACCTATTGGTAATGTTGAGATGGTAAATGAACGAAAAGCAACTGGAGCAGGCAGTATTTGGAGCGTTGGACGGAACTGGATATTTTCGACACTTGCTTTCCAGCGGAAAAGTAACCGTTGAAGCTAAGCTCTCAAAAGAGGAAGAAGTAATTACATTGCGTGGGGAAGTACGCAGCTTTCACCTAAAATCAGTTGCCCAGACAGCGGCACGGATAAATGGGTGTAGAGTGGAAAACCTAATCAATGTAACAGGATACGGTCAGTAGCTTACAGAAACTAAGATATTTCTGTTATTCTGTGGTTACTACTTTACTTTGCTTTATGATCAACGTATGATTGTGTTGTAAAGCAAAAAGACTCGCAACCCAAAACGTCTCTAACCGGACACCGGGAAGAGGGTCAACAACGCTTCGGCAGTGTAGCCGAGGCATCCTTAACCGCAGTGGAGGAATTGAACAATGGCGAAGCAAGCATCCGAGTTGACGTTGGTGATCCGAGGTCTCTGTGTCGAGACAAGTGGTGCCATTACCCATGCCCAAGCCCGACCCCGTTTGAAAGCGGCTGGCCTCAAGATCGTTCGTGATCCGGGTCGGCAGTCGAAGGAGTTGGCACAGTGGTCCGAGTACGATGTGGACTACAATGATCCCGAGTCGCTCCAAAGCACGGCAGATGCGTGTCGGTTCGACGAAGAGACGATGAAGTCCGTCGTCAAAGAGCATAAGGCTCGCCTTGTGTTCCACAAGGAACGCAACAACTTCGACGTGACGAAGAATATCTGGAAGAAGAATGCGGCCAGTGGAAAGCCCAGCGAAAGTCGCAAGCCGGTTGCTGCCGAAATTCCGAATAGCCGGGCTGTTGCTGCTTCTGCCACACCGGCACCAGCACGTCCTCGTGGACCGGGGCGTCCGAAGAAAGTGGCTGCTCCTTCGGTGTTGACCACCGGAGCAGAGTTGGAAGCTCTTGCGTTCTGCGAAGCGAATGGTGGATTGTCGAATGTCGAAACATTGCTTTCTGATGCTCGTCAATCTGTTACCGATCTCGAAACCGTCGTCGAGACCGTCGAAGCACTTACGAAGCGAGTTACGGCTGCTGCGTAAGCGAAACCTTAACAGCACAGAGGAAACGAACCCCGTTCCTCTGTGCTGTTTTTTGATTCATTGAATTGTGTCCGCTGCGGGATACGGAGAGCGGCGGCGGGGCATTTGATCTGCCGTCGCTTTTTAAGGAACAGGACACCGGGAAACAGAATATGAACAAAGAACACCCTCGATACATTACTGTTGGCTGGAGCAATTTTGCTCTTGGTCGTCATAAGCCCGGAAGCGGTTTTTCTTACAGCGAACTTAACTTTGGTGGCAAACAGGTTGAAGATGAAGTTTGCTCTTTGGTTATGGAGAACTGGAAGAACGTAGTTCCCGGCGATGGAGAAACGGACTTGAATCGTAAGATTCTTGTTCCTGTTCCAACAAAAGGATTCTTCTGCGCTCCTCGTGCAAAAATTGTATTGGGAATGCCAATTCAGGCAGAAATCGTTGCACGACAGGAAGGCGAAGACCCATTCGTTGATACGTTTGTGTATCCAGATGACGCCATCAAGTATGATGCTCTGATTACCAAGCAAGCAAAAACCGTAAACATTGTCTGTTACAGTGCGGAAGCACTTACAGAAAATGATGGTGAGCGATCAACAGATTGCGATTGGGAAATCGTTTGTGTTCTTTGTGAGGATGGAGATAAATCTCCAATGCCGCCATTAACGATGGCTCGAAACATGCTGGAAAAGCCGGGTGGAACGCTAAGTGAATACACCGGCAAAGAGTTTGCCGATGCAGTTTGGCATTATGGAACTCAAAAAACTCTCAAGGTAAAGGCCAGACCATGAAATATGTTGAAGGCGATCTGTTCGAGGGAATGAAGGGAATGAAGGCAATCGAAGATGGCACTATTGTCATTGCTCATGTCTGTAATGATCAAGGGAAAATGGGGGCAGGTTTCGTCATCCCGCTACAGAAAACTTTCCCAGATGCCAAGACAGCATACACTGAATGGCATCGTGGTCAAACCGATAAAGAGATTCGAGCAAGTGTTTGCCCGGTCTCAAGTACCGGGCCATGTGAGTTAGGGCAAACACAATTTGTTCAAGTACAGGGCAAGACAGAGGAGTCTCCTCGAATTCTCGTTGCCAACATGGTTGCCCAAACTTTGGGTGGCGACCGACCGTTGTATTACAATGAGCTTGTCCACTGCATGGAGCAAGTAGGATTAAGGGCAAATGGCCTAGCTAAACTCAATATAATCTGCCCGATGTTCGGCGGTGCTCTTGCTGGCGGCAAGTGGGAGTTTGTGTCTGAGTTGATTAAAGACTGTTGGGTTTCTTTGGCAGCGGAAGTGACAGTCTATTACCTGCCTCAGTTCGTCAAGGCCGAAGACTGGAAAGTGATGGGATTACCGACTCCAGCGGTGCGAACGCAAGGAGAAACAAAATGACTCATGTTGTGTGTAATGTTTTTCTTGACTTTACAGATAGATGTGAACAAGAAGGGTTGTGCCATGAAATGTCGTTGCCAACAGTCCCGCAGATCGGTTGGCAGATTGACAACACATTGGATGACAAAGATTTCTGCTTCTGGAAATTCAAAGTCCAAAAAATGGAACTTTCGCCAATAAGCATAACTGTTTATGCTACTCTTAATGAAGATGACAGTACCGGTCCCGGAGACATGAGAGATTTGAGTGAACTTGGTGTGCGAGAGTTGATGAGGCGGGTGGATCTCTTTGTGAATAGTGCCAAAGAAGAAGGTTGGTCCTCATAGGACACCGGGAATCAGTTCGTCAACCACAAAGGAGAACAAAATGTCTGGCGAACTGTATCACATACCGGCAATCAACTTTGCTCGTCTCGAAAAAGAGATCGAGCGTCTCAACAAACGTGCGGCCAAACTGGAAACTGAACCAGTTGTGTTGCAGGTACATGCGGAAGAGCATGTTACACGAACAGATGAATTCTGGGACACTGAATACGAAGAGATTTATTTCGTATGCTCAGTTGAAGGTCCGGCACCTCAGATCAAAGGCTACACTCTCATTGCATCCATCGCTCCTGTTGAGGGCAGTGATAATAATGAGAATCTGGTAAGGGAAGTTCCCGGTCAGAAGTGTCCGAAGCAATTTCGCACGACAGATATGTCTTGCGATCATTGCCAAGTCAATGTGAAGCGAAAATCTGTCTTCTTATTGAAGAATGAATTCGGTGAGTATCGACAGGTGGGACGCAATTGCTTACAGGACTATCTTGGAGGGGCAAATCCAGAAGCCTTATTGAGCCGAGCAGAATACATGTTCGCTTTTGCCAAGATCGCTCGTGATGCAGAAGAACGAGAGTGGGGCAAGAGCGTTGAGAGATGTGTTCCAATCAACCAGTTTGTGATTACATGCCAAGCTGTAATACAAAAATTGGGTTGGATTCCAAGAGCGAAAGTCGCTCCCGGAGAGTTGTCAACATCAGACATCGCTTGGTCCATTTGCACCGACCCCAGAGCGAATAGAGACTTCGCTCGTGAAAAAGAGTTGAAGGTCACTCCCGAATCTCATGCACTTGCGGAGGACGCAGTTAAGTGGGCATCTGAAATAAAAGATGCGGACAGCAATTATCTGCATGACTTAGGAGTGTGTTGCCGACAACAATATGTTACAAAGGACAGAGCCGGTTATGTTGGTTCGGTGCTGCAAGCACATCAGAACAGCCTCAATCAACAAGTCGATGAGTCGAACAGTTCTCACTTCGGAGTCGAAGGACAAAAATCTGTACTTGAGTTGACGGTAACGGGAATCAGAAACCTTGAAGCAGGTAAATTTGGACCACAAAAGCTGATCCAGTTCCTTGACCAGAGCGGCAACGTGTTCAACTGGTTCACGGGAAGTTCGCCCAAGTGGGTTCAGATCGGCGGAACGGTCACGGTGAATGCCACCATCAAGAAGCATGATGAATACAAGGGAGTAAAGCAGACGATCTTGAAACTGGTCAAACCGATCTAATCGGACACCGGGAAGAGATGCAGACAAACAACCACATTCAAAAGGAGAGAATCATGTCCGAAGAAAAAATTTTGCCGGTCCAGCCAGTGGAGCTTCTGTCGGTAACACCGGGAAGACTCGCTGAAGATGGCATCAAGGTCGTGGCGGTTACAATTCGTCCAGACCCATCAAACAGCCCTCGTAATCGCACCTTTGCTTTCTCGAAAGAGCAAGCAGAGCGATTGCGAGATGACCTCAACACTGTGTTGAATGCTGATAACGTCACATGGCGTGACTAATAAACCCTAGATTCCAAGGAAGGGATTCTATGACTGAAGAAAGAGTGACTGTAGAAATTTTGATTTCTGGTAAAGATCGGAAGATTTCCGTTACCGGAACAGACAGAGACATTTTCGCAGTGGTGCGAGGATTAAAAGAGGATCATCACGAACCGACGATCCGCTATCACGATGAAGAAATGGGCGAGCCTACTTGTTGGCAACCCACATCAATTGAACCAGAAAGGAAAGCGGCATGAAACGGAAAGCATTTACGCTAATTGAACTGTTGGTCTGTGGCCATTGTTGTCATTGTGGCGGTAATGATATTCGGAGGCATCAAAGGCTGCGGATCAACAGGCCCAGATGGGAAAGGGTTTTATGATTCGGATAACACTGCTGTTTTCCGATGCGTCAAGACCTACACCGTACAGGATTCAGAGAGCAGTTCAAGCAAGCGAGTCGATCTGAAATAATGACCGTCTATTTCGTCACGAGGCCACTGGGGCCACCTGTAATCAATCTAATGAAGGAGCGAAAATGCCTATTACCAACCTAGAGGCTCGGACTATCAAGGATATTGTCAACTCTTACCTTACAGAAGAAGACGCTAAAGAGATGTTTGATGAATTGATTAAAGATGTTGCTGATATTACTGATAACGATTCAGTAAAACAATCCCTTCTGATGTTGGGTGAGTTGTATCACTCTTACTAACCTGCTCTACATTTAACAACCACAGGAGAGAAACATGAAAACTTCAATCGTATACGCCACTGTAAAGTGCGTCGTTAGTCACGAAGACGATCAAGATCCCGAAGACGTGTTGTGCGAAGCTGACTACAGCATCGTCATCGAGCCAGACGAAGGCAAGCAAACTCCAAAAATTGTGTCAACGGAAATGACCGAAACGGAAAACAAGGGCGAGTGTCATCCGACAGAACATTATCTGCTCGAAGAACAACGCCGGGATGAAAAGAACGGATTGCATCCGCAACACGCTGATCCTGCCAACTAATCGGACACCGGGAAGACCAGCGTAACAACAACCACACGGAGAACAACACATGAGTCTTGCATGGGAAGTCACAAACGAAGATGTCGGCAATGTGTTGGACTCTCACGGCGTGGAGTTCAAGACGTATGGAGAGATCGAGGAGTTGCTCGACGACACAATTGATACAGACGCCATCGAAAAGGGCGTTCTCACTTACACAGACATGGACGATCAAACGGCATCCATGCTTTCAGACATCGAAGATCATTTGATGAAAGCCGATGTGATCCCGAAGGGCGAAAAGAAATTTTCCAACCCAGAATAGGAAAATAACATGATGTTCCAAGACGAAAATGTCAAGTATGAAGAGTTGGGAAAAGATCGGCGTTACCGATATTTCAACTTCGGAATGCTGCACGGAAAGGGTCTGGGCCGTATTTTCAACTTCATGCGATACAACATTGCATTTCTGGCTCGCCATTCTGACTTGGAGCTTCTTCGTGAAGCGGCTCAGGATTATCGAGACTGGATGCAACGACCATACAGCATTCTGTTGTGCAAATATGATTGGGCTGGGAAAACCAAGGCCAGTTGGTACGATGAGATTTGCCATTCGGATCAGAGTTTCGACCCAATCACTTCGGTCGGCGACTTGTATGATCTGAATTCAGACAACACTTCGTTGAAGCCAGCTTCTCCGTTGAAGTCGAAGACAGAAGCGACAGCAAAAGGCACGCTGCGGTGGATACTGCAAGCGATGTACGACAATCAGGCAATGCCATATCAGGAAACAGATGCCTGTAAGATGGAACATGCCATGTCGCTTGCGGCACAAGGAATTAACGATCCCATCGAAGTTGTACTGGCTAATTACAAAATTTCCAAGACAGAATGGACTTGGCATCCGGTGCCGAAACAGGTATGATTCCCGGTGCGCCCGGTGCAGTAAGATTGACAGGACTTCTCAAAAAAGTGGGCCTCTTGCCCCTCTCCAGAATCCTGTCCTCGTGTTGTCCAACACGGGTACGTGGTTGTTGCTTACTGCATCGGGCCATCTTTTTATACCGGACACCGGGAAGAGAAACATGACAAAAACAAAACCACCAATCGTAATTCGTTATCTCGAAAACTTCATCGTTGTGAGAAACGAATCGACTACCGTTTCCATTACAAACGGCTTTGGCACACGTTCGCCGGGTCAAGATGAAATGGGATACGGTCGCAAGATAACAACGGACATGATGGTCCAGATGAAAGACACTAAAAAGAAATATCGTGTGTATTGCACATGTTTTTCCAACAGTGGCTCCTTGTGGATCACGATGAAAAAGCAGACGTGGCATTTAGGAACTGTATTTCAGGAAGAAGTACAAGAACAATTTTTGTAAAGGAAGACAATGAGCATTCCAGAAGAGATAGCGGTAGAGAAAGAAACAATCGCCTTCCTACAAAGGAAGATTGCCATTTCCGTAACAATAATGTTGGGAGCAGGCGTGTTTTTGTTCTTGGGGGGCATGGTCAACCAATGGTTCTTTGTGCTATCATCAATTTGCGCATTCATCCATTTGGCAACGGCTCGCCATTGGTCTGAATCATCGGAATCAATAAAGCACGCCAGAGGAAGATTGGCTATCCTCGAATATGAACAAAGGATGCCAGAAGAGGCAAGACAACCACTTGAAATGATTGAGAAGTCCAAGAATTGGACACCGGGAAGCTGATTGTAAGTAACAACAACCACATTTGGAGAAGTAAATGCCGAAGAAATTTGATCTGGATTGTCTTGAAAAATTTGTCGTCAAGACAAGGTATGTCGGCGTAGAAGCCGACACAAAAGAAGAGGCAGAAGCCTTGGTTAAGGCTGGCAAAGTTGGCTACGACCAAAAAGAAATTCAAGAGGGTGATGAAGAGTTCATTGAAGTTATCGGCGTCGAGGAATCGTAACCGGACACCGGGAAAGCAGGTGTAACAACCAACCATGTTTTAACGAAAGCGAACGAATGGCAACCAAAAAAATTGTAGTCGAAAGGCGTGTGAAGAAAACACTGAAACCGGCAACTGTCAAAGAGCAGTTGCAGAAGTGTGCTTCGCAATCAGTCAAATCAGGTCGTGGCAGCGGTTGGACTTTTGAAATTCCAGCCCGAATCGTTGCTCCCAAAAAAGATGAAATCAGCGGTGAGTTGGTTTACTCTTGCATCGTGAAATTTACCACGACGACCAAAAGACAATCCGTGCAAGACAAGTGGCCGTCAATCTGCCAGCGTTTTGCAGAGTCGGCTTGTGCCGGTCCTTTTCGGTCTTCGCCGTGGAAAGTAATTGTTCCAAGCGGATTCACTGCTGTTGCAGCGGCGGCTACTGTAGCCCATGAAAAGGCTGAGACCACCAAAGCAAAAGCCGAAGAACCAAAAGAACTTGGTACGGTCAATTTGAAACCGGGCAACAACTTCAATCACATCTATGGTCGTCGAGCGCAAATCAATCGCATCCTAGCTGCGTTGCGGCTTGCTCAACGAACGGATTGGAGAAAACGAACACACTCTGTTCTCGATGGAGAGCCGGGTTGCGGCAAGACAGAGATCATGCTGTCTGCATCCAAGATGCTCGGTGAAGAGGGTAAAGCATGGCAGTGGTTTGATGCCACGTCCATGACTAAAGCTGGTGCATTGGAACAGCTTATCGAAGCATCCGTTGTTCCGCCAGTGCTGTTCATAGAAGAAATCGAGAAGTGTGACGAACAAGCCTTGCGTTGGCTTCTCGGAGTGATGGATGTTCGTGGCATGATTCGACGTACCAACTATCGAGTTGGGAATCAAGCGAAGAACGTCCGCATGGTCGTGATCGCTACTGCGAATGATGTGAAGTTGCTCAAGACGATGATGTCTGGTGCTCTTTACAGTCGCTTTGCGAACAAGATTTACTGCCCTCGTCCTGATCGCAATATCATGGAAAAGGTTCTCATGCGAGAGATCGAGGACATTGGTGGTAAGGAAGAATGGGTTCAAAAGACGCTGGAGTTTGGTTTCGATAAGTGGGGGATGACTGATCCCCGTGACCTTATCACAATCTGCTCTTGCGGTGGTGATGACTTGCTGGATGGTAAATTCCAGAAAGATTACGAAGCTACTATGCACCCGATTGAACGCAAGGAACGTGAAGCAGAAGTCAATAAGAGAAAGATGAAAGAAGAGTAAGGGTTGGTTGCCCGTTTAGCACGGTGTGAGTGTCGTTCCTCACACCGTGCTGTTTTTAATCGGACACCGGGAAGACAAACATAAGAGAAGCTGTTAGAGTGTAGCAAGTGCGCAGAAGCAAAAACAAAATCTTCTAAGGAATAGTCAAATGGCAACGGCAACAAGGACGAAGAAGCGTAGTACATCGAAAGATGTAAATTTTTGTGGAATCCTAATTCCCAAGGGAACGCCTTTCCCCCATCAAGGTAAGCCGACTGCGCCGCCGAAGTCGGAAAAGGGCGGGGTGTTTGTCACATTGGCAGAAGTCTTGAATTGGTTTATGCAAGACCCAAAATGCGCCAGCATCGTTCAACCGTATTACGCCAACCGTGGCGTTGTGTCCGATAGTAAGTTTGGCTTCAATTCCAATACAACAAAGTCTTGTGAGGAAGACGGTTACAATCGAGACTATAACAGCAAGCTGGGTGTTGCTATGTACGACGGCGTGCTTACCATGACTGGATGGCATTCAAGAGGTCGTGGATTTGTTCAGCGATTTCTGAATGGCAAAATGACGAAGCGTGATTTGGAATCAAGAGTTCCAGTCGTATATCACGCAGACTTCTTATCTGCATACGTTGGGGAAGGTGCAAAGGGAATTTCTCATACATCCAAGATGCAGACGTGTAATCCAGATTTTGCTTACGGGCATTGTCTGGAACATCTGAAAACCATTCTTGGGAATGTTTCATCTGAAAAGATGCTTCACACACGGTTCTCGACTTCTCTCAAGGCACTCTTTTACACGATGCACAAAGAGACTGAAGGCGAAGATCAAGATTGGACAGACTGGGCCAAAATTTACACACAACGTGGTGCGGCGGGTAAAAACTTCGATGATGAATTGGCAGGCGTCTTGAATATAACCGACGAGCAGTACGGAAAACTGGCATCGGCTGTTGAATTCTGGTACTCGTTAGCCAACGAGCTAGATAAGCACTCCAAGATAAAAGCAATCAGGGCGATTTGTCGTTCTGGAGGGTTCTTCGGATATGTGGTCGTCGATCAATACGGAGAACGGAATCAGCTTTTCAAAACTCATTCTACCACCGTCCGAAACATAGTTGCTGCGGTGAGTGAAGTGGAGGCAACAGTCCCATATCTCCAACGTGGCAAGCACTACGAAATCCGTAATGGAGTGACATCTTTGGATAAAATTGTAAGGCGAAGGAAATAACAGCGCACGGTGAGTGTTGTAAAGCACGGCGTGAGTGGTCGCTCCTCACGCCGTGCTTTTTTTGTAATCGGACACCGGGAAGAGAAGTGTAACAACCACATACAATTTTGGAGAGAACGATGGCTGCTCGCTTTTGCAACATTACAGAGTCGGAAATGGACGCCTTTATGAAAGAGCGTAATTTCCGTCGCATGACAATCCCCGGCACTATTGAGTTGGTGTACGGCAAGATCGTGAACATCGGCGAGAAGCGACTTTCGCTCAGAGTGTACTCAGCGATCAATCCGACCGGAGAGTCACGGGCAAAGGGCAAGGATGCGATCCGAGTCCAATTGTACTACATGTACAACGAAAAGCCATGTCCTATTGGAAAATCTCAGAAGTGTCTTCGTGTTGAGAATTGGAAAGCGAATCTTTCCAAGGCCATCGACAAGCACGCCGAGAACTTTGAAATCTGCCCCCGCTGTGGTCATCCGATGGTCGAGCGTGAAAATACTCGGACCAAAGAGAAGTTCTGGGGATGTGTAACATACCGGCAAACCAAATGCAACGGCAAGCCGGTTGTTGCGTCCAACAACGAGAACACTCGCTCTGTTGTTGCTGCGTCAAAGCCTACTTCCCGGAGTCCGTATCGGATTCCAGATGACATCATTACCAGTTACCAGAAAGAAGTTGAAAGACTATTCTTGGAAACTGAGAATCACATTATGATTGGTGCGCTGGCGGGAAGTGGCAAGACTGCGGAATGCACTCACTTGTCATCCAACCGAGTTGCGAATCAACTGTGGCAATACATCGTGTTCGCTAAAAAGAACGCCATCGAGGGACGAAGTAAATTCCCCCGTGGGATTCCAGTTCAGACGCAACATGCGTTCGATTCCAAATGGATTCGTAAATGCCTTCCGGCTATGCCGAGAGACATGACCGGCAACAAAAGTTATCGCTTGATGAATGATGTGTACCCTCACATGAGCAACGATAACCGGAAACGAATCCGTCGAGCCGTGACCAAACTGGTTGGCTTTGCGAAGTCATACGCTTGCCGTCCCGGTGATCTTGAAGCGATTGCCGCAACGATGACGAAGTACGATTTCGAGTTGGAGTCTCAAGGCGAGTACGATACCGTGGTCGAAGTGACCAGCGAAGTTCTGGAAAAGTCGTTGCCGCAAAACTGTGGTCACGAATACAACTTCGATGATCTACTTTGGTGGCCTGTTGTGCTGGACCTTGAAGTGCCGAAGCTGCACACTGTTCTAGCAGACGAATGCCAAGACTTCAACTGGTGTCAGCATGATCGGCTCAAGAGATTGGCCGATGCAGGTGCAAGGATCGTTGCTGTTGGCGACAGGAATCAAGCGGTGTTCCGATTCCGAGGTGCTGACAATGATTCCTTTGATCGGATCAAAGAGATTCTGGGATCAACGGAACGTGGATGTGTTGAAGCAGAGTTGCCGGAAAACTTCCGCTGCGGAAGTGAACACATCGAGTACGTTCGACAGCACACTTGCGTAAAGAACATCGTTGCTCATAAAGGTGCGGCTAAGGGAAAGGTCATCACCGACATGGGATACGAAGAAATCATGGACATGGTTGTGGAGGAACTTAAAGCGTAACCGGACACCGGGAATGCGAGTATAACAACCACAACTGGAGGTAATGATGAAAACAGCAATCCTGTGTAGGACTAATGCACCACTTGTGAAGTGTGCGTTCTCGCTGGTCAAGCGTGGCTGCAAAGTCCGCTTGGCCGGTCGTGATGTGGCGAAGAAGTTGGAAAGTCTGATTGGCGATGTGCTGGACTCACTCACCAATTGCCCTATTGCCGAGTTCTTGAATCTGCTTGATGCACTAATCGAAAATTTGCATCACCGCTTTCGAGAGCGTGAGGATATGGAAGCATTCGTTTCTGAACAATGCGACCTTGCAGAATGTCTGCGAACAATGGCAAACAATTGCGACGACGCCAAGTGTTTGTACCAGACGATCAACACCTATTTTGTTAGCTCCGATGATGTTGACAATCTTGGTGATGATGTTGTTGTACTGGCAAGTGGGCATCGTTCAAAGGGTCTTCAGTGGCCCAGAGTTATCGTTATTCGGCCAGACCTTTGCCCACATCCGGGTGCGCAAAGAGAAGAGGACTTGGCTCAAGAGGAACATCTTTGGTATGTTATGCTGACTCGTGTTGAGGGTCAAGACAAAGATGGTCGAGACGGCGAGTTGATTATCTGTGCCGATGGGAATCCAGCATAGGACACCGGGAAATGGGTTGTAAACACAACTACAAAGTTGACCAGTATGGTCCTTCGCCAAAGTCTGGCAAGGACGTTCCGCAACTTCGCAAGTGCGAGAAGTGCGGGAAGCGACAATACAAGGTCTGGAAATTCAACCCGGCAACCAATCAATATCAGAATCATTGGAGATCGTAAATGTTTGACGTGAATCAACCTTTCAGTCGAGACCAACTTATCCTCGTGTCCAAGCTGGCGATGATCGCCGCTGTGGATCGGATCGAATCAGGAATGCCGACCAGTTGCGATTGGGAGTCACGTCTTACCATCGCTGGCAGTGAGAAGTCAGCAATGACGCTCACAAGCCACGACGAAGGATGTTTGGCGACAGCGGGAATGAATCTCGCTTGCATCTATGCACAATTGACCGATAATGGAATTCATCTCAAAGTCACCGCTGACTTCACAGCGCAAGACATTGAGAAATCTGGCGACGGTCTTGGAGTCGGTGACGCACTTGAAGTCAGTGGCTTTGAAAAAGCTGTTCGGGAATGGGTGGAACTGGCTTGCCGTGATAAAGGCGATACTGTCAAGGCAAGAATAGCACAACTTGGCACTGGCGGATGGCAAATTCATCAAGCATACATGAACTATCCGAACTGTGAAGAACTTGCGACAAAGTTTGTCGATGCCATGTTCGACGATTACATCAAAGTGGCAGAGTCCAAATACTCTGACATGGGTATTGAGTTGGGTGATGGCGGATATATTGCTTTCCCCGATAGCGATGGCGACATTCGACGATACGACAGTCAAGGCCACTGTGAAGACATCAAAAACCCCGGCGATGATGGTTATGAAGAGTGGCGTGATCTGTTCGCAGATGATGCACTCTACTATCAACCAGAGGGTGCTGGTGATGAAGGGTCAGACATCAAATCCTATCAGGTTTACCGGCACTTGACAAATGCACGAGCGGCACATCCCAACGATGACATTCTCTCGTTCAACGATGCCGACATTCAACAGCCGAAGTTTCTTGACTTGTCGAATCCCGAATACGGTGATCCGAGTAACATCCCCGAATAGGACACCGGGAAGTCAGGTGTAACAAACACAAAATTTGTAAAGGACAACCACATGAAAAGTTTGCTGAGTAAAATTGCCGGTCGTTTGTCTGGCATGAACGAAGAAGATTTGACTACTGCCGAAGGTCAGATTGTCAAGCTGTTGGTCAAGGCTGGATACTTGGAGCGTGTTGATCAAGGCGATTATATCGACTACGACTGCGCAGGCTTCGATGGCGATCCAGAACCAGTCATCGAATCACAGTTCGTCCAAAAAGTGACTGTGGTTGATCCAGATACCCGACTTGACGTTGAAGTTGAGATTCGTAAAATGGCAACCGGCCCAATGATTGGGCTGGATGGAAGTTTCCTTGACCAGTTGGGACCAAAGGAATGTCCAAGTCGAAGGGGAATGGATAATCCGAGAAGCCCGTATGACAATTCAATCATTAACGTACCGGATGACGAATAATGACAATTCGAGTAATGAGAAAGTCTCTTCAAAAGACCCCTGAACGACCAGACCATTGTACTCGTCGAAGGATGAAGCCATTCATCGACGATTGCGAGTGTGAATACTGCAAAGCTATCAACGAATCGTGGTCTAAGCCAGCAACAATCGAAGCTGGTTACGGTTGCATCCCGATAGGAACAGCAGTTGGGTTTCTCGATCACTGGGCGGCGAAAGAAGCCAAGAGAGACACGCTCACTGTCAAGAGCGGCAACCATTCCGACTGGGACTATAAGAATCCCAGCGACGGCAACAAACGATACTGGGATCGTACACTATTCCGTGGCGATGAACCAGTGGCGTTATACTTCTTAACATTCATTGAGGACGAAGACGAATGACAAATCTAATTATGATAGCAAGAGGGACGGCACTAACATCATACGATGTCGTGTTGAGAACATGATTCAGGAAAGAATGTGTCTCGCCGACGACATGAGCGAAGACAGAATGAAGTACGAAATCCGTCTGGTGCTTCACGAACAGGGATACTTAAAGACAAAACCGAAAGAGCCAGTGAAAGAATAGGACACCGGGAAGTGAGTTATAAGAAACAACACTTCTTCTTAAACAACCACACAGGAGAGAGTCTAACATGCAGAGCATTCAAGATTGCCCGACTCGCACTTATCCTGCCGGTCGTCCGATTGCACCTTACCGACATGGCGAAGAGATCACCAGTCTCAGTCAAATCAAGACAGGTGATGTCATCATCATGGTCTCGCATCAGTTCGAGGCCGAGAACCTTATCAAAGTGACAAGCCGTGAGCGTAACACGCAAGGGTTTGATTACAAGTACATGTCACCCGAAGGTAAAGTCGCTAGTGTGGTGAGCGATATGTTCTGCTGGGACTTTGATTTTGAGGAAGGTCCAGCGTCACACAAGACACTCTACCGAGGAAAGAAATGACAACCACCAAAAAAACACATGAGGAAATGGAATCCGAGATGGAAGAAATCTTCCGTCCAATGGATCGAGCGTCCAACCAATACAGAAGAGGTGCGCTGGGATGATTCGGACAAGGACAGGCTATGCAAGCCGATGCCTACAACGCCGCTCCCGAATGGCTACAAAAGTGGGATGACAAGCACCGCTGGTTGATCTGCTTCACGCAAGGCTGGTCTGGACTTATCACATTGGCATCGGCGTTTAACTGGTCAAAAGAAACTCTGCTGGCCGATCTGGTTTACTACGAATCATTGCACAGGACACCGGGAAGTGAGTCATAACCTAACGCCGTTTCAATTGTCGATGCCGAAAGCAGTGCAGAAGCAAGCCTACGAACGCTTGCCGATGACGTGCGATAAGGTAAGGGCAATACTCGATGAAGCCAAGGCACAGTTGATGGCAGACCTCGAAATTGATCCGGCTGAAGATGCAACTGTAGATGCAGCAATCAGCTTCGCTTTTTGTCGCATACGGGATGAGGTAACTCAACCCTTTCGGGATGAGCAGATGGAACTGTTAAACAATTTTTGTAGAGAGACCTAAATGGAAATTGAATTCATCATCGTGAACTACGTTTGGTTTTTGGCGATTGCAACCGCACTTCTGGTTGCGGCACTCAAGTCAAAGACCACTCAGAAGAGAGTCTTCTTTTGGCTTAGCTCCGTTGCCAGCGGATCGGCTGGATTCATTGGCATGGTTTACTACTACGCATTCTTGGGACATCTGTAATCGGACACCGGGAACGTGTACGTTAGGAAATGTTAATTGGTTTTCTTGTTGATGATGCCGATGGAGCATCACGAAGGACGAAAAGGAAAGCAAAATGAAAGACACACTCATACTCGATGACAAGGGCGATAATCCCGGAGCATCACAACTTTTGCACATCGAAGGCGACAACGACCATCTGGCAATTCGACCAGAGGGTTACGGGGAAGCCAGTGCCGCCACGGGGCATGGATTTCCTGTTCTCTTCGAGAAGTACAACGGAAAACTTCGATTGATTGTCTGGGGAGACATTAACCAGCAAGACCCAACACATATCATCTGTCTCGATGGCGCACAAGATAGTCGTCTAGGCAAGGAAACATTCTCGAATGGAATGACCAGAGAATTTGGACCAACTGAGTAAGGACGTGGTTGTCCCCGCAAGAACCGGCATTCCGTTCGTCTCCACGGGATGCCGGTTTCTTTAATTGGACACCGGGAAGAGAGATAGAAGCAACCACATAGAACAGACAGGAGAAAAGCATGTGTCAACCACGAACAGACGTAGATTTTCTGCCACCAACCAACTTTGATAAGTTGGTCCGAGAGGGGCAACTACTGCCGTTGAATGAGTACGATCATATCATCTGCTCTTTCAGTGGGGGCAAGGATTCCATCGGACTCACAATACAAATTTTGGAAATGGCAATCGAGCAAGGTGTTCCCGAAGACCGAATCGAGTTGTGGCACCAAAACATTGATGGTGATCCCGCCGACAACGGTGAAGCCTTCATGGATTGGCCGGTAACTCACGCTTACGCAAGTGCGGTAGCAAAAGCACTTGATCTGAAATTGAGATTCCAATGGAAAGACGGTGGATTCGAGGGCGAGTTGCTCCGAGAAAACGTATCGACTGCGGGAGTCTACTTTGAAGATCAGTTCGGCAAAACGCAATTCGCTCCACCACAAGCACCCTCAAGGAACTGCGCTTGTAAAAGACACACATTCCCGAAAGCCGAATGGGACACCGGGATACGTCGTTGGAGAGTGGCTGATGAAAGTCATCTGATTTGCCCAGTGTGCGACAAGGTTCGCAAGGGAATCGACAGTCGGCTCAAGTGGCCTGCCAAAGCAGCGAGTCTAACCACCCGCTGGTGCAGTGCCTACTTAAAGATTGATGTTGCAAAGCGAGCGATCAACAATGATCCCCGATTTGACAATGCGAAAGTTTTGATCCTCACAGGAGAACGTCGAGAAGAAAGCACAGCACGATCCAAGTACGATGAAGTTGTGAAACATGGTAGCACGACAAAGAAGCGTCGAGTGGACCAGTGGCGAAGTGTTATTGATTGGTCTGAGAACGATGTGTGGGAAGCAATGGAACGGTGGCGATTGAGGCCGCACCCTGCTTATTCTGTTGGCTTTGGGAGAGTCAGTTGTATGGCTTGCATCTTCGGAGACAAGCACCAGTGGGCAAGCGTCCGAGAACTTTCCCCTAACATGTTCAATAACATAGTACAATTAGAAACCAAGCTCAACCACACCATCGACAGCAAGAAGACAGTGCTGGACATGGCGGATGCTGGAACTGCCTACCCGGAGTGCAAATCGGAAGTAGCAGAACAAGCAATGTCGCTGAACTATAACGTAAGCGATGTGTTCGTACCAGATGATGAAGAGTGGAAGTTACCGAGTGGTGCCTTCCGAAAGTGTGGTGGTCCCATATAGGACACCGGAAAGACCAGTACGAACGATGTCTAACCATTCCAGAAACTCCGAATCCAACATATCATTTTTCATTCGGTTTACTGTAATGTGTACCCAACGAAGATTGCCCAGTTCATTCCCGCCTCCTCTGGATGTGGGAATGATATGGTCAAGGGAGGCATCGCCAGTACCCAATTCTATTGACTTGCCAGTAACGGCACAACAACCATTTTGAGATTCATAGAGTTCAGATAACTCTGTCCAGCGACTTCTATCTTGTAAACCTTTGGTGGCAATGTTTTTGATTACGCACTTCTTACACAAAGATCGGGAATTGTGTTTAGCACCACCACAAGACTGACACTTGCCTTGCTCTTTCAGTCGAGCCTTGACTTTTCGACAACATTTGAGGCAACGTGTCTTGCCGTCAGAAGTCTTACCGCAGTCGCAGCATTTGCCTGATGATTTACGGTCTGACTCCCATTTCCTTTTTCGCTCTAAGCATTTTGAACATCGGGAGTAGAACTTGCCGGTTTTGGCGTTGATTTCATCACGCTCATTTTTACACGAGTGGCATTTTTGTTTTTCATTCATACCCTATCTAGTATTTAGGGTGAGGAAATTATAAAATAAAATTTGGACTAATCGGACACCGGGAAGGGAAGAGTAACGACAACCACATTTGGAGAGAGACATGACGAAGCGACAACCTTTACCAACCGAAATTCGTGAACGGGAAACCCCTGTTGATTTCACTGAAACTTTCAAGTGGCAGAAGTCAGTCACTTTTACTACTGAAAGTTTCGTGAAGTGGATGGAGCAAAATCTCCCTTCCATCAAGGGCATGACTCCCGGAATGCAAAATGGGATCAAGGTCGGCGACAAACTCTTCTACTTGAAGTCGCTGCCGATCTGGTACTACACGTCGCACTTCGGATTCTCATTCATGCCAGTTTTGGGAACAATTCCGGCCCGTAGTGGATTGGAAATCTACAAAGGTAGGACTGCCGGTTACGCATACTTTGATCAACAAGTCAACATCCCTGTACTTGTCAACAATGACAGAGAACCGTGGATGTCGCTGACCCCGAATGAAATTCTTACTCTCCGTGGATCGGTTCGCCGAACGAAGGGCAACGTGGGAATGGCCGGTCTTGGTCTTGGCTGGGTTGCAAGGAAAGTCTTGGAACGGTCCAAGGTCAAGCACTTGACGATCCACGAAATCGACCAGAGCGTTATCGACCAGTTTGGAAAATCTCTGATTGAAGACTTTGGTGATCGAGTCAAGATCGTTCACGGCAACGCTTACGAGGCCGACTGGTCATCCTATGATGTGTCTCTGTGGGACATTTGGAAAGACTACGGTGGTGCATCTTGGGACAGCAAGTACAAAAAGATTCGTGACTCATTGCACAGAGATAACAAAATTTGTATTGGTTGGGGAGAAGGTGTTGGCGCATAGGACACCGGGAAGAGAGTCGTAACAACCACAATTAGGAGAGACGACAATGCACTGGTCAATTGAAAACGCCAACTTTGCGAACGATCCTCGTGTTCGGGCTGCTCAACGTGGAGCATGGTTCAAGTCTGTGGACAAGAGCCGGATGCGTGCGGTAGTTTCCTTGCGATGGGAAGATGATGAAGGCGAAGAGTTTGAGAAGGATGTTGAAGTCCCGATCAAGTTCGAGGTTTGCCAGACTTGTAACGGCAAAGGCACTCACGTCAATCCTTCCATCGACAGCAACGGAATCACGGCGGAAGAGTTTGCCGAAGACCCGGATTTCCGGGAAGAGTATTTTTCTGGTCGGTTCGATCAGACTTGCAACGAATGTCACGGCGAACGGGTTGTACCCGAAATCGACGAACAATGTGTCAATGAAGAAACTCGCAAACTGCTCGATCAGGTGATGGCACAGATTGAGTCTGACCGACAGTTTGAGGCAGAATGTCACGCCGAACACATGGCAGAAATAAGGATGGGAGCATGATGAAAGCAATGATCGGATTCCAAAGGACAAGTATGATATACATGTCAAACAACGGGACTTGTCTTTGTGACGAACACGTCCGCTCTGGTGGAGCGTACTTGGAAGCGGAAGTCAGGCAACCCAACAATACCGTGTCAAGTAGGACAACACAAGATGGAGTGGATATCATTAAGACTCCGCTCGATGAATGGTTGTGCCTCACGCCGGAAATTGCCAAGCAAGAAAACGTCGAATGTGACGTGTGTAACCAATAGGACACCGGGAAGAACATTATGGAAAACAAACTAGGCATTACCCACACACCTGTTGATAATGGTGGCGTGAAAGAAAATCAATGGGTAATCAAACTCCCTGAGAATTGCGAAGTGGATATTTACGAAGAGTCTGGGACAATAACAATACAAGGTGGCGAACTGGACCTGAGAATTGCGAAGTGGATATTTGCGAAGAGTCTGGGACAATAACAATACAAGGTGGCGAACTGGACACCGGGAAGAACATTATGGAAAATACACGAATGAGTTCAATGAGCGAAGAACAACTGGCACGATTTGGTCAGTATATCGTTGACTTGTTTGGCCTTGTGTCTTTGGATGGCGTGGTTAGCCACGAAGTCATCGAGCCAATGGTCAACAACGGTTGGTCGCTGGGGCAAGAGAATCCGAAGACCTTAGTTGGTCTGGGTCGAATCATCGTGCGGCTTCTCAGCAATGCCGTGGAAGCCGACGATCAGATTTTGGGATATGTCCGATTGGATACTCCCAACAACCATGTAGCAAAAGACTTGCTGCTGCAAGCAATTGTCGAGCTTAAAGCTCGCCGTGAACCAGCGGAAGAGTATGTTGAGAAGCGGTACGAAGGACACACTGACAAGTTCCGTGCCGATAAACTGGTCCAGATTCAAGAGAAGTTGAGACTTCTTGAGGATGCTGGTATCGAAGTATAGGACACCGGGAAAAAGGATATGAGAAATGAAAGTTTTATCTTCAACAAAACCGGAGCATCTTGAAGAAGATTTGCCGGAACTGGAAAGAGTCAATAAAGAACTAATGACTTCGGACAAACATCCAACTTGGAGTTGGTTTGGCGGAATGATCACGATCAAAGATCGTGAGTATCAAGTCGCACCAGATCCAACAGACGCAGAATAGGACACCGGGAACAATGGCACAAGCACACGTTTGGCACGAAGATGTCACAGACGAGGACTGGATGGAAGGTCACGGCGAGTCTGGTTTCTTCTGGGATGATGCCGAAGATCATGGCGGATTCGACCGGAATACACCGTGCGGACCTTTCGAGAAAAGAGAACAAGCCGTCCAAGACGCAACCAAGTGTTTCGGACAAGAGCCAACAATCATCGAAGGTAAACCGGAACGATACGAAGATCATTTCGACCACAAATAAGGACAACCAATGAATTTGAATTTCCCAGACAACTTGACGGAAGATGAACAAAAAGAATTCACTTCCGTCAACCTCATTGCTCACAACGTCCTGCGAAATGCAGACCCAGACACGCATCATCCGTGCTGGCTTTGTATGAGCGACGAAGCAAAGCAGGAATCCCGTGAAATGGCAGCAACGTGGTACAATTTACACAAGCGACCTTTGATGCCAGTTGCGGCTGGCACAGAAGACGAAATTTTTCGCTTTGAGAGAGTCCTGTTGCCAATTGCCGGTCCCATGATTCAGCAATGGATTATGGCAGAGGCAGAATTCAAACGATTGCGAGTGGAAGAGAATAACCCACGAACATTCTTCGCACCAGCATATGCGTGTCCGTGCGAAGCATGTGAGCGGGGGGATCGTTTCTGATGCCTGACGTGCTACCTGTAAATGGCAAAGTCTACTGGGAAGAACGTGGTCTCAAGCCCGTCCTGTACAACAACAGCACAGAAAAGTACGAGGACGTAGGACACCGGGAAACAGGGCAACGAAACACAATTTTTGTATTGGAGACACGATGAAGTTGATTACAAAAGAACACAGTTGGTTGACGGATGATGATGCCGGGATTCATTTCTCCCGTCAACAACGACCGTTTTCTCTGGAAGTCAAGACCGTTCCGCCAGCAACCATCACTGCTGTTCGTAATCAGTCTTGCTTGATTAAACCGCCGACTTTGGAGATCCCAATCTCCGAGTTGGAGTTGTTGATTGCCACTAAGTGTGAGCCTCGTGGCGGGAACACGAAGTGGAACAGCAACACCATCTGCGGTGCCTACCACTGGAAAAAGATGGGCAAACCCGGTCTGGTGATTTACCAAGTGAACGGCACTGGCAATCACTTCATGTTCATGGACCAATTGGAATTGTTTGATTCCTTCACCGAAATCTCAAAGGTGGCAAGCCCAATCGTTGTTTGGGACTTGATTCAGTCTTGGTTCAACGCATACGAGCGTGGCAGCACTCACTCGCATAATGCAACGAAGACAGAATACACTCAAGCGTTTGTTGATGGAAGACTCAAGAAAAGGAAACACCGAGGTCTCCAGACCTATAAGGTTTGGATCGAAGAACGAAAAGTTGCGTAACCGACTGGACACCGGGAAGCGATGTGTAAGAGAAACTTTCAGTTTGTGTATAATTGAAAGTGTGAGAACGTCAGGTAAAACTGACGTGCTTCTTTTTCATTAACATTGGAGAACAACATGTCTAACGTGAAGCGACTTACGGTTGAAGGAAAGTTGCCGTTCAATTGCACGGAGAACTATGAACTGCGCCAGTTGCTCGGGCAACTTAATGCTCCGCTGATGGGGATTCGCATCACTTGGGTTGGTTCTGCCGAACACATTCCAAACGAAGAAACTGGTGGATCAACAGCGATTGTGTATTTCACCATCCACGGAACAGAAGCGGTGAGCTACAAATGGATCGACCACTTGCTGGCGGTAATCGTCAATGCTGGCGGCGAAATCATGCTTGCTGAATCTGCCGAAACAGACGAAGGTGCAAACACACTCAAAATAGCTATTCCAGAAAAGTCGAAAACCAAAGGGCAAGAGTTTGTTTGCCCGGTCGTCTTCAATGTGGAAGACAACGACAAACCATTCGAGTCACACCAACTACGGACATGGTTGGAAGAGGCAGTTTTTGTTGACCTGCGAACCGAAGATGGAAACTTTGATGCTGGCGAAGACACAACAGTCAGCATGGGACTCGATCTTCAACGACTTGACCCCCGGTAATCGGACACCGGGAAGAGAGTTGTAACAACCACAACGGAGAAAACAATGGACCACATGATGAAATCAGTGACGCTAAATGTCAAGTCTCGAATTACGCCTTTGGTAAAATACGAAGTCAAGAGACTTCTTGCTGTTCAACACATCGTCGTCAATGGCGGCGGCGGAATGGGCGGAAGTCGTGAACACTTCTACGGTACAGTCACCAAAAGAGGCAAAGCTGAATCATGGGACACTGACTTTTGGGATGTCAAACTGACGGTCACGAATCGAAAGATTCGTCTCAACCCTGAATACATGGGAAGAGTTGAAGAAGTCGCTTTGTGGGAAGAGAAGATCACTCACAAGAACGGAAACTTTACAAGTCCTTTGGTGAATCACTTCATTGCTCATGTTGACACGGAATTGAAAGCAGTGTCAGGACAAAGCCACGAAGACAGTCCCGAAAAGATATTCGGGTTTCTGACAGGATGCAACTTCTAAACGGACACCGGGAAGAAGGGTAACGAAGTCAACCCAAAATTTGCATTGGAGACAAAGATGCCAGCGAAAATGGAACAACCTTGGAACGAACGACGGGAAGCATTGTTTGGAGACCTGATCCAACTCACATTGGACTTGGATCGTGGCAATGTTCCTCACGTTTCCAGCGACATGAACCACATCTACGTTCACTTTGAAGACGAAGATGGAAAAGACATTGGGCATCTGGCTTATGCTAGTGCATTGCACGGTCTTTACAATGATGTTTGGATGTGGGCAGATAGCTCAACCGAATGTGACGACAACGGCGAGCCAGTTGATGATCTGGACATTAAACAAGCGGTTTGCCTTTCACTCAGAACCCACTAAAGGATATGACATGAATACTCACTTGGGAGTCAACTGGCACGAAGACCAACGGAAACACAACTCATTCTCAATTCGCATCGGCGGATCGAATGACTTTGTGAGCAAGATCGACCCGGAAGACAAACGAAGCTGTCCTCCCGGAAGCGTGGACTTGGTTGATGGAAGAAATTATCCAGACGTGATGAAGTTTGGAACACTGGACGAAGCACTGGAAGCTGCCGATCTGGTCTTCTCAATTGAAGGTTTCCACAACAGCATCGAGTCTGAGCTAGTACCGGACACCGGGAATCCAATTACTGTCGAGCACTTGGAAGTTTACTTCTGCCCTGAGTGGCAAAGTCGAGACGGTAACGGTTTTTGTGTAGACAACAGCAATGACTCAACTGGTCATCGCTTCCCCGACAATTTCAGTTGCGGAGCGTTCATCTGCTCGGAACTGGAACGATTAAAGAAAGAAGCGAAAGCAGCATGATCTTAGCAGAAGCCGGATACGAAAAAGAAACGCACGACACGGGAGTCGCCAAAATCAAGGCGATGAAACCCAACATCGAGCAAGCAATCCGGGAACTGGTTAAGTTGTACCACTCCCTTTACGAAGTGGACGCATACAACATTAACTGCGGAATGTGTGAAGATTTTTCCGCTGATGTGATTGCGATACTTGCTGACGGCAAAGAGTCAGAAGAACTTTGTGCCGTCTGGCATGACAATATGACAGATTGCACTCAAGCAGAAGAAAATCACTGGGCGCACAACTTCGTAATATACGAAGGTCGCTTTTACGATTCACAATCACCCGAAGGGGTTGATGACTGGCGAAACATTCCAGCGTTTGCCAACAACCCTGTATAGGACACCGGGAAGGAAGATATGAAAGGTCAATGTTTCCCATACGCCGTGCAACAAGCAATGCAATTCGGCATGGCTGAATCAGAATCAGACTTCGCCGTGGTTCATGGTGTTGTGCATACTCCATGTGCTATTCCAGCACATCGTTATGTTCACGCTTGGATCGAATGGCATGGCGCAGTCCACGACTGGCAGACGATGAAAGCCGGTCATGGCGGCAAGTACGAGAAGAAAGGATACCCAAAGGTCATTTTCTATGCTCTTTACAAACCAGAGAGAATCAAGACCTACACCGCTGCGGAAGCAATGGCTGAATGTCTAAAGAGTAATCACGAAGGACCGTGGACGGATGATTTCGATGATGTTATCATGGAGCAACTGGACCGGCAACCAGCATAGGACACCGGGAAGAGAGTCGAAAGGAAAACATAATGGTGAAACAAAAACACACTGTCGATTTCTTTGACTCAATGACGATGAAGAACCGGACTGAAAAATGTGTCGTATTGAGTATGTCTCTTAGCGACAACGAAGATGTTGAAGATATGGCAACTTGTCAGATCGAAAGACCAATCCGCAAACGTATTCGAGTACCGATTACTTGTCTGGTCTGTTTGCATACTGGACAACGATTGCCATTTCCAGTCGAGTAGGACACCGGGAAGAGAACTGTAAGAAACAACCACATTCAGGAGACAAAGCATGTTCGGTTACAAGATGGAAATTGAGAATCGCCAACGATACTGGGGCGCACGAGCTATCTTCAAGGGATACTCGGACAACTACAACATCGACCTCTTGTGGGATCGTCAATCCGTGGACGGGATGAGCGATCCGGCAACTCCCGAAGATGAAGCATTCGTGCTTTGGATTAACGAGCGAGCATTGCCTTGGCTGCGAGAAAAGGTCAAGGAACTTGCCCTGTCAACCAACGAAGCACAGGACATTGTGTTGCAAGAGTTCAACTACGAACTGCGAGCCAACACCAATGCAAGCTGCGGATACCTCTACATCGGTGTTGCAGAACACCCGGTCGAGGAACTTGAGCCGATCAAAAACACCGCTTCCGGTAAGGACGAACGAGTCTTTCAAGTCGCTGGTAAGAAATTCATCTGGGGAGTTGACCACAATCCTCCGCTGCCCGGTACTCATGGTGATATTCCATGCAACCAGCGTGGCACCGGAAAGGTTGTCGGATACTTCGACGAACCTTACAAAGAAGGACACAATCTGCTCTGCCTCATGGTCGAGTACGATGAACCGGCTGATTGGCTGGTCTCCCAGACGATGGATGATCGTATCAAGAAAGACGTGAAAGCCTTTCGTCTGGAAGCTAAGCGTGGAACTGATCCAGAACACGGAATTCCTTCGCCAAAAGCATTGAAGGAATGGAAAAAGAACTTCAAGCTCGGACCTTGTATCGTCTGGGATGGTGACTTCAAGGTCAAGGCCGCATAACCGGACACCGGGAAGAGAGTCGTACAAAACACAAAATTTGTAAAGGACAAGACATGACAACAGACACACTACTTCCAATCTTTCACACTGTTAATGCTCCCATCACGGTCTCCGAAGGACGAATGCGGGACTTGCTTTGCTCCGCTATCGAGGGAGGCAGTGCGTATTGGGCATGTAACATGCAACACGAACTTGCCGAAGGTCTGGTCATCGGCGACTTCACCAAAGGCGGCAAGGAAGCACTCAAGGTCGAGGAATACTTTCCTTCGCACCAACTGATCCCATTCGTTGAGGGTTGTACTCTTCTGATCGAAGACACCGAAGAGGAAGACGAAGATGGAAAGCCAGTTGTGTACCGATTGGATCGAGCCGCAATGCAACGTGGACTTGATCTGATGGCAACGCAAATGCCGAAACACTTCACCGACTTCATCGACGAAAACGATGATGCAATCACTGCCGATGTTTGGTTTCAACTATCCTGCATGGGCGAAGTTGTCTACGGATAGGACACCGGGAAGAGAGTCGTAACAACCACATTCAGGAGAAAACGAAATGCCGAAGCAAGAGATTCGAGTAACACGACCACTTTACAGCACCGACCCGGATCGAACCGCTCGGCAAGGTGAGTACATCTACGGCGATGAAGAGGCAACATTCCAAACCATGCTATTGCGTGCCTTGGATAAGTTTCCCGGCGAACCTTTGGATGTTGAATCCGAAGATCAGTACATGGGACGCTTCATGGCGAAGCATCATGGTACACCCGATCAAATGATCATCAAGTTGCCACTGGATGAACCGGGAGTCAGTAAGGACACTGCCGGTTACGCACTCGATGTGTTCACAAGCTATTGTAACACAAAAGAAACCTCGCTCGGAGTCGATCTTGCCTTGGCAAGACTTGCCAAAGCACTTGGACGACGACTGGACTACGAGCAAGTGGAACTGCTGGAAAGGAATGGATAATGGCGGAACAGGACACCGGGAAGATGGATGAGAGAACAGTCCGAAGACTGATCGGAGAAATTGATGGTTTTCATGGGAATCAGTTGAAGCACCGAACTGAACAGCACATTGCTCAGGAAGTTCGAGTTATTCAACGATTCCTAAAGGAAGAAAAAGATGAGCGATCCAAGAGTTGATGCAATCCGAAGCGATGCAAAAGTTGGACGGGGAACTTGCACGTCAATTGACGAAGCAATGACCGACGATGAATTGATTGAAGCACTTGACGAAGCAGGAGTGAAAACACCTGCCAAAGCGGTCAAGTGGGCAATCGACGACGAAGGATTGAGAATCGAGAACGCAACCAACCACCGCTGGGGAAGCGACGATGATCCTGAACTGAAACGCTTACGGGAATGGAACGAAGAGTAACCGGACACCGGGAAGAGAAGCGTAACAACCACATAAACGGAGAGACAAATGAGCAATCGCATTACTGCCTACACCGATGCACCAACTGATTATGATTATCGTTGGATGCGTACCGAAATTGAAAACTACGCACTCTACGACGGCAAGAAGTCGATCCGAATGTGTAGCAATGATGATAGCTGGCATTGCGATTCTCAAATCCAGCGATACGGTTCAGGAATGCACCTTGGACTTACGCAAGCGAGTTTCGACGATTATGTCACGAGTGGGCTGATTGTGCTCACGCCAGACCTGCAAATCGTTCATCACCGGGCAGTCATTAACCTGCCAGATGATTACGATTATGACAGTGACGGAACTTTCTTCAAGGCATACGAATACTACGCTTGCGGTGAAGGTAAAGCCGAAAACGTGAAGGTCGAAAGTGGTGCCTTTGGTGGAGGATCGAAGGAAATCAGCATCTATGTTGTCGGCGACAAGCCGCTGTTCGACAAGATCGTTGCAGAACTTAAAGAAGCCGCATAGGACACCGGGAAGGGCAGTAACGAAACAACCACATTAAGGAGTTAAAAATGAATTTGCTGCTCGCCGAAAAATTGTGCAAACACTTGATGAAAGAGTGGGACATTGACCCAAAGTGGGAGTTTTGCTGGTCAAATGGCAAACGCCAACTTGGTTGCGTGAAACAAACAAAGCCAGAGTTTGTTGAAATACAGCGTGCCGCTGGTAAGAAAGTTATCAGCAAGCTCTGCCTTTCTCGTCATCTGGTGAGGAACAATCCCGAAGATGAAGTGAGAGATACCATCCTGCATGAAATCGCTCACATCAAGGCCGGTCACGAAGCTGGTCATGGTCCGCTTTGGAAACAATGGGCCAGAAAAGTTGGTGCAAGGCCGGTTCGGTGTGCAACGCAAGTTCTCATGGTGCAAGCCAAGTACATTGTTGTTTGTACCGTGTGTGATTCAGTGACTCGGAAAGCACACAAGAGAGTTAAGTTGGCAAGACGATACTGCCGAAAGTGTGGAGTCTCTTCTTCTGGCAAGCTCGAACTACGACACAACCCCGAAGCTGGTCAAGTCAAGTAGGACACCGGGAAGACAACCGAAAGGACAAAAAACTATGAGCGAAACTAAAACATTACCCGAACTACAACAGCGTCTTATGGATGCTGAACTCGGACTCGTCGAAGATGATTTCGGCTATCACGCTACCGATCTGTACGTTGTGGCAAAGCCCGGCGTTCGAGAGTGGTTGAAAGCCAACTACGAATTCTTTTCCAACATCACCGGATTCAGAAGCCAAGAGGGTTCTGACTGGAATGGTGCTGGCAAGTTCTGCTTTGATATCCCTTTCGCTGGCAATTGGGAAAGGAGATAACCGGACACCGGGAAGTGACCTGTAAGAGAAACGAACCTTTTTCAACCACACTGGAGACAAAGAAATGACGAAGAACAAAACCGGCAATACGATCAATCAGATGCTCAGCAAGGCACGCACCCGCTTTCAGTGGTTGCAAAAATTGCAAAAGAATGTTTCACCCTTGCTCAACAAGTTGTCAGACTTTGAACTGGCACGCAATGTCTACGATCCGCCAAAGGTCGCCAACACGTTGACACTCACCTACTGTGGTGAAGAGACACCAGAAGCAGTGCTGAAAGCACGAAGTCGCTTCGAGAAGGTATTCGGCACGATCAACGATGACAATACCGTCGTTGTCAAGTGTGGTCGAATCACCATGACGATTACCGTGGTCACTCCGACCGTTACCTTGAAAAAGGCCGCATAGGACACCGGGAACAATGGCATGGAAGCCACTAAGCCCAATCGGAGAAAAGAAAATGATACTGCAAAAAGAATCCATCACCAATGCTGCTCGTAACTTGATGCTCATTACGGTTGAAAGCGAACTCGAAGATGCTGATGCCGGATGCTCATTGCCAAAGTGGTTTGCAGCAAAGAGATTTGACAAGCCCGATGGTGAAGGCGAAGTCACTGCTGAAAGCCTTGTCGATGCGATTCTGAAACACAATACTGCGGATGTGATGCTCACGATGGGTATTATCATCGGCAAGATTGAGAACGCTTGGGGCCACAGTATCGGACTCGTGTTTCATCACATGGGATTCACCGATATTGATGATCAGTCAAGTTTGCTCTACCGCTTGATTATGGGTTGTATGGGACACGGAATCTGCCTTGATGATGATGGGCCTAGTGGTCCAGTCGCAATGGGATTCGACAATTCTGGTAAAATCCTCTTAAACATCATAGAGGACACCGGGAAGAGATTTGAAGCAAGTCCAGTTCATCTGGACGGCGACGATCCAATCCGTGAACTGATCTCCGAACATCTTGAATATGAGGATACAACATGCACAGCATGATTACCGAAGCTCTGAAAGAAATGGATGGTTGCACTCCCGATACTTTCGCAGAACAGAATTCACGATGGGTGGATGAAATCTGCGAAGCTCACGATGGGATGGGAATGCTGAAAGGCTGGTTATTCCGAATGGATGGTGGCGTTGTCGAGTCAACTGGTGTTCCTGCTGTTGACCTTGTGTTCGATCACGGAATCGTTTCGGCCTATCTGCCTTCACTGGTCGTGTATTCGTCAAGTCACGAGCAGGATTGTTTATTCTACACGATTGATGGTGTTTCCCCGAAATCGACCAATCGTCAATACGAGTTGGATGAGAACGAAGATGGAACAGTACAATTGAGACTCCATACCCAACATGGATTGCTCGATCTCGTGTTCTCCGAAAAAGAACAAGTGCTGCGGTACGTCGCTGGTCAACACCTTGAAATTGCGAAAAAGGTGTTGGTCGAAGCATAGGACACCGGGAAGAGAGTTGTAACAACCACAAGGGGAAACAAATGATGCGACTTGGAATGAGGATGTATAACATCCCAGAGTTAAGATTGACTCAAAACTGTACCGAGTGTGGCGAACCACTGAATGATTCGCACATCGGAACACCGGAAGAGTTGACTGCTCAAGTTCAAGCCGGTTGTTTGGGTGAACCGAAGACTGCTGAAAGATTCACCTGCCCTAAGTGTGGGAGAACGACTCACAAAATTGGAGATACAAATGACGACAACTGAATTACGATCAGCCGACCCGAACAACACCGACAATCTTGTCGGTTGCTTTGAGGCAAGCGATCAAATGAATCACTTCCCGTCTCACTACCAACCAAGTTTACGCTCTCACTTTGAACATGGTCAATGGTGGATTCAAGACACACCAAGTGGCGCAAGTTGGTCCGTCAATGATGCCGAAACGAACGGCGAAGAACATTACTGTTTCGAGTTGGTTTCTGAGGGTGACGAAGATTGCTTCCAAGACGACGGCGATGATTACGAAGCTGCCGTCGAAGACCCGGATGATCCTTTCACTGGATAGGACACCGGGAAGAGAAGTGTAAGAGTTACTGGTCGCCAACTGCGGATAAGAGACTTTAAGACTCTTTAAGCAACGTGACTGCGCTCGCTCCGTTCACTCCGTTTACCAACAAAACATAATAAGGAAAACCTCAAATGATGGAAAACCTCGCCTTTGCCTTAGCCGATGCACTATTAGGCTATGCCTCCGAACATGGTAGTGTTGACCGCTACATCTCACAACAAAAGTTTGATGCAGTGCTGATGGAATTGAAGAAAGCCAACCCCGAACGGTACGAAAAAGAAATTAAACCGTTCCGCTAATCGGACACCGGGAAGAGAAGCGTAACAACCACAATACTTTGGAGAGACAAAATGGCATTCGGATTATCTTTTAGCGATGCTTTCTTCAAGCAAGAGGGCGATGACGAAATTGATCCTGAAAACGCCGAATCCGAAATCGGCAACCCCACAAGCGTTTGGCAAGCGTTGATGTTAAAGACCGAAAAAGAATGGACCGAGATTGCCAAAGAAGTCTTCGACCTTGAAGACGGCGATCAGCTTGATTGCGATATGGTGATCGACAAGATTCGGGAAACCGACACTTGCACCGACCTTTCATCCCCCGTCCACGTCTATATCGACGAAGAGGGATTCTATACTGTAGACATTTACGATGAGGGAAACTGACAAATAGGACACCGGGAAATGGCATATCGAGTCAGCGGCAAAGGCCGCAACCAACGAATACAAAAATTGTTGTTTGGCTGCTCCCTGTATAGGAACAGCATCATGTGGTACGACGTAGGACCGTATGTGAGGCCCAATCAATTCAATCGGGCATTATGTCTCATGTCCCGCCTTGAACAGCGGGGATTGACCTCTCACTGGCTCTACGATGCCGCTCGAAATATCGCACAAGACCTGCTGGGAATCGGAGATAAAAAGAAATGGGATACGAAAGGGTGATACCAAGAGACCTATTCAACGAAGCAAAATTGCTCAAGTGTTTAGGCCAGATGTCGCTTATCATTCACAGTAATGTCGGCATTGACAAATGGCGTTTGAGTATCGAACACGATACCTCAAACCACGATGGTTTCAACATCGTCAAGGATGCTGGTTCAGGTGACATTGAATGTAACAACGTCCACGTCTACGTTGCTGGGGAATTGATTCAGTTGACCACTGGACTCAACAGTCGTCGAGCATATCCTTTGGTGTTTGAAAAGGAAGACGGCAAGGGTGAGATTCACGAAGGATTCGTCTTCGACGATAACGGAGATTTCACTGGTGAATTTGTTGCCTACCTCGAAACTATGGAATAGGACACCGGGAAGAGAGTCGTAACAACAACCACACAAGGAGAAGCAATGTTTAACCTCGGACAAATCGTAGCAACACCAGCCGCACTGCAAGTCTTGGAAAAGAACGGACAAGCCGCTTCCGACTTCATTGAACGTCACCACAACCGAGAACAAGGTGAACTCGGCGACGAAGACCACCAAGCAAACGACGAATCGGTCAAAGGCAAAGGTCAAATCCTGTCTGTCTTCAAGGCAAAGGATGAAACCAAAGTCTGGGTTATCACCGATCCGGGCCATGAAGTGACAACCGTTCTGCTCCCGTCCGACTACTAATCGGACACCGGGAAGAGAAATGTAAGACAACCACAACACAAAATTTGGAGAGAACACAATGGGATGGTCATGTAACCGAGACGCTGGACTGAAACTGGAAGCAATCACTGAGTTTTGCCTCAAGTCAACCGGACTCCAGAACGTCTACATGGTAGGCAGCAAAAAGTATATGCTCGAAGTGGGCAGGGAACAGGGCGATGGTGCGATTTGTGCCTCGATCTACAAGTACGACGAAAATGGTCGTGTGAAGCGTTCAGGATCGTTGAGAATCGAAGGCGATGGCGGAATGAGCCGTGGTCCAGCGGTACTCAAGAAAATCGAAGTGCTGTTCTTCGACGTAAACGGACACCGGGAACGATGGCGTGGAGGGGAAGTGACTCAAGCGAACATTGATGCCCAGATCGCTGACTGGCGTAAGCAATGGGAGCCGGATGGTTGCAACTCCCACATCGGAGTTAGCGAGAAGACTCGCTTTCCGACTGCCGTTGTTCGGACCTACAAAGGTGAGGTTCTCGGAGAATACAAAACTCCGATGTTCCTCGTCGAGTAGGACACCGGGAAGAGGATTGTAAGACAACCACAACACTTTGGAGAGAACGATGAATCAACCTTTAGTTTGGACAGAGTATCTGATTACTCCCGATGCAGCAATGCAAAAACTCGCTCAAGATGCTGTCGATGTGCAAAATGCCTGTAACGGAACAGCCGTTTCCGGCCTGCTCAATCGAACAATGTCTGCTCTGATGAAAGAGAAAAAGGGCAGCGATTACGTCAACCAGCATCCAATCGTGCAAGCAATCATTGATAAACTGCAAAGCCTTGCGAAGATACCACAATCAGGTACGTCAATGTTCCACATTCATTGTATGGAACTCGCCGAAGGGAACTGTGTTACCGTCAACATAGTGCCAACAGCATGAAGTATATCATCGTGAAAGACAGGGAAGACGAAGAACATGCAATCGTCTTCCCTGATGAAATTATCCACAAGGATGTGGCTCGGATTCATCGAGCTACCGACGTTCGTTTCATCTCAGCCGGTTTCTGCAATCTGGAAACACTACAATGCTGGGGAAAAGCGAATCACTCAACAGAGAATCACGTCCCGAAGAGGATTCACAAGTCTTGAAGAAAGACTTCAATCGGACACCGGGAAGTGAAGCGTAACAACAACCACAACGGAGAAACGAAATGGGAACTGGGAACTGGGTAGTCATTGAACTAATCAACGGAGTTATCACGAAGTGTCTGGATTACTTCGACCGCACTAAGGACGAAGTTCTGAATTGTGCCGTTGAGTTGGCAATGGAAAATAATTACCAACATGGTCGCAACGATGCTCTTGATATCATCAACGATGCTGGCGTGCTGCACATCACTTCAACGTGTTCGGTTTACATCACTACCGCTAATTAAGGAAACTCATGTCTTCTGCAATACGAATCACACTTAACACCGATCCAAACCAAGACATTGCCAAAACGAGAATCGAAGTAGGCAAACACTTGCATGAACTCGCTGATCGACTCCAAAAGGGTGAATACATTGGCCGATTCGTGCTGGGAAAAGGCGAAAACAAACTGAGTGGGGATGTTGACGAACTATAGGACACCGGGAAGAGAGTTGTAAACAACAACCACTTGGAGAAAACAATGGACCACTTCATCGAGACTTTCAAAGGCAAAGGCAGCAACCTAGTCATTACAGTTGATGCTGATGAACAAACCGAACTCAAGGAATTGCGAGAAGACGAAGAGTCTTTCTTTCACTCCGATCAGACAATGCACGATCAGCTTGAACCACTGACCTGCAATTCCGAATTGAATTTCGTCGATCCAGCCGACACTGGCGACTTGACCGATGCTCCAATGCTCGGAATACTTGACGAAGATGATAAGATCGTCAACCGATGGGCGTTTATGGACTATCAAGTTCGATCTCTGCTGGATGACCTTGCCGACAAAGGGCGAGCGGTGTTAGTTGGTGGCAACTAACCGGACACCGGGAAGAGAGTTGTAAGAACAACACAAAATTTGGAGAGAACAAATGAGCGACATCGACCAAACCAGATTCAATGCCTTATGTGATGTGGTAATCTATCACTTCTGCGACCTGATGCACAAAGCCGGGGATGAAAACAGCAAATCGGCCAAACTGCTCGTCGAACAAAATGTGATGGAAGATACAGAAAATGGCGAAGCAGCGTACACCGAGTACGAAGAATTGCTTGTCGAACATGCTCTGGCTGAATTGCCTGATGGATTCAGTAAGACTTACGACTACTGGGGCGCACCTTGTATCAGCAACAAACAAGGATGGAATGCTCCAAAACATGACAATCCCGAAGGCGATAGAGTGTTCTTCGCTGGTGACTCAACCAGAATCATGTTCTTTCAGAATCACGAAGCTCTGGTAGAATACACTACCGAGAAAGTTGCCGATGCTGAGTGTCCACCAGCATCGTTGCTGGACTAATCGGACACCGGGAAGAGAGTTGTAACACCGACAATCACTTGGAGAGAACAATGAAACTTATTGTGCGTGATGGAGATGAATTTGTATTAGAAACACCTGCTGGCGATGTGCGGATCAGTTACGATAAACCCGATCAAGAATCAGCCCCGCAGTTGGAGTTGGTTTTTGCCAAAGAAATCACATGCAACGCATGGCCGGATAGCAAGGGCATCCTTGTAATTCGCAGAAACGAGCCTGTTGTTTCCGAAGCGACACAAATCGTAGTATGTTTCTAATCGGACACCGGGAAGAGAGTTGTAACAACAACTAACATTTTTAAGGAACTCTGTGATGTTTGGAAGAACTCAAGTTGGAGTCGATAAGGAACTCGTTCTCTCAATGAGAATGAAACGTATTGTGAAAGGTGGAAAATTTCACAACCTATCACGATTTTGGGAAACAACCACAATTTGTGGAAGTGACCGAAAAGGTGAAGAGTGGGCCGATGATCGACAATTCGATGATGTGGACGGGAAAGACATTTGCAAAAAGTGTTATGAACTCGCTGGAAGACCACAAAAATTGATCTTCAGGGATGAAGACGTTTGGCGTGATGAAATCAAAAAGTTGGATTTTGTGGCCTAATCGGACACCGGGAAGAGAGTTGTAAGACAACCACACTTGGAGAGAACAATGACAACTGTACCAACAGAACTAGCAAGACACGTTGCCGACAATCCCGATGGATGTGATGCTGATGATCTGGAAAAGTTCATCAACTATGTCGGTCAAGGTGACAAGCCAGCACCACAAGCCGCTGCAATCTGGCCGAACAACGAAGTTGAAGCAATTGAGGGATATTCTCACCAACTTGACCATGACACAAATCGTGTTCGTGTTGTTGTCCTGATTCGTGACTACTGCCGTCGATCAGTCAAGGCAAGAGCATTGCGAAGCGATGGACAAGTGCAACGTGCTTTGAACCTTGAACAAATCAATGACCGAATTCACGATGTGTTACCAGTCTGGGCAAGATGGTAAACCGGACACCGGGAAGAGAAGTGTAACAACAACCACTTGGAGAAAACAAAATGATCTACAAAGTTCAGTTGCTCGCTAACAATCCTGATGACTGGGAAAACCCTCGACCAGTTGAAGTGCCAGACAATGAAGTTGTTGAATATGGCAAATCAGTGATTGGATTGCTCGAAAGAATCTTCTATTGGGGACAAAATGATTTCCAACCTCGACAATGCTGTTCAGTCAGCATGGGCGATGTAGCGGAAATTCCCAATGGTGACACCATTCGTTACTATATGTGCAAAGGGTGTGGCTGGGAAGAGATTTCCGCCGAAGACCTTGAAGAGTACAAAAAGATTCCACAACGTGACCGAACATTCTCAGAGTATGTGCGAGACTAACCGGACACCGGGAAGAGAGTTGCAAGACCAGTAAACCACTAAACGGAGAAAACGATGATTGCGTTCATTCACTTTGGCACCAAGCAACTTGGTAAATTTCAGCTTGATCGCTATGCCAGCGACAACAAGCTCGCCGTCCAGCTTCTGAGCCAGACTGAGGATGGTAAATTCCTCGAACCATACGCCACACTTAGCGTATGCACTGACCATACCCTCGAAAGCGAAGATGAATTCGTTGCGA
>Ga0209402_10000097_pt1 | contig 102580 bp, 120 predicted proteins | sample ArcticOcean_MG_C_3_FD_187437 | JGI IMG/M metagenome (GOLD analysis project Ga0209402, IMG submission 187437) | Marine microbial communities from western Arctic Ocean - ArcticOcean_MG_CB8_126 (SPAdes) (version 2) | ecosystem: Environmental > Aquatic > Marine > Oceanic | place: Arctic Ocean...
CGTCAAGAATTTGTGAACCTGCCGTAGTACGCGTTCCTTTCGTAATAATTAGATCTTTTATGCCAATAGGGATTCCGGTTAGAGCAGTTGCGGTTCCGGATGAAAATTTCTTGTCTGCCTCTTTAGCTTGTTTGAGTGCTATTTTTTCGGTGATGGTGATGAAGGCATTCACTGCTGGTTCAACGGAGTGAAGGCGCTCAAGTACCGATTTAGTTAATTCGATGCTGCTAAATTCGCGTCCTCGTAAACCTTTATTCGCTGCGTGTGCTGTCAATTGCCAAAGTTCTGTCATTCTAAAACTGCTTTTACTCGAATTAGACCATTTTCTGTCTCAGGAGCCAGTTCTAGCACCTCTTCTCTGGTTAGTGAAGCGCCTATTTCATCACTTCTCATTATATTTCGTAGTGGTGCAGGGTGTGCAGTAGGTATGACATCGTCTGTATTCACTTCTTCCAGTGCCTCAAAGTGCACCAAAATATCACTTAATTGACTTGCCAGTTGTTGAATTTCATCCTCAGTTATTTCTATACGTGCGAGTTTTGCTAAGTGTTGTATCTGTTCTTTAGATAGTGCCATTCTCTGATCGTACACCTTCAGTTCGTGCAAGCACGTTACCTTTTCTAGAACGTATGATTTTGTATGCTTGCAATATTTTAGAATAATATGAGAGAACTGGGGAAATTCAGAATTTCTGGTGCTGTGTTTGTAAAAATGTATGAGGTGGTCGAATAGTGAATCGGATCATACTAAGGAAGCGAATCCGAAGTCGATACCAGCCTAAAGTCCCACGACGTTTTAGCAAGAGGCTTGTGCTCCTCACGTTTGCTGTTTTAGCCGGTTTGTTGTTGATAAGTAGTAGTGTGGTTTTTTTTGCGTTTTACCAGTTTTATACTCGTGGGTATATTCCAATTGAGGAGCTGATTGAAATAAGATCAGCTGAGCTTACACGGGTATATGATCGTTCAGGTGAAAATGAGCTAGGTGTTTTAGCAAACCCAAATGCTTTATTAAGTAATCCAATTCCGCTTTCAAGAGTTTCCAACTATATGATTGCTGCAACAATTTCGACTGAAGATAATACGTTTTGGGATAATCAAGGGGTTTCATATTTAGGTATTTTGCGTGCAGGTTTTAGAAATTATGTTCTTAGGGAAGAGGCTCCGGGTGGCTCAACTATCACTCAGCAGTTAGTGAAAAATGTTTATATTTGTAAACCGCTTGCTCCTGATGACCCTTGTACTGCCGCCCGAACATTAGATAGAAAATTACGTGAGATTTTTTATGCAATTGAATTGGAAGGGGATTATGAGAAAGAACAAATTATTACTTGGTATCTCAATCAAATTTCGTACGCATCTAGGTATATAGGTGTTGAATCTGCATCAACTGGCTATTTTGCAAAACCTGCAAAAGATTTAACACTGGCAGAATCTGCAATTCTTGCGAGTATCCCTTCAAGTCCAACTCTATATCATCCACGAAGCAATTGCGTTACCGATGAAAATATGCATTGTAGTTATGATCTTTTAGGTAGAACTATTGTGGATAAAAGTAGTGTCTTGAAGCGTATTCAAGAACTGAATTTAGATTTGATGGTTGAACATGGCTGGATCAATAGCCGAGAAGCAGACATTGCTAAACGGGAAGTCATTTACGTGTATCGCGAATCTAGGTCGAAAAATCAACAACTAGTTTCGTTCGTTGACAATCTTATAGAGCCTCGACTTGTGCGTATGTGTCAACGTGATGAGCTACCGTTGATAGAGGGATTTAAAGATTGTGTTACTAGTGTTCATAGTGCTGGATGGAGAGTTGAAACAACGCTCGATTATAAGGCAACACAAATGGGCTTTGATCTTGTCAATGAAATGGTTACACAGGGGTTGAGAGAAAATTGTGAATGTTACAATGCTGCCTTGATTACAATTAACCCTGTAACAGGTCAAGTATTGGTTTATATACCAAATCGTGAGCCATCTAATAATGTTGATCCAAGAGTATCTGGTGACATAGACCAATTAATCGAAATTAATCAACCTGGTTCGTCATTTAAGCCAGTAGTTTATTTGGCTTGGTTTTTGAACGAAAACAAAGTTCCTATGAGTGCTCTCTGGGATACAAGTCCACTTGAGATCAAAGGCTATATTGGTCCTGATGGGGAGCCCGTCGCAATTGTTAATCCTCGACGCGCAGTCTCCTCTTCTCTTGGGGAAAAAATTAAAAGTGAGGGTCTTATAACTGCACGTGCAGGGATGGGAGGTTCTCAAAATGTACCTGCTTTTCGTGCTGCTAATGAGGCTGGACTGGAAGCAATAATTGAAATGGCTAAGCGATTAGGTATAACTACCCTTGAACAAGGATTTGATCCAACATTTCGTTCACATTCAGATGCTGTTTACGGAGCATCAATTGCTACAGGTGGCGCGAATATTCGTGCATTAGATATGGCTTATATGAACGCTACTATTGCTAATATGGGTGTAATGGTAGGTGTCCCTCATTATGCAGACACATTAAGTTTTGATGAGATAAAAGAAACAGCTTTTGACATTGGTGCAGATTATGAGCTTGCTTTGGAACAGAAACTTGATTTTCAGCGTGGTCATCTACGATTGCCTGGTACACGTAGTTTGGATCCGGTAGTTATTCTTAGAGTTTTTGATTCTAACGGCAAGAAAATTTTTGAACATGATGATCCGTATCGTCTTCAGGTTGTGGAACCTGCAGCTGTGTGGCTTCTCCATTCAATTATGTCGGATTGTACTGCGAGGTTTGTTATTTGGGGCTGTGGATCTAGCAATGAGGATTTTTCTTTGGATGCTGTTTTAGATGGTGAAAAGATACCAATTGGGCTAAAAACGGGAACACAACAGGGACTAGGCTCAATAGACGATACATTAGAGACGTGGATGAATGGTTACTCTCGGCACGCAGCTGTAGCAGTTTGGGTTGGCAATGCGAACAACCAATTGGTTAATGATGGAGCTGCTGCTGGTTATGCATCTGCACATACCACTTTATATATTTTTAAAAATTGGATGTCTCAATACCATAAGTATTTGCTGGATACCGGTTTAATCAAAGAAATCAAAAACTTCGACGAGTTACAGCCTAGGAACGTTAAGTTTGTGAATGATTTCTTAACTCCTGCAACCGATCGGATTTTGACTGGTGGTGGTTGCGAGCAGCTTGTTGAAGCGTGGATAAGAACAGATGTTGAGTATGAGGATCCATGTGAGGAACAGGTGATTGATACGCGAAATGGATTATTGGCTTCAGCAAAAACACCGAATAGATTCCGGGAAATAAGACGTTATCCAAGGTTACCTAGTTATAACCCTGAATCTGTTCTAGATCTGGTTTCCGATCCCCCTGCTTCAATCAAATTGTCGGTAGCACCTCGAGATCAGAGTGATGGTTCAACTGCACTAATGATTTTGTCACCTATCAGTTATGAAACAATTCATACTGATATCACAATTCTCGGTTCAGTTCAGATAAAGGATGTCACACAATGGACTCTTGAATATGGGCGTGGCACTTTCCCTGAGGATGATGAATGGTTTGAAATTACTACTAGAACAGGTAATGTTAGTTTATCTGCTTTGGGTCGCTTTATCGTAAGAGATCGACCTAGTGGAGTTTACACGATTCGATTAAGAGGTATGGGTCGTTCTGCCCAAGATCTTGAGCTCCGTATATATGTGAATCTTGATAAAAAAAATATTCCTGACCAACCAATTGTAAATATAGAACAGCCAATCCGTTCTATATTTACAATTGTGCCTAGTTCAAGTGAGGTAATAAATGATGTGTATGTCCCACTTATCCCACGAATAGTATCGCCAAACTCTTCGTTACCAACACCTGAGTCTGATATGCCAGGTCAGTAGCTGGTACGAGGCAATATAGTCTTTATCTATGACTGTTATAACCCGAGTTACTTTAACGAAATCTCCCACCTGGTTTAATTTCTGCTTGAGTAACCCAATCGGTAGCTGATAGTTTGCGTTCTCCTTCAGGTTGAACTCGTTTAATTTTTATAATTCCACCATTTAGTCTAACTACGATGCCATCGTCTTCTACCCTCAATAGACTACCTGGCATTCCAGCTTCTAAGGTGTTTGTATACTCACAGTCAAAAATTCCTATTCGGCTTCCCTTATAAGTCGCCCAGGCTCCTGGTTGTGGGTTGCAACCTCGGATTTGTGCATATACTTGTTGAGCAGGGTTGTGCCATTGAATTTTCGCATGGGCTTCGCCACAAGGAGGTTCATAGGTGGAAAGTTCATGATTTTGTTCTATGCGTGGTGCTTTTCCTGCTTGCACTAATGCAATAGCTTCAGACATTGCATCGATTCCCATTGGGAAGAGTCGATCAAAATATAAGGATCCTAGCGTTTCTGTTGACTTAATTGGGCAAGTTTTTTGTAACAATATTGGTCCAGTATCCATGCCTTCGTCTGGCCAAAATATGGTTAAGCCTGTTTCTGTTTCACCAAAAATTATTGGCCAATTCATGGCAGCTGACCCTCGATGCAAAGGTAACAAGCTTGGATGGTATTGGATGGTTCCTTTTGTAGGAGTTTCAAGTATTTCGTTCGGCAAAAATTCGGTTACAAAAGCCATCACTCCCAGTTCGGAATTTAGAGATTGCCACTTTTCAATGCCTTCATTTTCCTTTAGAAATTTTGTATCGATTGGTTGTAAACCTGATTCTTCTGCAATCGTCCACAAGGGATCTGCGCGTTTACCTGGTGCCGGTGCTGATACACCGACTATTTCGATCCCTTCCTCAGTCAGACGCTTAAAAACTGCTTCCCCAAATGCTGCTTGACCAATTAATGAGACTCGCATGACTTCTCTCCCCTATGTTTCTTCCTTATACACTACTCTTGTGTATAGTCGACGCAAAATCCCAGACAGTAATACACTGGACAAATGAAGGATTTTTCAATATCCCCGGCGGAACTTGAACACGTAGACAGAATTGTAAACCTGATTAAATACTGGGCGGATTTAGGTGAGCTTCTTGAACGTTCAAGGGGAGAGGTGCTTGATGCAATTAGGGACTTTAAGATTGCTCTTGATCTTGAAGGTAACTTAGTTGGATGTTCTTCGTTGCACGTGTTAGGGGAAGATGTGGCAGAAATTCGTTCGCTGGCAGTTGATCCTAATGTGCAAACAAAAGGGATAGGTGCTGCTTTGGTTGCTGCCTGCGTAGAAGATGCGCATACATCTAAAGTGGATCGTGTCTTTGCTTTGACATATCAGCAAAGTTTTTTTGAAAAGCAAGGATTTGAACTGGCCAACGTAATGGATTTTCCTGAAAAGGTTTGGAATGAGTGTGTGCGTTGTCCATTTTTTTCGAATTGTCGTGAAATTGCTGTCGTAAGAGAATTGCACAATGATTAGCAGTTTCTTAACTAAAATGTCGTGGGGTCACCGATAGTTATTTTTTTTCCTTGGCTTACTTGAGAGCGGTACCAGAAGAACAAGCCGCTAAGCACAATTCCTCCTATCCATATGCTCCCAATTATCAAAGTTATACGGATATCTTTTCCAATACTATCACCCGCAACAACTGCAATTACTGTCGGTAACAGCATGCCTAAAGTGCTATAGATAAAAAACCGTTGGAAATTTATTGGTGTTAAACCTGCAAGATAAGATATCCAATCGAAGTTAATAACGGGTAACATGCGTGCCCAGAAAATAAGCCCATTACCCATTCGGTCCGTTAGGCTGTCGAGCCTTTGTGCTGTTTTACGACCCACTAAAGTAGGAAGATGTTTTCTTCCTAAACGTCGAGCCAATAAGAATGCTAATGAAGAACCGAGCAGGAGTCCGATCATGCAATAAACACTGCCTAGAGCTGATCCCCAGGCGAGTCCTGCTGCAAGGAAAATTGGAGAATTGGGAATTGGTGCAAATAATACCGAAAATGCCATAACGAAAATAAAGACAATTGGCGCCCAGACTCCTCTATCACCAACCCAATCTTGAAAAGGTCCAGCTTCAAAAGTCCAGGGAATGTCATACAATTGTGTCGTGATGACGTATGCCGAGATTATTGCAATTAACAACAGTGTGATTATTGCTAATGTACGTCTCTGGAAAAGTATGGGGGTTCCTTCATCACCAAGAAATATGCCTAGCGATGTTTGCTTTGAAGCTTGTTCGTTATGAGAACCTTTTTGCACGAATCATTCCTCCGAGTCTACTTCACTATAGTGAGGTCAAAGTGTTACCAAGTAAACAAGTACTGAGACAAAAACGATCGAATCTAAACGATCTAGTAAACCTCCATGTCCTGGTAGCAGTCCTGAGGTATCTTTTAAGCCCATACGTCGTTTCATCCAGCTTTCGGTGAGATCTCCTAATTGTGCAACAAAGGGTACAAGTAGTATGAGCGTTATAAGTTGCCAAACCTCAAATTTTAGACTTAATAATATGTTCAATACTAAGACCGCTATTACTCCACCTAAGAATCCTCCAACGACGCCCTCCCATGTTTTGTTAGGGCTAATTTTTGGGGCGAGTTTATGCTTTCCCCAACGTGATCCCACAAAATATGCGCCTGTATCTACAGTGAATGTGGAAAGGATGATTAAAAGTACGAGCCATTTTCCATCGTCCAATTCACGTGTTAGAACAAATGTTGAAAAAAACATTGCTGGGTAGATGATTGATAAAGCTGTGACAAGGTAGGACTTGTTAATTTTATGGGGTAATCCGATGCATCCTCCAATCACAAAAAGGACAGCTAAAATAGCACCTGCAATTAAAAAACGAATGTCAAAATGTATCCCGGTAACCATAATTGCGGGCAGTACAAGGAGAGGGCCAAGACGGAAAGTTTCTTTAAAAGAAGCTTGAGGAAATAACCAGCCATGCGTGAGTTCTATAGTTGCTCCAAGCGTTACTAGCCCTGCGGCTATAGCGAAAGGCCAGTTACCAATCCAAATTAAAAGAAGCAGGATAGGCATTCCGATTGCAGCTGTCAGTAAACGGAGTTGAAGGCTACGGGACACGCTTTTCTTCTGGTGGTAGCAATCGCCCAAATTTTCTTTTACGCCTACCGTATTCAGCTAAGGCAAGGTCTATATCCTCTCGGCCAAAATCTGGCCAATACGTATCAGTGAAGTACAGCTCTGAATATGCACATTGCCAGATTAAAAAATTAGATAACCGTTGATCACCTGCAGTTCTGATAACTAGATCTGGATCTGGAAGTCCAGCAGTGAAAAGGTTGTTGTGGATGGTTTCTTCAGAAACCGCATCAGCAGATATTCCTGAATCAATAATTTGTTTGAATGCGGTAACGAGATCATCTCTTCCTCCGTACGAGAAGCAAATACTAAGTACGAGTCCATCGTTTTTTTTAGTCGCTTCAATTGCGGCTGTTATATGGTTTTGTAGCCACAGTGGCAATTGTTCTAGATGACCAAGATGTTTGAGTTGTACGTTGTTTTTTTGAAAAGTATCAATTTCACTTTTAATGAATCGATCTAGCAGTCGAATTAATGATCGAACCTCTGTCTGGGGGCGATTCCAGTTTTCAGTACTAAATGCATATAGCGTTACATATCCAATTCCATGTTCCCCAAATCTTTCAAGAGTTCGCCAGATATTTTCCGTTCCTGCCCTGTGTCCTGCTGCGCGTGGCAGATTGCGTTCCTGAGCCCATCTACCATTACCATCCATGATAATTGCAACATGACCGGGGACCCTCCCTCCAGTTAATTTCGAAAGCGTGTCTTCAGCCTGTTCGGTTTTAGGATTTGTCTTGGCTACATGGAGCTTTTGTCTAGATTTCAAGGAGATCTTTCTCCTTTGAAGCTCCATGTGAGTCAATTTGCGAGACATGTTTATCTGTCATTTCTTGTAGCTCTTGTTCGTTGATGCGTAGGTCATCTTGGGTTAATTCGTTTTCTTGTTCTGCTTTGCGAAGGGTGTCGTGAGCACTCCTTCGTACATTACGTACAGCGACTCGGCCATCCTCTAGTTTTTGATGAAGGATACGAACGAATTCTTTTCTCCGTTCTTCAGTTAGTGGGGGAATTGGGAGTCTTATTAATTGGCCATCCACAGATGGATTTAAGCCTAGATCTGAAGTTTGGAATGCTTTTACAATAGATTGCACAGCACCTGCATCCCATACTTGAATAGAAATAAGACGGGCCTCAGGTGTTGTAATAGTTGCGAGCTGGTTTAAGGGCTGTTGTTGCCCGTAGTGTTCTACTTGCAATAGTTCAACGAGACTTGGATGTGCACGCCCTGTCCGTATTCCACCTAGTTCACGCTGTAAGGCAATAATAGAATTATCCATTCGTTCTTCTGCATCTAACAGTACTTCATCCAGATCCATTGCCATTATTTCCCTCCTGTCTAAATTAGTGTTTTATGACGTAACTTGCGTACCAATATTATCACCACATATAGCACGGAATATATTTTTTTGTTTCCTCACATCGAAAACAGTTATTGGCAAATCATGTTCTAGGCAGAGACTTAGAGCTGTAGCATCCATTACTTCTAATCGTTGTTGTAATGCTTCCATATATGTGATTTTGGTATAGCGTTTCGCATCTTTTTCCTTTGCCGGATCTGCAGAATAGACGCCATCTACACCTTGTTTAGCCATTAGTAATACATCACATTCTACTTCTATCGCACGAAGAGCAGCTGCAGTATCAGTAGTCATAAAAGGATTGCCAGTACCTGCTGCAAAAATTACGATTCGTGATTTTTCTAAATGGCGAATCGCTCGTCGCCGTATGTATGGTTCAGCGATTTGGGCCATTGGAAGTGCAGTTTGTGTGCGTACTTCTGCTCCAATTTTTCCAAGAGCATCTTGTAGTGCCAGGGCATTAATTACTGTTCCTAGCATACCGGCATAATCAGCTGTTGCTCTATCCATTCCAGTTTCTGCAGCTAATTGGCCTCGCCAAAAATTCCCACCTCCAACTACTATTGCAACTTGGATGTCTTTTTGGGATGCATTGGAAATCTGACTGGCTACTTCTTTGATTGTAGTGGGATCTATACCAAACTCACGATCACCCATGAGTGATTCCCCACTGATCTTAAGCATCACTCGGTGATATGTAGCCAATTGGCGCTCCTTTAATTAGCCCCCTAATTCAAACCGTGCAATTCGACGGACACGTATATTTTCCCCTGTTTTTAAAATAGCTTCTTTAACTAGATCATCAATTTTCAGGGAGGAATCCTTTATGAAGGGTTGTTCCAAAAGAACAATTTCCTCATCGTTTCCTTCGATTTCTGGTTTTTCAGATCGTTCAGTTTTAGTGATGAGAAGAGGGTTCATGGCAGCAACTTGCATAGCTATGTTGCGTGCCAAAGTTCGAAATTCATCAGTGTTCGCGACAAAATCTGTCTCGCAAGAGAGTTCTACGAGAGTACCTATGCGCCCACCACCATGTATATAGGATTCGACCACTCCTTGACTAGTTTCCCGATCTGCACGTTTTTCAGCTGCTGCTAAGCCTCGTTCACGAAGAAGCAATGTTGCCTTTTCAATATCCCCTTCGGCATTATCAAGTGCTCTTTTTGCATCCATGACACCAGCACCAGTTGCTTGCCTAAGGGTTTTTACCATTTCTGTTGTTACGTTACTCAGTGTTCTGTTCCCCCTCTGTAGTTGACGTTGCTGGTTTTGGTTTTGCAACTGTTTCTTCTGTTGTACTTACTGTTTGCTCTGGAGTCGGCAAAGAAGCTGCATTTTGGTTTGATGCTTCTGTTTTATCTTGTGAAGTGGAGCGGTTCTCAATTATAGGAGCAATGGCTTCCTCATTTGAAATCCCTTCTGTTAGACCTGCTTCGCGTGCTGTTTTTCCTTCTAACGCTGCATCTGCGACTTGAGCCAGAATTAACTTTATTGCTCTGATTGCATCATCGTTACTAGGAATTGGGTAAGTGATTGGGTGTGGATTACAGTTTGTGTCTACTAGCGCGACGATCGGAATATTTAGCCTGCTACATTCAGCGACTGCGATAGCTTCCTTCACTGTATCAATGATAAATACAGCTCCAGGGAGACGATCTAGGGTTTTGATACCACCGAAATACCTATTCATGCGTACGATTTCGTTTGTTATATCAAGTTGTTCTTTTTTTGTTCGCCGACTGTAATCACCTTGTTCCATGCGGTCTTCAAGATCGCGGAGATGCTGTGTTCGTGATTGGATCGTTCGAAAATTGGTTAAAGTTCCACCAAGCCATCTGTTACTTACATAAGGGAGGCCTGCTCGTTGTGCTTCTTCCTCAACTGTTTCCTTAGCTTGTTTTTTTGTACCTACAATTAGAACATCGCTACCAGCAGTAATAATGTCACGAATAAATGTAATGGCATTATCTAGGTAACCAACTGTTTGTTGCAGATCTAGGATATGTATCCCATTGCGTTCAGTAAAAATAAATGGTGACATTCTCGGGTCCCAACGTCTTGTTTGGTGCCCAAAATGTACCCCTGCTTCTAAAAGTTGTTTCATAGTGACAGATGTAACCAGGCTGTCCTCCGGGTGACGCAGGATTTGACTGAACCTGAGTACGGTCAACGCCACATACAGCCACAATACCTTTCTTAGACCTATCGAGGAAGGGACAGTTCAGAGTTTTTTAAACCCACTATTGAAGATGATGGCATTGAAATAAGAATCCTAGTATGGTTGACGTAACTAAGGAGGTGATGCATATGGACGACAGTAGCTGTAGTACTAAGCAAGAAATAATGCAGGAGGTGGTAAAGCACTAACTGTTATTTCTTGCTTTTCTACATAAGGGGTCTGGTAGTTTCTGCCAGACCCTAAATAATTGTTTAATTTCTGTACGAGTCTTTTTCGCGATGCTTTTTGATTCTGATAATTTTGACGCACTTTTGCAAACCTCTAGTATTGGTCGTAATTTTGACCATCACCAATTTGTTTCTTCAACGATGGATATCGCACGTGAACGTTCGATTTCTGGATGTCCCCATGGGACGCTTATACTTGCTGAGGCTCAGAGTGCCGGCCGAGGAAGGAAAGGACGTTCTTTTTATAGCCCAGACTCAGGGAATCTTTATTTTAGTTTAGTACTACGACTTTCCAAGGAAGCCCACTCACAGCTTCCTGTAATTCTTCCGTTGTCAGTAGTTAAAGCTTGTTTTTCCTCGAATGTCGAAACCTCCATTAAATGGCCGAATGACATTTTTATAGGAGATCGGAAAGTTGCTGGGATGATTGTGGATGCTGAAATTTCTAAAGACGTGCGGGTTGCGCTAGTTGGAATAGGTATAAATGTTAATGGTGAACCTTCTGAGAATCCTGAGTTAAGAGATTCTGCTATAAGTTTAAAACAATTTTTGGGCGTAACTATTCAGCGTGAGCGATTGTTAGCAGATTTTTGTAATTTTTTGGAACAAGATCTTAAAACCTCTAGTTCGGAATTAAGAAAAGAATACCGAAATCATAGTTTGCTACTGGGTCGTTCCGTATATGTGCAAGAGAAAAATAAAATATATGAGGCAACTGCAGTTGATATTGCGGAAGATGGCGGGCTAATGGTACGTATTCCAGATGAAAAAAACCTCCGAAAGCTTATTGCTGCGGAGGTTTCAATTCGATCAAATTTTTAAAAGGGATTACTTATCCTTACTTATTTTCTGATGATTCGTTGTCAAAGAATTTACTTACAAGGTCCATCGGTAGAGGGAAAACGATTGTATTACTACGATCACCAGCAATTTCACCAAGTGTTTGCAAGTATCGGAGTTGAAGTGAAATAGGTTCTTTCGCCATAACATTAGCAGCTTGGGCCAATCGCTCACTGGCTTGAAATTCACCATCCGCAGCAATAATCTTGGCTCTACGAGAACGTTCCTCTTCTGCTTGTGCTGCCATTGCACGTTGCATAGTTGGCGGTAGCTCCAAATCTTTGACTTCGACAGTACTTACCTTGATACCCCAAGGTTCTGTTTCTTCATCGATAATGTTTTGAAGTTGTTGATTTACCTCATCGCGTTTCCCTAACAAATCTTCGAGTTCAATTTGTCCCATGACCGAACGAAGTGTTGTCTGCGAAATCTGAGAAGTTGCACGAATGAAATCCAATACCTTTACGACGGCATATTCGGGGTTAAGAACGCGGAAGAAAATAACCGCATTCACCTTGATTGTCACATTGTCAGAAGTGATTGCCTCTTGTGTAGGTACATCAAGAGTGATTGTTCGTAGGTCAACTTTTACCATGCGGTCAATAAATGGGAGCATGACAAATAATCCTGGTCCTTTTGCTCCTTGTAATCGACCAAGACGAAATATTACACCACGTTCATATTCAGTAACAATTCGGATTTGGAATGGAAGTAGCGGGATTAATAAAATCGCGCTTATCCCGAGCAAGAATGCTCGAATAATACTAGTTAGTACACTTGTAGTTTCTTCAGAAATTTCAGAATTGTTAGGTTGTTTTTCCATTTTTTATCTCTCCATTTTGCTAACTTTAAGTTGTAAGCCTTCTGATTCTACTATGGCTACCTGTTCACCGGCTGTTGCAGCTCCAGTTGTGATTTCTGCTTTCCATAATTCACCTTCGAGAAAAACCATGCCCCTAGGCTCTAAGGGCGTTCGTACCTCCGCTATTCTACCGATTAATGCCTCAGCCCCGGTAGGGGTAGTTTGCTTTCGTAAGCGAGCTAAGCCGATAGTTATTGATATGAATAGAGTAGCAAGGATAAAAATTAAAATTGCTGCCACAATTTTATTTGGTTGTAAGTCAGTTGGGGTTTCTCGAAAAGTAATGATGATGCCGAGTATTAATGCTACAACTCCACCAGCACCTAAGATTCCACCCGAAGTGACTAAAAGTTCTAGAAGAAGAAATACGAGTGCAGCGCCGAGTAGTACGAGCCCTGCCGTCTCAACCGGGAGTGTTCCAAAAGCCAGGAATCCTACAACAATCGCAATTACTCCTGAAACTCCCGGTAGAAATAATCCTGGGTTACTTAATTCAAAAACTAAGGCTAAGAACCCTAAAGAAAGCAGTATTGTTGCCAATGTTGGATTTGAAATAAGTTCCAAGACTTTTTCCCATTGGGTCTTTTCTATATATATACGTGGCGCTTCAGAAATATTTGTTAAAAACGTGCTGGTGCCTGGTTTTATGATTATTTCCCTATCATTACTTTGAGCTACTAGTTCGTTGATATCTACTGCGATAATGTCGATAACATTCAGCTTTAAAGCTTCATTTTGAGTAATAGAAACAGCTTTCCTAACTGCTAATTCTGCCCAATCTGCATTACGACCACGAAGTTCTGCGGCTCCCCTTATAAAACTTACAGAATCGTTTTCAACCTTGGATGCTAAAGTGCTTTCCATATCGCTGCCGTCTACATTTACGGAGGCAGCAGCACCGATTGAGGTGTTAGGAGCCATGGCTGCTATATGGGCCGCTAGGGTGAGGAAAGTACCTGCACTTGCAGCTCTTCCTCCTGCAGGGGAGACATAAACTGCAATTGGTATAGATGATTGATAGAAATGTTGAACAATTTCTCTTGTGGTAGAGCTCACGCCACCGGGTGTATTTAACTCAATTATGATTAAGCTGGCCTTATTTAGTTCTGCATTTTTAAAAACTCGATCGACATAGCGTTCCGTTATAGGCCCAATAGCACCATCAATTTTTATAATATGAATGGATCCCGGGGGGGTAGGTTCAGCGGTTTTGCAGGCGAGTAGCAAGCAGCTAATTAATAGTAATCCTAGGAGGGGCCATAATCTTAAAAGTTTATTTTGATGTAACTGTGCCATAACAAGAGTATAGGACTCTTCTGAATGCTAGCGTTATACGTTAACGCTAGCCACGGTATATTGGTTATATGACAGATAATTTACAATCTTTTAGTACTGCACGAGGCATGACTGATCTCTTGCCTGAGGATATGCGCTCATTTAGGTATATCGAAGATATATTTCGTGAAATTTCAGGCAATTGGGGCTATGAGGAAGTGAGAACACCTAGTGTAGAAAATTATAATGTTTTTACCTCTGCTGGTGCCCTTACTCCTGAATCACTTATGCGCGCGTATACATTTCTAGATTGGGATGGTTGGAGTGGCGAGCGAGTTATGCTCCGATATGATTCGACAATTTCGGTTGTACGTGCGGCAACTTTGGCTGCGTTAGAATTACCTGCTCGCTTATTTTATGTTCAAAGTGCCTTCCGTTTTAATGAATCTGAAGATCAAGGGGAGGAGTGGCAGTGTGGGCTTGAATACCTTGATGCCTTGCCGGGAAGTGGGGAATTGGAAGTGATAACTCTTGCAGCAGATCTTTTTTCAGAAATGGAATTATCTACTCAAGTAAAGCTTTCTCATTCAGGCATAGCACAGGCAGTTTTCGATTTGGCTGAAGTGGATGATATGTTAGTACGTCGTAATTTACTTAGCCGTATTACAGATGAAGGTGAAGGCGTATTCCTTGAGCTTTTAGAGGATAATGTTGCTGCTCTTACTTTGATTCGTGCGATTTTTTCGGATGTAAACCAATCTCCTGATGTATTAGATAAATTTATTACACTTGCGGTGGCAGGTCTTCCCAAAGCTGTCCCTGCTCTTTCTGAATTACAGGATTTAACTAAAACTCTAGTTAATACGGGTAGAAGCATTTGTATTGATCTTTCGATGCAACTCGACTTTGAATACTACGATGGTGCTTTTTTTGAATTTATTGATACTGAAAACTATGAAACGCTTGGGCGAGGTGGACGTTACAAGCCCGCTGCTGCAGGTGATTTAAAGAGTGCTGTTGGCTTTGCTCTCGATATTCCTACAGCACTAGGGTGTTTGCAGCTTGAGGGTATGAAAGATACAAATCAGGTTAATATGCTCCCGACTGAAAAAGGTGATTATACTTTTGCTCTTGAAATTGCTGAAGCCTTACATGAAAAAGGCATTGTTGCTTCCCTCGGCGGGAACAATTCTGCAGATATCGTAATAAAAATTCGGGAAAATACAATTTCGTTGCTTGGGCAGAATGGGCAGTATGAAGATATAGCATTGGAAGGTTTGTTGGAATTGTTGCTTGAAAACAAGGAAAATAATTAAGCACTATGTCCGATCAAATCTTAAAGTTAGCGTTGCCCACAGGTAATTTTCGTGAAATCGTCGCGAATATTCTTACACAATCCGATATTGCTGTTCCTGGTTATGAATCAGGTTCTCGTGTTCTGAGCGCTACGGCAAAGGAAACAGGTATCCGATTTCGAATTTTTCGTGAAGGAGATATACCGATCCAAGTTGCTCTTGGCAATTATGATATAGGTATTTGTGGTGATATAAACCTTGCGGAACTCCAAATTCGGTTTTCGCTTGATCGAGTAAAACGTATTGCAGCGTTGCCTAGTCCTATAACTGAAGTTTGGCTGGCCGCCGCACCCTCTTCAGGTCTTAGTGCTGATAAAATACCGTACGGTAGTGATTTAAATAATGTCCGTATTGCGAGTGAATATCCCAACTTTGTTGATTTAATCGCTGCACATTTACAGATTCCACATTTTATTTCTCTACCCCTGTACGGCGCAGCAGAAGTTTACCCCCCTGAAGATGCTGACTTAGTTATTTTGCCCGTCAAACAACGTTCTGAAATTGAAGATCTTGGTCTTGTTCCGTTACACCGCCTTTACGTTGGAGGACTCTCACTTATCGGAAATACTAAAACATTCTCTGGGGAAAATATACGTTCTTTTATAGATCGTCTCGCACCTTATTTTGAAAATTTTGAGCCTCTACCAAGTTTGCCAGAACAAACTGTTGTAAAAAAAATCGAGTTAGGAAAAAGAGATACAAATGTTTTGCGACTTGCCTTACCTGATGGGCACGCGCAGAGACATACGTATGCAGCTTTGAATGAAGCTGGGATAAAGTATGATGGGTATGATGAATCAGGATCTATTCGCCGTCCTGATTCTGGAAATCCCAGTCTTCAAATTAAAGTTGTTCGCCCTCAGGATATGCCCCAATTGGTAGCATCTGGAGCGTTTGATCTTGCTATCACAGGGGATGATTGGTTGAGGGAACATCTTGCAAAATTCCCTTCCTCGCCTGTTTCTGTAGCGGCGGATCTTCGGCGAAGTCGTTATAGTATTGGTCCGGTCGTGCACAATGATTTTCCTGCTGATACAACTGCAGAAGCTTTGGAAATTTGGTCTAATATGGAACGCCCCGTACGTATTGCAAGTGAGTATCCTGCTTTAGCTGAAGCATTTGCTCGGGATATTCGATTACCCAGAACAGTCATTATTCCTATTAATGGTGCTAGTGAAGCCTTTGTTCCTGAAGATGCAGATATTCTGATCGAGGGTACTGAGACAGGAACCAGCTTACGTGCCAATAATCTTAAAATGCTCGATCCATTTCTTATTTCTACGAATTGTTTAATTACTAGAAATTCACCAAATACAAGCCAGTTAGCTTTGCAGAAAGAAATTATTCAAACTTTGAGTGTAGCTGCAGAAAGAAATAGCGTAACCTAAGGGTGAACGATGCCTCCCATCACACTGCACATGGTACTTGCAAGCAATGTAGCCAAGAATCTTTCTGACCAGGAAATGGATTTGAATAATAGTTGGTATCTTCTAGGCGCTACTACTCCTGATATCCGCGTAATAACTAAACAGGATCGTCAGGATACGCATTTTTTCGATCTTTCAGTCATGGAGCATCAAGATTCAGTAAAACAATTTGTTCGTGAGAATCCTGAGGTGTCAGATCCTTCACTTTTAAAATCGCAAACACGAGCTTTTGTCGCGGGTTACATTTCTCACCTTGCTTTTGATGAAAATTATATAACCAATATATACCGGCCAAATTTTCTAGATAGCAAAACAATTGGTGGTTCCGTCAAAGCTAGTGTTATGGATAGGCTTTTACAATTCGATTTAGATAGGACTTATGGTAATGATCCGGATCTACGTTCTAATTTATGCGAAGCACTAGCATTCACTATAGATGAAGTGGAACTCGGGTTTATTGAAATTGATACATTACGTAAGTGGCGTGATGTGGTTAGGGCAATAGCTGAACGAAATTTGGATTGGGATCGTGCCCGTTCGATGATCAATAATCATTTACGGCGTGCGGGTGTTGATGATGAAGGTGAGTTAGCTATATTTCTTGATTCGCTTCCAGATTTACTTGATGAGACAATTGGATATGTGACGGATGAGATAGTGCAATCATTTGTAGAACGTGCCACCGAGGAAGTAACTATTGTTGTAGGGAAGTATTTGCAATGCGCATAATTTCAAGTGTAGAGGAGGGGCGACGAACAATTTTGTCCCGAGCTCCTTTAGAAGTAGAGCAAATACCACTGGGTGTACGAGAGACTACCTTTCGTACCTTTGGAAAAGAGCTTACTCCGGAAGAAGCAGTAAGCAGAGTAATTCGTGATGTACGTGAGGATGGTGATAATGCTATTCGATATTACAATTCAGCTTTTGATAATTCTCAGCCGGAAGAACTGATTGTATCCTTAGAAGAGATGCAAGCTGCTCGTGAGAGTGTGCATGCTGAAGTTGTTGAAGCACTTCAGTATGCGGCAAAAAGGATTACTGAATTTCATGAGCAACAACTTCGTTCTATAGGCCTTAATTTTCAAGTTAATGGCCTTGGTCAGATGACTCGTCCTCTTCAGCGTGTTGGGATTTATGTACCAGGCACTGCCGCTCCTTTACCAAGTACGGCTCTTATGTGTGCAATTCCTGCACGGATTGCAGGAGTAGAAGAAGTTTATATAGCTAGTCCCACACTAGAAGATGGTTCAATTTCTCCTATTAAACTGGTAGCTGCTGAAATTGCTGGAGTAGATGCTATTTTTAAAGTGGGAGGAGCTCAGGCAATTGCTGCTTTAGCCTACGGTACAGAGAGTATTCCGAAAGTTGATAAAATCTATGGTCCTGGCGGTTTATTTGTAACTATTGCAAAACAGGCTGTTTATGGTGATGTTGGAGTAGATGCTATATATGGGCCAACAGAAACCGTGATCATCGCTGACGAAAGCGGAGATCCTGATTTGATAGCGGCAGATTTGCTTGCACAAGCTGAGCATGATCGGCTGGCAAGTCCAATTTTGTTAACACCATCAAGAAATTTGGCTGAGAAGGTTAGAGCCGCTGTTAAGATCCAGTTGCTTGATTTAGAACGTGCAAAAATTGCGGAAGAAGCTTTTGAAAATCGTGGAGGATGCATTTTGGTGAATGATATTGAGCAGGCGATTGAGCTTGCGAATGAATATGCGCCAGAACACCTTTGTTTAGTGGTGGAAAATCCTACGGCTTGGGTTACGAAAGTTAAAAATGCCGGGGGTGTTTTTTTAGGAGAAACATCGCCAGAAGCAGTAGGTGATTATACTGCTGGGCCCAGTCATACTATGCCAACTGGTGGTAGTGCAAAGTGGTCTTCTCCGCTAGGCGTGGGCGATTTTTTAAAGACGATTAGTGTTGTGAATATCCCACCTGCAGAGGCTGAAGAGCTTGCTCGGATGGCAAGTATAATTGCACGTGCAGAAGGATTGACAGCTCATGCAGCATCAGTTGAACGTCGAATTCAGGGTCGTTGAAAATGAATAAAGATCCGCTAAAATTTATAAGGTCAGATTTTGCAGAATTGATTCCATATCTCGCTGTAGATTCTTCTGAGGAAATTGCTAAAACCTTGGATATTTCAGCTGGATCTATTATTAAGCTGAATGCGAATGAGAATCCATACCCACCGATCTCAGCTGTTCGTGAAGCTATAGCTGGTGCTTCTATAAATACTTATCCAGATCCGAAGCAGTCACTCCTTCGTGATACGATCGGATCGTTTTTAAGTGTCAATCCTGAACAGATCGTTGCAGGTTCAGGATCAGATGATCTCATTGATATAGTTATAAGATTGGTTGAGCCAAAAGCATCTGTCACTGCTGTACCAACGTTTGGTATGTACAAATTTTTAAGTAACACTACCGGAATTAATCACATTGCTATTACACGAAACGAGAATTTTGAAGTTGATATTCCTGAAATTCGGAAAGCTGTTAAGAATGGTGCAAATCTGATTTTATTAGCTTCTCCTAATAATCCGACTGGCAATAGTTTGAGCATGGAAGAAGTTATAGAGTTGGCTGAACTTGACGCAATGATTGTTGTCGATGAAGCATATGCGGAATTCTCTGGATTTAGTGTAATTCCTTTAATTGAAGAATATCCTAATCTGATTGTGTTACGTACGTTTAGCAAATGGGCTGGACTTGCAGGACTTCGAATTGGTTATAGTATTTCACATAGCGAGATTGCTAAGCGCATGATGGCTATCAAGCAACCCTACAATGTAAGTACGATTGCAGAAGCAGCGGCATGTGCTGCAATAAGGCATCGCGATGTTGGGTTAAGGTCAGTTAATTTACTTGTACTAGAGCGAGAACGATTAAGTACAAAATTGTCAGAATTTTCTATTTTTAAGGTATTTCCTTCTGATGCAAATTTTGTGCTTGTGAAAGTTGTGGATAAAAAAGCTGAGGATGTGGTTAAATTTCTTTGGGAACGAGGAATCCTCGTGAGATATTATGATATGCCAGAACTTTCGGGGATGATTCGCATTAGTGCTGGTCTTCCTGAACAAACTGATGCTTTATTAAAAGCATTACAAGAATTTGAGGGGAATCATGTCTAAACGCGAAGCAATTGTCAATCGTAAAACTGCTGAAACAGAGATCGAGCTCAAGGTTGTGATCGATGGGAAAGGTTTATTTGATATAGAAACAGGGTTAGGTTTTTTTGATCATATGTTGTCTCAAATAGCTCGTCATGGGGTTTTTGATATTTCATTGAAAGCAAAAGGAGATCTTCATGTTGATGCACATCATACCGTTGAAGATGTTGGTATCGCTTTGGGTGAAGCTTTCGCCCAGGCACTTGGTGAAAAAGTTGGCATTGTTCGATCTAGTTCGGCTACATTTCCATTGGATGAAGCATTAGGATTTGCTGCAGTTGACTTAGGAGGTAGGCCTTATACCGTCTTAAACTTAAATATTTTGGGAAGAGAAATTGGTGGGTTTCCTCCCGACCTGCTCAATCATTTTTTTGAATCTTTTGCCAGTACGCTGCGTGCCAATTTCCATATTAAGGCTATCTCTGGTGTTAATGATCACCACAAGGCAGAAGCTTGTTTCAAAGCTTTTGCAAAGGCTTTGGATAGTGCAACCACATATGATGAAAGGCGTGCTGGTACAGTGCCTTCAACTAAAGGTACATTAGATTAATAGAAGCTAGAAGTGTGATAGTTCGACACATTCACCATCTTCGACTTGGATTACACGAGTGGCGACCTCATGCATTAACAAGCTGTCATGACTTGCGCAGACAATAGTTCCTTCATAGTTAGATAATGCTTCTATGAGCATTTTTCTTGTCATTACATCTAAATGGTTAGTGGGCTCATCTAAAAGTAAAACATTCGATGGCTGAAGAAGGAATTTTGCGAGGGCTACTCTGCTACGTTCTCCTCCTGACAAAACTGAAATTGATTTGTATACGGCGTCACCACGAAATAAAAATTGTCCGAGTGCTTTTCGAATCTCCGATTCGGAATTGCTAAGTGCTACTGATTTGACTTCATCCAATACCGAAAGGTTTAAATCTAGTACCTCATCTTGATGTTGGTCATAATATGCCGGTTCTGCTCTCTCTGACCACGAAATTTTTCCTGCAGTCGGAACAAATTCACCTGAAAGTGCTCGTAAGAGAGTGCTCTTACCGCTTCCATTGGGCCCGATAAGTACGATCTTCTGACCACGTTCAACTAATAAATTCGCATCAATCAACACGGTTCGATCATCCCAGTTATGACCAAGCCCCTCTACTTGTAATACCTCACGTTCTACTCGGCTGGAAGATTTCAATTGAAATGATATTTTTTTTTCTTTACTTGGAAGAGCGGTTCTATTAATTTTTTTTAGTGCTTTTTCTCTCGACTTTACCTGTGTTGCCTTTGTTGCTTTACTACGAAAACGCTCGATAAATCTTTCTTGTTTTGCAATCTCTCGATTCTCTTGAGTTGCTGCCTTTTGAAGTTGAGCTAGTTTCGATGCCTTTTGTTCCAGAAATGAAGAATAGTTACCGAGATAACTTGTCACTAGTCCATCACGTAACTCCACTATCCGCGCTGCGACGCCATCCAAAAAATCCCGATCATGTGTGACCAATATAACTGTTCCTGCAAATTGTGATAAATAGTGAGTTAACCATGTTTTGGCATTGGTATCTAAATGGTTAGTGGGCTCATCTAGTAACAAGTGCTCGGGCTGACGCACTAATACTTTGGCAAGTCCAATCCGCATTTTCCAACCACCGGAGAAATCCCCACATTTTTTTTTACGATCTTTCTGAGTAAAACCTAAACCGTCGAGTATGCGACCAATTCGTTTTTCAATACGATACGCATCTAAAATCTCTAACTCTGTAAATAAAGATGCTTGTTCATTGATTAGTTCCTCTATGTTTTCTGCGCCTTCACTAATTTGATTAGAAACTGCATCAAGTTTCTCTTGTAAGGAAGTTATATCATCGAATGCGACCCATAGCTCTTCTAGCAACGCATTATCACTATCAAATGGCACATCTTGTTTTAAATAACTAAGTTCACCACCATTATGTCCAGCCGTTCCTGCATCAGGTGGTTCCATACCTGCAATCAATTTCAGTAAAGTAGACTTTCCTGTGCCATTTGGTCCGACTAAACCAACTTTTTCACCATCACCTACATTGAGTGAGATCTTATTCAAAATTAAGGTTGCACCAAAAGACTTGCTGAGTTCATTAATAAAAATCACAATAGCTCAATAGTACTGGAAGCTTATTTAGGATCTATCATTACCAAGTTTGCTAACTACTAGGTTCATTGTATCTTCGGCTTAAACCAACCATCTCGTTTTGCCCTGATATGACAAGCTTGGCTACACCATAACCGTCTGCTTCGTCCGTCTGCATGTACGTTACCGGGTAGGTTTTTTGGGCAAACAGCTAAGCCTGCACTATCCACGAGTTGTGAGTGTTCATCAGTGAAAATAATTTGGCCGGTTTCGTGAAGTTGCAACTGTACATCTCGTCCAGATAAGAAGTGTTTTTCAGTAAGCAATTCATCACAGTACTTACAGATATTGTCAGTGAGTTTGCGTTTCAGGTAGGTGTAGCATTCATGTCCTCTAACTGGAGTAAACATTTGCAAGCAGTTGTAATAATAGTACTTAGGTAGTTCATCCAATTGTTCTTGCAGACGTAACCAAATATATCCGCTTAAGTTACGAGGTTCGATAACAGTGGAAATTTTTAGGTAAGTTTCAACATCTTTGAGTGTTGATTGATTCCTTCTGCCGTAACGATCGCGCTCCAATTGCCAAGGCAATTGATCGTTTGGGTGTACTTCGTTTTTCACAAAAGTGTTTTGTTCTAGGTAATGATCGATAGTAATAATAATATCGTGTATTAGTTCCACGTACGGCACAGACCAGTTTTTATCTTCGGGTAATAGCCCTGCATTTAATGCACGCTGTGCGGCAGGGAAATAAGGATCTGCTGCTTCTTGGCGGAGAGGGCTTGGTACTACCAGTACGTTTCCGATGGTATGTTCCTTACTTAGCTCACGAGGATTAATTTTGTGTTTTCGAAATTCATCCAAAACGCTAGTTATCCACCAAATATGATGAGCTTCATTTATGAAGGCGTGGACATTGAAGTAAATTGAATGACTAAGGTCTAATGGTCCGTAATCTTGTAGCCACCTACTGATGTTGTCGTCACGAACTTCAGGAGTTTGTAGAAGCTCATAGATCATTTTGAGTGAGTATTGAGGTGCTGGATTTTGTGAGACTGGACGGTATTTTCTTTCGTTAAGTCTTTTAACACGAAGTTCACCATCAGTTAAGGCTGCATTTGTCCATTTAGCCCACTGCCATTCAGGGTTAAGTCGTAGAATTTGCATGTTTGAATCCTAACCTTTTTTTAAAAGTTCTTACACTACGTAATGGTGGTTTTAGCATGGAAATTCTATAAATATCCCAAACATCATTAGTTTTGGTACATTGTGCTTATGTCAGTGCCACTTGCTACTTTACTAGAGGGTATTCCATCTGCTGAACTAGTACGTGGTGATAGCTTAGAAATAAGCTCTATTCAGCATGATTCTCGCCTAGTTGATGTAGGGGATTTATTTGTTGCAATACCTGGCTACAACACAGATGGGCATACTTTTTTACTCAATGCTATTGATGCAGGGGCGGTTGCTTTAGTTGTTCAGCGTGATGCAAGATCGTTTTGGGCTCATCTACCGGGAACCTATCCAATTGTTGTCGTAGACAATACTCGTCTTTGTTTAGCATCGTTAGCCGCTAATTTTTTTGGTAATCCTTCAAAAGATTTGACGGTTATCGGTGTTACGGGGACCGATGGTAAGACTACGACTACACATTTTTTGACAAATATTTTTGAGCAGGCAGGTTATACGGTTGGTCGTTTAGGAACTGTTGACTCATATATTACTAATGTTGATCTAGCTAATTTTCCTTCTACTCGACTTACAACGCCTGAAGCTACACAAGTACAAGGTTTTTTGCGAAAAATGGTTAATGCTGGATGTTCCTATGCAATTATTGAATCTTCAAGTCATGGACTTTCGCTAAGTCGCCTAGATGATTTAGCTTTTGATACAGCTGTCTTAACTAATGTTAGCGGTGACCATCTTGATTTTCACAAAACTTTTGAAGCATATCGGGAAGCTAAAGGTAAGCTTTTTCAAAAACTAGAAGCATCACCTGAGCCTATTGCAATTATAAATGCAGTGGATCCATCGGCTAATTTTTTTCTTGATTTAGCTTCTGCTGCACGTTCTATATCATATGCGGTTGGTATCGAAGTGAGTGAGGAAGTGGATATAAGTGCCAAAATAAAGGATTTACGTCCTGATGGCTCTACTTTCCAGATCGCTTTTCCGGAAAAGGATGTTGAATGTTCAATTCAAATCCCAGCATCTTTCAATGTTGAAAATGCTTTAGCTGCAGCTGCAACAGCATATGCTCATGGGATTGGAATTGATGAGATAGTTGCAGGGCTTGCTGCATGTAGCGGTATTCCGGGAAGAATGGAATATATTAATGCGGGTCAGGATTTTGATGTAGTGGTGGATTATGCCCATACCGGTGACGCAGTACGTAAGGTTTTATCGGTACTGAGAGATGTAACAAAGGGTAAGTTGATTGTTGTTGCGGGTGCTGCTGGTGAACGGGATCCTGGACGACGGTTTGGTGTTGCTCGTGCAGCAGCTGAGATTGCTGACTTTGCAATTTTTACAAATGAGGATCCACGATCTGAAAACCCAGAACAAATAGTTCGTGAAATTGGAAATCATGCAGAAGGGGCAGGGAAGACTCGAGGGAAAGATTTCCTTGAAATAAGTGATCGTCGTTTTGCTATTGCTAGGGCTATGGAATATGCAGAGACAGATGATTTAGTAGTTGTATGCGGAAAAGGGCATGAGCGTAGCATTGAATTGGATAATCAATTTTTTCCTTGGGACGATAGAGAGGTTGTTAAGGAGGAAATTGTTCGACTTGCTAAGAAGCGTGAAGATCCTAGCTGAGAAAATTCTATAATAGTTGGACTTCAAGTTTCCTATTTTAAAGGAGTATAAAATTGGCAAAGCAGCGTGGTAAGCAAGATCAACAACATCGTGACCAGAGATCGAGTAGGCGTCGTTCCTCCAGGAGTGATACTACTGGGAGTGGTGATCAATATAAGCCTAGTTTCCCAGTGAGTATTTTCACAAATTCGAGGGCTTTGTATGCTGTTGGGGCATTTTTGATAGTCGGAGGGTTACTGGCTGCTTATTTACTGCAAAACCAAACCCCTAATCGTTCGTCGGCAGATCCTATTGGTGAGTCTGTAGTTGAGGAAACTGATCTTGAAGATACTGAATCTCCTTCGGCAACTCCAGATGCGCGTATATTTTCTGTTCCGCCTGAAGAGGTCACTTTTAGAAATGAGAATTATAGTGCAATTATTGAAACGAATAGAGGTAGTTTTAGGATTCTATTAGACTATGATAATGCTCCAGTTACAGTTAATAATTTCGTATTTCTTGTAGAAAAGAAGTTTTTTAACGGATTGAGTTTCCATCGACTTATACCAAATTTTGTTGCTCAAGCTGGTGACCCAACAGGCAGTGTCGATGATGCACGTGATGGTCCAGGCTATGAACTTCCCGACGAACCTAATGAGAATCGAAACTTAATCGGTACAATTTCGATGGCGAAAGTTCCAGGGACGATGAGTTTTGGTTCTCAATTCTTCATAAATCTTAAAGATAATCCAGCGCTAGATTTTGATAGTGGTAATAATGATTTGTATTATCCTTTTGCTTCTGTAGTAGATGGCTTAGAAATTGTACGTTCTCTTACCCAGGGAGATATCATTGATTCAATTACTATTACTCGGGAGGGTCGAGCAATGTCAAAAAGTTTTTCTATGGCTGAACAAATTATTGATGCCGAAGTTAATAATTATGAAGCTACGATAAAGACAGCGAAAGGGGATATCAAAATTTTTCTTTTCGCAGAATCAGCGCCGAATACTGTGAATAGTTTTGTTTTCCTAGCAGAACAGGGCTATTTCGATGGGATTGCGTTCCATCGCATTGTTCCTGATTTTGTAGTACAAGGTGGTGACCCTACGGGTAGTGGTTCAGGTGGTCCAGGTTATGAAACAGAAGATGAACCGAATGAAAAGAGAAACACAGTTGGGAGGCTTTCCATGGCTAAAGTTGGTGGTTCTTCAAGTTTTGGTAGTCAATTTTTCATTAGTTTAGTAGATAATCGTGGCTTAGACTTTGATAATGGACTCGCAGATAAATTCTATCCATTTGGGGAAGTTATTTCTGGAATGGATATTGTGCGTGCACTTGTTCAAGGTGATGTTATTGAGTCCGTAACCATTGAGGCGAATTCGAGGTAACCGTTCATGAGCAACGAACAAAACCCATTTAGGCCTGAAATTACACAGGAACAGTTTCTAGAAGAGCCATTTTTCCGTCCTGTTTATTGTGCCCAAAATGGAGATATGCCAGTCCATATTTTGCGTATCGATCTTTCAGTTGGGGGCACTGCACCTAGAGATGCAATAATTAATTTGCGTTATCAAGGCATACAAGGGCCGACTGCTGGTGCCCTTTGGTGTAATCCGCAATTCAGCACATTTATTATTGAAGCTCCAGTTTCAGATTCTCAATTTTATGCTAATCGTGAAGGCATTCCAATAGGTATCTATGTGGATGCCCAACAGGTACGTGATGAGCAGATAGAAATTCTTGATTCGTCCAAAAATGACTGTATTTTACAAGGTGGGGGTGAAACTAGTCTTGTAATTCAGTTACCTGAGGATATATTCCAACTTTCTCCTGTGGCACTTGCAAGACTTCGATCACATCGGAAGCCGCGCTTAACAAGTTAATTGCTTTAGTTAAATATGTGATTTTACATCTGGAGACAGCGTAGTAATACCTTCTTTGTATAATGTTTCGATTTCCAAAGCGGTTAATCCTAGGAGATCACTAAATACATATTCGTTGTGCTCTGCATAACCAGGCGCGGGGAGTCGAACACTACCTGGTGTTCGACTCATTAGCCATGGTGGTGTTTCCATTTCCCAGGTGCCTGCATCAGGATGACTATGTTCTGTCCAAACGTTACGCGATCTCATTTGAGGGTCGCTCATAATTTCTGGAATAGTTAACACTGCTCCGGCTAGAACACCTTCTCTTTGTAGGATGTACATAGTTTCGTAATGCCCGTGAGTTAAGCTCCATGTTCTGATGAAATCATCCAGAAGATCTTCGTTTTCCTTTCGGGCTTCAGCTGTTTTAAAACGAGGATCTTTTGCTAGATCTGGTTGTTCCATAGCTCTACATAAATTTGAAAATTGCTCATCATTTTCACAAGCAATGGTTACCCATCGGTTTTTTCCTGCACTGGGATAACAATTATGTGGGGCAAATTGACTGTTTCGATTTCCTATCGGGTTACGAAGCGTTTTGTTCATGCTGTAATCGACAAGGTATTCACCTACAAGGCATGTAAGATTTTCTCGCTGTGCCATATCGATGAAAACGCCTGTACCGGTTAATCGTAGCTGTCTCAGACCCAACGCAATGGCTGCAGGCGTTGCGGTTCCAGACATTGGATCACCATAGCTAAATCCTGTTTTTGTTGGTTCCCCATTCTCATATCCAGATATGGATACCAAGCCTGCCAATTGCTCTACATTGGTTCCATAGGTTACATAACCGCTTTCTGGACCTGTTTTTCCATGACCTGGCATAGAGAGATAAATGATCTTTGGATTAATTGCCTTAATCTCTTCATACCCAAGTTCTAATTTTTGCATTACGTCTGCACGATAATTCTCTACAAGAACGTCTGAGATAGATACAAGTTCAAGCAATAATTCTCGCCCACGTTTTGTTTGAAGATCTAAGATTGTGGAGTATTTATTTCGGTTATTGTGATTGAAATAGGCTGATTTGTTGTACCATCGTTCTTCGGTGCGCGGCATTCTACCTAGGCCACGTAGCAGATCCCATTGCTTTGGACCCTCGATCTTAATTACCTCAGCTCCATAATCTCCGAGTAAACGTGTTCCCATTGGTCCTGCCCATACCATGGTTAAATCAAGTACGCGAATCCCTGCCAGAGGAGCAGTCATTGGGTTAGCCTGCTTAAGATTTCCTTTGTGTTTTCTCCTAGTAATGGTGCTGGATTATCAGTCCAGGTATCTGGACCCATCCACCAAGGGGGACCCGGATATGTAGCTTTGCCAGCTATAGGATGTTCAATTTCACGTAGAAACCCTCTTTCTTTTAGCTGAGGGCTTTCCATTAGATCAGCCATATCATGAATATATGTGATAGGTGCTCGGTTTTCTCCTCCAGCTCGATGAGCCTCTTTTTTTGTTGTATTTGTCGACCATTGGATAATTTCAGCCATCAATTCATCATTATTGGCCATGCGTGCTTCTGCGGTTGAATAGCGTTCATCTAGTACCCATTCTTCATGGCCAATGGCTCGAGCGAAGGGTGGCCAATTACGTGCCATAACGTGAATACCTATTTGACCATCGATACAGGGGTAAACCCCCATAATGCTGGACATCAAATTTCCTCGACGTTCAGGCGACCATAGGCCCATATAAGCGTAAAACGGAACTCCAGCTTCTAGGATTGGTCCCATACAGTGCTGGACACTTATATCGACATGTTGTCCAATTTCATCTCTTTCTGTAGCTAAAAGTGCAAGCATTCCTGCAGAAAAGGCATTGAGACCCCCTTGGTAATCTGCTTGGTATCCTCCATTTTTTAAGGGCCCACCCTCCTCTGTTCCTGTGATAAACATTTGACCGCTCATTGCGAAGGCAATCAAATTGTTTGAATAAAAGTCTGCATATGGACCATTCTGTCCATATGCAGTTATGGAGATAAGAACTAATTTGGGGTTAATAGCTTTGAGAGTCTCGTAATCAATTCCTAAGATCTTGGCATCATTCGGTCGATAATTTTCTATTAACACGTCACTTGTTTTAACTAATTCACTAAGGCTGTCGCGACCTGCTACTGTTTGCAGATCAAGTGTGACAGAGCGCTTGTTAGTATTTAAGTACATAAATAACGCACTTGTTTCGGGGTCGGGCTTATTGTTTTTAAAGGGCCCGTGTGTTCTTGAAATATCTCCGTCTAGAGGTTCTACTTTGATAACTTCTGCACCATAACCCGCAAAAAGTTTTCCACAGTATGGCGCAGAGACAAAATTGCCTAATTCTAAAACTTTAATTCCCGATAGTGGCTGCATGTTGCGATATTATCAACTATTACGTCCAGGTAATTCGACCTGGATGTTTCCTCTAACCGAGGGTTGTCCATCTGCAAGAGTTACAACCTCAAGCTCAACAATGTTAATGCCATCCTCTTGTCTTTTGTCAACAACACGTCCAGATAAAGTAAGTGGGTTACCTGCAATATCAGGACGTCGGAATGCGACGCGTACACTGATCAGGTTACTTTTTGTTCCGGCCCAAGCTCCAACATAGTGTGAAATCCAAGAGAGCTTTAGTAAACCGGGGACAAGTGCTCCGCCAAAGCCCATTCGACGTCCAGCTTCGGCATCACCGAATGCAGGGTTTGTTGGATTATCTCGACCAAAAAATTCTATAGCCTGGTCTTCTGTAGGTGTTCTTTCGAGCAATGGTAGCTCATCATCGACAGAAATATCTTCAAAGTATAGTTCACTCATTATTCATCTCCTCGATCAAATTGATTAATTGTTCGTAGAGATGCTGCTACAGCATCACCATTTTCATTAAGATAATCTGTCTGAAAAGTTACAAGAACACTATATCCATAGCGTCCTCCTAATCGATCGCGAATGGAAATGACTTGTGTGATTGCTTGGAGAGTTTCATTTATTTGGATAGGTTTCATGAATTTCCACTCTGTTTGAGTTAAAATTCCACTTGATAAAACTCGTGGAGATAATTCGGGCGGAAGTCCAGGCTCAAGCATCGCTAAAGCATAAGGTGGGGCAACGCCTGTATCATCATCGTATCTGGGGTCTTTATCCCCTAGTAAATCACGCATTCGTGATGCATCTGCAGCTTTAGGTACCACTTCGATCGGATCACTTTTAACTCCGATCATTGCACGATGCTCTGCAGTAATTTTGCTTTCTTCAACCTCTGACAATTTGTTGCCTCCTAATTTTTAGCGTGGTAGCCCAACAATAATATTGTCGTCTTCTATTTTTACAGGGTATGTTTGTATATCTTCTGCACCTTTGTTCCAGAACAAGATTTTTGATTGTAAACGTCCAAGGAAGGGATGGGCAGCATTGAACTCACTGGTAAATGGTTGCGTCACTGCCTTGCCTGTTGCGATTTCAAAACGCGCTCCGTGAAATGGGCACATAACACATTCATCTTTTACCTTTTCGGCTTTTAAAGGCATTCCTGGAAAACTGGAGATTGGTAATCTCACATGTGGGCAAAGAGCTCCAAGTGCATAAGCTGTTTCACCCATTCTTATGATTGCAACACGAATTGTTCGGAGTCGTACTTCTTTGGTGACACCTTCAGGAAAATTACGAATAGAGCCTGCGTTTTCCCAAACCTTCATTTTTTCATGCGGGATGTTATTTTTTGCTTTCAAAGGGAGTGGAGGATCGATACCTAGCAATGGGCCTAAAACAGTCTGCATGGCACCTCCAGAGATAAGTCCAGCAACAAGGAGGAATAGTCCTCCTGCAAGACCACTGCTACTAGTTTCAAGATCACCTGGCGCTACAATAAGAATAATTCCGCCCGCAATCAATGCGATCGTAAATGCTCCCCAGGTCCCTAAAATCGACATTCCTACAATGGCAAGTCCTATTGACACAATGCACTCCTTCCGCGGAATGGTAGCGTGCTCGCTACTATTCGTCCAAAAAACGTTGTTTTTTTATAGCCCTTCAATATTCCTATAGCTCTGTCTGAAATATAGAAGTGGTGCAGCATTTTCTTCTGCACCTGCTTGAATAACTTTTCCAATTGCAATGATATGATCTCCTCCGTCTACTAGCTCGCTTACTTCGCAATCTAGCCATGCAGCGGACCCTGATACTATAGGAGCCCCTGTTTTTAGGGGGTAACAAGGAACTCCGAGATCTGTCTCTGGTTCTCTACCTGAAATGGCAAACCTATTAGAAATTTCCTCTTGTCCTTTGGACAAGATACTTACAGCAAACTTTTGAGATACAGGTAATATTTTTTCCATATGATTGCCCTTCGCAATACACACTATGATAAGTAATGGATCCATCGAGAGAGATGAGAAACTGGAGACCGTCAGGCCATAGACTTTCTTTTGATGTTCTGTTGTAACAATTGTTACGCCAGCCGCCCATGAGCCTAGCGCATTTTTAAAATCATTGGCGCTTTCATTTGTTGTCACGCTACAAGCTCTCTAGGACTGGTGACATGTCCCATATAACATTCACGCTTACTTCTTTAAAATAGGGAGCCATTGGCAATTGCGTAAGAATTTGGTCCATCTCGGTAGCATCACCTGTTTCAAATATTGCTAAAACCCCGATTCCGGTTTCTCGATAGATTGCTCGAATTTTCCCTTCATCGCGCAAGACTTTAGTCGCTTGTAATTGTTCTGAAACTATAGCTTGCCAATCTTCGAATTGAATGTTTGGTGGTTGTTGGGAAATTAACCGTGCTGCAAATAACATCTCTAACTCCTCAAAAGTACCTATGCAAGGCTACCTTAGGAGTTGACCCCGCGCCACATCTAGTTAGAGTAATATTTCCCTATGTCGCAATTAGATCATCGATCACTTTTAACTTTTGATCTAGATGGGGTGTTGTGTCGCCCGCCATTCGGGATTAATCCAGGAAGGAAAAAGAAATCAAAAAAATTAAACAATAGCACCTTTTCTTTATCTAGAATGTTGTGGCTTTTCGAACGTTGGCGTTATAAGGGACGCAGGCCTATGCCTCGAGCAGTTACGTCATTACGTGAATTTCAAAAGATGTATAGATGCGTCGTTGTCTCAGCGAGAAGCGAAGCAGCACGCAAGGAAACGGAGTCTTGGTTGCAAAAATACTTTGATCAAGTACCCGAGGTAGTGCTCCGTCCTTCATGGAGAGAAACACCCTCTGTATATAAAGATCGGATAATCAGGGAGTTGCAACCAATTGCTCACTTTGAAGATGATCCAAGTACTGCAATGATTCTTTCTGAACATACCTCTCAAATATTTTTAATCGCTTGGCGCAGGAATCGGGGCCTGGAAAATGATCAGATCAGCCGCATTGAAGAAATCGGCGATGCTAAAAAGTTTTTGGCGTTCTTATAATTTTTTTTTAACTGCCTGCCATTTGCTTTTGGAACGTTCCTAGATCAAAATAATCACGCCAAGAAGCAATTTTCCCATTTTCTAGTTCGAAAATTCCCATAACTGGCAATGCGACTTTATTTTCACCTGCTTCAAATTTATCTATTCGTTCAGTCATAACGATATTTCCATCGCCAACGATATTTAAGAGATCCCATCCTTTGCTTGTCATCATGCTAGCCATTCCGCCTAGCGTTGTAGTAATTGCTAGCTTTCCTTCAACAGGTTCCATGGGGATATTGTGATAAAAAGCATTTTCCGTGAAATAAGAACCTAATTGCTCGCCGTTTGGTGCGGGAGCATCCCACTCGCCTACAAATTGTCGAATAATTTCTACGTTGTCCATGATTGTCTCACCAATTTATAATTTCAGAATTGCACGTCTCAACAATAATAACGCTGTTGTTATTGCCCGTCTTTTCGTTGCTGCACGTCCTTGACTCATTTGGGTCATTAATGTTTTTGGTGGTGCTTTATCAGGCCTGCTTACTGCGACAAAGATTGTTCCAGGTGGATGTGCTTCTGTTTGTTCATCAAGGACACCTGAGATACCGATGCCATAATCACTATCGAACTGACGTTGTGCTGCTTGTGCTAATTCAATTGCTAGGCTTTCTGAAGCTACATTGTTAGTAATTCCCAAGTCTTTTTGTTGATTTACATTGATGACTACATGAGCTCCTAAGAACGTTTTTTCTATTCCCTTGGCATCAGTGAGTGTACTTGCTAATAATCCTCCAGTTACAGTTTCCATGACTGCAACCGTTTCTTGACGATCGATAAGAAGTTGTGTGATTACGCCTTCTAATGAGTCGCTATCTTTCCCCCAAATGGCTTCCCCAAAAATTTTGTCAAGTTGCTGTTCCACGGGTTGCATAGTGAGGAGAGCTTCTTTTTCATTGAGACCTTTCGCACCTATGCGTACGTGTACACCATCTGCGCGCGCATAAGTGCCTACACCGATCCCTGGGGTTTGATAGATCGGTTGTGCCATTTCGTCAACAGTACCCTCGCCGATCCCAGCGGTTTTAATAGTGCGTGTTATAAGAACTTCGCCAGAGAGTCCTTGCAAAGTTTTTGCAACCTCTTTTTCCCACATACGTTCCATTTCTGATGGCACTCCGGGCATGCTTATAATGATTCGTTTGTCGCGCTCGACCCACCATCCAGGTGCCGTCCCACGTGGGTTATTAATTGCAGCAGCACTTGGTATAAGCCACGCCTGTTTCAAGTTAGATTCCGGCATAGTGTAATCCCGCCTTGAAAAAAACGAACGTAATTTCGTTTCCAATTCCTCGTTTATTTCTGGTTCTTCACCTAGTAGTACACAGATACCTTCGCGGGTCATGTCATCAGCAGTCGGCCCTAATCCGCCAGTTGTGATAATAAGATCTGAACGTTCCCAGGCTCGCTTAAAAATTTCGTCGATGCGTTGTTTATTGTCTCCAACAACAGAGGTGTAGTTTAAATCAATACCAAGAGCTGGTAACCGTTGAGCGATCCAAGCACTGTTCGTATCAACTATTTCTCCTAAGAGGATTTCAGTTCCAATTGCAATAATTTCTGCTTGCATCGTTTAAGTGTAACAGCGACTAACTTGAAGCTGTTCCAAGTGTCAGTTTGTGAATGAGAACTGACAACTTGCTGGAACCCTTCTACCATGGTTTTTTCGGAGGTTCGATGAACTTGGAACAGCCACCAATTGGATTTCGTGTTCTTAATTTGGCACGTGGTGTAGCTGGTGCTATTTGTGCTCGTATGCTTGGAGATCTAGGAGCAAACGTTTCAGTTTTGAATTGGAGTGAACAGTCTAAATATGTAATTGATCCTGAATATGCTGATTTATTCCGAGCTGTATTGGAGGATGGATTCGAGGTACGTGATCAAATCGAAAAGCTGCCCGAACTTTTAGATCAGTTGCCTTTTTTAGCAAACCAGTTTGATCTATTTATAACCGATTTTAATGCATCAGAATTTTTAGAAGGAAAGTTAATCGAGTTACTTTCAAAATCTAACCCTTTACTTGTCATAGCAAATGTTAGTCATTTTGGTCGAACGGGTCCGTATGCTTTTTGGGAGGGTGATGAACTAACGGATTATGCATTGGGGGGGTATTGGGCAATTGCAGGTGATCCTAACAGCGATCCTATACGTGTTCCAGGTCAACAGGCGCAGTTTCATGGTGGCACTCAGCTTGCGTTTGCAGCTATTGTGGCTTTGCGGCACGCAAGGCTAGCGAAAATAGGTCAGGAAGTTGATGTTTCCTGTGCTGAAGCAATGTTAGGTGCACATTGGAGTACAACTATTGCATGGACTCATGAAGGTCGTGTGCTTCGACGTAATGGGTCAGATCTAATAAAGGCTCAAAATGGGTGGGTACATTTTTATCACCTTGCTCTTTATGATGACATTTTTACTTTATTTGAGTGTACTGATTTCCTGGAAGATAGCAGGTTTGAATCAGTAGAGGCACGTATTAAAAACATTGATGGACTTACTGAAATTGCTAAAAAATGGTGTCTTGAGCATGAAGTTATGGATATTGTAGAAGCTGCGCAGTCACTTCGAATACCTGTCACCCCTGTTGCCGATGTTCCAATGCTTCTGGATGATAAGCATTTGGAGAGTCGTGATTATTTCAAGCAGGTTAAGACTTTGCAAGTACCAGGTGTTCCTTGGAGGTGGAACTACTCTTGGGACGCACGAAAACAGAATAATTTATTGAAAAATGCCTTATCGCAGACTAATGATTTAGTGGAAAATACTGAAAGTAATAAGTCGAAAAAAGCACCTCTTGCAGGTATTCGAGTCCTTGAATTAACGAACAATTGGGCAGGCCCAATTGCTTGTCGTCATTTGGCTGATCTTGGTGCTGAAGTGATCAAAATTGAGCTCTTTACTAAGCTGGCTACGCGTGCAAGTCATTATCCTGGTATTGATCCAGGTAAGGATCACTGGAATCGCTCAGGATACTTCAATGAAATGAATCGCAATAAACGTGATATTTCTCTAAATCTTGCGACAGAACATGGACGAGAATTGTTTCTGGAATTAGTTAAAAAATCGGATGTCATTATTGAAAATAATAGTGCACGAGTGATGCCAAATTTGGGATTAAGCTATGACAGTTTAAAAGAAGTTAATCCGAGCATTGTAATGGCTTCAATCAGTGGATTTGGCTCCACAGGAACTCGGCGAGACTGGCTTGCATATGGATCTAATATTGAAGCTGCCTGTGGTTTGGCAGCGATAACTGGATACGATGATTTTCTCCCGTATCGTACGGGTTCTTTTGTTGCAGATCCTATTGCTGGGATTCATGCTGCAATAGGAGTTGTAGCCGCTCTTGAATCTCGTGATGAAACAGGTAGGGGTGCCCATTTGGATATTGCCCTTACTGAATCAGCAATGACATTTATGCTTGAGTCTTTTGTGTGGTTTCATGAAAAAGGGTTTCCTATGCCTAGGCATGGCAATACTGATTATTTTGATACACCAACAGGAGCATATCCTTGTTATGGGCGCGATGATTGGGTAGCAATTGCGATAAGGAATGATGATCAATGGCGTTCTCTTGCAAGTTTGGCTGGTTTTGAAGATATAGAGTTAATGGATTTGACTGAAAGGCTTGCTAATAGGGGTTCCATAGATCTCAGGTTAAGGGAATGGGTTAGAGGGTTTTCTCAATTAGAAATTGTTCGAATCCTACAAAACATCGGTGTTCCAGCTGCGCCAATTCTCCACAATTGGCAACTTCATTCAGATCCACATTTTCATGTTCGTGATGCTTTTATTTCTATTGACCATCCCGATACCGGTGTTTATCCATATCCAGGTTTTATGTGGAGGTTTAGTGAAACTAAACCAGCTCTTCAAAAACCGGCTCCCCGATTTGGTGAAGGGAATGATTACGTTTTTGGTGAAATATTAAACCTTACCAATAGTGAAATTGATGAGTTATATAAATTGGGCGTTTCCTCCAAGTATCCTGATGTACCTCGGCCTTTGATGTTAGGCAAGGGTCCTTTGATAAATTGATCGTATCTTAATCAGTGCTGTTAGAATTGAACTGGTACCAGGGAGGAAAATATGAGTGAAGTAAAAAAATATGAGTGTATTAATTATTCTGTAGGTGATCGTATTGCTCGGATTACGCTTAACCGTCCTGAAAAGAGGAATGCTTTAAGTCGACAATTAAGGGATGAATTTGTAGAAGCTTTACATATTGCTGAAAGAGACGACAGTGTAGTTGTTATTTTAATTGATGGTGAAGGGCCTTCATTTTGTAGTGGTTATGACATAACTCCTGATATGTCAGGTCGTGTGCCGTCGGGAGGATGGGTGTCCGAGAAGCTTTTCGATGGCTGGACTGATCAATTTGCTCGTTCTTGTGTTCGGGATTGGATGACGATATGGGACATTCTTAAGCCAGTAGTAGCGATGGTGCATGGGCATTGTCTAGCAGGCGGTACGGAACTTATGTCGATGTGTGATATAGCCTTTGTTGCGGAAGATGCACAGATCGGATATCCGCCTATGCGTGGACAAACCACACCTGATGTTATGTATTTCCCTTGGAAACTTTCGATGGCACATGCAAAATATTTGCAACTTACAGGGAATATAGTTAGTGGAAAACAAGCAGCAGAATGGGGATGGGTGGCGAAAGCCTTCCATCCAGATTTATTAGAAGAACAAACTTTTCGTGAATTACGTGCACTTACATCGATTGCTCCTGATTTGTTGGCAGCAAATAAGTTAGCTATAAATCAGAGCTATGAAATCATGGGCATGCGAACCGCACTTAATACTGGTCCTCAGTGGCATGCGCTAAGTAGCCAGTTACGACCTAATGCAGGTGAATTTACTAAAATTTCGAAAGAAAAAGGTTTGAAAGCTGCACTTGATTGGCGTGATGCTCCATTCAAAGCCGAGGGATTGTAACTTTAAAGTAGATAAGCATGAGCAACGTTAAAAGTGATCTACAAGGTGTACTTGCTGCGAATGATGCTTTTTATCGTGCATTTGCAACTTTTGATAAAGAAGCAATGGAAGATGTTTGGTCGAGTTCCGAACAGGTTACGTGCATCCATCCTGGATGGACGTTAGTACAGGGTTATGATGACGTTCTTGCATCATGGGCTCGCATCCTTAAAAATCCGAACCAGCCACCTATTGTTAGTGGGGGAGCACAGGTACAACAGTATGGCGATTGTGCAGTGGTACTTTGTCGAGAAAGTGTTGCCGGGGGATTACTTTACGCAACCAATGTATTTACTAAAGAATCAGGGCTATGGCGATTGGTGCATCATCAATCGGCTCCAGTTGCAATAAGTTAGTCAGATTCAAAGAAGAATCGACTTTCACCAAAAGCAGGTCTTAGTTCGTCGAGCCACGTTGCTTGTTCATCAAACGTTGCATAAAACGGTCGCATTACCCAGTCAGGATTTCGAGCCTGTAGAAATTGCAAAGCAATCACTCGTTGTCCACGAATTTCAGGTGTTCCCATGACTGCAACCTTTCCCGGATCTGCTGACATACTTGGGCCTCTTACTGTACGTGCGAGTCCGCTAACTTGTGAATAGGCAGTACGAAAGGTTTCGTATGCTTGTACCAAGGGAATCTCGAAAAAGTGTTTTGCACCGGTATCTCTTGCAACGAACATGTAATAGGGAACTAAACCAAGTTGTACTTGCTTGCGCCACATTTCCGACCAAGTAGAAGCTGAATCGTTAATGTTCCTCATCAAAGGCGACTGAGTTCGAATTTGCGCACCTGTAGCACGTATTGCCTCGATAGCTTGTTTTACAGCATCTGTTTCTAATTCAGCTGGGTGATTGAAATGAGCCATTATAGAAAGATGGCGGCCGCTGGAGACGATTTTTCGGAACAGATTCAATAGATCTTGGGCATCTTCATCTGTGGTGAACCTATATGGCCAGTATCCTAGAGCCTTAGTACCAATTCTAATGGTGTTTATATTGTTACGTGTGCTTTCAAGAATTGGTTCAATATAATTTGCGAGTTTCCTCGTTTTCATTACGAGCGGGTCTCCACCAGTTATTAGAATGTCAGTGACTTCAGAATGTTCCTCAACGTATGTTGTTAGTTCCTTGGTTTGTTTAGCAGCAAATTTTAATTCGTCCATCCCAACAAATTGAGGCCAACGAAAACAAAAGGTGCAATACGCGTGACAGGTTTGTCCATTACTAGGAAAGAAAAGGACTGTTTCTTTATATTTGTGTTGCATCCCTTCTAATGAGGAGTCATTTATTTCAGGTACGTTGTGCTCCAATTGTCCTGCGGGGTGAGGGTTTAACGTAAGTCTTATGTTATTAGCTTCCTCTTTTATTTCCTTCGAGGTAGCATTTTTTTCTATAAGAGACGCAATTCTTGAAAAGTGCTCAGATTCCAACATCTCTTCTTGAGGGAATGTTAGCGTGAACAAAGGATCATTTGGTACATCGTTCCAGTTGATTAGTTCATTGACTACATAGTTGTTCGTCTTAAAAGGTAAAACACGGCTAACCACGTCGATTGCAAATTTTTGTCGTTCAGTTAATTTTGACAATTGGGGTAAATCTCGAAAGTTATTTAACGTAATTGCACGGTATTTTTCTTGAATAATTTGTTTTTCAGATGACTGACTTAAAAATAGAGACATTTGTTCTCCTCGATTTTGAGCGATATTCACTCTATTTGGTATTTATAATACGGAGCTATTTAAGCTACTCCGACTGTCTACGAGGTTAGCTGACGGATTCGGTGTCGGTAGTCACCGGTGCTTTAGCACTTAACCCCAAAAGATGGTTCCCCCGCTCTGATATCCCTTTAATAAGTGGAGAAGCAGATTAGACTATTTCATTTTAACACAAGAAGGTTTTTCTTGAAATTAAGTGATTTTTCTACTCTGTTAGCTGGGCTAAAAGATCTTTTGTAGCAGCAGCGGCGGCAATAACGCGTTCCTGCTCGCTTGGATCAAGGGTCATTTCGAAGATTTTTTGGATACCACCTTCTCCGAGTTGAACTACAGTTCCAGAACAAATGTCATTTATTCCATATTCACCCTGATGTAAAACTGAGCATGGCATCAAACGTTTTTGATCAAGAAGAACTGACTCTACCATCGCGATGGTACCTGCTGAGGGAGCATAAAAAGCGCTCCCTACTTTCATTAGCTCGCCAATTTCCGCCCCACCTCTCATTGTTCGGGACACTACTTGATCAATCTTGTCTTGAGACAGGAGACTTTTTAGTGGTATTCCTCCGACCAATGTTTGTGACACAACCGGAACCATTGTTGTATCAGTATGTCCTCCAATTACGTAACCATGGACATCCTTAGGTGAAACACCCACAGCTTCTGAAACGAAATAACGATAGCGTGCGCTATCTAGAGCTCCACCTTGACCAATCACTCTTTCACGGGGGAATCCACTTGCTTTAAGGGCAACATGACACATCGCATCCATTGGATTTGAAAATATTACAAGCACTGCCTCAGGTGATGCTTTTGCTGCTTCTTGTACTTTCGCTTTTACTATTGCAGCATTGCTATTTAATAGTTCTTCGCGAGACATCCCTGGCCTACGTGGAGCACCGGCGGTGAGAATTATTACATCTGAATTTGAAGTTTCTTCCCATCCATCAGTTGCTGAAATTTGAGTACTGAAACCTTCCCATGCCGCTGCTTGTGATTCATCTAGTGCTTTTCCAAAGTGCATGGTTCCAGCAAATTGAGGGTCATCTTGGAGAATAACATCACAGATATCTCGCTCGATTAGACGTTGTGCCATTGCACCACCAGTCATTCCTGCTCCTACGATAGTGACTTTTTTTCGGGTCATTGTGTTCTCCATTTGTACTTGACAATTATGATTCGATGAAGCGTATCACGACTCGAGGTTTGTTTCTTCCTAATACGAATCCTCACCTAACTCAATCATCAGTACACTAATGATGTGGATCAAAATTTTATCCGTAACTTTTGCATAATTGCGCACATTGATCATGGTAAATCGACACTGGCTGATCGATTGTTGGAATTTACTGGTTCGGTTACAAAGCGGGAAATGTCTTCACAATTGCTCGATACTATGGACCTGGAAAGGGAACGTGGCATTACGATTAAAGCGGCAGCCGCACGAATGCGGTATCGATCGAATGATGGAGATGAATACCAATACAATTTGATTGACACACCAGGGCACGTAGATTTTTCTTATGAGGTGTCCCGAAGCCTTGCTGCTTGTGAAGGGGCGTTACTTGTTGTAGATGCTTCACAAGGAATTGAAGCCCAGACACTAGCAAATGTTTATTTGGCGATGAATGAAAATCTTACTTTAATACCAATTGTTAACAAGGTTGATTTGCCCCATGCTGAGCCGGAGAGGGTTGCGAGGGAATTGGAGCGTGTTATCGGCTTCAGTCAAGATGAGGTGCTTTTTGCTAGTGCCAAAGATGGAATGGGTACAGAGGGCATTCTTGAAGCGATCTATGCTCGAATCCCTCCTCCCGTTGGAGATCCGGATTCGTCGTTGAAGGCACTAATTTTTGATTCTAAATATGATTCCTACAAGGGTGTCGTTGCATATATTCGTGTTGTTGATGGCAGAGTTCTTCCCAATAGGGATTTGCATTTGATACAGACAAAAACTTCTTTTGAGCCGATAGAAATTGGTGTTTTTTCTCCAGATATGAAACCTTTAGAAGCTTTGGAAGCTGGTGAAGTTGGGTATATTGCAACGGGTCTCAAGGATGTTGGAGACTGTGGCGTTGGGGACACTATTACTGAGGCAGGTAGATCTGCGGTTGAAGCTCTTCCCGGATATCGTGATGCTAAGCCTATGGTATTTGCAGGGTTGTATCCTACAGATTCTGACCAGTATCAAGATCTACGTGAAGCACTGGAGAGGCTTAGTTTAAATGATGCATCACTTGCTTATGAACCTGAGTCATCTGCTGCGCTCGGATTTGGGTTCCGTTGTGGTTTTCTTGGATTATTACATTTGGAAATCGTGGTAGAACGGCTTGAAAGAGAGTATGGAGTAGGGCTTCTAACTACTGCCCCTGGGGTCGGTTATGAAGTACTTCTCTCGAATGGGCAGACCTTAGTTGTCGAAAATCCCTCAAGTCTTCCAAATCCTTCAACGATTGACGAAATACGTGAGCCTTGGGCGACCATCGATGTCGTGACGCCAAGTAAGTCTATAGGACAGGTTATGGAACTTACCACATCAAGGCGGGGAGAGTTTTTGCGCATGGAGTACTTGGAACCTGAAAATGATTTTTCTCCTGGTGAAGCACGTGTTCTTTTACAATATGAAATTCCAATGGGTGAAATTTTAGTGGACTTTTATGACCAATTAAAAGGATCAACTAGTGGCTACGCGAGCCTTGATTATCAGCCTGCAGGTTTTAGAGCGGCAGAACTGGTTCGTGTCGATGTTTTGGTTAATGGACAGAGCGTTGATGCACTTTCAATAATTACGCATCGTGTTAATGCCAATCGTGAAGGTCGGGTCTTAGTTACTAGATTACGTGAGTTAATTCCACGCCAATTATTTGATGTTCCCATCCAGGCAGCGGTTGGAGGAAAAATCGTTGCACGTGAGACTATTCGTGCTTTGAGAAAGAATGTTTTGGCAAAGTGTTATGGTGGTGATATAACTCGCAAGCGTAAGCTTTTGTCGCGTCAAGCAGAGGGGAAAAAGCGGATGAAGTTAGTCGGTTCGGTTGAAATACCTCAAGAAGCTTTTATGGCTGTACTTAAACTGCGTAGTGAGGAATAACAAGGTAAAAAAGGAGCCCTATGACTATTACAGCTTTTGTTTTAATTGTTGTTGATCCAATTATGACTGCAGACGTTTTTGATACTCTTGGAGCTGTCAAGGGCATTCGTGAGGTTTATCAGGTAATGGGACCATACGATATCGTTGCGGTTATTACGGTTAATAGCCTTGTGGAAGTTTCTCCGCTTGTCAGCAAGGAAATTCGAGGACTTGAGGGTGTCGTTGATACAACTACATGCGTTACTTTTCCTGAGTAGATAAACCGAGGTTTGACTTTCAACTATTTAAAAAATTTTCCCACTAGCTTGTTCTTCCTCGCCTTCACCAAGAGCAGATTCTGTTGTTAGAAGTCCTTTTGTTCCCAGCACACGCTGTCTTAAAGGAGCTACTTCATCAGCATTCTCACTAGCTAGTATTCTTTGAATTAAAGTAAAGAGCGTATCTCCGGTCATAAGTCCATAACCATAATTGTCACAGGCGATACGTAGTGTTTCTGTAAATTCAGGTTTTCTTCGACCAGGTTGCATATTTCTTTTTCCATTTACTATTACTAAGCCACTTGCCTTCACCTTGTCTTGCAAAAGCATTGTTTCTAGTCTTCGCTGTAATCGAACATATGGCCACTCTGTTATCTCGTCCGCGGTACTTTCGACTTCAACTGCAAATAAGCGATCATCAAAACTAAATTCAAGTGGTTCGCCTGGTTCAGACTTTGCCTCGAACCCTAGTAGTTTTAAAGCTTCTCGAACAGCCTCTTGAAATGCGGGACCACTACTCCAAAGCAGTCTACGATGTTTTGCAAGTTCTTCTACTTGCTCGGACACCGCTTCTTGACTCTCAATCGCTGTTTTTACCGCTAAATCCAATTCCTCCACCTCAGCTTCAAGTTGCTCTAACCCAGGTAACGCCAGAGCACTTGTCCAAGATGGTGGTTTTTCACCAGAAGCACCTTCTTGTATCGCGGATAGTGCTTCAATTATTTCTGTTGCAATTTCTCCTCGTACAGTTCCAGTTATGGGCGCTATCATAGGTAAAAAGATTACGCGACCAGCCAGTACAGGAACTTCAACTGCTATGGGTAATGAGGATCCTCCTACAGCTAAAGTCGATGCCCCTTTCATAGATTTGATAGTTTCCTCATCAAAGACGGCACGGTAATACATTTGCTTTCGATATTTGCGTATTACCGAAGCGAATGGATGGTACTCATCGACTATTCGTATGTTTTTCCCCTCGGCAGCTTTCAGGAAAGTACCTCCCCACTGGATTCCTTGGGGAGCAGGGAGCCAAGAATATCTATCACATCCTTCAAAATTAATGAGCCCACTTTGAGTTGCATTTGGATTTGCCATAACTGCAACTATCCCCCCTTGATCAAGTACTCGGCGTGTTTCATCACTACGTCGATGAATTTGATCAGCTGCCGAAACTGCAGATGCTGTGGTGGATCCATTTATTACAGGTCGTCCATCTTGTGCACTAAAATCCTTGGTGCCTTCAAGTAATTCACTTATTGTTGAGGTAATGCTTAGTGGATTAACGAAAAGAGCTTCGTAATCTGTGTAGCTTGGTGCGTTTAATACATTGTGGTTGTCAACAACCGTGTTAGGTAATGAGTAACCTATAGTAATTACTTTCATATTTTCCCTCTCAGTCTGTTTCTTTATTCAAATGCTTCAAATAATTGAGTAGTTCTTGTTTAGCTACTGGATCTTCCCAAGCTATGGCAAGATTGGCCAGTACGTGTCCGATTGGCCTACCGGTATCGTATCGGGAACCTTCATATATATAGGCGTACACTTCTCGGTTTGATATTACTAGGTGTGACAAAGCTTGTGTAATGTGTAATTCTCCAATTTCTGATGATTCTAGGCTCTCAATTTCTTTAAAAATTTCTGAACGTAGAATATATCTTCCCACAATTCCAAGATTGGATGGAGCTAATTCAATGGAAGGTTTTTCGATAAGATCTTTGATTGGGACTAGTGATGATTGTTTTGATTGATCAATATTTTCTTGCGGCGCCACTATTCCGTAGAAAGGAATCAATTCAGAAGGTATCTGTTCAACTGCAACAATATTTGCTTCATGATCTGTGTAAGCCTGTTTCAGCTGACTAATACAGTTTGGGCCACCAGGGTTAATGATGATGTCATCAGGAAAAAGTAGTGCAAAAGAATCTTTCCCGATGAATGATTTTGCTTGTAGTACTGCATGTGCGGTACCAAGCGGTTCCTGTTGAGTCGTAAATTTGATATTTGCAGGAAAAATATTGTTTTCAAGAGCGGCAAGTGTTGCGTGATCATTTGTTTTAAGTGCATGTTCTCTAGCTCTTCCTTCTCCTTGGAAATGCTCAACTATTGCTTGGTGTTGCGTCCCTATAATCACTAAGATGTCTGTGATACCTGCTTCGATAACTTCTTCAATAACATATTGAATCAATGGTTTTCCAAATACTGTAACCATCTCTTTAGGGATAGCTTTTGTTGCAGGTAATAGGCGTGTTCCTAAACCCGCGGCAAGAATTACTGCTTTTTCTACTGTTCCCATATAGATATCGTACGAACTACAGGCCTTTTGATATACCTTGGAAAAGTATCATCACCTATATGGTAAGGCCGTTGGGGTATTTGGTAATTATTAATTCTTATCATTACTTTTGCTGGTAAAGATGTTAGATCCATGGCGTTCACCAGTCTCATCAAAATAATCGCTTAGTAGTTCTGGTTGCTTAGTTTCTTTTTTTGGGGTTCCTTCAATGTCTTCTCGCCTTTTTCCTTTGGGTCTGCGTGTGAATCTCCAGACAAAGTGAATGAGCATCTTTCGCTTGTAAAAACACCAAAAAAAGAACCAGCTAATCGCTAAAAAAATGAGAAGCGCAAAACCCTGCATCGCTCGTTCAGTCATGGTGAATGCATTTGGGTCTACATCTAGAAATAGTTCCATTATTTGAATTTACGCTTATTTCGGAGATTTATAAAAAGATATTAAGAGCTTTTTGTAATTGATTAATAGCACTGTATATCTAATCAGTTAATTTGTGCGGGTAATAAACACCACCAAAGATCTAAATACTTCCATTTGGTGCAAGCTTTGGTAAGTTGTACTACGCATGCCTAGTTTGTGAGTGCTTTTGTGGTAGATCGGTGTAAGGCAGCGCTACTAGAGGTATCGCACTAACAAACTAGTAATGGTATGCTCACATCACATTACCTCAAGGGAGTTATATTGAGGAAAAGACGTACTCGCGTTCCACCGAAACCTGTACCGCCACAACCGCGGATAAATGATCGTATACGCGTTCCTTCAGTGCGGGTCATTGATGATCAGGGGCAGCAGGTTGGTGTGCTTTCAACTGATGCAGCTTTGAGTATGGCGCGGGAGCGTAATGTTGATATGGTAGAGGTTTCTCCGAAAGCTGATCCCCCAGTTGTTAGGCTTATGGATTTTGGTAGATTTAAGTTTGAACAGTCCAAAAAAGACCGTGAGGCACGGAAGCATCAGCAAAAAGTGCAAATTCGTGAAGTACGTATGAAGCCGAAGATAGAAGATCATGATATTGATTTTAAAACTCGAACAATACAAAAATTGCTTAGACAAGGTGACAAAGTAAAGATCACTGTTATGTTCCGAGGGCGTGAAATTACGCATCCTCAACTTGGTAAGAGTTTGCTCCAAAAGGTTTTTGAAAATCTTGATGGCCATGGAAGTAAGGAGAAGGATGCTAGTTTAGAGGGTCGGCGAATGTCGATAATTGTTGCGCCAGATAAACGAGGAATAGCTGCGTACCAACGTGCCCAGCAAGCTAAAGAGGTAGCAGTAGATGTGGACGAAGATAGTAGTTCAGTCGAAGTGGAATTATCTGAATCTTCTGAAATTGTTGATGAAGTAGACAATGTGGACGAAGGTAGTAGTTCAGTTGAAGTGGAATTATCTGAATCCTCTGAAATTGTTGATGAAGTAGACAATGTGGACGAAGATAGTAGTTCGGTCGAAGTGGAATTATCTGAATCTTCTAAAATTGTTGATGAAGTAGACAATGTGGACGAAGATAGTATTTCGGTCGAAGTAGAATCGCCTGAAGGTTCTGGAAATGGTGAGTAAGACTTATGCCTAAAATGAAAACTCATAAAGGTGCAGCGAAACGCTTCCGTGTAACTGGTTCTGGTCGCATTATGCGTATGTACGGGAGTCGTAATAACTTTCGTAGAAAAAAACGCAAGCCTGTTAGGGTAAAGTTGGGAAGAACTGTTGCAGTTCATGCTACTCAACAAAGAACTATTTCCCGACTCCTAAACAATTAGGTGGCTTAAGGAGCACTACATATGAGCCGTGTTAAGAGAGGTGTGACAGCACATCACCGGCATAAAAGGTTATTAGCGCGTACTAAGGGCCATCGTGGTCAGCGCCATCGAGTGTTTAGACGTGCAAATGAAAGTGCGCTCCATGCAGGCCGTTATTCCTACGCGGACCGCCGTACTCGAAAAGGTGACTTTCGTAGGTTGTGGATAACAAGAATAAATGCGGCATCTCGGCAATATGGCTTGTCTTATTCGAAGCTGATTGATGGTATGAATAAAGCCGGCATTGGGATTGATCGTAAAATGCTCGCAAATCTAGCAGTTGAGAGTCCTGATGCATTTGAACAGATTGCTAATCAAGCTCGCGCAGCTCTTTGAGCTATCTGAATTTGTAGAAACTTTTACATAGTAGCTAGTTCAGAAAAAATTTGCTGAAAAGCCATCATTGCTAAAATTGTAGCTAATGGACTTAAGTCCATCATGCCTGTGTTGGGTAAAATTCGACGAATTGGGCTTATGATTGGTTCAGTAATGCTGTGGAGCAATTGAACTATTGGACTTGATTGATCTATAGGCAGCCATGATATTAATGCTCTTGCTATGATCGTCCAAGTGAGAATTTCAAGAAAAGTCATTGTTGCCTGTGCAATATATGGATTCATGTTTTCTCAGGATAGCAAAAGACTGGCTAAAAAATGAATTTATATGAAGTTCAAGCTGAGCGCCTATTGCTGCGCCTCTTTAATTTAAACGATGTAGATTCTGTTTTTGCTTATGCATCTGATTTAGAACGGGGGAAATACCTTCCTGTACCGCAACCATATTTGGGAAAAGATGCATCTAGTTTTGTGAATAAAGTAACCCAAACAGATTGGAATAAAAATTCTGTTTGGGCATTAGTTTCCAGATTTAGTGATAGAGAAGGTGAAGTTAGTGGTGTCATTAATTTAGAAATTAATAATGATCAAAAAATGAGAGCTTGGATATGATATTGCTCGATCTTTGTGCGTAGGGACTAATTTCAGAGGGTTGTTCAGCTATCCTTTTGAAAATTTACAATTCCTACAAGTTGAAGTCTTTGCGAATATTATGAATGAAAGGTCATGTCATGCCATTAGGGATGGAGAGGGTTTCATTGCGAAGACGACTCGTCCTAGAGAGAGTGGTTATGTGCTTGAAGTTGGATATTCGATAACGAGTAAACAATGGGAAGCTAAAAAAATGTCCGTTAAATTTGAATTTGTCTTTTTTATTGGAACTTATATAGCTTCGCAGGCCTATGTGCCCCTTGTTTTTGTACTTGCCCTGTTTCCTGAATGATATCAAGGCCAAGAATCTTTTTTCGAAAGTTTCTTTTGTCGAGGCTTTCTTCTCGAATGGCTTCGTAGGCTAGTTGCATTTCGGTTAGAGTGAAATAGGCAGGCAAAACGCTATATGCAATGTTTGTATATTCGAGTTTACTTCTTAATCTAGATTTGGCATTTTCAAGGATAATATGATTTTCAAATCCTAGTAATCCTAATGTATTGAATGGAAACCATTCTGGTTTCCATTCAAGTTCTTCTCGAAGTTTGGCATCCGCGTTATGAACTAACGCGAAATAAGCGACAGTTATATCGGTTTTAGTCTGAGCCAAATGATCAAATGTATAGAGTTGTTCTAAGAAAACATTTTGTATACCGGTTTCTTCTTTAAGTTTTCGTGTAGCTGCGTCATCTAAAGTTTCGGTGGGTTGTAAAATTCCACCAGGAAGAGCCCAGATTCCCTTGAAAGGTTCTTCTGATCTTTCAATTAACAAAACTGACAATGTGTCATTTATGACTGTAAATATTGTGACGACAACTGCTGTGGCCATGCTCCTAGTGTAGTCTGAAAAAATGCAAAGAAGGATTACTTTTTAGTGAGAAGCTATACAATGTAGTTGGAGGGGTCGCATAGTGGCCTAGTGCGGGCGCCTGCTAAGCGCTTATCGGCGGTAACGTTGATCGAGGGTTCGAATCCCTCCCCCTCCGTAGTTTTTTTTAGTTAGGTAATATGACGAATTCAGCAAGTTATTTTCTTTGGACTGTAGGTTGCCAAATGAATACCGCAGATAGCGAAAAACTCGCTGCGGGATTTGTACGACTTGGCTTAAAAGAAACACAGGTGATGGATGATGCGACGATCGTGGTCATTAATACCTGCAGTATCCGCCAGCATGCGGAAGATCGTGCATATTCGCAATTAGGGCGAGTTCGTTTACAAAAAAAGGAACGACCTGATCTGAAAGTTGCTGTTATGGGTTGTATGGTTGGACCCAAAACAAAAGATCTAGAGCGACGATTTCCCTTTGTTGATGCATTTGCACGTCCTCAAGAATTCGAACCGATCATCGAACTGTTAGAAGGCAAAGAGAAGGATCTTGGTGGGGAATTTTGGCCGACAACCTGGTCGATTCCTGATGGACCTACTGCGTACGTCCCTGTAGTACATGGCTGCGACAAGTTTTGTACATACTGTATCGTCCCCTATAGAAGGGGTCGTGAAAGATCTCGTACGGTTGATGAAATTGTTCGAGAAGTAGGTTGGTTAACTGAAAGTGGGGCTCGTGAGGTCACCTTGCTGGGACAAACAGTTGAGGCTTATGGACGTGACTTAAAAGATCCTGCGGGAAATTCACCAGACCTTGGTGATCTAATGGAGGACTTGTCGGCATTGAGTGATCTTAAACGAATTCGTTTTCTTACTTCATATCCGAAACACATGACAAAACGTATATTGCAGGCAGTTGCCGATTTACCAAAAGTTATGGAATGCTTCTCACTTCCTGTTCAGTCTGGGTCCGATCGTATCTTGGTTGAAATGAGGAGAGGCTACGAATTAAATGAATTTCGTGAAAAAATTAACCTTGTTCGATCACTTATGCCATCAGCAGGTATTTCTACAGATATCATTGTTGGTTACCCAGGAGAAACTGAAAAAGATTTTCAAGAGAGCTTAGACGTTCTTAAAGAATTTCGTTTCGATAAAGTTCATATAGCTGCTTATTCTGAACGTCCTGGCACAATTGCTGAAAGAACAACAAATGATGATATCTCTAAGGACGAGAAATCGGAACGTTTACATCGCGCAGAGGATTTATCGAAAAAAATCGGCCGGGAGAAGAATGTAAAACTAATTGGAACAACAGAATCTGTGCTTATAGAAGGTGAGCGTGATGGACAATTTTATGGACGTACTTGTTCCGGAAAGTTAGTCCATTTGGATGTTCCAGCCCGTATTGGAGAGATCATCGATGTTTCTATTGAGCAAGCCGGGCCATACTCGTTACGAGGTCAGCCTGTTGATGTAATTGAAACACTTATCTTGAACACATAAAAGGTTTGTTTTTCACTAATTTTTTTCAAAGTCCAGCCACATTTCTTTAAATCCTCTTATTACGTGGCTCGCTCCATGAGTGAAATCATTTTTTTCTGAAAAATGAATATTTTGTAAACGTGTTAGTAGGGAAGTGAATGCGATTCTTGCCTCCATACGAGCTAACGGTGCTCCGATGCAATAGTGGACATACTTTCCAAAAGCCATTGTTTGTTTTAATTCTTCTCGATGGATATTGAAGTCATCAGGCTGGTTCCAATTTTTGGGATCTCGGTTTGCAGCTGCGTACATGACCCATATGAATGAACCTTTGGGAATGAGTGTCCCATTGATTTCTGTGTCTTGAATAGCTTGCCTTGAGAGACCTTGAACAGGGGATTCAATTCGTAGAGCTTCTTCTACAAACTGAGGAATTAGAGAATGATCTTCTTGGATTTCCTGCATTACTTTGGGGTGTTCCAAGAGTAGCCACATACCGCTACAGATCATGTTTAAAGTAGTCTCTGTTCCTCCCATTAAAAGAGTTGTGAGCATTCCTGCTAGTTCACGTTCATGAAGAGTTCGTTTAAAAGCATCTAGCTCATGGTTGATAATAAACGTTAATAGATCATCTCTAGGTTCTTTTCGACGTTGCCCGACCAGCCCCATAAGAAAATTCATAAATTCGTTGCGGCTTGCCTCTAACTCCTTGATACGTATTGAGTCGAGCATTCCGACAGCTGCAGACATGCTTTCAATAGTGTCATCAACCCATACTGTCATACGAGGAATATCTTCCTCTTCAATACCCAAGAGTCGAACAAAAACATAGACGGTCATCGGTGTTGCAAATTGACCAGACAATTCGACAGTTCCATCTTCAATGAATTCATCAATTAAATCTTCTATGATTTCTTTTACTTTTGGTTCAAACCATGCCAGGCCACGCAGAGATAATTTTGGTCCCATCATTTTTCTATATTCTGTATGTTCTGGAGGATCACTTGAGGGTAAGGCACCCGTTTCCCTTATCGCTGCAATCTCTGGCTTTTCTCTAAATTCTTCCATCGAATGACTGGCTTCCAATGAAATTTGTTCGAGTGTTTTTGGAACGTTGGAGAAAAGATCATCTCTGCGAAGGACAAAGTCGACATCCTCAAAACGTGTTACTAGGAATCTTCCATCTTCAATTCGTACGATTCCTGCATCCCGTAGTTTTTCGTGCATTTCATACGGCTCTTCGACGATTTCAGGATGAAATGGATTGAGCTCTGGATGCGATTCGATTTGGGTCATAGTAACCTTTATTTTGAACACTTAGCTATGAATCACGCATAGTATTCTGATAATTTTATTGTACCTTACTAGCCTCTGATGGTGAGCCCTGATAATATCCCGCAAGGAGATTTTTGTGGTCCAAGCCTTAGCATCACTTCCTGGGACAGCCCGAGGATTCCTTCAAACCTTGAGAACTGACCGTTGGTGGATAGAACCAGCTTTAGTTTTTGCTTCGATGTCCCTCTTTTTTGGATGGTTGACAATTTCAATTTTCATGGATTTTGGTCCACTAGGTCATTATGAAGTTGAAGGTACACATTTTCTCTCTCCAATTTTTGAACCTACTTGGCTCAGTGCAATAAATGCTGACTGGTCTGGTAAATGGTACTTGTCACCTGCATTTATCGTGTTGATAGGTCCAGTACCATTTCGTGCGACTTGTTATTACTATCGTCGTGCATATTACAGATCCTTTTTTATGAGTCCTGCTGGATGTGCTGTTGGTGATGTTGGTGAAACCTATAAAGGTGAATCAAAATTCCCATTAATTATGCAGAATGCGCATCGGTTTTTTATGTATATTGCTTTGATTTTTGTGCCACTTCTCTGGATTGGTGCGATACGTTCCTTACATGTTCCTGGTGAAGGTTGGGGTATTGGCTTAGGTTCAGCGCTACTTCTGTTAAATGCATTTTTGCTAATGATGTATACATTCTCGTGTCACTCATTACGTCATTTTGTAGGTGGAGGCTTGAATTGTTTCTCGTGCTCTAAATTCACTCGTACGAGGAAACGTCTTTGGGATTATGTGACAATTTTCAATGGGCGCCATCGTCTTTGGGCTTGGTCAAGCCTACTGGTAATTGTTTTAGTGGATATATACATTCGTCTTGTTGCGAATGGATATATAACTGATCCGAATACCTGGTCTAAATTCTAAACAGATAGCATTCCCTTTCTTTATTTGGTCGTATAGTAATAAAAAGGAGTTTTTTTATGGCTAATATTCTACTTTCAGCAAAATATACCCCGGATGCTTTTGGTGCTGCGGTAACAGAAGGAATGGTGAGTCGTCGTAATGTGATTACACAGACTGTTACCTCGCTCGGTATGACGTGTGAAGCTGTCTATGTCACTCCGATGGCAGATCATAATATCATCATGCTTTTGGAGGGTACGGCTGACCAAGTAACCGCTTTAATGAAGTTAGTGATTCCTACAGGAACTGTTTCAGATACAAGTGTTACTTTCTTAATGACGCCAGAAGACTTTGATGCTGCGGGTGGAGTAGCTGAATACCGAGCACCAGGTCAGTAACGTTACTAGTTTTTAATCAAAGATAATAAGAAAAAGACTTCTTAGCCTTTTCCTTATTGTGTAGTCGATGTAGTCTCGGCAAAAGTCATTCCTAGAGGTGAACCGTGAAGGTCCATGAATATCAAGCTAAAGAAATTTTTGCAAAGCACGGAGTAGCTGTTCCGAAAGGGCGAGTTGCTGATACTCCTCAAGGGGCTCGTGCAATTGCAGAAGAGCTCGGTGGAAAAGTTGTGGTGAAAGCCCAAATTCATGCAGGTGGGCGAGGGAAAGGCCGTGTGGTCGCTAAAGATGAAACTCTTTCGATGTATAAGAATCTTATAAGTGATGCTGGCAATTATTCAGGCCAGGTTGTAGGTGATCGAATTGGTGGTGTCCGCTTAGCTAGTACTGTGGATGAGGCTGGGCAGGCGGCAGAAGATATTCTTGGAAAATTTCTTGTTTCTATTCAGACCGGTCCTGAAGGTAAACTCGTAAAAAATGTTCTTGTCGAAGAGCAATCTGCTGTTGCTAATGAAATGTATTTAGCAATCATTATGGATGGAGTGTATGCAGCTCCTGTGATCATGGCTTCTACGGAAGGTGGGCAAGAGATCGAAGAAGTAGCACGTCGTGATCCAGATGCTATTGTTCGTATACCTGTTAACCCTGCTTCAGGCTATGAACCATATATTTCGCGTACGCTAGCAAATCGATTGGGTTTGTCTGGACAGCAAGCGGTAGATTTTGGAATTTTAGTGCAGTCATTGTATGAAGCTGCACTTGCGAATGATGCAAGTCAGGCAGAGATTAACCCGCTTGTTGTGACTGAAGATGGTCGAGTGATTGCTTTAGATGCGAAGTTTGCTGTTGATGACAATGCGTTGTTCCGTCATGAAGCAGTTGCTGAAATGCGTGATAAGGATGAGGAGGATCCGCTTGAGGTTTTGGCAGGTGATTTAGGTGTATCCAATTTCATCAAGTTGGATGGAAATATTGGTTGCATCGTTAATGGTGCTGGCCTTGCGATGGCGACGATGGACACAATTAAGCTTGCTGGTGGAGAGCCCGCAAATTTCTTAGATATTGGGACGGTAAATGATCCCCAACGTGTAGTGAATGCTATTCAAGTAATCAGTGAAGACTCTTCAGTGAAGGCGATTCTCGTGAATATTTTTGGTGGTATGGCGAGAGTAGATATTATTGCTCAAGGTGTTATCAATGCTGAAAAGCAGTTAGGACTGAAGGTTCCTGTGGTTATGCGTTTAGTAGGAACAAATCTTGCAGAGGGTGAGAAATTACTCGAAGAAGCAGGGTTAGATGTTATTCGTGCAGAAGGTCTTGGCGAGGCCGCCGCAAAAGTAGTTGCAGCAGCAGGCTAGAATTTCATAAGGCAGGGATGTAAGAAACGGACGATATACTCCAAATTGAGTAAAATATTGCTATGAAAGAACAACCTTCCGAAAAATCCTTAACAAAAATGTGGAGATATGCAGAAAAGTTTGCAGAAAAGTCTGGGACGCATTTGCATCCCAATCGTGAAATAACGGAAGTTGTTGTTCTCGGCTTAGCAGATAACATTGACAATTACGGACGTCCTATTTGTCCGTGTAATTTTTATCCAGAAAAAGACGAGAATGGTGACTTTCCTGAAGGAATGTACTTGCCAAAAGACGAGGAAGCCAAGCGGCGTGACTGGATTTGTGCCTGTGATGAAATGCAAGTCTATAAGTATTGTCACTGTCTCCTTTTTGTGAATGAGGACGGATTGCCTATTACGGAGCATTTGCCAGAGGATCATGAGGGACGCGAAATTTATGGACTCATTGAGGACCCGACTCCTGATAAAGGTCGTGCATTAGGCCGAATTCAAGAGAAAAAAGAAAAACAAGGTAAGTAAAATTAAGTAGCGAATATTTAAAGAAGATATTCTATAAAAAGAGTGAAAAGTTGTTAAGATTTAATATTAGACAGGTATTGATATTTTTCTGTGTATTTGTCCTAATCTTTGTTTTCTTGCTTCCCTTTGTAGGTACGGAACAAGTATTGGCAGGTCATGGTGCCACCGATGCGAGTAATCCAGGATCAGGACCAGGATCAGGACCAGCACCAGGACCAGCACCAGGACCAGGACCAGCACCAGCATCAGCACCAGGACCAGCACCAGGACCAGGACCAGGACCAGGACCAGGACCACGGGAGAACGCAGCAGATTCTCAAGGTGGAGCAGGTCAACAAGCTCCAGCACAAGCTGGAGGAGGTGGAGCAGGTGAACAATCTGGAAGAGGTGAACAATCTGGAGCAGGTGAGCAAGAAGGTAGACCAGCAGGTGCGCAAGAAGGTAGACCAGCAGGTGAGCAAGAAGGTAGACCGGCAGGTGAGCAAGAAGGTAGACCAGCAGGTGAGCAAGAAGGTAGACCAGCAGGTGAGCAAGAAGGTAGACCGGCAGGTGCGCAAGAAGGTAGACCGGCAGGTGAGCAAGAAGGTAGACCAGCAGGTGAGCAAGAAGGTAGACCGGCAGGTGAGCAAGAAGGTAGACCAGCAGGTGAGCAAGAAGGTAGACCAGCAGGTGCGCAAGAAGGTAGACCAGCAGGTGCGCAAGAAGGTAGACCAGCAGGTGCGCAAGAAGGTAACGCACAGCCAGCCTGTGTCGAAGGTGCTATAGCCTCTGGTCAGGGCGCAGCCGAAGCTAGTAGTCAATGTCGACCCAATCAGGAAGGTGTCGTTCAAGTAGACGGAGAAGGCGGAGCAAATCCAGGACAAACTAGGGAAAGAGTTGTAGGTGGCGAAGCTCAAGATGCCTGTCTTGAAGCTGCAAGAGATCGTGGAGAAGCAGAAGCTTGTGCTCCAATGCCCGGTGACCCTATGGCTGACATGCCTATGCCACCTGATCCTGAAAGGGAAAATATGAGAGTTGATACAGCTTCGGCATTGGAAGGTTGCCTTGAATATGCGGAGACTGCTTCCCAAAGGTCGGCATGCGCATCTTCTGCAAGGCCGCAAATTCAGGAATTTGAAAAAGAGAGACAACCCATAGTTGATCGAGAAGAAGGTCAACAGGGTAGAACTCAGGATGACGCAATTTATCGTGATCGGGAAGGGCAGGAAGTCCGTTCTGATGATGCAAACCAGGGAAGTGGAGGTCAGGGACAAGGTGGCCAGGCTAGGGAAGGAGATCAGGAAGATAACCGAGCTGTACAACCTGGAGGCACTCCCGGAGGCGGCATCGCGCCGAAACCCGACAATGTCTACAGGGGTAATGACTGGAGTGATAAGGCTGACAGATGGGTTGAGACAACGACTGAATTTGACGAAGACGGCAACATAATGGCGATTAGAAAAGGGCAAACTGAACTTGGTGACGGCAAGTTTCAGGACTCAATGCTTACTAGGGAAGCTTCAATGGTAGGTGGTGGTCCAGGACCGGGGGACACAGAGGATAGGTCTCGCGAAACGCGAAGGACTGCCTACGATGAAGATGGAAATATCTCAGTTGTACTCACGACCGATCGAGAGGGTAATGAAACGACGACCGAGTACGATAGTGAAGGACGTATAACCTGGAAGGAATCTCGTGATAAGAAAGGCGATCTCCTCTCAGCCGAGATCCCAACAGGTGAACGAGGGGGTGAGACAGCAGGTCGTCGGGAACAATGTATGCAAGGTCGAGGAGAGGGAGCAGAGGGTGTTTGTGATAGACAAGAGGAAGCCTACAGTGTGGACATAGACGGCCAAATGGATGTTTATATCGATTGGAATGCCAATCTTGGTAGGCCGGCTCTTGGTAGTGAAGATATGAAGGCCCCGAAGCGAGGGTCCAGAGAATATGACGAGAAACTATATGGCCAAGACAGCGGTGAAGTTGTTCTTGATAAGAAAGGCAGTATCCGACGAACACAAATGGTGAATCCGGATGGCAGTCTCACTATTCGCGAATTTGATGCAGATGGGGAGGTAATTTCGAGTAATACCTTAGGAGCACGGAACGCCGACGGGAAGTTCATGTCTTCTACAAACGATAGGTTGGTCGGATGTCGCGTTGGTCAGGATGCAGGCGAATGTGCGTCGGTCGATCAATCATTTGGACGTGGAATCGATGGACATCAATGTGACCAGGGAACTGAATGCGAGGGGGATGGTAGTGAAACTTCTTGGCGAGCTCCTGAGGGTGGTGGGAAATACGATGACATCAGTGCACGACTCTCGACTTCAGAGGAACGAGGTCAAGGCGGTGAGATAAAATCACGAGTGCTGAAATATCAGGGAGATGAGGAATCTGCTTTAAGCTTTGAAGCCGGGGTCCACGGTATTGGTGACTCCGCTGATGTTGGCACTCGCCCTAGCGCTGGCACAATGGAGCGCCTGAGAGAGACTTCTGATGGGGGCGGGGTTGAGCGTGCGAATTCGTTTACCGCAGATGAGAGTGGCAAGCTAAAGACGAAGTCTGAATGGGCGAACAGGACCGCTTACGCTGCAGACGGACAGGTGGAAAAGGTGGAGAACTTTGCGAGAGATATTGATGGGGCAGTTAGTTTCGGAGTAGATGATGTGAAAGCGCAACGGATTATTGCGGATGCAGCTCCAGCACAAGCTGGCAGCGGAGCTGAACTTGATGTTAAATCACGGACGGGCTTTAGCATTAAACTGGATAGAGGAGGAAGGCCGGTCGTAGCAGTTAGCGGTGAAACTGCAAGTAATGAGGGTGGTATTTCGATGGATTCCGGCTTAGACGGATTTGTTTTGGGTTTCCTCCCGAAATATGAGAAGGGTCAATTTGATAAGAAGAAGGGTCTCAATAGTCGTTTGGACGAAGAGGAAGATTGACGATCTGGCTAAGTTAGTTATCAATCGAACAATTTCCTGAAACAAGATTATCTGCAAGAATCTATTGGATGAAGATACCAACTTTCTTGATGAAGATACCTGCGGTAAATAAGTATGTTGTCCCTGCTATTGTGGAGAGTTTTGGGCTTGTGGAATGGTTACAAAGTGGTGTGCGACATACGCCACTTTCACCTGCAGTCCATCAAGATCCCTATCCTCAGTATCATAGGTTGAGAGAGAAGGACCCCGTGCATTGGAGCCCTTTGTTAGTTGGATGGGTTCTTACGAGATACGAAGATATTGATAATGTATTACGGGATTGGAAGCGGTTTGAGAATAGTGACGAAGCGGTAGGTCGGTTTGAGCCAGAATTCCGACCATTCTTGGAAGATCCTTTGCCAATGTTATTTTCAAATCCTCCTGACCATACCCGATTAAGGAGTTTGGTTGCTCAAGCATTTACTCCCCGATCTATTAAATCTATGGAGCCAAGAATTCGTGAGATTGTGGATGATCTGCTTGATCAAATAGATATTTCGAAACCAGTAGATATCATTGATGCTTTTGCCTATCCCTTGCCGGTTATTGTCATTGCAGAAATGCTTGGAATCCCAAGCGAGGACCGAGTGAAATTCCGTGAGTGGTCTAGTTCAATAGCGAGGATATTAGAGCCAACAACGACAACGGAACTTTTCTATGAAGCTGCCAAGTCTGGAGAAGAGCTACGCTTATATTTCAAGGATTTAATTGCCAAACGCCGTGAGTCTCCTGGAGATGATTTGATGAGCGTAATGATTGCCGCGGAAGAAGGGGGTGACTCTTTAACGGAAGAGGAATTGTTGGTTACAATGAGACTACTTCTTGTCGCAGGAAATGAAACGACGACAAACCTGATCTCGAATGGATTGTTAGCGTTGTTAGAAGATTCTGAAGCTTTTGAACGATTACGAAAGGATCATAATCTACTCGGGTCAGCAGTTGATGAGTTGTTACGCTTTGATAGTCCGGTACAAATCGATAGACGAACAGCGCTAGAGGATGTCTTGATTGGCGGAAAGACAATTAAAAAAGGACAACCCCTACTATTGCTGCTTGGTGCAGCGAATCGTGATCCTGCGCAGTTTGTTAATCCTGATTACCTTAATTTTGATCGGGATGAAACCTCCCATATCGCTTTCGGTAGAGGTATTCATCATTGTCTTGGTGCGCCATTGGCACGTGTCGAGGCCATGATCGCCTTCGAGGCTTTACTTGATCGGTATGAGGAAATTGAACTGCAAGGTAACCGACCTAAATTTAAAGATCATGCTGTGCTTAGAGGTATGTATGAAATGACTGTGCGTGTGGAAGCTAAATAGTCTGTATAGGTGGTGTGATAGATCATCTCGGATTATTCTTCTATCGCGGGTTGATTGGTAGGTTTTTATGGATAGGATGTTTTTATTTCAAAATGTTGGGCTTGGCCTACTTGGTTTAGCCGTAATTATTTTCATAGCTGGATTACTTGGTTCCTTGCTGGATTTACCTGAATGGATCTCCATTCCGATAGGTCTTATTGCAGGAGGGCTAACCATCTTATTAGTCGGTCGTATTACCGCACGTCGTAATGCAAAGGCATCAGGATAGTTAGTTGTTGATGAATTTTTTGCCTTAATTTTCTTGATGTAGATTTTGGGCAACACTTGAACATTTGTGTATTAATTTTGCAAGTTCTTGCGGGCTTTCTCCAGTTTTAATCCATAAACTTTCTTGGTACTGATATTCGCTGGCAGACATCCGTGGCGTGATGCATTTAACTACTTTTTGACAAAATTCTATAGGGGTCTGTGACTGTCCAGAATTTTGTAAGGGTAGTCCTGTTGTATGGCAATAAAGAGTATATTTTTCGATAAGCTCTGGAGTCCATCCAGAGCCTCCGCAACTTGCAGACAGAAGGGCTAAACCAAGTACCGTTACTGCAAATAATTTCATGGAGTCAGAATATCGTAGTTTCCCCAGTTAAACAAAGAAGTTTCAATTTAGACATGACTAGTGGGTTCGTTTGTAATGTCCGCAATAACAATTTCCCCAACTGCTCGTTCACCCCGTGTAGGCGCGATACGGTTTGAACCAGTCATAGCGGCACCACTGACAGAGATTCTTAAAATTTCATTATTTGTAGTTAGCACTTCAACGTCAGCACCAACTTTACGCCAGCCCTGAGGAATTCCGTAACCTTCATTTTCTAAGGCATCTAAGAAAAAATAGCTCATTGTGAGTGGTTTTAAATAAAAGTCTGAGCTTTTCATGGAGTTTTCATCCTCGCTTCTAATTATTTCTTTTCATTATCCTATCCAAAAATTTCTTTTTTTGCACTTGGCAATTGTTTTTTTACTCGACTATTTCATGGTTCCGTCGTAGTGTTCGGAAGGTCTATGGGTTTTAAAAATCATGTTGCGATTGCTGGTATTGGAGAGACTGATTACTCTCTTTTTTCGGGACGTAGTGAACTACAATTATCACTTGAGGCCATCAATTTAGCGCTTGAAGATGCAGGTGTTGATCGAAATGAGGTTGATGGTCTAATGCGCTGGTCTGTAGATACATCATCCGAGGCAACAATTGCCGAAAACTTGGGGATTCAAGATCTAGCTTGGTTCGGTGAAATACGTTTAGCAGGGAATGTTGGAGCTGCATTGGTCACCAGTGCGGCAGCAGCAATTTATTCCGGATTAGCAAACGTAATTGTGATTTATCGGGGAGTGAATGGTAGGTCTGGTCGCCGATATGGTAGAGGTGAAGTTTTGGGCCAGAATGGCCGAGATAGTGCTGCATTTACTGAACCATTCGGGTTGTTAACACCACAGCATGGTCTTGCAATGACTACGCGACGACGTATGTTTGAGACAGGAGTAACTAGCAAGCAATTTGGGATGGTTGCTGTTAGTGAGCGAATGCATGCGAATCGAAACCCCAAAGCTGTTTTTTTTGAAAAAACCCTGACACTAGAAGAGCATCAGAATTCAAGGCTAATTGTGGATCCCTTTCATCTTTTTGATTGTTGTTTAGAAACTGATGGTGGGGGGGCGCTGGTTCTTACCTCTGCGGAACGTGCTCGTGATTTAAAGAAGCCAGTGGCACTTATTCGTGCTGCTGTACAGTCGGGGTTTTCGAAAAAAGATTTTATTGATACCTCGGCAGTAAAGCTGGGTCCACGTTTGTGGTCACAAGCTGGGCTGTCTCCATCCGATATGGATGTAGTACAAATTTATGATCATTTTTCCCCATTCGTAATTTTTGCCCTTGAGGATTATGGCTTTCTTGAACGTGGACAGGGCGGTCCTTTTGTTGAGGAAGGTGGATTGTTGTGGAACAGTGGTAGGATCCCGGTAAATACATCAGGGGGACATTTATCGGAGGCGTATTTGCAAGGCATGAATCACCTCATTGAAGGAGTTAAGCAGATACGGAACCAGTCAACAGCCCAAGTTAAGAATATTGACTTTTCTTTTGTCGATGCTGGAGTTGGCGTGGGAGCAGTTATTCTAGAGCGGGGGCAGTAATGGTAGAGGGAAATGTAAATGCAGGAATATCATCCCTACCTTTGCCGATTCCTGATACTATATCCGAATATTTTTGGAAAGAGCTTCAGTCTGAGCATTTAGTTATTCAACATTGTTCGCTATGTGAGACGCTATATCATCCTCCGCGAGTTATGTGTCATACATGTGGAGGATTTGATTTTGATTGGATCCCTATGTCGGGGAAAGGTACAGTTTTTTCGTATGTGATAACCCACCAACCTGTGCATCCTGCCTTAGAAGGAAAAACTCCATTTATTACTGTGGATATTCAATTAGATGAAGGTCCACATGTTATATCAAATTTATTTGATATCGAGGTTGATGAGGTAGAAATAGGATTGCCTGTAATTGTTAATTTCCGGCATATTAATGATGATGTTACGTTGCCTGTCTTTCGCCAATTTAAATAAGAGCTATTAACATAACTTTTTCCTACAAGCGCTATCCGTTATTTTAAAGAAGTAAATTAATATAACGGAATGAAGCATGGCTTTTGAGATATCTAGCGGATTTGTACAAAAAATAGCACAGGAAAAAGAAGACTCCTCGGCCAGATTATTAAATCCTTGGGAGGAGCAATTGTGGGATATCCATCGACAGATGCGAGATGCCTACCGATCATCCCTTCTATCTAAGCCACAAGGTTTAAGGAGATTATCTGAGTATGATCTAAAGCTTTATATTTCTAAACAAATTGTGGATTTTACTTCGCAATATGGTGATCTTTTTGACTCAACAGGGAATAAAAAACAATCAAGTTATTTGAGTGAAGATAATACTGTGTTTATCGAAGAATGGAAGCAGATTGCAGATGCAGTGGATTGTATCGATGTAGGCGATATTGAAATGCTTACAATTTCTCAGCTAAGTGCTTTTCACAAAACAGCGATTAATGGTTATTCATCATTAAGTGTGAAATTACAGCAGTTCGCAATCCCTGCTTTAGTGACTTCACATTCACGTTCCGTTAAGGAATCCCACAAAGAACTACAATTGCTAATGAGACCTACTTCTTTGGCCGGTTGGGTATGGTCATTAATAGCCCGTGATATTGCAGATGGGATTACGTATTCTCCGTGTACGGGAAATACGTTTTTGCCCGGTGGTGAGAAGGAGAGGCTGTCAAAAAGGCTAGCGGTGCCTTGTGGTCGAGAGGTGCCAAATTTTTCGCCTATGGGTCGGAAAATGATGCATTGCTCAAGAGTCTGTTCACAAAGATATTACCGTAAGAAACAAACTCAGCAAAAAAATGTTTTGAGTGGGGAAATAATTACCTTAGAAGCAGAAACACGTAACATCAATAATTTTAAATACGGAACTCCAGCAGGAGAAGCAGAATTTTTAAACGAATTTACCAAGAGGATGCCGAAAGAGCTCCGAACGCTCCCACCTTTGCCACATTGGGTTAGGAAGAGTTGAAAGACGAAGTACATCTATTTTATGTTTCGTCTTCAATGATGACGGCGGTTCCGTAAGCCATCATTTCAGCCGCATTTTGCATAATTACAGATGTACTAAAGCTCATACTAATAATTGCATTCGCACCTAAGTTTTCTGCTTCGGCCACCATCCGATCAATGGATTGTTCACGGCTCTCTGCCAGTAGCTTGCGGTATTCATTAATTTCACCACCAACAAGTGAACGTAAGCTAGCCACTATATCTCGACCAATATTGCGGGCACGGATTGTATTACCTTTGACCATACCTAGGGTTGTTACAATCTTTTTTCCTGGTATATGAGGACTTGTGACAATAATGAAATCTTTATTGGTTGTCATGCTAAAACTCCACATCTTTATAAGGATCTGTTTTTCTTATTTTCAATCTGTTTACTATAACCGCCCACAAAATTGTTAGTACACCTATGAAAAGTAAGAAGAGTGCAATTTTTGGTATAACATGCATTTCTGAAATAAAGATTTCATAGGCCCACCAAGCCAAGAGAATGGCAATGCCAAAAGTAGTAAGAAGTAAGCCAATTCCAATTATAGTTTTGTTGACCATTGTGATTTCCTGATAATACGTTTTATTTATTTAATTAACTACTCTTGTTTAGAGCAGTGCTACTTAGTGTATCTAGTACACCTAAGGGGTAAAGAATAGTAGACTTTAGTTGTGAAAAAAAGTGTACTTGAAGGTTTAGATTCTTCTGTGGTCAAAGCGGATTTTCCGTTGTTACGTCGCGAAGTAAATGGTAAACAGATCGTTTACCTTGACTCTGCTGCCACATCACAAAAACCTCAAGTTGTTCTTGATGTATTGAATAGTTATTACGAGGAAATCAACGCTAACGTGCATCGAGGTGCTTATAAAATTGCAGAGCAGGCAACGCTTGCGATGGAAGAAGCCCGGGGGAATGTGCGACAGTTTATTGGAGCGAGTTCGGATAGAGAAGTTATTTTCACAAAGAATGCTACAGAGGCAATCAATTTGGTTGCTTATGCATGGGGAAGAAAAAATTTAAATAAGGGTGATGTTGTCCTTATTACTTCACTCGAACATCATGCAAATATCGTTCCATGGCACCAACTTGTCGAAGAGAGAGGAATTGAATTACGTTGGATTCCTCTGACGATCGATGGCTGTTTGGATTTGGATAATTTAGATGAACTTCTTGATGGCGTGAAACTTGTTTCGATTGCGGCTGTTTCAAATGTGCTCGGTACAATTAATCCTGTCAGGAAGATAGCTGATGCGGCACATGCAGTTGGCGCTTTGTGTCTAGTTGATGCATGCCAAGCAGTTCCACATTTGCCTACTGATGTGACTGAGCTAGGTTGTGATTTTTTAGCATTTAGTGGACATAAGATGTGTGGCCCGACTGGGGTAGGTGTTCTCTGGGGGCGTAGTGAAATACTTGAAGAAATGCCGCCATTTTTAGGTGGGGGTGAAATGATCCTGAATGTTACAAAGGAAGGATTTACTACCAATGATTTGCCTTGGAAGTTTGAGGCAGGTACACCACCGATTGCTGAAATCATTGGTCTTGGAGCAGCTGTAATTTATCTCACAGAGTTAGGCATGAAAAATGTTCAAGCACACGGTGAAGAGTTAACGCAATACATGTTTGAAACACTTAGTGAGAGATTTGGTGACGATCTGCTTATCTATGGACCGCAAGATGCTACTTCCAGAACTGGGGTATTTTCCATGAGTTATCGGGATATCCATCCTCATGATCTGAGTCAGATTCTAGATCAACAGGGTATATGCGTACGTGCAGGTCATCATTGTGCGAAGCCATTGATGAAGTTGTTGGATGTAAATGCTACTATTCGTGCTTCGACATATCTTTATAATGACAAAGCAGATATCGATGCTTTAGTTGTTGGTCTGCAGTCTGCAAGAACATTTTTTGAGGAACGCTAACAATTATGGAACCAAGTATGGATGGACTTGAAGATCTTTATATGGAGATTATTCTCGATCACTATCGAGATCCAAGGAATCGCGGTGAACTTGCTCCGCCAGCTCATATGGCAGAAGGGTTTAATCCAATGTGTGGCGATGAGATAAAAGTCTTTTTAGACCTCGAAGACGGCCAAATAAAAAAAATTCGAATTGGTGGGCAAGGGTGCTCGATTAGTCAAGCTTCGGCTTCTATAATGACTACTCTTGTAGAGGGAAAATCAATTGAAGATGTTAAGCATATTAGCAAAGCATTTAAATCTATGATGGCAATTCATGAGGAGGGCGAGGAAGAAATATCGCAGGATATCGATCTTGGTGATCTGGAAGCGTTGCAAGGTGTAGTGCAGTTTCCTTTGAGAATTAAATGCGCAATTCTTTCTTGGCACACGCTTGAACAAGGACTAAGAGAGATAGATGCTTCTGCACAGTAGTAAATCTTTTCCTGAAGTTGATATACTAAACTAATAAGAGGGGGAGATATGACAGACAACTTATCTATAAACAAAGACATAACGATTTTTGCTTCACAACGGATGCGTAATTCTTCACGAGCAGCAAATGATTGGACAAGTCGGGATTTTTATATGGATCCTCTAACTATGAGTTATTTCTATATCAACGCCCTAGAAGAAGCTGGGTATGGTTTTCCCAAAGGGTGGAGATCTGATCGTGCTACTGGCAGTGTGGAAGCGTTGATGGAGGATGATAAAATTCTCCGAATAATCTCGGTTAAGGGAAAACTTTCCGTTGAAGATGTAACAGACGAATTGTCTGGATCTGGATCGTAAAGAACGCTGGAAGAATAAAGTAAAATATTTTGTGAATTTACAATTGCTTTTGTGTGATAGTTATCAATATATTCGAAAGAAGATAGCTTAATAATGAGCATATTGCATGTGCCGCAGGGCGCGAAACGTATTGTTTGCTTAACAGAAGAACCTACTGAGATCCTCTATGCTTTAGGCGAGGGAGAACGGGTAGTAGGAATTAGCGCCTATACGGTACGACCTCCTGAGGCAAAGGAAAGCAAACCAGTTGTTTCTGCATTTATTGGTGGTAGTGTTGAGAAAATTAAGGCATTGAATCCGGATTTGGTGATTGGATTCTCTGATATTCAGGCTGATTTAGCAAAACAGTTGATCGCTGCTAATCTGCAAGTTCTGATTTTTAATCAACGCTCCATACAAGATATATTGGAAGTAATCGTAGATATTGGCAGTTTGGTTGAAAAGCGTAGTGAAGCAAAAGCTCTCGTTTCGAGTTATATACAAAGAATCGAAAAAGTAGTGGATCGGGTTTCCTTACGATCATATCGTCCTAGAGTGTATTTTGAGGAGTGGGATGATCCTCTAATTTGTGGTATTGAGTGGGTAAGTGAAATTGTTGAAATTGCCGGAGGGATCGATGTGTTTAAAGAAAAATCAAGGGGACGTAGTGCTACAGAACGCATAGTTTCCGGGAATGAAATTGCTGATTTAAATCCCGAAGTTTTTCTAGCTTCTTGGTGTGGGAAACCATTTGATTTAAATTCTGTTTTGAGGCGCCATGAGTTGCAGGAAATTTCTGCTATCCGAAAGCGTAATATTTATGAAATTCCATCGGAGATTATTCTTCAACCGGGTCCTGCTTCATTAACCGATGGGTTAGATTGTTTGGAAAAAATTCTACAGCAATCCATCGAAAACTAGACTAGTCCAATAGTATTTTGCTAGGTTTCATTTTTGCCAGTTAACTTGTTGGCTTCCTCTGGGGTTAGCTTTCCTTCTGCAACCAGTTTCTCTGCTTGAACTAAAGACATTTCTATTTTTTCAAGTGGTTTCATGTACAAGGTACGAATTTGGGGAGTAAGGAAAAACATGATGCTTAGTAATACGAATAAAAAGAGTGCTGTGAAGCCGAATGAATTACCTGGGCCAAAACGATCAATAGCAAAGCCTAGAGGGATTATTCCTAAGGGAAGTAGGCTCCACTGTAAGCTCACAACCGACATTACTCGACCAAGCATATTATTTTCAACAATTCTCTGGATGGAAGAATTGTTAGTTACTTGAAAAAGCATTTGCCCAAATCCCATAAGTGCTAAAAAGATGATTGCAATCCGTAAATCATGTGAAATTGAAAAAAGACCAAGTGCGATAATAGCGGTGAAACTTCCGACCATTAGGAGCCGTCCTTTGTGTGGGAATCGATCTGAGCTAGTTAAAACAAGTGCACCGATCAAACTTCCCACTCCAAGCATGGAAATTAGGAGGCCTGCGATGAAGTCTTTTGACCCAGGATCACCAAACGTTTTTTCCGCAAAGACAACCATAAATTGCTGCAGTGGAAAATTAATTAAGGGCAAAACCATCCCGAATACCAGCAACAAAGGGATAAGTTGGTTATTGCGCAGGTAGTCAATGAGTTCCCTTAGATCTGTCCAGAGACTACGTATCACGGATTCGGATTGATCGGATTTTTGTTTACCAATCATGCCATGTTTTGGTAATCGGAGGTCCGTTATTGAGGCTAGACCAAACATTCCAGCAACGATAAGCATTGTGATTCCATGGTTAGTTAGAAATATAGATAATCCTACTATGGCTGGGCCAATCATTTGAGTTAGGGTGTTAGAGCCCATAGTTAATGCTAGTGCGTTACCTAGTTTGTGTTTTGGTACAAGTGCTGGTACTAGTGCTTGTCTTGCGGGCATAAAAAAAGCAAAAACTATGGAGAATAGAGGAGCCGTAATTAGCATATGCCAAAACTCGATTTTCCCACTGATAATTAATATTCCTATTCCTAAAAACAGTAAGGTGGAAGAAATTTCTGTGAATAAAAGGATGGTTCGTTTGTTAAGACGATCTACATAGACCCCCGCAATAGGGGCCATAAATGGTAATACGACGACTGCAGCAACAGTCATCCAAGCCAATGAGGCGGCAGTGTTAGTTATTTCGTAGACGACAAGATGGCGTAAAAGGAGCTGCATAGCCATTCCCAGAAAAAATACTGCGTTCCCACAAAAAAACCAGGTATACTCTCGTTCTTCAAAAGAAGAGACGGTTTGTTTAAGAAAAGCTTTGTAGTTCAATGGAAATATATGCTCCTGCCAGCCTATTGTACGCGTCGTATTTGGAAATTCGTATATAAGAGGTGCCGAGGAGTCTGATATATGATTAAACCATTTTTGTTAAGAGGAGTTTTATATGCCAGCCACTAATCAGGATTTAGAGACAGCAAGAAAATTATTTAAAGAAGGTGGATGGGGATCAGGTGATCCATATGGTCCTGATGATGCAGTTATGCATGACATAGTTGGACATGCTCGTCGTGCAATGAAATGGGAGGAGCTTGGTGCATTACGGGTGGCTAAGTAGTTTTTTTTCCTTTTGATGATTATTCCTTGCTCTTTACTCGTAGCTTTTGCATGGTCCTTTCCTGTACTTGTCTTAGGAAGAATTTTTATGGGGTTTGCTTGTGCACTTGTAATCCCAACTCCAATAGCGTACCTGCATAAATATTTTTGTGGAACTAACTGATAGGCTCTATTGCGGGTCTTTCTGTACTGGCTCAGTACTTGGTGAGTGCCTAGTAGCTCAACGTTCCAGAGGCTATTTATTGTATTTTCTTGTTTAGGGGTTGTACATTTGATTACTAGAGTTGTAATGAAGCCTGGGAAAGTTAAGGCAAATTCTCTTAATACGTAGGAGATATAATTAGGGTGATGAATGGTTGATTGGTTAATAGGTGGTTTGATTCAGGAGCTCAATAGCTTTGTTCCTACGCAACTTGATGAGTTACCAAAGATTCAAACAAGTAAGACTCTTGATCTGTGGGCTGCTAAGCATTGGGATACACATCGTCGTTTATACGATGTGTATAAAGAACTTCGTAGAGAAGAAGATGATGTGATTCATTTGATTGATGGTGGTGGAGTTTCAAGAACAGAGAAAATTAAGGCTTTCGAATCTTTTTCTTCCGTATATGGAGATCTTTTTGAGCCAATTGCAAAGATGCGTTTTGTAGTTGAGCAGATGCATGATGTGAATGTTCTATTGGCTGAGTTGAAAAAGGTTAGTGACCAAGAGCGTGCTGCAGTTCGATCTCTTCGTGATAGTGATGCCGTGGCATCTTTTAAGGCACGTGCAGAGTGGGACGATCAGAATTTAAGGGGTTTGGAAAGTCAAATCGTAAAAAAACAAATAATTATTGAAAAAATTCTAAATGGTGATTTACCACGTATGCACCCGAGCACACATGAGCCTCCTTCTTTTGATGACTGGTGGAAGGAATGGTGTGACATATCCTCTGCCGTTGAAACAATAAATTCTGGAAATCAGGACGATTTAAGTACACTTGGCTCGCTTTTGGTGCCAAAAAAATTGCATCAATTTGCTGTTCTCAATTGGGTCCCTAGTCAATCGCAGAAGGGGTTAGTGAGTGGTCATCAATGGAAGAGTATATATATACCATTATCTTTGGCAGGTTGGATGTGGCTCTTAATTGCAAGAGATGTTTTTGAGGGAATTAGCTATCTTCCATGTGCAGGAATCAAGCATTTTCAGGAAAGGTTGGATGATAGCCAAAAAAAGAACTTAGCCTGTGATAGAGAGGTTCCTAGTATTTCCCCTCCAGGTGGGAAACCTAAATATTGCTCAGTAGCATGTGCCCAAAGACATGCATAAGAACATTACCGGAGATTATAATCCCCATAGTTCGCTTGATTGCTTCCTTAATTCACCACGAAAATCAGGATGGGCAATTGAAATTAATTCCTGTGCTCGTTGGCGATGATTTTTGTCCAATAGTTGAGCAATTCCATATTCTGTGACAATTGTGTCTGCTAGATATCTCGGTATTGTTATCAATGTGCCACTGTCATGTTTTGCGACAATTTTTGACGTTGTTCCGTTCAATGCCGTTGACCTTAAGACAGTAATGGCACGTCCGGTCGGACAGAGGCTAGCAGCTAAATGGGTGTCGGGCTGTCCACCTGTACCATTTATCATATGACCCCCAAAACGGTCCTCACTAGCTATTTGTCCTAAAAGATCGACGGCAACTGCACTATTTATTGATGTTCTATTTTATTCTTTGAATTTAATAGTTTGAATAAAGTTGGAATACGAGCAAACAAAGCGAATGGAATGATTATGAGAAAGAGAAGAATGAGTGTTATAGGAGCAAAAATAGGAAATCGTACAAGTTTCTGGGCAGTTTGTTTTGCTAGGTTGTCACTGAATTTACGAAGTTTTATATTTAACATAATAAATATAGTTCTCAAATATAGTTCTCAAATATAGGTAACTTGATGCCATTCAAAGAATCAGAGTCTTAGCCCATTTGTTCTCCTGGTCTCGGATTACGAATTCCAAAATCAGGTTCAAACCCAAGAGGTTTATCCATTGAGGGATCACAATAAAATACTTCGAGAGAAAAGCCTTGGTCATCTGTAAGATAAGTGGTAGTAAATGGTCCTTCCGGGTTCCTCTCTATATTGACTGCATATCCTGCATCAAGAACTGACTGGTACATCTCCTCGAATGGTTCACGTGCACGCCACCCTAGAGCAATGTTGAGGATTCCAAGGTCGTTCAACAAGGATCCTTCTGGTTTTGGATTAGGCATAGGATCCTTGTATTGTTGGACCTCAATTAGGCCATCCCCAGCACGTGCAAGGAATAGTTCACTTTTTGCATTAGGTAAGCCCCAGAGCTCTTCCATTTCTGGAGTATGAAGGGTCTCTGGAGAAATTTTTTCTAAACCAATTGTATCTATCCAGAATCGATGAGCACGTTCAATGTCTGGAACGGAAAGGCTGATACTTCTTATGGATGTAGTGGAGGCAGGCCAACGTGCATCTCTGGTGGTGCCAAGTAAGGGGTCTTTTTCAATTAATTCTATGAGAATTCCATCGGGATCTAGAAAAGCTACACGGCGATTACCCAATTCACCTATTGGAGGAGTTAATGTACCTATACCCCATCCTGCTAATGCAGAGATAGTACTATCAAAGTCATCGACGACGAAGCCTATGCGTGTGTATCCGATATTGGAAGCTTTCCAGTCATGTGTACGAGGCCGAGCCCGAGGTTGGCTATATTCCCAAAATTCCATTTGAACATAATCTTGTTTGTCTATTCCCCACCAGAGCACAGCTGTCGGGTCTTCAAGGCCTTGAATCGTGCCTAATCGTTCCCCCCATACAAGTAAGCCACCAGCAGGTAAACAACCTAGAACGTCGCAGTAGAAGCGTGTTGTCTTTGGTACCTCCTCTACACTAATTGCGAACTGTGCTAAACCGGGATTGGGGCCATCACCAATAACAGACATTGTTTCCTCACTATCAGCAAGCTTACGTTTTTATCTTAATTTCTACTAGGTACATTTTTATCAGGTAAAAATATTGTAGTTTTTTTCATTTGGTATCCAGAATTTAAATTGTTAGGCCACCCAGTCCAAGAAGTCCACGAGCATATTCAATTTCACCGACATGACGAAAACCATGACTGAGACAAATATTAAACAAGCCCTCCCATAGAGACATTTCTGGCAATGGCTTAATCGTAACTTTACGTGAGTTGAATTGGGTGGGCGAGATTGTTCTAAGATAGTTTTCTGATGCAGCCCAAACACCTTGTTGGTATTTTCGCCAAAGGGCTAAATCCTTAAGTACAATTTGCGCTGCTTCATCTGCACTCATCCCAGTACCTTGAGATGTTCGATGTAGACCTAATTGCACATTAAATTCTTCCTCAATCCATACTGTTGGCTTACCTTGGACAACAAAATTGATAATGTTGTCCTCTGTGCGAACATAATGCCAGAGACTAAAAAAAGGTGTGATACCACCATCACTGCTTTGCCAGTTCAATTGTTTGAGGTTCATGTCACCTATTGCTTCATCAAGCATTTGATGCATTGACGATAATCCAGTGCGTAGAATTTCCAAAGGCTCCAATTGTTGTTTCATAAGTTCTCCATATTTGTATCCTAATGATTTTATTATTTGAGATCACCCAATGTACTTCAAGGGGTGTACAATCCGTATCCTATAAAGTCTCTAAAGGAGATTTAAATGGCACTTGTTCAAACACACGAACATGAAACAGTTTCTATTTATCCATATACCGATGATCAAATCGATAAGATTTGTAGTCTTTCTGGTGAATGTGTACTTATGTGGTCCACGAAGGATGGTTGGCCAGTAGGTGTTATGCATGCCTATGTTTGGCACGATGGTAAATTTTGGATTACCTGTGCTGGGCATCGTCATCGCGTATCGGCTTTACGCCGTGATCCGCGGTGTTCCGTTGTGGTGAGTGGTCGTACGGCACCTCCAGATAGTGGTTGTCCCGGTGGGACTGCTACTGCCAAGGGTCGCGCAGTTGTCCATGAAGATAACCAAGAACTAAAAGATTGGTTTTATCCAGCACTTGGTAATCGTGTAAGTGGTGGAAATGCTGAGGCAGCAGCTAATTTTGCTGAAATGCTTGACTCACCTCTCCGTGTTATTTTGGAAATTACACCTGAGAAATGGATTACTTATGATGGCGAGAAAGCGGGCCGTCATTTTGCTGGAACTATTGATGAGGATGAATTAGGGCCAATGCTTTCAAGTGATGCGAATAGGATGGAACAGTATCGCGAAAAGCGCGCTACAGAAGGCCTTACGCATTAAATTTAGTTCGCTTAAAAAAAATTAAAAAATTAAAGGAGAAAAAATGGGAAAACCAACTGCAACGGATTATACAGAGCTTCGGATGGTCGCTGAAAGATATGTGGATGCCGTCAATCGTTTTGATGGTGAAGCATGGGGAGAAACATGGGCACCTGATGGTGAGTGGCATGTCGGCGAAGTGCACAAAGGTCGTGATAAATTAGTTCCACTCTGGACGGGCATTATGGGAGGAATCCCAATGGTGTATATGAAGGTTTATAGTGGGGTAATAGATGATGTGACTGGTGACACAGCATCAGGACGATGGTATTTGGGAGAATTCTTACATTTTGGTGAAGGAAAAACTTCCGAAAATTGTATTTGCTATCAAGATACATATACACGCATTGATGGGCAGTGGTATATACAGACCCGACAGTTTGTAGGAGTTTACCAAGGAGAGACTGGCCTTACAGCCGAAGGCTTTAAACCAGAATTTCGCGGTACAGCGCCATCTGCCTAATTAGCCATCAGGCTATTTGATAATTTTAAAAGCAGTGTTCCTAGATGGGCACTGCTTTTTTCCTATAGAAGTAAGTGATGAGAGTTGAGCTTTCTAATAAGAAGATCACGCAATGTAACAAAGGTCAGTCATAAGAAATTTTGAGCCGATTGTTCAATTAGTCTCTGTTCTTCGTATTGAAGGATCATAAATTTTTCAGCGATCACTGATAAAAGGGCGCCAGGTGGGGCATGTTCTGGTGAGTCCATATAAGATTTTAATCCAACCGCATCCTTCAACTGACAGGAAATAACCATATCCCAGTACTCACCATCTTGGAGGGCTGAGGAGTTGTTTCTTTCGATTGGTGCATTGTATAAATTCTTTCCAAGAAGATAGTTGTGTGCATTAGGATCTTCGCTAATTGGTTTAAGCTTAGAAAGAAAGAGATCAATATCGGTTTCTTGAACATCAGGCTTAAGTTTAATTAGGACTATATGGCGTAACATAGGTGCCTCCCTCATCTACTGTAAGGCTTGAAACATAGAAAGACAGGTAATTTTCCAATGCGGATATCACAAATAAATCCTGATTGGTTTTGGGAGAAATGGAAAAAAACTGTTGTACGAGGCGGACAGGTTATTAAATATGCTTCTGTTGTTAAATATTTCCCACAGTACGAAACGCCCTCTTTACATAGAAGATTGGAAGAAAAGTTTTCTGCAATAGTTGAAGAAATTAGTTCAGAAGAATCCTTTGTTACTCAATGGCTTAGCGAGTTTGGTCCCCTTTCGAACACAGGATTGCAGCTTTTTAGAACTGACGAATTGCTCGATGAAGCTCGACATGTTTGGTGGATTGTTGGAGTCCTTGATGTTTTTAAACAAAATGAATTAAATCCCCAAGAGATTAATCTGCTCGAGGCTGAGCGCCATTTAATCGAAGTGGCTAACCCACTAATTGGTATGAGTGAGCTGGATAAGGGTTTAATTGAGGCTAAGTATAAAAACGTAGATCAATTGATGAAAAGTTTTTCCTTGTTTCAAGGCCAAGGCGAATATGAATGGCCTGTAGTACGTCTTGCTGCAAGGTTTCTTTCTCCAACTGATGCGAAGTGGACCGTTTCCTACAGTACGTTATTGGATAGCGTTGTAGGAACTATTAACCATTACCTAGCACTTAATACGTTTGTGCAAAATCAAAATCCCCAAGATTTACCCCGTGATGCGTCTGGGAAAAAGTTATCTTTTGATGGTCTACCTTATGAGACCATCAAGCATAGAATCACTACTGTTTTGCAGCCGCGTAATCTGAGTGGCTATATCTGGATTCGTATTCAAGAGCAATTCGAGGAAACTTCTTTTTCGATTTCAAAACAATGATATCTTTAAGAAACCTCACCATGCCGCCTACGTGATTTGAGTGAATAAGGTAATTCGTCCATAAACTCTAGCTCCTCTTCTTCTAAATATTCAGCGAGTTGGTGTCCCCATTTACGAATTCAGGTTCTTGTGCAGCTAGCTGTAGCCTGAATTTATATGATTCGCATCAGGTATTTACCAAAGGTTATAGCACCTGTTTAGTCGTCCAATACTAGTTACAAAAGCTCCATGGAGGATCCATCCCTTATCTTAAAGATTTGAGACGAAATATGACATTACTTCGTTAAATTGTTCCGTTTTTTCAACTACACACTGAAGCTGAACTAACATATATGGCATAAAGTTATCTTATTTAATACGGTTTATAGAGTTATACCACGAACGGTTATTGTTAAGCGGTGTTAGAGTTTATTATTGGCGTACTAGTTATGGATTAGTTTGCGGCGACAGGAGAAAATATGAGTACACTGAATGATGAAATTAATCGCTTTGAGAATGAAGGTTGGAGTCTAGATGTTCATAAGGAAGATTCTGCTGAATTAAGTAGAGGTGAAGAGTCAATACTTCTTGAATCTGACGTATGGGGTGAAGTAAAAATTCATGATACAAGTGCTATGCATACGGAGTCAGGAGATCCATTTGAGTCAGGAGATCCATTTAACAGCAGTGATGATTCAGTTTACGAAACTCAGCAGGAGGATATAGGCTTAGAGCCTGAAGTTGAGCGGAGTCGGCCAAAGATAGGGCGCGGTTGGATCATAAGTGTTGCTATACTCGTCTACCTGGTCGTGTCTTATTTTTTGCAGAAAGGTGATTAGTTAACAGGTTAGAAGACAAACACCTGCAAGTTCAAGAGCCAGTAAGGCGATACCAGCAACAAAAGCTACTACACATGCGACATCAAGCGCTTTGCCGTCACAACAATTCCAAGCAATTCGAAGGGCATTCATTATAATAACCTCGTACTATCATAACCCTAACGATGTAGGAAATAAAGGAATACAAACATGATGCCCAAAAGAAGATTTCAGATTTAAGCTGTTTATCCAGAGGATCAGATTAACAAAGATGTTGAAAATCTAAACGGTAGTTATAACGATTAAAAAGGTAGTTGTGAGACTGTGTAGGCTAACCCTAAAGTTGCTCCAATTAGTAATAGCCTTACCCAAAGTGATGCTAAAAAGTTCATATTAGTAAGTAAGTTTAGCTGGTTTAGGATTCCCGATCTGCGGTTCACTAAAAAACAACGAGTAATAATGCACTTGTGATTACTATGATTGCTACAGCGAATGCTAGTTTGTCTGTACTAGTTTCCATATAGTTTAGAACGCAGCTATAGAATTTAAGTTAATAATGATAAGTTTTGTGGGAGGAACACATTATTAATAATTTAAAGAATAAAGTTGCAGTTATTACAGGTGCTGGTAGCGGTATTGGGCGTGGCACAAGTCTGCGTTTGGCTGAAGTTGGGATGGATATTGCTATTGCAGATGTCGACATTACTGGTGCACAGCAAACAGCTGAAATGGTTCGTGAGTTAGGTAGAAAAGCTATTGTAGTCAAGGCTGATGTTTCAAATAGAGAGGAAGTACAGCACTTAGCAGACGTGGTCGTGCAGGAACTGGGTGTTCCTACAGTGCTCTTTAATAATGCGGGAGTCGTGACATTTAAAGATATTGCTTTGCTAACAGAAGGTGATTGGTCTTGGGTTATGGGTGTGAATCTCGATGGAGTGATCAACGGTGTAATTAGTTTCTTACCATTAATGGTTGCGAGTGGTAAAGGGGGGCACATTGTTAATACAGCGTCTCATTGTGGGTTGTTTCCTTCACGTGGTCTTTCTTCTTATTCCGCGTCAAAATATGCAGTAGTGGGTTTATCTGAACATTTGCGAGGAGATCTTGCAGATATTCAGATAGGTGTTAGTGTGCTGTGTCCAGGAGCAGTGGCTACCGGAATTGTCCATGCTGAGCGTAATCGCCCTGAAATTTATGGGGGCCCGCAAATTGAGCCGACCGATTCAAAAGATAAAATCGGCAGTTCGAGTTACCGGAATAGCGATCAGGTTGTTTCTGAGGGAATTGATCCAAAGCTTGTTGGTGAAATGGTTTTGCAAGGAATTGTGAATAATGAGCCGTATATTGTGACTTCACTTGAAAGTAAGGGTCCTGTTGAAGCCCGGCTAAAGGCTATTCGAGAAGCTTATAAGAAGCCATTTGTAGTTAATAGGTAATTCTTTTTTCAAAAACCTAGGGTTCTTCAAAAGGTGCTTGTTCAGTAGTAGGGACAGGAATTTCGAAGGTATTGAGCAAGATAGAAATTGTTGAGTAATAGCCAAGCAAAGCTACTAGTTCTAGCATTCCTTTTTCTCCTAGAAGGTTTAACGTATTTTCATAATTTTTTATGGAAATACGCCGCCTATCTAACATCTCTTGACAGAAATCATAAATTATTTTCTCTTCGTCCTTGAGGTTAGGGGTTTGGAAATTTTTAATTGCGCTAATAACTTCTTCAGTAATTCCTGCTTCTTTTGCAAGTTTAGAGTGTGCCCAGAACTCAAATTGGGCTTTCCAATGTGCCCCAATCGTAATAATTGCTAGTTCAAGTAAGTTTTGTGGTAGTTCTGAATGGAATCGTAATTGAGCGCCTAACTCTTGTAGTGTGCTACCAATTTGTGGAGAGTAAAGCATTGCGTTAAATGGACCTGTGAGTGTTCCATTTTCGTCTATAATGCTTTTTCCTCGTGGCCCTGCTACCAATGACTGATAGGTGTGCTTTTGTTCTGGGGTTAATTGTGATGGGTTTAATGGGGGGAGACGTGACATATAATCCTCGCTACTTTCAATTATGTCTCAAAACTCATAAAAGCAGTAATCTGGGGTACTGTACAAAAATCTAGTGTCTTATAAATATCTCTTGGAGATTAAATGACTTACGAATTTATTGAAGTTGAAAATATTGAAAACATTGGAGTTGTTCGACTGAATAGACCGGAAAAATTGAATGCATGGAATGCAAAAATGGGCGCAGAGGTACGGGAAGCTATTGAAACCTTCAATAATGACCCTACAGTTGGAGCAATTGTTACGACAGGCAATGGGAGAGCATTTTGTGCAGGAGCAGATATCAGTGGCTGGTCTCAAGATCTTGCAGGAGAGCGTGAATGGACTCCAGTAAAGCGCAATGCAGATGAGGAAAATTGGATTGATTTTTGCACACGTAGCAAACCTCTTATAGCAGCAGTGCATGGTTATGCAGTGGGGATTGGGGTAACTCAAATTCTTCCTTATGATCTTCGCCTTGCTTCTGAAAATGTTCGTTTCAGCTTTCGTTTTGTACGTGTAGGGTTATTGCCAGAATTAGGTAGTACTGCATTACTACCGAGATTAATAGGGTTAGGTCGTGCCGTTGAGGCTTGCATGACTGCTAGAACCATTGAGGCGGAAGAAGCATTACGGATTGGGCTTGTAACTGAAGTAATTCCAGAAGAAACTTTTTTTGATCGAGTGCTCGAAGTTGCAGAAGGTATTGCTGCAAATCCAACAACTCAATTAATACAAACAAAAAGTCTTTTTGCAAAAAATGCAGTCGAGCCAGATTTTGGAAAAGTAATGAGACTTGAAGGTGAGGCACTTAGCATTGCTCGTGAAAGTGCTGAACATCGAGAAGCAGTGCAAGCATTTTTAGAAAAGCGCGAGCCAAATTTTCGCTAATATTGTTTTTTTAGGTAGGAAAAAAGAGGTTTAGAGTAAGAATTTAATATGAGTGAATTTATGAGTGAATTCATTTTCTTAATTTTATTATTTGTAATTGGAATTATTGTAGGTGTCGTGTTTGCTCGTCGTAAACGTGAGTGATTAGCTTTTGTATGTTCAAAAATTATTTTTTTGTAGTAATGAATAAGAGAAAAATAAAAAATGTGAAAGCCACAATTCCGACAATTTGCCAATCCATATAAAAACAGTAACAAAAGATGTATTGCTTTACTTGTCAAAGACTTATTTTCGTGTAGCAAAAATGAAGCCATTGTTGAAAGAAACTATTCCGATGCATTCTCCAAACATTCACCGGGTTGGAGAAATTAAAATTTGAGATTGGTGGGATATTTGGATTCCCTTGGTCGCGCTCTGCCTCATAAGCTAGTCGACTAGCATTGTACTCAGAGTGTCCAATGTGCATTAGCTGTTTATGGTCAGCACTTTCGAAAATTGTGTACCCTGATTCCTTACCATAAGCCAAAAGATTAATAATTCCGTTTGCTGAAGCTGTTTCCATCGTTTCATCCGTGAATCCTGCGAAACGACTTTGTGGACAAAGAAATGTGTCGTCTTGTGCTTTCATTATCTCGTGTTCGGGCTTTAAATTGGTAAGTTCATAAACTCCAAACAGTTTTTCCGAAAAAATAATTTTCTCAATACCTTCAAGATAAGCCAATGCAAATCCTCCCCAACAAAGTCCAAGTGTGCTAGGGGAATTAATGCGTGCACTTTTTATTATTTCAGCTATTTCATGCCAGTATTCAACTTGTTCGAATGGAAGATGCTCAACAGGTGCACCTGTCACTATTAATCCGTCTAAAGGGCGGTGCTTGGTGGCTTCTGTATAAGTTAGGTATAGGCTGTCAAGATGACCTTCTTGCCAGGTTTTATAAGAATGTGATTCCAAGCGAATCCAAATTGGTTCAATTTGTAAGACTGAGAGTCCTAAAGGGTTTAGTAAGTTAAATTCGTATTGCTCACCGAGGGGCATAATATTCAAAATTCCAATGCGAAGAGGTCTAATATCTTGGCGTTCGGCTTTATCGAGTGATATCCAATCAATTTGATTTTTTTCAATTATGGGTAAAGCATGGTAGTCAGGCGGGATAATGAGTGTCATTTGGAACCGCTCTCACATTTAAATTACTGAATACATTTCAGTGCTTGTAATATTATTGGGTACGTTAGCCTATTGCATCAAAAGCTTGCTGAAAGTCTTCCTTGATATCCTCAATATGTTCGAGGCCAACTGATACCCGAACCATTGTGGGAAGGACTCCGGCTGATGCCTGATCTTCAGCTGACAACTGTTGATGGGTAGTAGAAGCAGGATGAATCACTAATGTTTTAGCATCACCGACATTTGCTAGAAGGCTTGCTAGTTCCAGATTGTCAATAAACTTAACTGCATCGTCGTAGCCACCTTTAAGTGAGATATTTAACATACAGCCATAACCGCGGTGGAGATATTTCTCTGCAGCAGCACGATATGGACTTGAACTCAGTCCTGGATAATTCACTTCCTCAACTTGAGGATGGCTTTCTAGCCATTGTGCTAATGCGAGAGCATTTTCAGTATGACGTTCTACTCGTAATGAGAGAGTTTCCAATCCTTGGAGGAATAAGAATGAATTGAAAGGGCTAATTGCTGGTCCCCAGTCACGAAGAACTTCTACTCTCGCCCGGAGACCAAAAGCAACATTTCTATTATCAGGCACGCCTAATGATTTGCAAATATCACTTCCGAAACCAAAAGCATCCCAGTGGATTAGCCCGTGGTATGCATCACTAGGTTCCGTGAACAGAGGAAATTTTCCATTCCCCCAATTAAACGTTCCTGCGTCTACTATCACTCCACCAATACTTGTTCCGTGCCCGCCGATCCATTTAGTTGCACTTTGTACAATTACATCAGCACCGTGCTCGATAGGTCTGATTAATGCGCCAGCAGCTCCAAGTGTGTTGTCAACAACGAAAGGTATTTGATAAGATTCTGCAAGTTTTGCTAATCCCTCAAAATCAGGAATATTAAATCGTGGGTTTCCCATAGATTCTATATAGATTGCTTTGGTTTTTTCATCGATATGCTTTTCAAAGCTTGCGACATCATCACCTTCAGCGAATCGTACATCTATACCGAGGCGAGGGAATTGGGCCTTGAATTGGTTGTAAGTACCACCATAGAGAAATGATGTGGAAACAAAATTGTCACCTGACTGCATCATATTAGCAACTGCAAGGAATTGTGCTGCCTGACCTGAAGCAGTTGCTACTCCAGCAACGCCACCTTCAAGAGCTGCAACTCGTTTTTCAAAAACATCAGTTGTCGGATTCATTATCCTAGTGTAAATATTTCCAAATTCAGCTAGCGCAAATAAGTTTGCCGCATGTTCAGCGTTGTCGAATACATATGCACTTGTTTGATAGATTGGGACAGCACGAGAATTGGTTGTCGGGTCTGGTTCTTGTCCTGCGTGAAGTTGAAGAGTTTCAAAGCGATAGTTTGTCATTTTTGGTAGCCCAGTCACTAATATTGGTGGTAAAAGTTTATTTTATATTTATTTATTTTATATTTAGCTATGCGTCTGTAAAGTACGTTTTTGCTTTTGGTTTTAAATTTTAAATACTCTTTGCTTAATAAAATTAAGCAAAGAGTATTTAGTTAGGTTTTTTAAGAATCAATAGGAGTATCTGCGCTATTACCCCATTCGGTCCAAGAGCCATCGTATACAGCTACATCGTCATAGCCTAAAAGTTCAGCCAAAACAAACCATGAATGGGTTGCTCGAACTGCAGTTTGACAAAGGGTATATATAGCCAGATCGCCTGTTATATCTGAACCAAGATAAAGGTCCTTTAGTTTGGCAGCAGAAAGGAAGCGACCATCCTCGTCCACATTTTGAGTCCACTCAAGATGAACTGACTCAGGGATATGACCACCACGTGCTGCTCTGACATCTCTACCGCTATACTCATCTGCACTTCTTGTATCTACAACAAGTGATTTCTCGTCACCTATATTTTCTAGAACCTGGTCGATCCCTACTATCAGAGACTTATTAGGTTTGCCACTAAATTTATAACTTGAGCTTTTCGGTGATGGTGAAGTAGTTGATATGTCACGACCTTCTTTTACCCAAAGACCATAGGCACCATCCATTAGCCGGACATTATCATGACCATAAACACGAAGAGTCCAGAGTAATCGGGAACCCCATAAACTTTTTATGTGGTCATAGATGATTATTGTGTCATCAGGAGACACTCCCAGGCCAGATAAATATTCCTCAATATCACTAGCAGCAGGAAGTAAGCCTTTAACCCCATCCCTTTCTACTTGTAGCTCCGAGGTTGGATAGCTAAGGGCACCTGGTATATGTCCTTCGTCGTATTGGGCCTGTTTGCTAACGTCGATAACTACGACATTGTCAGTAGCTAAATTTTCGGCTACCCAGTCCGTTGTAACTAAGCGTTTGATGGAGGCGTAACCACGATCTTCTAGTGAACTATCTTGTTCGACCGAATCAGAACAAGCTCCTGCTAGAGCTAACACTGCAGCTGCAAGGATTAGCACCAATCCTGTCGGGAGGTATCGTTTTATCGTTAATTTATTAATCATCTTGTGATCCTTATGTTTGTTATTTTTAAGATTGAATATTTGCTAAGGTTATCGAAAAATACTAATTTTCCACTCGCCGGATCGAAGCTCTTCTATTTCACAGCCATATCCGCGTTTCATAGCCTCATGAGGAATGGTAGATAAAGCAGGGGGATGATCGGTCAATACCTCTAGTGCATCAAGTTCTTTTTCATCAAGTTCTTTGTTCGTTTGCATCATTGGGTAGGGACAAATTTCTCCACGTACGTCCAGCACTGGAGTTTCTTGTGCTATGTTTTGCTCAATAGACATTCGTTTCCTTTAGTTGACTAATATTATCAAGAATATCAGGAAATATGCAATATATCTCTGATCTGGTCAAGTTTTCTTCGTAAGCACTTATCTTTTCAATAGCTATAATAACTTTGTGCAACGTATAAATTATCCTTCTATAAATACCCATGTGTTAGCAGTTGTGGGGATATTAATTGCTCTCATTGTTGTATTGTTGCTGACTTTTTCACTTGATTTACCGGGTGCAGGTATTTTTTGGATTGTGGGCATTGGTTTTGGTATTACTGTTCAACGTAGTCGTTTTTGTTTCACTTCCGCTTTTCGAGATTTCTTCTTATTAGGTCAGACGAAAACGCTGAAAGGTATTTTAGTTGGGTTAGCAATTTGTACAGTTGGGTTTGTAATGATTATGAGCACAACTGTACCTGATCCGAGCTTCGGTTTTCCTCCAGGTGATGCCAATATATTGCCTGTTGGTTTATCAACAATTGTGGCAGGGGTTTTGTTTGGGATTGGAATGGTTGTGGCAGGTGGTTGCGTTTCAGGTTCGTTATACCGAATGGGTGAAGGTTATCTAACATCTTGGACAGCCATGTTTGGTGTCATGATTGGTCTTTTTTTTCTAAACAATAGTTGGAATTGGTGGTGGGATAATTTGATTAGCCACGAACCTAAGATTTGGTTACCAAGTGAACTTACCTACGTGGGTGCCTTAGTTTTGACTGGAGCTATTCTTTTACTTGTACTGTATTTTGCCGTGTGGCGTGATCGTAAGGCGACGGCTGGTTTTGTTATGCCTACGATAAAGCGTGCGCAAAATATGACCCCACCGACTACATCAGTGGCCGAAATTTTTGGATATATAAAGACGATCTTTACAAAAGAATGGAGCCCTTTGATTGGTGGTGCGGTACTTGCCATTCTTAACATTCTCCTGTTTATTCGGTTTCATCCACTTGGTGTGGTTGGGGAAATTTCAAGGTGGACTACATCGTTTGCTAATAGCGTGGGCTTACCAGAATTAAGTTTACGTGGGATGGAGGGACTTGGCGCATGTGCGATGACTGTAGCTGGGGGCTCTTGGTTTACAGATGGTTTTTTCTTAGTAGTGGGTATTGTTGCTGGTTCGGCATTATCAGCAGTCGGGGCACGGGAATTTAAGATACGCATTTCAAAATCTCCTCGTCGATACTTGCAAACGATCGTTGGAGGGATTGTGATGGGGTATGGAGCAGGTCTTGGCTTAGGATGTACACTTGGCGGATTCTTCTCGGCTATACCTTCGCTTGCTTTAAATGGTTGGGTGTACGCCGTAGGTCTTACGGTGGGGGCATTTATTGGCGTGCAAATAATTAAGCGGTTTTCCTAGAAATGGAATTGTCCAACAGTAGTCAGGATTTACGAGACTTACCGGTCCCTGAGCAAATGAAAATTATAGAACAGACTATAGAAGATGTTTTTAATGGGGTAAAAACATCATTTATTATTGATGCACAGATTATTGCAACCTATGCACTTTCAACTTCGGCTATAAAAGGTGTGAAGTGTCGTGTGATTCCTTCACGGGAAGATGGTATTGATGAATGGCAGGTCGAGATAGCTCCTAAGCTTTTGGAGTAACAATTATAAATATGCAAACGCAGGGTCCAGATCGTGTTGAAGTTGAACAGGTTCGAAGTTATTTGTTTGCACAAACTCAAAAGTATAGTTGGGATGACTTGTGGCCCCGTGTTGTAGGTGTACGTGTAGCTCTCATTGAGGAGATTATTGGTTTGTCTGATGAACAGGCAGATCAGTTACCAGGTACTGATATTGAAGCAGAGGGTGATTGGGGGATAGCTCAGATTATCCGACATGTAATTAGTGATGGTTATAAGACTCTTTCAACGATTGAAACGTTGGCAAATAGGATCGAAGTGAGCAAACAACTAGGTGTTGAATTGTCTGGATGCGAAGCTCTTTCAGAATTAGTGCCTTTTCTGTTGGATTCCTCTGAGCGTCTAACAACAGTACGTAAATGGATTCCCGATCAGCCAGATCTGAAAAGTACTGCGCCACATATGTTTTTTGGTGAGCTTCCTTGCAAGGCTTGGTTTCTTTTCTTGCGTCTTCATGACACAGATCATCTGAACCAAATAAAAGCTTTGAAGAACGAATTGCACATTAGTTAAATCGGTTTGATCTCAATTGTTAAATTAATGAGAAAAAGTAAAGGTATGAGCTTTGAGTTTTTAGCCTTTTGTTTGCAAATCAGTGAGATTTTGGGTATATGAAAGAAAAAACGAGTGGATTCAATTAACTCACCTAAGTTTGTGTTAGCCAAACGTTTATTTGTGCAAAGTGATCATTGCAGAACGGAATTGAATTCCCCAGTGTTCATCTATCTTAGTAACGATATAAATAATTTCTCCTTGTAGATAAACAGAATCATCCGAATGATGTCGCGAAAATTCACAGAGAATATGTACCTTCTCTGCATTTGATTGCACTGCTTCCATGCGTTGGAATGTAGAGTATGCTCGGCCTTGATTTTCAAGATCTTTTACCATATCTGGCATCTGGCTGATTAGCTCTTCTTTTGTTGATGCGGTCATAGAAATAGTTCCGTTTTTTCCAGACATATCAAAAAGTGGAAAATTAAAGGTTTCTACAAACACTTCTATATCGAGGTTATTGTGTGCTCCGGTGTATCGCCTCATCACTTCAAGGGCAGTGGTTTCAGCATCTTTGTCTATAAAACGTGTCATTGTTTTCTCCTAGGAGTTAAATCATAGTAGACGAGCGTTGGTTCTGCGTTGTAAATCAAATTAATTGATCTTTTATTACTAAGAGGTGAGAAGTGAGTTCAGTTCGGTTAAATTGTGAGAATATGTCTGGAAATGAATTTAATCGTCTTGCAACTGTTTCCTATATTTCGCTAACCACCTTTAGACGTACTGGAAAGCCTGTTTCAACACCTGTATGGGGTGTTCAGTTTGAGGATGGGATTGGTGTTATTACCGCAGGTAATTCGGGGAAAATTAAGCGGCTTCGTCATACGAGCCGTGTTTTAATAGCTGAAGCAGATCAGAGTGGTGGATTACTAGGTGAACCTGTATTAGCCAGTGCTAGAATTTGTGTACCGGAACAGGTGCCCCTATTACGTAGGGAGATTGCTAAAAAATATGGTTGGCAAGCAAGGGCGCTATCCATATTGCAGATTTGTACGCGCCTTATTCGACGAAAGGTATTTGATGATTCAGTAGCGCTGATCATTACTCAGGAATAATAGAAGTTTTTGATTGCTTTAGAATCTGGTGCCGGGGACATAGTATCGATCGTGCCAAATCCCCATGACAGCTTCATCTTTTATAGGCATACGCCAACTAGTTATTTTAGATTCGGATAGGCTTACTCTGAATAGACCTCTGGGTTGGTCAATCGTGTTTTGGATGTAAGCTTCTGCTCCATCTTTGGTAACGTAACGTTCTGCAATGCGCCGATATTGCTCCCTCCACTGGGTATCTTCTCCAATGTCATGTACAAGTTTCGCATTTCCTTCAATGAGCACTTTTCTATATGGCAGAGCTTGCTCATCAATACAAAGGGCTACTCGGGGATCGTGTTTAAGGCAAGAAAACCACTCTGATTTTTCTCTAGGAGTAAAAAAAATTGCATCTTTTTGATATAGGTACCAAATAGGTGTCACCAAAGGGCTACCATCTTCACGTGTTACAGCAATTCGCATTAAGATTTCACGTTCGTTTAAAAATATATCTCGTTCTTTAGTTGTTAATTTGGGCACGATTACCTCATTTGAATCCGGACTTTTTCTGATTTGCGATAAGCTTTTGTAGCTTAACAAATTGACTAAAGTGCACCATGAAGTTAAAGGAGGAAAAATGGAAACTTCAGACAATGTGATGATTGTTGTTACACATCCAACGCACGAGAGGGGATTATACCCATTCTAAAAAATAAAAAAGTTGCTTAAAAATTGCTTATTTAGATTCTTTTTTCTGCTTGATTTGTTCTTCAATTAAATCGACAGCTTCTTTTTTTGCTAACCAGTCCATGGCCCAATCTTCAGCATTTTGTCGAGATGGCCCATCCCAGCGACCAGAAACACTTTGTAAATCAGAGAAGTTTGTTGCAATTTCTTCTGCAATTTGTTCCTTAATATTTTCGTTATCTTCTTTATCTACCATGCCAGTATTCTAACTGTATTTGAATGTTGGAGGAAATCTTTTTTTTCTACAATAGCTTGATTAGTCGTGTTTTTTTAGTTAGCGTTCCCCCCAAATTAGACTTGGAGATAACAATGCCTTACACAGTAGAACAATTATCAGATCTGCAATGTATTCGTGATATAGCACTGCGGTATTGTCGTGGCGTTGATCGGCTTGATGAGGATTTGATGAAATCGGCTTATTGGCCCGATGCTACTGACAATCACGGTACCTTTATAGGTAATGCTATGGAGTTTTGTGAAATGTGTATGGTTGCTCATCTCAGATGGCGTTCAACTAACCATTGTGTTCTGAATCATTATATTGAACTTGATGATGACGGTATCCATGGTCATGGTGAAGTTTATAATGTGACCTACCTCTTCCAGTTGGGTGAGGACATATTAGACACATGGTATGGAAGATATTTAGATAGATACGAAAAGCGTGCTGATGAATGGCGTATTATCGAACGGGTTTGTGTCCATGAGGGAAGTACGACCGAAGCCGTAACTAAGATGGGTATTGAAGCACCTATGTTCCGTCAAGGTTCGTTTGATCGTCCGTCATCTGGGCGCCAGGTAGGACCTTAACTCCTGATAGGCCAGGAGTATTTCACACCCGTGAGGTTTTCGGAAACAGTCCAGAGCCGGTCTGCTATTTCAAGGTTTTGTGCATCTTCAGAGGAGCTAACTTTGATGGGGTATCCACGTGATTCACGGAATCCATCAGGGCCATAATAGTCACCTTCAAGCGCCTCTGGATCGAGCAGTGCTCTAAGCGTTGGCAAAGCGCCCATCGTAGCGGATTGGGCAAGTAGTTTTCCAAATACAGAAATGATTAGTCCTGCAAGGGGATGACTCTGGTTTCCAATGTTAGTGCTTGCCCAGCCAGGGTGAGCTGATGTGGCGATGGTACCACTACTGATCTTGGTTAATCGGGATTGCAAACCTTTCGTGAATAGTAGATTTGCGAGTTTTGACCTACCATAGCTAGCTATTCTCGTATAGTTTTTCCCTCCTTCAAACATAAGATTGTCGAAGTCCATGGTTCCCATGCTGTGAGCTCCACTACTGACATTTACAATTCGTGCATTTGGAGTAGAAAGAAGTGCAGGCATCAAGAGTCCGGTAAGTGCAAAGTGTCCAAGATGATTAATGCCGAATTGACTTTCAAAACCATCTTCCGTGAGTTGATAGGGATTCATCATAATGCCAGCGTTATTGACGAGACCATCGAGGTGTTCAAATCGACTAAGGAGCTTGATTGCAAAGGCTCTAATTGAGGTAAGGCTACCAAGATTAAGAAGCATAGTTTCTGTTTCACCGGTTATTTTTTTTTCACGGATTTTCCCAACAGCTTTGAGCCCTTTTTTTTCATCGCGACAGGCCAGAATCGTATGAGCTCCATTTTCGGCGCAAATACGAGCGGATTCATAACCAATTCCTGAGTTGGCACCTGTAATTACAATTGTTTTACCTGAAAGGCTTGGTACATCATTTTGTGTCCACTTCATGCGTACCTCCTTAACATTTTATTAGGGTATCACAGGGTCTGAGACCTATTGATTCAAGGATATGAGATTCCTCCAAATTGGTGAAAGAGTGTCTCTCATAACGACACTCTTTCAGAAACAGAGTAAATTCAACACATGACTACTGGAATAGGTGCTTTATTGCTTGGATTGCTCGGACTTGTTTGGTTACTCGCAAGACGCATTGGAAATCCGATGGGGTTTTCAGGAATGGTAGGGAAAAAGGTAGCACCACTGGTTTTTAACCAGTTGCGTGAACGCGTTGGGCTTCATCAGCAATCTGGCGATCGTGTTCGTCATGCAATGCGGCAGTTAAGTAACCATGGGTGGGTGTTGACGTCTCAGTCAGGAAATACTGTTGGTTTTACGCGTGATGGATTAACTTTATTGATTGAGTTAGAAGATGGAAAAATTCTTCTTAGTGGAACAGGTGCAGCCGAAGCCGATGAGGATTTATCACGACGAGAGTAAAGAGCTGTGTTAATCAATGCTCGAATCTGTGCTTGGATCAGGTTTCTCAAAGGTTTGTGTATTTCCTAAACCATGATGGCCTTGAATAATGAGAAGGAAGATAATTGCCATTATGATAATTAAGGACCACCAAATAGAACGCCTAACTAGGTGCCAGGTTTTATTATTCATAAAAAGCATCGCATCTGTAGCTACTCTAGTATCTCGCTAATCTGAAATAGCGATGTAATTCGAGACATTTTTCATAATTGGACCAGCGTGGGGCTTGAATGCTTATGAACCTTTTTCGTAGGGATACAGGACTGTTACTTTGATCATTGATAAAACTCCTAGAATTATGGCTGGATTCGTTTATTATGCTTCAGGCTGCATAGCTTCTCTATCGAGCGTTTTGTCTCTTTGGATAAATGCGAGTTCGTCAAGTCCAAGGATTCCGCGCACATACTCTATTTCTCCTACATGTCGAAGTCCATGGCATAGACAAACATTGAATAAGCCATCATAGAGAGACATTTCTGGAAGTGGTTTAATTGTTACATTGCGCGAGTTTAATTCATCATTTGATATTGCCGCGAGATATTTTTCTGATGCAGCCCAAACGCTATGTTGATATTCACGCCAGAGTTCTAAGTTACTCAGTGTAATTTCTTTGGCTTCAGCTGCATTCATCCCGGTACCTTGTGCTATTCGATGTAGATTTAACTTCACATCGAACCTTCCCTCAATCCATACAGTTGGCTTACCTTGGACAACAAAGTTGATGATGTTGTCTTCGGTACGGACGTAGTGCCAAAGACTAAAGAAAGGTTTAATACCACCTTCATTACTTTTCCAGTTTAATTGCTCCAGAGTCATGTCATCTACTGCCTCATCAAGCATTCGATGAAGAGTTGAGAGACCTGCGGATAAAACTTCAATAGCCTGTTTCATAAATTGTTCCTCGATCGATTCAGTTTTACTTTATTAAGGATATACCCGAGAAGAAACCGTAGTACGAATAAAAAATATCATATGGATGGTCCTCCATATGATGCACACAAGCACAATTTTATTACACTATTAGGAAACTAGCAGCTTACGCTGAAGATCGACACGAAATTTAAAATATAAGCTGTATTGATTTTCCAGGAGTATTGTGACTAAAACCTTTAACGAACTAGGTGTGTCTGCGCCTTTATGCAAAGCGCTTACTGCGCGAGGGATCAAGGTCCCATTTGAAATTCAACTTGCTACAATTCCTGATGCTATCGCAGGCCGAGATATTTGCGGGAGGGCTCCAACTGGTTCAGGAAAAACTTTGGCATTTGGTATTCCCCTTATTTCCCGGAGTACAAAAGCACAAGCGAAAAAACCTACCGCACTAATTCTTGCTCCAACTAGAGAATTGGCTGAACAAATATGTACTGAACTTCGTCCAATTGCCAAGGAGGGCGGCAGAAGAATTTCATCAGTATATGGAGGTGTAAGTATAAATCGCCAAAAACAGGATCTTGCAAAAGGTGTTGATATTCTAGTTGCTTGTCCTGGCCGTTTGCATGATTTACTTCGCCAGAAAGCATTACGACTTGATGAAGTAAATATTGTTGTGATTGATGAAGCAGACCGTATGGCAGATATGGGATTTTTGCCGGAAGTAAAAAAATTATTAGATCTTACATCTTCAAATCGACAAACCTTACTTTTCTCAGCCACACTTGATGGTGATGTTGCGATATTAACTAAAAATTATCAAGAAAATCCTGTGCGTCATGAAATTGGTCGAAAGACAGCAAATGTACAGGAAATGGATCACAATTTTTGGTCTGTTAATCGTCCTGAACGTGTATCTGTTGCGTCTCAATTAATATTGAATTCAGGAAAAACAATGGTATTTACAAGGACTCGTCATGGGGCAGATCGCGCAGCAAAACAGTTGAAAAGTGCTGGGGTGGATGCTGTTTCAATTCATGGGGGGAAATCTCAGGGACAACGTACTAGGTCACTCGAATCTTTTTCAAAAGGTCAAGCCTTGGCTCTTGTTGCAACTGATGTGGCAGCTCGAGGAATACATGTGAGCAATGTCGCTTGTGTTTTACATTTTGATCCACCTGAAGATAGCAAAACTTATGTACATAGATCTGGTCGTACAGCTCGGGCAGGCGCAACAGGTGTTGTAGTTTGTTTTGTTGATCAGAGCCAGCATAGAAAAGTTAAACACATGCAGAGGGAGCTAGGTTTAGACGTTCGTATTAATGAACCTGATTATAAACCTGCTTATATAGTTCAAGATAATACCGATTCTAGTTACCAACAGAAACGTGAAAAAGTTCGAATTACTGAAAAGAATTATCGTGATCGTCGAGGTGATATTGAGGATGTTGTTACTGCGGGATCACGTCGTAGATTGCGTAATCGTCAGGATGGCGGTGAGGATGTGAGTACTGAGGGATCGAACCGTAAAAAAGGCTATCGTAATCGTCCTGGTGGCGGTGAGGATGTGAGTACTGAGGGATCGAACCGTAAAAAAGGCTATCGTAATCGTCCTGGTGGCGGTGAGAATGTGAGTACTGAGGGATCGAACCGTAAAAAAGGCTATCGTAATCGTCCTGGTGGCAGTGAGAATGTGAGTACTGAGGGATCGCATCGTAAAAAAGGCTATCGTAATCGTTCTGGTGGAGGTGAGAATGTGAGTACTGAGGGATCGAACCGTAAAAAAGGCTATCGTAATCGTCAAGGGAATACACAGGGTTCTAGTAATACGGGATCACGACGTACAAAAAGTCCTCTATCGGTCGTATAAGCCTTTTAATAATTTCATTTTATGTTTCGCCTGTGGTGGATTGTGTTTAACCGATGTAAAACTGTTCTGGTAACGATCGGAATAACGGCGTAGATTGACCTTAGCAAAACTTTGCTGGAGGTCCATTATGGATAGCAATCTATTTAGAGTTGATGGAGATGTTGCAGTTGTCACTGGAGCAGGACGGGGGATTGGAGAAGGCATTGCAAAAACCTTAGCTTCTGCAGGTGCTTCTGTGGTGTGTGCTGCACGAAGAACACATGAGATTGAAAGGGTAGCGAACGAGATTTGTGATAATGGTGGGAAAGCTATTGCAGTTACTACCGATGTTACCCAAAGAGATGATGTGGAGAAATTGGCATCAAGTGCAGTGGATCATTTTGGGGGTTTGGATATTTGGGTTAATAATGCTGGTGGATCTCCTATACAGAAGCCTCTTGTTGATTTGCCAGAAGAGGAATGGCATGCGACGTTGGCACTTAATTTGACAGCTGTTTTTCATGGAGTGAGAGCGGCAAGCAAACACATGGGTAAAAACGGAAGAATTGTGATTACCTCATCAATAGCATCTACAGATATTTTTGAAGGTAGTGGGCATTACAGTGCTTGCAAGGCAGGAGTCGACATGCTTACGAAAACTCTTTCCCGTGAGCTCGCTCCAATACGGATAAATAATATTTTACCTGGATTTGTTCCAACTGAAGTGATGATGAATGCGCTTAGCATTACAGATGATGATTTACCTGCAGTTTTAGAAAGTTCCGAGATCGTTGCCGGACGGTTGGGCAGGCCCGAGGATTTAGGTTTAGCAGTCCTCTATTTTTGTTCAGAAGCTTCTGAGTGGGTAACAGGTCAATCACTTCGTGTTGCCGGAGGGCCTTAACTAAGGTCTTAGAATGAGAGTCGTATGATAGAAACAGAAATAAATTGGGCCATGTGGACAGAACAGGCAACTGAGTGGCTTTCTTCTTATATCCGGGTGGATACAGTTAATCCGCCTGGTAATGAAATGTTAGCTTGTGATTTCTTGGGAAAAATTCTCGATGATGAAGAGATCCCCTATGAACTCTATGACCCTGGAAATAATAGAACTTCCCTTGTTGCTACCTTGAAAGGAGATGGTAGTAGGGGGAAATCACTAATTCTTCTAAATCACACAGATGTTGTTCCCTTTGAAATAGAAAAGTGGACCGTTGATCCACTTGGAGGGGAAATTCGAGATGGATTTATTTGGGGGAGGGGAGCCCAAGACATGAAGGGTATGGGGATAATTGAGCTTGTTACTTTTTTACTACATAAAAAGCATAACTTGTCGCTTAAACGTGATTTAATTTTTATGGCGGTGGCAGATGAGGAAGCTGGTTCTTTTTTTGGTGTTGAATTCTTAAACCGAGAATATCCTGAGATTCTCGAAAGTGATTACGTAATAAATGAAGGTGGTAGTGGTAGTACTGAAGTATTGGGAGTTGAACGAAATGTTTTCAATATCGGTGTTTCTGAAAAAGGACCACTCTGGTTAAAATTGAGAGTGCAAGGAACTCCTGGGCATGGTTCGGTTCCGCATAGTGACAATGCTGCAAATCATTTGGTACATGCTATAAATAGAATACTTGAATGGAATCAGCAGTTTGATGTTACCCCTGAAGTTCAAGCTTATTTTCAGGCTTTGCATGACGCGGGAGTACTTAAAGCCAATCCGACTAAAGATGTATTACAAGTTCTTGCTTCAGAAAACCCTCGAATAGACTCATTGCAAAGGAATTCGATAGCGTTAACTACACTTAAATCAGGTGTGAAACATAACGTTATTCCTTCAGAGGCAGAAGCGACCCTCGATTGCCGTCTTGTTCCTGGATATGATCCAGATAAGTTTGTTAGTGAGTTATCCACTGTTATCGATGACGATCGGATCGAAATAGAGCGAGTTTTCCAATCTTCAACTCCAGCTTCCCCAACTGGAACTGAGTTGTGGGATGTGATGTCAAAAGAAACTAAGAATTTAGTTGAAGATGCTCTAATACTGCCCGGTGTTTCTACTGGTTTCACTGATTCGAGGGTGTTTCGTCGCAAAGGTATCCCTGCATATGGATTCACCCCAGTTTTAGCAGATCCAGGTGACCAAGGTAGAATTCATGGAAATGATGAAAGGCTTTCGATCAATAATCTTCAGTTAGGAATGCAAATTCTTCATTCAACTGTACGTGGAATATGTGGCTAGCGTGAGTGCATTCGTTTTTTTGACATAGCTTCATCACCTAAATGCTCTTCACCTCGCTTGATAGAAAGAGTGATTTGTCGATGACGCTCGCGAATGCGGCATTTTTTATCTTCGCTCAAAGAATCAAAGCATTGCGGGCAACTAACACCTTCTTCATATATTGGTGAATTACGATCATCTACTGAAATTGGTTGCTGGCATCCGTAGCACAGAGTATATGTTCCTTCGATCAATGCATGTTTCAGTGACACTCGGTCATCAAATACAAAGCATTCACCTTCCCAAAGACTCTCGTCTTCTGGAATTTGTTCTAAATATTTTAAAATCCCACCTTGTAAGTGATATACCTTGTCAAAACCTATTTTTCTCATATAGGCAGTAGCTTTTTCGCATCGTATTCCCCCAGTGCAATACATTGCTACTGATGTTGCTTTATCAGTGTTTTTAGCTAGACTGTCTGCCCAAGCTGGGAATTCACGAAAATTATTTAATGCTGGGTTGATTGCATTTGTAAAACGACCCATGTCTAATTCATAGGTATTTCTAGTATCAATTACGAGTACATCATCACGTTTAATTAATTGATTCCAGTCTTTCGGAGTCACGTACTGGCCTGATTTGGTAAATGCATCGATATCAGCTTTACCCATAGTTACGATTTCTTTTTTAATTTTCACTTTCATACGATTAAAATTCTGCTTGGTACTAGTTGAATATTTCACTTCAAGATTTTCAATTTCGGACCAGTTATAAAGGTGGGTAATTAGAGATTTTACTTTAGTAGGTTCTCCGGAAATCGTTCCGTTTACACCTTCTTCAGCTAAAAGTAGAGTTCCACGAAGTCTTAATGTATGACAACGGGCAAGTAGATCTACTTGTTTTTTCTCCAGATCATCAATATGACTAAATGTATACAAACTTGCGACAGTAAGTGCATGGTTAGATTGCAGCATCTATTAATCATATCTAAAGCTGGCATGCCGTCGATAAATGGCAATTTTACTCGAGGATGCCTGAAGCTTTGGATAGACCCATCTCACCACTATGCATGACCTCGAGGTCTGGTTCAGGAATGGGACGATTTCGATTTTTCAAACCAGCCATACGATTACACCATGTATAACGGTGATGTTTATCTGCGGGGTTCATAGCCAAGTATGGTTCTGAAACAGTAGGTTCGGCACACATAGAGATGTTTATCCCAGGAAGATATGACTCTTATGGATTCAAAGAAGTAGAGATTAAGTGATTTTTGGTGTCAGTTGTTTACGTTTGACTGCACTACAAAAATACGTAGAAGTAACTTTGAAGACTAGAACAAAGTCACAAAAGAAATTGTTTCTTACGGAAGTTAATTTTTTGTAATAGCGAAGCTGCAACTTTCACGAATGGGAAATAATCTAGAGCTTCTTTTCTTTTTTAGCAGTCCGTTTTTCTTTTAAAGTTTTTCCTTTTTTCTTTACGTTTTTTCGCTTGTCTTCACTTTTAGCCATCATGTTCTCCGCTTTTTACTGATATGAAGTGTAAACCTTATTAGTCAAGAAGTATTTCCAAGTAGTTCTTCAATTTCCTTTAGTTCTTCCGGGGTCAGTATCCAGTTAGCCGCACTTACATTCGCAGATATCTGGTCAACATTTGTAGCACCGGCAATAACTGATGATACAGCTGGTTGCTGAGCTAACCAAGAAAAGGCCAACTCAAGCAGGGTGTGTCCCCTAGCTTCCGACCATTCCCAAAGTGATTCAGCTTTGTCGATATTGGCATCCGTCAATATTCGTTCAGCCATGGGGCCAGATGATAGACGAGTACCTTCCGGATGTACTTGTCCTTTTCGATATTTTCCCGTAAGTAATCCCGAGGCTAAAGGGAAGTATGGCAATATCCCTAACCCAAATTTTGTACAAGCAGGCTGAACATCGGGCTCCACCTCACGATTAAGTAAATGATAGTGATTTTGCGCAGATATAAAGGGTGTTAATGCATCTCGTACAGCAATGTGATGGGCATGAGCAATCATCCAGCCAGAAAAATTTGAATGGCCCAGGTATCGAATTTTCCCTTGAGTGACTAGGTCATCAAGGGCTCGCATTGTTTCCTCAAGTGGAGTATCCAAATCAGGGAAATGTAGCTGATACAAATCTATGTAATCAGTATCAAGACGCCGTAGTGAATCTTCAACAGCCTGAAAGATATGTTGACGTGATCCACCTTTTTGCATGGGAAGTTTTCCCATTGGGCCACCAAATTTTGTTGCAATCACTACTTGGTCTCGACGACCTTTTAGGGCCTTTCCCAAGTACGTTTCTGAACTGCCATTTTCACCATAAAGATCTGCAGTATCGAAAAATGTAATTCCAGCATCAACTGCTGCACTAACAACAGTTGCAGTTTGTTTCTCATCGAGTCTTCGCCCAAAATTGTTACAGCCTAATCCAATAACTGATATTTCTAAACCTGAATTTCCTAGATGTCGTATTTCCATGTCGATACTCTACACCATCGTCATCTTTCCTAAACCTAGGAACTATTTGGTGACGTGGAGGTTAGATATTTACAAGGCAGGCTTGGTATTATTTAGATATACGAAAAATTCTGATTCAGATGCTTTAAACCAGCGATTTAGTAATATCTTATTGCTTAAAGAATAGGAATGCGAATCCATTAGTTATCTGATAAAAACATAAATTAGGAGGAAAGCATGATTGTTTATTTCTCTAGTTATCTGGCTGTAAATAGAAAGTAATTTTTGCACGATCCGATCCTATTACTGCCTAGCTTCTGTAAGTGGATTGCAATAGAAGGTTAGATCCGTTGACACCTTGAACACTTTCTGTCTACCCTCTAGTGCTTATTCGTCATGAGATTGTTTGAACTCCCGAGTCCCTACGGGAGGAGTTCAGCACACTTACCTGATGTTTACAGTCTCGTCGAAATAGCTCAATACGTCCCATAAGCGTAAATTCCCGGATAGGGGATATTTATATGATAAATAAAAAATCATTTTTTATAAGACACTGGTTTCTTTCGTTCATCACGATGGGCATATATGGCTGGTATTTCACAATTACGCGTTTGGAAGAACAAACCAATTTATTAAGAGAAATTCGTGACGAATTAAAGAAATCGTAAATTTCAGGCATGGCTAACAAGTTGCTGACATATTTTCTTAGTGGAGTAGCTCTCGTTTTCAGTTGGTTCACGAGCAGGAAATAGGAACTTTATGGACATTTTACCGATTTGGGCTTGGATGGCATTGGGTCTGCTTCCATTCGTTGTCTTAGCTTTTCGGAAACCGAAGAGCAGATACAAATCCAGAGCCGAGTACGCACGTGATAAGCGTCCAACTAAGAAGCGTTCAACTAGGAAGCGTTCAAAGCGCTCATGAGCATTTCAAGACAATGGTATAGAGTGTTTATACCAAGAACGCACTCTAAGCCGTAACATCCGTAACATGAAGGAGGCTAACTATGGCCAAATCTAAGCCCAAGCGGGAAAAGAAAGAAGAAACGACAGAGGAATTCATGACTCGCATGAATCGCCTGAAGAAGCAAGGGGTAAGGCATACCGGGTTAAAGAGACGAGGCGGGCACGGTCAGACACAACGTTAGGGTTAAAGGAGCATAGTGTGACTCTTAGGAGAAAAGGACATGGAAAAAGCATTTAAAGACATGTCTGTCATATGTCCTAACAATGAAAAATGGTTACGTGAGAACCGAGAATGGGAAGCAGTGCACAAATTGCGTAAAGAACAGGAATGGTTACGTGAGAACCGAGAATGGCTTTCGTGAAAAATCGTAAACCATTTCACGCTCTGAGCAGATGTCATTACGCCTGAGTCAGATATTTATCCATGGAAACCAAGAAAACTCTAGCGATGAAATAGGGGTATCCCCTAGCGGACTGTTCGAACTGCATAAACTGATTTAAACACTTAAACCAAGCTTTTAATTACTTCTGAACATAGATAAATATCTACCAGAGGCGTAAAATTCAGGAATGAGTGAAAGTGATCTTCTAAAGAATGCGATTGAGCGTGAAGTTGCGCGAGGCTGGACGGTTGAATTTCAATCCGAAACATCTGCACAATTATCTAACGGAACTCAACAATTAACCCTGGAGTTTGATGGCGATGCTGTCAGATATGTTAGGACAAGTACTGGTGCTAACGTACCTCCACCTGAACAGCGTCCACCACCATCACCACCTGAACAGCGTTCACCACCAATTCCTGTTCAAGTTATTCCGCCAGCTCGATATATTTTCAGAAAAAGAAGAGAAATTCATGAATCGCCTGAATCGTCTGAAGAAGCTTCGTAGAGCTTGTCTATAACTTCCAAGCAGTTTCCTTGAACAAGTTCGATATCTACTGCTACCAAGGTATTTGAAGATATTTTTAGCGTGTAAGTGTCAACAACTGGCGCAGCTTTTTCCCGGGTGCAAATTATCGCGAAAAACATCGTTTTTAGAGCAGCTTTTAATCCTTTGGCACCTTTTTCGGAAAAATCGGCTATATTTAGCCTTATTCGTGCCTAGGAAGTGAGGTTGTATAGAAACCATGATTGATTTGATACATCACGTTGGGATCGTTGTGCGTTCAGCAGACAACGCGCTTAAATTTTTTCGAGACACTATGGGGTTGGAAGTGACAGCCGATAAAGTGATTGAGGAGCAAGGTGTTCGAGGGGTTTTGCTTGCAATAGGTGAAAATGAAATCGAGCTGCTTGAGCCGATACGCTCTGATACCGGAGTTGCCAGATATTTAGAGAGTAAGGGTGAAGTACTTCACCACATTTGTTTTAGAACAGACGATATTCGAGCTGAGCTAACAAGGCTCCAAGCTAATGGCGTAGATCTAATTGACGAGTCTCCAAGAAATGGAATTGCAGGGGAAATAGCATTTATTCATCCAAAAGCTATGCATGGGGTTTTAATCGAGTTAGCCCAACCTCCATCTGATTCTCATACGGGTTCAAAGAAAGGATTTGATCATCTTGCTGCAATGGTGACTGATATCGATAGTGCTGCAAAAGACTGGTCATCAGTGCTTGGCCTAAATATGTCGGCAAAGATTGATGCTTCAGATCAAGGGATTCTTATTGGGCAGATTCCATGTGGAAAGGCAATTATGGAATTAGTCCAGCCAGCGAGTGGAGATAGCCCCCTCGCTGCACAGTTGGAAAATGTAGGTGAGCACCCAGCTTCAATGATTGCTATTGAAGTGTCAGATTTAGAAGGTGAAATAGCAAGATATAGGTCTGCTAGTTTGACTGTGAGTGATTCTAGTCGTGGACCAATTCCTGGAACAATGCGTGCAGCTTTAAACCCTAAAGAAACCTTTGGCTTGGGAATTCAATTAATTAGTTATGTTTAAAGATAGTGATTATCTAATCTAAATTTTAGAACAGTGAAGGGGTTTTAAATATGCAGTACGGAACATCTTGAATCAGAACCTATTTGGACAGATGGAACGTATGTTATTGGACAAGGCCTAGGTGCTTAAATCTGCTAGTACGATTTTTGATAGAGTTATTAGGTATCAGCTCGGGTTACTAATCGCGAGATGGCGTCGAGAATCTCCGGCCATGCTTCCTCAGAAAATACATGTCCCAACCCTTCGATCCAGACCAAGTCTGTTTTTGAATTAACCATTGCTGTTTCCTTCCCATATTTTGGGAGGACCATTCGATCATTAGTGCCATGGATGACTGTGATCGGAATGTGAAGATTAGAGAGGGCGGTTCGACGATCCCCATCAGACATAATCGCTGCCAGTTGGCGGGATGCACCCTCGGGATGCCATGCTCGGTCAATGGCTGTGGTCATCTTCTGTCGAGTTGAATCTTCGTTAAAAGGGAATCTGTTTCCGTTGAGTAATCGGAATACTGCTACCCTGTTCTCGATTCGTTTTTCTCGGGTTCCTGGATCCGGATTTAACTTTAATAAATCCCACACTAAGCGAAAGGATGCACGAGGTTGTCTTGGACTAGACATAATCGAACACAGAGATCGAACATGGTCTGGGTGTTCGATGGCTAATCGTTGACCAATCATGCCACCCATCGAAGCCCCAATAACGTGGGCTGAAGAGATTCCGAGTGCATCGAGCACTCCAGCCGTGTCGTTGGCCATATCGGACAAGGTATAAGGTGGTTTTGGTCGAAAACCTAGGAAAGAACCCAGTGCGATGAGCGTTGAATTTGGCTGGGGTGCATCATCGAAATATGTAGAGAGCCCAACATCACGGTTGTCGAAGAGGATGACGTGATAGCCGCGGTTTACTAATTGTTCAATAAACTGATCAGGCCAGAAGGTTAATTGAGCACCCAGTCCCATGATAAGAAGAAGTGTGGGATTTTTTTCATCCCCGAATGTCTCCACTTCAATATCGATGCCATTTGCCTGAACCTGCGTCATTCTTCCTATTATGCAGCTAAATTATAAGCAGGGGTGACTTTCAGAAAGATAACGATCAGTAAAGGGGATTATCAAGAAGTGTGGAACTTAAATAATCGAATTAGTCGAAAATGTCGAGGTCTTCAAATAAAGGAGCACCATCAAGAAGTGCAAGTGCTTTGGGGGACATCTGACGGTGATAATCCGCCGATAAATATCGATCATAGGCAGCTTGATCCGGAAATGAAACAAAGTAAAAATATGTTCGTGGCTCGTCGCGAACTCGTCGGACATCGTAAATCGATCCTGGCTCATTGGCCGTAACATCGCGCATTAGCTGCGTGACCAGTGTTTCAAGCTCTGCTTCCTTACCTTCTTTAACCTTAAGACGAATTGTTTGACCGATCATGGTATTGTTTCTCCCTAAATCCCAGTAGCCCTAACGGGTGGCTTTCTGACTAATCAGAAAATTGTATTTACGCCCATATCATGTCACATATCGCGATGCTATGGGCTGTTAATATATTCTCGCTTTTCAGGTAATCATTACTTAAGACTCTTGCGAGTCGTTGTCTTGTTGTGATTTTTGGCTACCAATAAAATTAGAAAACATGGAAGTAAATTCCATGGGAAGAATCCATTTAGTGGAAGGGCTGGCACCTAAAGCTTTGAGTGTTTCAAAATACTGTAGATTCATAGTTTTGGTATCCACAGTGTTAGCAACTTCGAAAATCTTTTCCAGTGCCGTACTGAACCCTCCTGCACGAAGAACCTGGGCTTGCTGGTCTCCTTCCGCCTCTAAGATTTCAGCTTGGCGTGATCCCTCAGCTTTAAGAATCTCTGCTGCTTTCTCTCCCTCTGCACGATTGATTGCAGCTTGGCGCTGGCCCTCAGATTCAGTGATGTCGGCGGTTTTAATGGCCTCGGCTGACTTTTCTCGTTCCATGGCCATTTTCACACCTTGGGGAGGGTCGATTTCATTGACTGCTACACCTTGTACTTTGACTCCCCAGCGGCCAGTGTTTTCATCTAGGGCTGCTTGTAGTTGGCTCTGCATATTTTCGCGTTCTGATAAAGCTTCAGCCAGTGTGATGTTGCCGATAATGGATCTTAGTTCCGCTACAGCGATATTCCGTACTGCAGCTCGGTGATCTGCAACTTCAAGCACTGACTTTTCCGCTTCAGATTCTACAACCCTGTAATAGAGGACGAAGTCCATATCCACCACCACATTATCTTGAGTGATGTATTTCTGGGTTGGCACTCGTTCTACTTGTTCCCTGGTATCCACAATTCGTCCGGTATACATAATAGGAATCAAAAAACGGAAACCTGGCTGTGCAAGCTCTCCGATAAATTTACCAAAACGTAACACCACCATCCGCTCATACTGTTTGACTATTACAATTCCTGTACTCATAGCAACCTCCTGCTTACATGAGTCTACTTGAATTCTCTAATAGTTAGTTGAATTTAAGCATTTCACTAGCAGCTTTACCTGAAGTAGGAACGGTAACTGCAGCCGCAGCAAGTATGTTCTGACCATACCCCCGTTCCCTTTATTAGGGTGAGCTATGAAGGCGCTATAAACCGGTTTTTGTTTTCCAGAATTTCACTACATATCCAAACTAAAGGTTTGTAGTTTTGATTTTTATAAATGCTTTATATACGACACGCTAAAAGCATTTAATACTAAGTGTATAAATGGCAATCAGTATAAGTCGCCCTCCTAGTAGTGGGAAAAATGTGCTCGGGTTTGATGCAATCAATGATCGATTTAATGAGGTGCATATTCGAGAAGGTGAAGTTGTTGATTACGATATTAGAGTGCACGAACTAATGAAAGCCGAGTTATCGAGTGCCCATGTGCTCCCTGATATCACAAATCAGACGGGAGTCCTATCTGATTATCCCTACTATTTGGATCTACATCGTCACCTTGGAAGAATATGGCAACCTTTCGATGATCCAGAATCACCACCATTTAATCATGAGTATGGTCAGATAGTTGTAGGCGGCCTAGCCTTAGCAGGAGTAGTGAAGTTGTTCGTTGAACAATATGGTGACTTCTTTACGTTTGATGTTCGAAAACAATATCGGGAAAAAACAACGGAAGATTGGCGTACAGAGTGGCGGGAAATTGGGCAAGCCGCTCTGGATCCAAGCTTATTTTCTGATGAGTACATCAATGACAAGCTAGCTATATTCACGAACCCAGCATTAGAGCGGAATCAAGCAGGTCCTAACGCATCTCTGGTACTACGACCTCTGAGTTGGGCTGGTTGGTGTTGGGGGCTTATTGCGCGTGATAAGTACGATAGCATTACTTATAAGAGGTGTGGAAATCCCAGAAGTTGTATTCGTGAAATACCAAGTATGTTGCCATTCGGGAAAAGTGGACGTAAACAAAGATTTTGCAGCAATAGGTGCAAAATAGCAGAAAGGGCACATCGGCAAAAAATAAAGGAGAGCGCTAAAACCGATACTTTGAAGGCAATTAAAAATAGGCAAAGCGCTAACCTTAATTGTAGAGGCAATTAAAAGCTCTGATTCACTAGGTACAGAAGATTCCATTGATATGGAAAATTTAAATAATTAATAGTTGGAATAGAAAGAAAATGAAAAAAATAGTTATAACAAGAAAAAATGAATTGGAGAATGAAATCAATTCTGGAGGAATGATTAGGCTTGCAGGTGTTTCGAAAAATTTAAGTAATGCAAGCAACATACATATGGCTATAGCTACTATTCCACAAGGCAGATGTTCGACCACACATTTTCATACTAATTGCGAATCAGCAATTTACGTTCTTGCAGGTAAAGGGTTGTTTCTTCATGGAACAAATTTAGAAATTGAGGATGAAATTGCAGAAGGGGATTTCATTTTTGTGCCCGATGGCTCACTGCACCAACCAGTAAATACAGGAGATGGGGAATTGAAATTGATAGTTGCTCGAAACACTCCCGTTGAAATTGTTGAGGAAGAACCTAATTTGGGTAGAAAAGATTGTTAGAAATTTTTTGATTGGTATAGATATCGAGGAATACGGATTATCTGAATCTGGATCAATCAGATTCCCCAGTTAATTTAGAGGCTTCATCTTCAGTAATCTTTCCTTCTGCAACCAATTGAGCTGCTTGTACATGTGAAAGTTCAGCATGTTTACGCTTGTCAACATACAGTTTCCGCAAAGTGGCGCTAAATCCGAACAAACATACTAATGCACCTAAAAATAAAACGGCTGTAACTGACAAGGTTGGTCCAGGACCGAAAGCATCAGTAGCTATACCTATTGGTAAAATAGCGATAGGCCAAACACTAATTGATAACATGGTTACTGACATAACACGACCACGCATCTCATTAGTAATAGAACGCTGTATTTCAGCTTGATTAGTTATTCCAAAAATAATTTCGCCCAATCCTACAATTCCCAACATAACCAGCGCAAAAATAACATTTGAGGTTAAAGCAAATGCAAGCATTGCAACACCGGTTAGGAAGCCACCAAGCATAAGCAAATATCCCTTATGCTTTATCCGATCGGCACTTGTCATCAAGATTATGCCTACCAAACTTCCGATACCTAAAGTCATTAAAAAGTATCCTAACCAAGCATCGGACAAACCATGCACTTCTCGAACAAAAACAACCATCATTTGTTGTAGTGGGAATGTAAATAAAGGCATTAAAAAGTTAGCGAACAAGAGTAAAAAGACCAAACGATTACCTAAAATATATTTCGCACCACCACGTAAATCATCAACAAAACTTTTGGACTGTTTATTTCCTACCATTCCATATTTAGGAAGACGTAAATCACTAAGCGTCGCAATTCCGAAGAGGATCGTTGCAACTAGAAATGCAATCCCTACGTCAACAAACCCAACCAAGATACCAGCAATTGCAGGGCCAATTATTTGAGTAAGGGTATTCCCACCTGCATTCAAGGAGATAGCATTCGTAAGTTTTTGGGCAGGGAC